>FTDG01003851.1_pt1 | contig 34448 bp, 36 predicted proteins | sample 1639751 | NCBI WGS metagenome assembly FTDG01 (sample SAMEA3914869, study PRJEB12502) | metagenome | biome: forest; material: soil | place: USA | collected 2012-03-12 | depth 0.1 m
AACCCGGGCTTCGGCCACGGCCACAGCCGCAAGACCAACACCGGCGGCGAGCACAGCAAGCACGGCATCTGGCCGACCGACGTGCCCGCCGCGCTCGAGGCCATCGCGCGGCACGGCATGCGGCTGGTCGGGCTCCACATGCACATCGGCTCGGGCGTCGACTACGGCCATCTCGCGCGCGTCTGCGATGCGATGGTGCAGCACGTGCAGGACGTCGTCGCGCTCGGCCATGACGTCAGCGCGATCTCGACCGGCGGCGGGCTGTCGATCCCGTACCGCGCGGGCGACGCGGCCGTCGACACCGCGCACTACTTCAGCCTCTGGGACGCCGCCCGCCAGCGTCTCGTGCGCGAACTCGGCCACGCGGTGCACCTCGAGATCGAGCCCGGCCGCTTCCTGGTCGCCGAAGCCGGCGCGCTGCTCGCCGAAGTGCGCGCAGTCAAGGACATGGGCGCCAACCACTTCGTCCTGTGCGACGCCGGCTTCAACGACCTCGTCCGGCCCGCGATGTACGGTGGCCACCACGCGATCAGCGTCGTCGCACGCGCGAACGACGGCCTCCGGCGCGAGCTCGCGGTCGACGATGCGCGCGTCCCCACCGTCGTCGCCGGGCCGCTGTGCGAGTCGGGCGACGTGTTCACGCAGGACGCGGCGGGCGTCGTCGAACAGCGCGCGCTGGCGCCGTGCGAAGCCGGCGACCTGCTGGTGTTCCACGACGCCGGCGCCTACGGCGCGTCGATGAGCTCGAACTACAACACGCGGCCGTTGGCGGCCGAGGTGATGGTCGACGGCGCGAGCACGCGTGTGATCCGACGGCGGCAGACGGTGCGGGAGCTGATCGCGCTGGAAGACTGAGCGTGCCCGACGGCGGCGTCGACCACACGCCGGGCACGCGCGCGTCCGACGCCGGCGAGCCGCGCATCGCGACGTCGACCTTCGCTTGACAGGCAAGCTATCGCTTGCATATCATTCATGCAAGCAAACACTTGCATATCAATGATGGCCGAGGCCGACGACACCGACGTGCTGTTCAAGGCCCTGGCCGATCCCAGCCGGCGCAAGCTGCTGGACGTGCTGCACGCCAACGATGGCCGCACGCTCGGCGAGCTGTGCGCGACGCTGGACATGACGCGCCAGGGCGTGACGCAGCACCTGGCCTTGCTGGAGTCGGCCAACCTCGTCGCCACCGTGCGGCGTGGCCGCGAGAAGTTGCACTTCCTCAATCCGGTGCCGCTGCAGGAGATCTACGAGCGCTGGATCGCGAAGTTCGAAAAGCCGCGCCTCAAGGCGCTCTCGACCCTGAAACAACGTCTGGAGAAACCAAGATGACCCGATCGACCTTCGTCTACGTGAGCTACATCCGCACCACGCCGGAGAAGCTGTGGGCCGCCCTGACCGACGGCGAGTTCATGAAGCAGTACTGGTTCGGCATGCGCGGCGACAGCACGTTCGAGGCGGGCTCGCCGTGGAAGCTCGTCTCCAGCGAGGGCCAGGTGTTCGACGCCGGCGAGATCGTCGAGGCCGAGCCGCCGCGCCGTCTCGTGATCCGCTGGCAGCACCAGAACAAGCCCGAGCTCAAGGTCGAGGGCGACTCGCTGTGCACGATGGAGCTCGAGCCGAGCGGCGGCGCGGTCAAGCTGTCGATCACGCACACGATCGAGCGCGAACACTCGAAGCTGATCGAGGCGGTGGGCGGCGGCTGGCCCAAGGTCGTCTCGAACCTCAAGTCGCTGCTCGAGACCGGCGCCATCGCGATGCCCGAGCCCTATCCGGCCTCCGCCTGAGCGTCGCGTCGGTCGCGACCCCGGCGCGGTGGCATCATCCGTCGCGGCGCCATCGCCGATGGCCGCCCCGACACGAGCCCACCCGCCAGCGAGGTGCACGCCCATGACGAAGAGCACGACGACCGACGCCGAGCCCGAGCCCCAACCCAAGTCCAAGGCCGCGGCGAAGCGCCGGCCCGCGCCGAAAGCCGGTGCGGGCGTCGAGCCCGATGCCGACGCGGGCTCCGCATCGAGCCTCATCGACGCGCGCATCGCGGAACTCGGCGACTGGCGCGGCCCGACGCTCGCCCGCGTCCGGGCGCTGATCCTCGAGGCCGAGCCGGCGATGGTCGAGGAGTGGAAGTGGCGCGTGCCGGTCTGGTCCTGCGCCGGCATCGTGTGCACTGGCGAGGCCTACAAGAAGGCCGTGAAGCTCACGTTCGCCAAGGGCGCGTCGATCGCTGACCCGTCGCGGCTGTTCAACGCCAGCCTGGAAGGCAACACGCGCCGCGCCATCGACCTCGCCGAAGGCGCCGACATCGACGAGAAGGCGTTCAGAACGCTCGTTCAGGCTGCCGCGGCGTTCAACCGGTCGACGGCCAGGTAGCGGCCGGCGCCGGCCCGTCCGCCTATACGGCCAAGGGCATCGGCGAGCCAGCCCGGAAAAACCCGGGAGGGGTATTCCTTCTTCGACGCGTAGCGTGCACTCGCTCAAGGCCGGACGCCGTGTGGGCGCTGCGTCGCGGCCGCGTCGCGCGCCGCGCCGACCATGGCGTCGCGCGCCGTTGGATCGAACCGTGGGGGGTGTCGCTTGCGTTCGCCCGACCGGTGCCCCTAAGATGCCTCGCACTCGGCCGTTCGACGCACGGGCAGACACATGCCCTGGCAACCGAAGGCTCGACGTCCACCGCCCCCCCGGCCACGGCTGCAATGCACGACAACCAGCAAGGTTCGCGATGACCCAGTCGACAGCGCTTCCCCCAGAGCAAGCCGACGCGACCCACGCGCCCGGCACGCCCGACCCGGCCAGCCACGCTGGCAACGACGACGCGGTGCCGCACCTGCCGCTCGGCAAGTCACCCGAAGAAACCTTCCCGTTCATCGCCGCCGCGGCGCGCGGCCTGGGCTTCGAGTTCTGCGTGCACGGCCTGCGCCTGCCGCTGCCGATCACCAAGCCGCGCACCGCCTTCTTCAGCAACTATCCGCCGGCCTGGCTGCAGCGGTACCACGAGCAGAACTACATCGAGATCGACCCCACGGTCTCGCACGGCATGCGCTCGTCTGACGCGGTCGTCTGGGACGACGCCTTCTTCGCCGGCGCGAAGCAGATGTGGGAGGAAGCCCGCGCCTACGGCGTGCGCTACGGCTGGGCCCAGTCGCGGCGCGATTCCGAGGGCTCGTACAGCATGCTGATCGTCGCGCGCTCGCAAGGCGAGATCACGCCCGCCGAACTCGAGCGCATCGAGCCGCGGCTGCAATGGCTCGTCCACACCAGCCATCACGCGATGAAGATGGCCTGCGCGGGCTCGGACGTGGTGTCGGCGCCGATCGAGCTGTCGGACCGCGAGATCGACGTGCTGCGCTGGACGGCCGAAGGCAAGACCTCGGCCGAGATCGCGACGATCCTCGACATCTCCGAGCGCACCGTGAACTTCCATGTCAACTCGGTCGTCGCCAAGCTCGGCGCCACGAACAAGACCAGCGCCGCCGTGCGCGCCGCGATGCTGGGCCTGATCTGGTAGCCGCGGTGGCGGCCCGCGTCCCGCCCTCAGTTCGGCAGCAGCACCTGCAGCCCCAGCGCCTCGCTCAGCACCTTCTCCCACTGCGCATGGGTCATCAGCCGCGCCGCGCACAGGCGCACGCAGGCCTCGCCCAGGTCCTGGCCTTCGTCGTCGACGACGGCCAGGTTGGTGCGCAACGTGTTCCACAGGCCTTGCAGCCGGTGCGAATGCGGGTCGTAGACCCAGTCCCAGCCGAACGAGACCTGGCGATCCCCCTCGGCGACCCACTCGGTCACCCCGCGCGTGACGACCGCGAGGCTGTCGTCGCCGCCGTCCAGTCCGTCGGCGCCGTCGTCGTCGGCTCGCGAGTACAGGTGCTGCGGGCGGAGCGCGCCGGCGGCGGCGATGTCCAGCTTGATGCGCGGATCAAACATGGTCGGCCGCCTTTCGCGCCGCCGGGTCGGACGCGTCGACGCACATCGCGCACTGGGCGCCGCGCGCGGCATGCCAGCGCTGGCTGATGACGACGATCGCCGCCACGAGCGCCGCCCAGGCCAGGTCGGCCGGCAGCGCGTTCCAGTCGCCATCGCGCAGGCGATGCACGGCGACCAGCGCGACGGCCGCCATCAGCCACACCTTCGTGGCACGCAAGATCGAATTCTTCAGTTTCATGTTGATCACCATTGTCGTCAGGCTACCTTGCGGAGCCGGGGTTTTTATGCCGCCTTCACCAACATCTCGAGCTGGAGCTCGCAGACGTGCGGCTTTTCATCCAGTTCCAGCCAGCTGCCGTCCGGGTCGGGCAGCGCCTCGGTGACGGTCAGCCAGTCGAAGCGTTCGGCCATGCGCTCGAGCAGCGCCAGGCAGAACGGGTTCCTCACGTCGACCCACAGCGGCTTGCGATAGCCGTCGAGGACGTCCGCCGAAACCTCCATGTCGTGCCGCGCGGCGATCGCGCCCTGCACGAAGAAGCGCGGTGGCAGCGCGTGGCGCTGGCAGTCGTCGGCCACCGCGAGCAGGCGATCGACGCCCTTCGTGCCGAACCACGCGTCGCGCAGGTGCTCGGCGCGCACCCACCAGCTCGCGCGACGCAGCACCAGGTTGCCGCGTTCGAGGCGCGGCTCGGCGATGAAGTCGGCGGGCGGCGCTGCCGCCGCGGCGCCGTCGCTGCCATCGGCGTCGGTATCGTCGCTCGCCGCGGGCGGCGTCGCGGACGGCCGTTGCAGCCGATACGGCTGCGTCAGGATCGACAGCGCGAACGGCACGCCCCAGTTGGCGGTCGGGAAGGTCGAGCCGAGGTACAGCAGGTTGATGCGGCGTCCGCTGCGGCCTTCGGTCAGGCGCAGCAGGCCGGTGGCGACGTCGTAGTCCAGTACCAGCGCGCTCGCCTGCAGCAGTTGCGCGGGCGGCAGGCACAGCGGCTCGCCGGGCCACGCGAGCACGCGCTCGGTCAGCCGCGGGTGGGCCTGCAGCTCGTTGCAATGGCCGTTGACCATCACGTCGACCGGTTCGGCGTCGCCCGACAAGGTCTGCAGCCACTCGGCCAGCTCGGCGCGCAGCAGTTCGTGCTGCGCCGAGTCGCCGAAGGCGAAGCGCGTGGCGAGCCAGGCCGGGCGGTCGAACACCTTGTTGACCACGAGCCGCCCCGGTTCGCCGGCGCGCGCGGCCGGCACGAGCTGCACCTGCGCCGTGACGCCCATCAACGCGCCCGGCAACGCGGGCGCCGACTCGCCCTCCTTCAACGCGTTGCCGTACTCGTTGACCTCGACGAGCTTGTCGCTGACTTCGGTGAGGAAGTCGACGACGTCGTCGCAGACGCCGTCCGGCCCGAAGCGTTCGAGGAAGTGGGCGCGCAGGCGGACGTACTGCGGCTGCACCTCGACCTGCGTGGCGAGGAAGTCGCGCAGGTCCGCGAGCCCGGCCCATTCCGGCGCGGCCGGGCCGACGCGGGGCAGGCCGCCAGGGGCATGGCCGACCGCGCCGCCGGCCACGCCGCTCATCGTGGCCCAGCAGTCCTCGATCACCAGGTTCTGCAGCGGCGCGGCGTCGTCCTCGCCGAGGGCCTCGAGCGCTGCGGCCTCGCGCGCGCCGATGCCGGCGAGCGCGTCGATGCGCTCGTCGTCGGCGCCGGCGGCGGCGTCGGCCGCGGCCTGCAGCGCGTCGAGCGCGGCGCGCGCGGGGGCGAGACGCGCGGCAGCGGCATCGTCGGGCCACGTGATCTGCGGACGATCGGTGAAGCCGTCGCTGAGCGTGGGCACCTGCAGCAGGTCGCGCTTGAGCAGCTTGTCCAGCAACGCGGGCACCTGGTCGGCGGCGACGCCTTCGGCCTCGAACTGCGCCGCCCAGTCGGCCCACGGCTGCGCCGGCCGCCCGATGGCGCGCACCAGCACGTTGCCGACGCTGTCGTGCAGTTGGAACTGCGCCCGGCGCTGCTCGCGCCACGGGCGCTTCAACAGCACGAGGTCGCGGCTGCACAGCGCGCGGAAGCGGCCGTCGGGCAGCGCCTTGAAGCTCGTGTTCAACGCCAGCGGCACGGCGCCGGCACGCGCGAGACGCTGCTGCACCGCGCGCTCGAGGCGGGCGCCGGCCCCACGGTTCAGGCGCGTGCGGCAGGCGAGGCGCTCCTGCTGCAGCCGCGGCAGGCCGACGCCGCGGTCGCGGCACCACGACAGGCTGCTCGTCGCCATGAACGACGACAGCGGGCTCGTCTTGGCGGTCGCGCGCATCACGTAGCCCATCAGCGAACGCTCGTAGTTGTCGGGCTCGGACTTGTTGGGCAGCTTGCGTTCGCGCCGCGCCTGCGCCGCGAGGCCGGGGCTGGCCATCTCGAGCGCGCGGCGGAAGCTGGCGTCGCTCAGCGGCGCGCGAAGCGCGGGCCGCAGCACGGTCTGCATCTCGACGTCGAAGCTGGCGCGTGCCGCGGCGAGGCTGTCGGCGCGCTGTTGCTGCGCGGCTAACCAGTCACCGAGGCGCACGGCGGCGTCGATGTCGACTTCGGACAATCGCGCCATCACCTCGGCCCGGTCCGCCGCCTTCGCCGCGACGCCCTGCGCCTGGTGCGCGTCGCGCCGCAGCTGCAGCACGGCGCGGCGCAGGCGCGTCTCGTCTTCGGCCAGGCGCGGCACCAGCGCGAACAGGTCGTTGCTGACGGCCTCGCCGAGCGCCTCGGCGCGGCGGCGCGCGTCGCGGTAGGCCGCGAGGTGCCCTTCCGTCTCGCGCAGGCGCATCGCCTCCATGCGGCTCGCCGGCTGGGTCGCGTAGCGCAGCAGCATGTGCGGCGCCATGTCGACCGCCGCGACGGCGGGCGCGGCGGCGCGGTCGACGGTGGCGGCGGTGCTGGTTTCAATAGGGGTACCCGTATTGGTATCAATCACGTTCGCAGTATCGGTCTCGGTCCACATGTCGGTCTCCTCGAAAGTGTTTCGTGAAGTGTTGTCGGGTGTCGGCGCGGCGCGCGCGCTCACCACCACCAGCGGAAATGGGCGGCCATCGCGGTGACCCACATGACGCTGGCGAAGCGGTAGGCGTTGACGGTGCGGCGCGACGTCAGCGTGGCCAGCTCGGGGCGCAGCGCCACCTGGCGTGCCAGCTCGTCGTCCAGCGCCGCCTCCAGCATGTGGCTGCCGTCGCTCGCGACCAGCGGGTTGAGGTCGAAGAACACGAAGGCCACGCAGACGATGAAGGCGCTGCGCCAGGCGTCGCCCCACGCCGCGTCCGGACGCGCCAGCAACGCCGCCGCGCACAGGCCGGCGCCGAGCAGGTTGACCGTCGGGCCGGCCGCGGGGATCGCGAAGCGCGCCCAGCGCGACGTCACGAAGCTCGCGTGGCTGGTGTCGACGAACGGCCCGGGCATCATGCCGCCGTGCCAGACGATGCCGGCCGCGCGCACCGGCGCCCCGGCCATGCGGCACACGAGCGCGTGCGACGCTTCGTGCACCAGCACCACGCCCGCGAAGATCGGCAGGCCGCGCAGGTCGAACGCCATCAGCGCGTGCTTGAGGCCCGGCCACTGGCCGGAGGCCTGCAGCTGGAACAGCAAGGCCGCGGCGCCGAGCAGCGACAGCGCCCACAAGGCCTTGCGCCACGGCGCGGGCACGCGCAGCAGCGCGCCGACGAGCGGGTCGAGCCAGTCGCTCGAGCGCAGCAGCACATGGCGCGGCGGCCATGCCTTCTTGCCGCCGGCGCCGTTGCCCGCGTCGTCGACCGCCAGCATGCCGTTGCGCTCGAGCGGCGCGAGAAAGCTCTGCACTTTCTGCGACAGCCCTTGCGCGTTGGGGTACGCCGACGTCATCGTCTGCACGAGGCCGCCGAGGCTGCTGCCCTGCGTCAGCGACGGCAGCAGCGCGGCCGCGGCCGCCGACAGGCGCATCGTCTGGCCGCTGCGCCGGCAGTGCAGCAACAGGCCGGACTGGCGTCGCACCACGTGCACCGACGCGGCGAGCTTGATGGGCGTGTCGTCATTCATCGCCGTACCCCAACGACGCTGCGAACAACGGGCAGTCGCGGTAGCGGTCGATGCCCAGCGCCGGGCCCCACGCTTCTTCCGCGATGCCGCCCCACAGGCAGCCGCCGACTCCCCAGCTGCCCGCGACCATCTGCGCACGTGCCAGCATCGCGCCGGCCCGCATCAGCATTTCGCGGTAGCCGCGGGCGCCGAAGTGGCGCACCGTGTGCTCGAAATCGCCGGTCACGAGCAGCACCGCCGGCGCGCGCGCGAAGCCCTTCTGTTGGCCGAGCGACTCGATCTGCGCCAGCGTCAGCGCGTCGCGCCGGCGCTGCAGCACGCCGTCCTCCGAGCGATAGACGCCTGGCGCGAGATCCGCCGTCCCCGTCGCGACCACCACCCACAGCTTGAGCCGCAACCCGAGCCCGCCGTGCCCTTCGCGCAGCGCGTTGACCTGCGACCCGAGCGCGGCGATGGCACCCAGCACCTTGGACGGCACCGCGCGCTCCGCGTAGCTGCGGATCGAGCGGCGCGCCAGCAGCAGCGTCGACAGGTCGTGCACCGACGCCGGCGGCAGCAACGCCGCGTCGACCGCGGCCGGCGTGCCGCGCGCGGGCGCGTCGAGGCTGCCCGACCATTCGATCAGCGTGTCGGGGTACTGGTAGTGATGCAGGCTCAGGTCGGGCGGCTCGGCACCGCCGAAGGCCTCGCCCCAGCCGATCGCGTGGCACACCATCTGGCGATGGCCGGCGACGGCCAGGTTGAGCGCCTGCGCCATCGCCTTGTCGCGCAGGCCGACGTATTCCTGCAGGCGCCAGCCGAGCGCATCGCCGACCTCGTGGAGGAAGGCCTGCGTCGCGCCCGCGTCGAGGCTGCCGAGGCGGAAGGCGAACTTGTCGTACTTCTGGCGCAGCTTCATCATGTCGGCCACCTGCACGATCACCGCCGGGGGCAGTTCGGCGGTCGGCACGCCCACCGCGCCGGCGAGCAGGTCGTCGCTCGCCTCGGTGATGCGATCGAGCTGGTGGCGCAGGCCGTCATAGCGGTAGATGCCGCGCGGCAGGCCGTCGACCTTGCGCGCCGCGACGAACAGCTGCGACGCGCCGAGTCCGCCGCCGCTCGGCGCGATGCGCCGCGTGATGGCGCCCTGCCCGTCGACACCGGGCAGCACCTGGTAGCCGACCGCGAAGTGCAGCAGCGCCGCGAGCGATGCGAGGTCGGGCCGCTCGTCGCGGAACGCCTGCGGGCGCGTGAGCCACGGCGGCGGCGCACCGACCTCGGCGACCGGCGGCAGCGCGATCGTGTCGGCGCCGTACCAGGGCTTGGGCGCTTCCTGCGTGAGCGCGATGTTGGCCGCGGCGTAGTGGATCTGGTGGTCGCGCGGGTTGCGCAACGCCTGGCACGTGATGCCGTGCGCCGCGTTGTGCAGCAGCCAGATGCGGCCGCCGGGCTCGTGCAGCGTCGGGCCCGCGTCGGCCAGGCCGCAGTGCGGGCAACCGGGCAGGCGCGCGAGACGCGTCTTCTCGTAGAAGCGGCCTTGCTCGGTGCGCGTGTGCACACGGGCCGTGTTGAACAGCTTGACCGGGCCGACGCGCGCGATCACGTTCATCGCATGCAGCCCCAGCACGCCCATCCAGAAGCCGAGGTCGGGCGCGGCGCCGCCGATCGGCACGTCGCGCACGTGGCGGAAGCAGTCGTGGCAACCGGATACCCCGGGGATGTACAGCGGGCCGATCTCGACCGCGTCGCTCGCGACATGCGCATGCAGGGCCGGGATGCCGAGCGCGCGCGCCGCCGCGAACCACTCGGACGCGGTCGCCGCGTCGTCGGTCGACTCGAACACGGCGACCAGCAGCGTGGCGTCGGCGGCGATGTCCGCCGGCCGTGCGCTCACCGACAACGCGCCGAGGTTCTGGCCGTCGAGCGCCGCGAACGCGAGCTGCGCGGCGCGCGCGCTGCCGCCGACGGCGACGCGCGCATCGGCCAGGCGCTGCAAGGCTTCGCCGCGATGGCGATTGACGCGCGTGACGTCGTTGTAGCGGCCGGCGAAGGCGGCGAGCGGCGCGAGCGTCGGCGACACGGCGTGCGTGTCGTCGGGCAGGCCGTCCTCGAGCAGGCCGCGGCTGTACAGCAGCGTGACGATGTCGCGCACCGCGCGCGCCGACAAGCCGGGCAGCGCCTGCTGCAGCTCGTCGATGGAGCGCGTGCCATCGAGCAGCGGCAGCACCTTGGGCAGCAGCGTGCGTGCCGACTTGCCGCCGACGACCTGCGTGCCGCGCGCGCCTTCGAAGAGCAGGCTGCTCGGGCCGAGCGGCATCTGCAGCAGCTCGGGCGGGACGCGCGGGTGCGCGGGCAAGTGCAGTTCGGGGTCGGCGGCAAAGCGCTCGCCGAGCGTCTGCGACGACAGTTGCATCGGGTTGTTCGACATCAGAGCACTCCTTCCAACGCGGGCACCATCACCTCGATGCCGCGCCGCGTGGCGTCGTAGTCCGCCGGCACCGGCCGGCAACGCGGGCAATCGTGCAAGGCCACGACACCCGATTCGAGAACCGCCGCCGTCAGCGCGTCGACGCTGCGGATGCGGCCCGCTTCGCTCGCGGGCGCCGCGGCGTCCTCGCGCAGCGACTCGGCCGCGATCAGCACCTGCGCGCGCAAGTAGCCGCCGATGCCGAGCGAGTCATCGCCCGCGTAGGCGGCCTCGATGACGCGCTCGCGGTCGGCGCCCTTGCGGTGCGTGCGCCGCCGCGCCTGCGCGCAGTGGTAGCAGGCGCCGCCGCGCTGCCCCGGCACGACCAGCGGCCCCAGCGTGATCGCCGAGCCCGACAGCTGCGCCAGCGACCAGCGCACGCCGTGCGCATGGGCCCAGTCGTCGACCTGTCGGCAGGCTTCGTCATACGGCCGCCACAGCGCGACGCCGATGAAGTCGTGGCCGGCCGCCACGCGATCGACATCGGGCAGCGCCGACATCAGGTCATGCACCTCGGCACCCGACGTCCGTGCGAGCAGCTGCCCGACGTCGCGACCGAACTCACCAGCAGTCAATATCAGCATCACGGCCTCCGTCAGGCAAAGGGTTGGGGTTGCGGGTTGATGTCGCGCTCGTCGAGGCGGCCGAAGCCGGCCTTGAGCGGGTAGTCGTACAGGCGCGGCGTGCCCAGGAAGCGGCCGCGGTAGTCGGACGTCATCGGCATCAGGTCGGGGATGACGACGCGGACGACCCAGATGCCCAGGTCGCGCAGCTCGCGCGTCGTGAGGTCGACGGCGATGACGTCCATGTCCATCGAGCGCAGGCGCTCGACGAGGAAGCGCAGCTTGGCCGCGTCGCCGGTCGGCGCGTCGATACACACGTCCTCGAGCGGGCGGCGGTTGGGCGTGTCGATGAGGAAGTCGAACGCGTCGCGGTGCTGTGGCTGGCCGAGGTACGCGGCGCCGTCGTGCAGCGCGGTGAAGTCCTCGACCTTGTCGGGAAACTTGTAGCCGCCCTCGAACACGGTGCGCGCCGGCGCCGACTCGCGGATCGTCTTCGCGCAGGCCGAGGCAGCGTCGAACTCGGTCGCGCAGTTGACGTACTGCGCCAGATGCGGATGGTCGCGCAGCAGTTGCACCGCGTAGACGGTCGGGATGCCGACGTCGGTGGTGGCGTCGAAGAAGTGGTGGTCGATCAGGCTGCGCGAGAGGCGCTCCATGTTGGGCGCGAGCACCGACGGCCACGGCTTGCGGATCGCGATGCGCGGCAGCGGCAGCTTGGCGAGCCAGGTCAGCGCGATCGAGTCGCGTTCGACCACTTCGCAGATCGCCGACACCAGCGCCGCCTCCAGGCTCACGTGCGCCGCGACGCCGGTCGTGATCATCTGCCAGAAGCGTTCCGACGGCAGCGGGCGCAGGTAGAGGTGGCTCATCACCGACGGCACCCAGCGCTCCTGCTTGTCGCGCAGCGAGTAGCCGCGCGTCCAGCGGATCGGCGCGGCCTTGTCGGGCAGCGTGTACGTGCACTTCGGGTCGGCGAGCTCGCGCTTCGAGCAGCGCGGCACGCGGTCGAGGTCGAGTGCCTGCGCGCCCATGTCGTGCGCGGTCGAGATGACGAACTCCTCGGGCCCGAAGGCCATGCACGCATAGCGCTCGACGCCTTCCATCACCGCGCGCAGCCAGGCCCATTCGGGATCGACGTCGGCGCCGGCGCCGCCCAGCGGCTCGCCGGAGACGTCGCCGCCGTCGGACGTCGTCACGTGCGGGAAGACCTCGGTGACGTTGTCGAGATTGGTGACGGCGATCTCGAAGTCGGGCGACGTCGGCTCGCCCGCGAGGCGCACGACGCCGGCCAGCAGGCCGCCGCCCGGTTGCATGAGCCGCGCGACCGGGTACTTCGCGCGCAGGTAGGACTCGGAGAGGGTGAGTGACGGGTTCATGCTGCAGCCTCCATCGCGGCGTCGCGGTGCGTGTGTTCGAGCAGCGCGGCCAGGTAGGCCTCTTCCAGGGCGCTGAACCCGAGCCGGTTGTTCATCAGGTGGGAGAAGTTGAACGACAGCACGTCGCTGGGCGCCTTCGCGCCGCGACCCGCGCCGGCGTACGCAGCCTGCGTGCGTTGCAGCGCGGCGCGCCAGTCGGCCAGCCGCGCCGCCGCGGCCGGATGCAGCGCCGCCGGCTCCGGCAGCAGGGCCACGCCGTTCGCGGCGAGCGCGCGCGCCTTGGCGAAGAAGCGGTCGCGCCAGTCGTCGGCCGCGGGCGTGTCGCCGCCGAGCCAGAACTGGCTGTACTGGCGGAAGTAGCGGCGCGCGGTCGCGGGCTGGAAGACCTCGAAGCAGGCCTGCATCAGCCATGGCGCGAGGCTCTTGCGGTCGTAGAGGCCGGCGCGTTCGTCGGCGAGCAGCGCGAGCGCGATGCGCGACGAGTCGGCGAACAGCACCTCGGCCAGCGGCGTGCCGCGGGCACCGCCGTACTTGTCGTACTCGGGCTCGTAGGTGTCGAGCGCGAGGCTCGCTGGCTTGCCCTGCGCCATCGCGCCGAGCGGGTCGCCCTTCGCGCCGCGCGGCAGCACCATCGGCTGGTGCAGGTTGGACGGCAGGTCGGGCAGTTGGTCGAGCACCGCCTGCAGGTCGGCCTGCAGCTGCGCGGCGACCGCGTCGCGGCTGCCCGGCGCCGGCTGCACGCGCAGGCGCAGGTGGAAGCCGGTGCTGTCGAAGTAGCGCAGGTAGAACCAGGGCAGCGCTGCGTCGATCGCGTGGACGCGGGCGGCAGCGGCGGCGATCAGCGCGTCGGCGCGATCGACATACCGCCCCGGGTACAGCTTGAAGTACAGCCAGCCGTGGGCGAACTGGGTCGTGCTCATGGAAGGATCTCCTCGTTCGTTGGGTTGTCGTGTGGTGCGGTGCGACGGCTCAGGCGGCCTGGGGGACCGGGCGCGATCCGCGGTCCTGGGTGTCGAAGCGCAGCGTGCGGGTGGCGATCGCGATGGCGGCGAGCGACCAGGCGACGATGGCGGCGACGTCCACCCCCATCGGCCACAGCCCCTTGCTGCCGCTGATCAACTGGCGGAACAGGTCGGACAGGTAGGACAGCGGCACGATGTGCGCGGCCACCATCAGCGCCTTCGACGTGTTCGGATCCCAGAAGATGTTCCCGCCGAACAGCAGCGTGAAGTTGGCGACCATCACCATGCTCATGCCGACTTGCAGGCTCGGCGCCATGCCCGCGATCGCGTAGCCGAGCGACACCAGCAACAGCACGCCCAGGCTCGCCGCGCCGGCGACCGCGAACCACGGGACGTCGGTCAACCCGAGCATCTGCTGGCCGGCCGCGAGCAGGAAGGCCATCTGCACCATCGCGACCGCCACGCGCAGCCCCACCTGGCTCAGGAGCAGCTCGATCGGCCGCGCCGGCGTCAGCAACAGGAAGCGCAGCGTGCCGCGTTCGCGCGCCTGCAGCAGCGGCACCGCCGTCGCGAACAGGCCCAGCTGCACCAGCGCCATCGCGAGGATGCCCGGGTAGACGTACGCGATCGACGACTGCGCCCCATGCGAGGACACCGTCACGTGATACCCCAGCTTGCGGTCGGCGCCGGCGGCGCGCGCGCTCGCGGCGTCGAGCAGGATGTGCGTCAGCTCCTCGAAGTTCGCGCTGGTGCGCACCTGCAGCGTCTGGCCGTGCTCGAACACGTCGCCAGCCGGCAGCGTCAGGATCGCGTGGATGCTGCCGTCCTTCAGCGCGGCCTCGGCGGCCTCGGCGGTCATCGGCTGCACGCCGACGTTGGGGCTGTCGGTCATCAGCTGCACGAAGTGCGCAGCCGCGGCGGGCGGGCCGCCGTCGACGAGCGCGAACTTGAACTGGAAGCTCGGGTTCATCATCGACTGCAGGTACAGCCCGGCGACGAACAGCAGCGGGAAGACGAAGTTCAGGAACAGCGTCCCGCGGTCGCGCTTGAGCTCCTGCCACTGCAGCAGCAGCAAGGCCTGGACGCGTTTGAAATTGATGGTCTCGGAGTTCATGCGCGGATCCCCCGTCCGGTGAGTTGAATGAAGACGTCTTCGAGGCTCTGGCTGGCGACCTGGAGGTCGCGCACCGGAAGACGTCCGCTGCGGTTCAGTTCCATGAGGCGCGCGAGCGCCGCGTCGAAGTCCTGCGGGCGCCAGCCCACCGCGAGCTCGCCGCCGGCGGCGGGCGACTGCTCGATCGCGTCGTCGGCGAGGACCGCGAGGTCGACGCCGGCGTCGGTCGTGAAGCCGATGCGGCGTTGCGGGCAGTGGCGTTGCACGAGTTCGCGCGGCGTGCCGTGATCGAGCACGCGGCCGTGGTCGAGGATCAACACGCGGTCGCACAGCCGCTCGGCCTCTTCCATCTGGTGCGTGGTGAGCAGCACGCCGGCGCCGCGGCTGCGGCGTTGCTCGAGCACGATGTCCCACACCGCGCGGCGCGCCTGCGGGTCGAGCTGCGAGGTCGGCTCGTCGAGGAACACCAGCTTCGGGTCGCCGATCAGCGCGAGCGCCACGGCGACGCGCTGCTGCTGGCCGCCCGACAGATGGCGGATCTCGTGGTGGCGCTTGTCGGTCAAGCCCAGCTCGTCGACGAGCCGCGCCGCGGGCCGCGGATGCGGATAGAGGCGGCTGACCGTGCCCACGAGCTCGGCGATCGTCAGCGTGGACGGCAGCACGCTGTGCTGCATCGACACGCCCAGCTCGCCCTTCGCGCGCTGGTAGGCCGCGCGGTCGTCGAGCGGCGCGCCCATCAGCCGCACCTGGCCGGCGTCCGGCGCGAGCAGGCCTTCGAGGATCGACACCAGCGTCGTCTTGCCCGCGCCGTTGGGTCCGAGCACGCCGACGATCTCGCCGCGCCGCACCTCGATGTCGATACCCGTGAGGGCATGCGTCGGGCGCTCGGCGCTGCCGAAGCTCTTGCGCACGCCGCGCGCCCACAGCGGGCTGTCCTTCGCGCCGGGCCCGGCGTCGGCGGCGCGCGGGGCGGCCGACGTGCCGTCGCCCGAAGGCGCGCGTGGCGGCAGGCCGGGATCGGCGAGCCGGAGATCGATGGTGCTCATTGGGAGACTCCTGAAGACGCCGTGGCGTTGGTGTTGACGGGGGTGTGGGCGGTGGTGGGGACCGTGGTGCTGGCCGTCGTGCTGGCGCCGCCGCTGGCCGCCGCGCCGTCGAGGAACGCCACGTCCACGCCCATGTTGGGCAGGATGCGGACGTCGGGATTGGGCAAGGCGATGCGGACCTTGACGGTGCCGGTCTCGCGTTCGGCCGCGGGCATCACGGCGCTCACGCGGCCCAGCTGCTGCACGCCGGCGTCGGCCTGCAGGCTCACGCGCACCGACTGGCCGTCGTGCACGCGCTGGATGAACTTCTCGCTGACCTTGACCTCGACGAGCAGCGTCTGCAGGTCGACCAGCGTGCAGATGCCCGAGCGCGTGAAGCCGCCGCCGGCCGACACCGGCGAGACGATCTCGCCGACCTGCGCCGCGCTTTCGGTGACGATGCCGTCGAACGGCGCGACGACGCGCAGCTGGCTCGCGAACTCGCGCCGCAGTTGCAGCTCGCGCTCGGCCACCTGCACGCGGCGTTCGTGCGTGTCGCGTTGCGACTCGAGCAGCGCGACCTTGTAGCGATCGTTCTCGGCCTGCTGCTGGCTCACGAAGCCTTGCTGCACGAGATCCTGCGTGCGGGCGAGCGCGCCGCGCGCCTGGTCGATCTGCAGGCCCATCTCGTGCTGGCCCTGGCGCTGCGCGACGAGCTCGGCGTCGGCGAGCGCGATCTGCGCGTCGAGCGCGGACGGGTCGAGCTCGGCGAGCAACTGGCCGCGCTTGACGTGGTCGCCCGCGTGCACATGCAGCGCGGCGAGCCGGCCCGTGACCTCGGCCGACACCGTCGCCTGCCGTTCGGCGACGACGTAGCCCGAGGCCTGCAGCGCGACGCCGTCGCCGCTCGCGGGCGCGACGGCCGACGCACTCGCCGCGTTGGTGGCGGTCGCCGCGCTGCGGGTCGTCGACGCGGCCGCGGTGTCGCCGTCGGCGCTGCGCGTCTGGCGTCCCGCCGCGAAGGCCGCGACCGCGGCGGCGACGCACAACGTGATCGTGACGGGCAGGACGAGACCGCGGCGCGAAGCCTTGGCCGCGCGGGTCGGCACGACCGCGGCTTCTTCGGCAGACCGCGCGGCCGTGGTGGCTGCAGCAGTCGATGCAGCCGGGGCCAGCCGATCGAGCAGGCGCTGCATGTGTTGGTCGTCCAGGATGGCGCTCATGACGTTCTCTCTCAGGCCGCGGCCTGCGACGACGCAGGGGCCTGCGTCAGGAACTCGGCGAACAGCTCGTCGAGGAAGTGGCGTTCGGAGGCGAAGCCGCGTTCGGCCAGGTGCGTCTGCAGGTCGCCGTCGACGACGCCGTGGCGTTGCTGGTACCAGGCGAGGACGGCGTCGGGGTCGCCGACGTCCGCGTTGCTCGCGCCGTGGATGCCTTGCGCCTTCAGCGCGTGCCACTTGCTGCGCACCTCGACCACGCGCTGATGCCAGCGGCCTTCGGCCTTGAGCACCGGCTCGAGCCACGCGTCGACCTGCACGACCTGGCGCATCGCGATCTCGCGCAGCCGCTGTTCGGCGCGCGCGAGCTGCAGGCAGGCGTCGGTGTCGAGCTGCTGCTGCGCCATCCATGTCGCCAGCGCCTGCCGACCGAGCAGGCCGCGACGTTGGCGGAAGCGCCGCAGCGCGGTCGCGTCGTCGCTCGGCGAGCCGCGCTGGCCCACGCGCAGGCGCTTGGCTTCCTGTTCGACCAGCGCGAACAGCAGCGCGCGTTCGAGCGTGCGGTCGCGCTCCGGGTCGAACAGCCGCACATGGTTGCGCAGGCGTTCGGTGGTGGCCTCGGCGGCGTCGACAGCCTCGCCCTGCGCGGGCGCCGCGGCGTGGCGGAAGTAGTTCTCGACCGTTTCCCAGTACAGCGTGTGCTCGAACGAGAAGTCAGGCGTGGCGGCGGGCTGAGGATCGGCCGACTTCAGGTCGGCCAGGTGCGCGCACAGCGCGCGCAGCGCGGTCGCCGCGTCGTCGCGCTTCTGGTTCGGCCGCACGAGCGTCACGTGGCGGCGCAGCGCGTCGAGGGCGGCGTCGGGGATGCCCGCGGCGGCGGCATCCTGCCACAGGCCGTCCCAGCTGCGCTGCGGGTAGAAGCGCGCCTTCGCGAGCTCGGTCAGCTGCTCCTGCAGCGCGCGGTCGATCAGGCCTTCGGTGCGCGCGTCGGCGAGCGCGAAGCGCAGGTTGACCATCGCCTCCGACGCGAGCGCGAAGCGGCCGTCGCCCTGCCCGTGCACGATCGCGACTTCGTCGTCGTCGTTGATCGCGCCGCTCGCATAGGCCTCGAAGATGCGGCCGATGCCGCGCATGCCGAACGCGTGCAGTTCGGCGGCGCGCAACGCGCCCATCGAGCTCGCGCCCCACACCGGCACGCCTTGCGAGATCGCGAACAGCACTTCCTTGTGCCACACCGACGGCACCTGCTCGAAGTAGCCGTCGATGACGAGGATCACGTCGGGCTTGCGGAGCGCGGCGCGGTAGACGTCGCCCATGCGGGCCGGCGCGCGCCAGTCGATGGCGTCGTCGTCGGCGCACATCGTGCGTGCGTCGACGAGCGACAAGCTGGGCCCGATGAAAACGACGGCGCGAACCGGGGAACCCCCGGCCTCGCGGCTTTCGGTGCGAACGCCCTTCGGGGCGGCCGTGCGGGCGTTCATGCTGCGACTCCTTGCGCACGCGCCGCTTGGCGCTGCGCCATCGCGCGGCGTGCCCGCGCGCCGGGTTGGTAGAGCGGCGTGTGGTACGGCTCGAGACCCGGCACCACCACCTTGACGACCGGGATGCCGACCTCGGGCCGGCTCAGGTCGACCGCGATCACCGAGTCGATGCCGACGGCCTTGAGCGCGTCGAGCAGCACGGCGAGGTCGTCCTCGATGCAGTCGCCGTCGGCGTGCACGCGCGTGCGCAGCGGCACGCGCGGGCCCGGGGCCTGCATCGCCGCGACGGTGCGCGCGTGGTCGTCGCGATGGCCGACCTTCACGTAGTCGGTCGGGAAGAGATCGTCGCGGCTGCCCGAGATCGCCGTGAGCCGGCTCTGGATCGCCTCGTGCACCGCGCGCGACAACGCGACGTCGGGCTGCAGGTGCGCACCGTGGCCCGAGAACATCGGGATCGGGCGCCAGTCGGGCGAGTCCGGGTCCTCGACGATCGTGCAGGTGTAGCAAGGCACGCCGACGTCGGTCGTGATGTCCCACGCCGCGAGCGCGATGCCCTTGCCGGCGAGCAGCTCGACGACGTCGCGCAGGCGGCCCGCGGGCAGGTCGTCGAGGTCGACGCGGCGCGCGGCGCGTTCGGCGTCGGGCACCAGCTGCCACAGCGTGAGCGCGTCGCGCTCGATGACTTCGCACAGGCCGTGCACGACGGCCTCGACCGGATGGTTGCCGCTCGCCAGACCGTTGCTGCTCTCGAGGAACACGGCCTGGTGGCCGGGCTGGCGCACGAAGTTGACGGCCACGAGCTCGTACGGCAACTGCACCGCGCGGCCGCCGATCAGGTCGTCGCCCTGCATCCACAGGATCGGGCGCGCCGGATAGAACGCGGCGTCGACGCGCACCGGCAGCTGCGCCGGATCGATCACCGCCGTTTCGTGACGAAGGGCTTCGTACGATTCCCAGCGCAGCGGCGCGGCGACGCGCTCGGCGTGCCAGGTCTCGATCGACTCCATCATCGCCGACGCCATCGCCGCGGGCAGCGTCTCGCCCTTGCCTTGCGAGGTCGCCAGCGCGCGCGAGTTGGGCCGCACCGCGACGCACACCGGCAGGCCGATGCGGTCCAGCCCGGTCACGTTGGCGAGCCGCGTGATGCCCAGCCGCGGCAGCAGCGGGCGGAAGGCGTCGAGCGTCTGCTGCGGGGCGCGCGTGCGGTGCGTGCCTTCGCGCCAGCGCTTGGGCGTGCGTTGTTGGAGATCGATGAAGCTCATGATGCGGTCCTGGTCTTGATGAAGGAGTTCGCGCGTTGGAGGGATGTCGAGACGCCCGGTGCGGCTCATCGACGTTCGGCGAGCGACGCCGACAGCGGCCGGCGCAGTGCCGCGGCCGCGGGCCACCAGCCGCCGGCCACGCCGATCACCGCCGCGATCGCCGCGGCCTGCAGCAGCAGGATCGGAGCGACGTCGAACGCGAACACCACCTGGCTGTAGTTGTGGGAGAAGAACATCGTGCTGGTCGAGTGGCCGTCGAGCGCCGTCCACACCAGCAGGCTGGCGAGCGCCGCGCCGGCGAGCGCGAGCAGCAGCGACTCGAAGACCAGCGAGCCCATCACGGCGGAGTCGCGGAAGCCGAGCGCCTTGAACGTCGCGATCTCGCGCAGCCGCGCGCTCACGCCGGCCTGCGCCGTGTTCAGCGCCGCGAACGTGGCGCCGAGTCCCATCAGCAGCGCCATGCCCCAGCCCAGGCTGCGCACGAAGCGCGTCATGCTCTCGGTCTGCTGGCCGTAGTAGTCGCGCTCGGCGAGCAGGCGCACCTGCAGGCGCGGGTCGTGCTCGAGTTCGCTGGCGAGCTGCGCGTGCGCCACGCCCGCGGCGGGTTGCAGCAGCAGCACCGAGGACGACGTCCCGCGCTCGAGCGCCGACTGCAGCGCGCCGAGGTCGGCCCACACCTCCGACTGCGCGGGGCCGTGCGATCCGGCGAACGTGCCGACGACCTTCCAGCCGGCGGTGCCGATGCGCACGGTGTCGCCGATGGCGAGTCCGCTGAAGGTCTGCGCCGCCTGGCGGCCGACGACGAGCTCGAAGCGGCCGGGCTGCGGCAGGCGGCCTTCGACGACATGCAGGCCGCGCACCGTCAACGCCACCGGCTCGACACCGCGCAGCGACACGCCCATCGGCTGGCCGGTGTCGCGCCGCGGTTGCTTGATCGTCGTGAAGACCTCGGCCGACACCAGCGGCTGGCCTTGCGCGTCGTGCGCCACGCTGGGCGACTGGCGCACCAGCAGCGCCTGGTCGGCGGGGATCGTGCTGCCGATCTCCGCGGTCGCGCCGCGCATCAGCACCATCTCGTTGGTGCTGGTGCTCGCGAGCCGCAGCACTTCCTCGTAGCCGCGGGCGATCGACAGCAGCGACACCAGCACCCCGACCACCCCCATCGCGCCGACCAGCGTGCTGGCCGACCGCATCCAGTGCCGGCGCATGCCGGCGATCGCGATGACGGTCAGGCGCATGACCTGGCCGATCCATCCCCACAACGTGAGCGAGTTCATGCCGTCCTCCCGAGATGCGCGGCCAGCGGCGCACGCCACACGCGCCAGGCCGGCGCGAACGACGTGAGCAGTGCCACGCCGACCAGCAGTCCCAGCGCCCAGGCCAGGTCCTGCCACCAGAAACCGATGCTCGCGAGCATCTCGCTGTAGCGCCGCAGCAGCGGGATCGCCGCCGTCGCCAGCAACGCGCCGGCACCGCCGCCGAGCAGGCACAGGAACAGGTTCTCGGCGAGCACCAGCCCGGCGAGCGTGCGGCCGCGGAAGCCGAGGGTGCGCAGCAGCGCGAACTCCGGCAGCCGGGTGTTGACCGACTCGCTCAGGCTGTTGGCGACCACGAGCACCAGCGTGAAGAACACCGCGCTGAGCGCGAGGATCACCATCAGGCTGAAGTTGCCGACCTGGCGCATGAACTCCTGCGTGAACGCTTCCTCGGTCGCGCTGTGCGTGGCGCTGCCGGCGTTGGCGAACAGGTCGTCGATAGCCTGCGCCACCGCGTCGGCGTGGCGCGGATCGCTCACGCGCACGTTGAACCAGCCGACGCTGCCCTGGCCGTAGGCGCGCATGTCGTCGAAGTAGCGGAAGTGCAGCATCAGCGACTGCGTGTTGCTGTTGGCGTCGCGGCCGTCGAAGATCGTCGCGATGCGAAAGCTCCAGCTGTTGCCGCCGTCCTTGCGCGGATACAGCACCGAGTACAGCGGCACGAGGTCGCCGACCTTCCAGCCGTTCTTCGTGGCGAGCGCGCGGCCCACCGCGATGCTGGCCGGATCGTCGTACCAGTGCTGCAGTTCCTCTTGCGACGGGAACTTCATCTCCGGCATCAGCGCGACGAACTCCTTCGGGTCCGTCGCGAGGGCGAGGATGCCGTTCGACGGCTCCTGGTAGAACGCGCCGAAGAAGGCGTAGCGCACGACGGCCGACACGCCCGGCACCGAGGCGATGCGGTCCTGGTAGCGCTGCGGCAGGCTCTGCATCAGCGAGGCCTTGTTCGCGACGATCAGCCGATCTGCGTTCGCGACCTTGACGCCGAGGTTGAACACGCGCTCGATCGGCAGCATCAGGCCGAGCACCATGAACGCGACGACCAGCGTGGCCAGCGTGAAGATCGCGCGCAGGCGCCAGCGCCACACGTTGGCGAGCGTGAGGGCGACGAGCTCACGCATGGTGGGCCTCCGCCGCGCGGACGATGCCGCCGCTGGAGAAGCCGTCGCTGGCAAGGGCGCCCTTGTCGACGCGCACGATGCGGTCGGCCGACTCGGCGGCGTGCGCGTCGTGCGTCACCATGATGATGGTCGTGCCGCTGCGCTGCTGCAGCATGCGCAGCAGCGCGAGCACCTGTTCGCCGCTGCGGCGGTCGAGGTCGCCAGTGGGTTCGTCGCACAGCAGCAGGCCCGGGCCGGCGACGATCGCGCGCGCGATCGCGACGCGCTGCTGTTCGCCGCCCGACATCATCTGCGGCCGATGGTTCAACCGATGCGACAGCCCGACCAGCTCGAGCGCCGCGCTCGCGCGCGCCTGGCGTTCGGCGGCGCCGGGGCAGCTGAGCGTCAGCGGCAGCGCGACGTTGTCGAGCGCGCTGAGCACCGGGATCAGGTTGTAGAACTGGAACACGAAGCCGACGCTGCGTGCGCGCCAGTCGGCGAGTTCGGCGTCGCTCATGCCGTCGAGCGCCTGGCCGTCGATGCGCACCTGGCCGGAGTCGGGGCGGTCGAGGCCGCCCATCAGGTTGAGCAGGCTGGTCTTGCCCGAGCCGCTCGGGCCCATGATGGCGACGAACTCGCCGCGGTGCACGGTCATGCCGAGGCGGTCGAGCACCTGCACCTGCGCGGCGCCGCGGCCATACGACTTGATGAGGCTGACGAGTTCGACCGCGGGGGTCGGGATTTTCTGGACGGTGGTCATGCGGCACTCCGGCTAGCGGTCGATTGGGGCGGCGTCTGCGTTTTGGCCTGGGCTTGGGCTTGGACGTGTGTCGCGGCCTGCGCCGTCGACCAGGCGTTGATGCCGCCACGCAGGTGCCGGACTTGGGTGAAGCCGCCGCGCATCAGCAGCCGGCCGGCGCGCTCGGAGCGCACGCCGCCCTGGCAGTACAGGATCAGCGGCGCGGCCGGGTCGAGCCGGTCGATCGCGTCCTCGAGCTCGGGCAGCGGGATCAGCGTGGAGCCGTCGATGCGCGCGACGGCGGCTTCGTCGGCGCTGCGCACGTCGACCAGCAAGGGCGCGCCGGGGGCGGCGAGCGTGGCGCGCAGCTCGGCGACGTCGATCTCGGGCACCGCCAGCGGATCCTTCGGGCCGGCGCAGAATTGGTCGTAGTCGATCAGCTGGCGGATGCTGGGGCGGGCGCCGCAGACCGCGCAGTGCGGATCGCGCTCCACCGGGAACTCGCGCAGGCTCATCCTCAGCGCGTCGAACTGCAGCAGCCGGCCGGCAAGGCTCTCGCCGATGCCGGTGAGCAGCTTGATCGCCTCCGCGGCCTGCAGCGCGCCGACGATGCCCGGCAACACGCCCAGCACGCCGCCTTCGGCGCACGAGGGCACGAGGTCCGGCGGCGGCGGCTCGGGGTAGAGGCAGCGGTAGCACGGGCCGTCGCGGTGCGCGAACACCGACAGCATGCCCTCGAAGCGGAAGATCGCCGCGTAGACGTTGGGCTTGCCGAGCAGCACGCAGGCGTCGTTGACGAGATAGCGCGTGGCGAAGTTGTCGGTGCCGTCGACCACCAGGTCGTAGTCGCGGATCACGTCGAGCGCGTTGTCCGACGTCAGGCGCAGCGCGTGCGGCACGATCGCGATGTGCGGGTTCAGCGCCTGCAGGCGGCGCGTGGCGGCTTCGAGCTTGGGCGAGCCGACGTCGGCCACCGTGTACAGCACCTGGCGATGCAGGTTGCTGCGGTCGACGGTGTCGAAGTCGACGATGCCCAGCGTGCCGACGCCGGCGGCGGCCAGGTACAGCGCGAGCGGCGAGCCGAGGCCCCCGGCGCCGATCACCAGGACGCGCGCGGCCTTCAGGCGTTGCTGGCCGATGCGGCCGATCTGCGGGATCAGGAGATGGCGGCTGTAGTGCTGCAGCTCGTCGGGGGTCAGCGGCGGCAGCGGGGCGTCGGTGCCGTCGGCTTGTCGTGGGGATGCATTCATGTCTGTGGCTCCGGCGCGTATCGCGCAGTCCAGGGACCGATCGGAAGGACGCGCCGTCGGCGCGGGGGTTGGGCGCGGCGCGTCAGCCGCCGGCGAAGGCCGGAACGAGGTGGATCGTGTCGCCGGGGCGCACGTCCTGCGGGCCGCTGCCGAAGTGGCGGACGTGGGTGTCGTTGACGAACACGTTGACGATGCGGCGCAGGCTGCCGTCGCGGGCGAAGAGGTGGTCGGACATGGCCGGGTGCAGCTGGATCAGCTGCTGCAACGCGCCCTGCAGATCCGCGGCCTCCACCGCGACGCTGTCGCGCTGCGCTGCGAAGCGGCGCAGCGTGGCGGGGATTTCGATGGTGATGCTCATGGATCGACGTCCGGGTTGAAGAGGTGGAAAAAAGGGCCCGGGGCGCCGGCTTGCGGCCGGCGGCCCCGCCGATTTCGCCTCGCCCGAAGGCGCGTCGAAATCGTGGCGGCCCGGTCTTACGAAGCGGACTTGGAGGTGCCCGTCGAGACCACGCTACCGACGGTGCTCAGGCCACAGATGCCCGAGCTCGCGGTGGACAGGCAGTCCGACAGCAGTTGGATCTGTTCCGGCAGTTCCTCGGAGAAGAGGTCGACGTCTTGTTGGGCGTCGGCGGTCAGGTCGAGGTTGTTTTGGTTGCTCATGCTTGTTTCCTGCAATTCGGGAATGGCGCCGTCTTACGAGGCGGACTTGGACGTGCCGGTCGAGACGACGCTGCCGACCGTGCTCAGGCCGCAGATGCCCGAGCTGGCGGTCGACAGGCAGTCCGACAGCAGCTGGATCTGTTCCGGCAGTTCCTCGGCGAAGAGATCGACGTCCTGTTGGGCGTCGGCGGTCATGTCCAGCGCGTTGTGGTTGGTTTGCATTGCTTGTTTCCTTTCAGATCGAAAAAGGCCGACTTGAGGGCGCGGCCGATGACCCATGCGAATCGCTGTCCGGCTTCACTGAAGCGCGGGCAGCGACTCGGCATTCGCGGTGGCGGCTTGCGCCGCGGAGATCGCCGAGGCGCACAGGCGCGCAGAAGCGGGACGCTCCTGCTGGCCGGCGGCGGCCAGCTCGAATTGGGTGAGCGCGTCGATCGAGCGGGCGTTGACGGTGATCACGAAGGCGATGACCGGCTGGCCTTGGCGGATCGTCGGCGGGCCGAGACGGCAGACTTCGACGCCGGCGCGCTGCAGCAGGCGTTCGACCGGCGGGGTCGACACGGCGATCAGGTGCGTCACGCCGCGGGTGGCGCAGAAGCGCACGGCCTCGAGCAGCACGCGTTCGGCCATGTAGTGGCGACGGCCCAGCGGGTTGGTCGGGTTGACGCCCATGGCGGCGAAGCGCGACAGCTCCCACACTTGCTCGCTGCACGGCGCTTCCATGCCGTTGAGCAGTTCCGGGAAGACCGAGCCGAGCAGGTACGGCTGGTTGGTCGGCAGCAGGCGGCCGCAGCCGACGATGTCGCCGTCGTCGTCGCGGGCGACGACGTGCACGGTGTCTTCGCGATCGAACTGATCCTGCTCGAAGCCCGGCGTCGTCTGCAGGTCCCAGCCGAGGCGTTCGACGAACACTTCGTAGCGATAGTTCGCGAGGGAGGCGTACAAGGCGGTGCTGATTTCGCTGGCCCGTGCAGTCAGAAAGTTCATCTGTCTCTCCTCTTCGCGACACCATGTCTGCGGTGAATGAATGTTCGCGACGGGAGGCTTTTGCAGATACTGTCAAAGTCTGCAAACGGGGCTTGGAGCACCTGTCAAAGTCTGCAATTCGGGGACGCCGAGGCCTCTTCGCCGCCCCGCGCCCCCGACGCGTTCGGACGTGATCAGCCGATCAGCAGACGCCCCGGATGGACTTCCCGGACCGGCCGCCGGCCCGTCGGCGACCACGTGCTTCCCACCACTGCAACAACGCCCAGCTTCCATGCGCCTCACGCCTGTTCCCGCATCGGACCGACTCGGTCATTGCCCGTGGCAGATCGCGGAGGTCCGCGGCGTGGAGCGCACCGCGTTGCGGGCGCGGCTCGGGGAGCCGGCCTACGTCGAGACCGACGCCGCCCGCACGTTCGGCGGCGAAGAGGACTGGTGGGGTTACCGCGACGCCGAGGGTGTCGCCATCGGCCTGTGCCTGCGCGTGCCCTACGAACACCTGGTCGTGAAATTCAGCCGGGGCTCGCAGACGGCGATCGAGGACGTGCGCGCGCTGCTCGCGCCCTGGAGACTCGAGGTGCACGACAGCCCGCACTTCGACGGGCCGTCATCGCCGGTGGGCGGGGCGCCGGGCGAACCCGCGTGAACGCGGTGTCGAGGCCCCGAGGCGGCGTCGGCGCCGCTACCGGACGGACGACAGCCGCCAGCTCCGCAGCATCGCGTCGAACGCCGCCCGGTACTTGGCGTACTGCGCCTGCGGAGCCTCGATGTCCACGACGAACAAGCGGCCATCCGACGTGGTGGCGATGACGGCCTCGCGCACGACGGCATCGTCCGCGTCCGCGTCGCCCCGCCGCGCAACGTAGCGGTACGCGCTCATCGAGTGCCATTTGACACGCCCGAGCGAGGTGATGCTCAACTCGACGCCCGGCTGCGCGCCCTTGAAGTCGGCCAGGTCGTTGAAGGCGGCCGTGGGCAAAGTCCAGAGCATGGGATCGTGGTCCGCGTAGATGCCGATGCCGCCGCCGCCCGCAATCGCGATCTCGCGACCGTGGTCGTTCATGCAGATGCAGTCGCTCGTCGCCGCGTCGAGGACGCATGGCGGCGAAGACTATCGTGAGACCTGCGTGAGTCTTTCTTCACGACGCAGGCGCGGCGACGCCGACGCCTTTCCCACCCCGTCCGGCCATCCGGAGTTGATCCGTCAGGCAGCCACGCGATCCTCGCGTTGCATCGCGACCGGCCCCATCGGCACGGTGCACAGCACGACACCGTCGAGGATCCACGCGAGCCCCAGCACGCCGTCGACCTGGACGACCTGCGAGCTGCTGCGCGGCGCCGCGCTCGCCACGCCGCTGGCGCTCGCGACCCGCGGCGTCGACGCCCGCATCGCGGTCGGCTCGATCGCCGGCGCGAACGCGGGCCGCAGCTGCACGATCAGCGCCGCGGCGTCGTGGCCGTGCACGGCGCGCCAGCACAGGCTGAGCAGCGCTTCCTGCGCGGGCGACACGGACGATTCGTCGGCGTCGGCGTCGGCGTCGGCGTCCAGGTTCGCGAGGCGCGAGCGCGCGCGGCGCCGCGCGCGGTGCACGCGCTGCCGCATCGCGGGTTCCGTCTGGCCGACCAGCTGCGCGATCTCGCCGTGCTCGAAGTCGAACACCACGTGCAGCAGCAGCGCGGCGAGGTCGTCGGCCGACAGCACGGGCAAGAGTCGCCTCAATGCGGCGCGGGTTTCGAGCGCGCGCGTCGCCACGTGTTCGGCCGAAGGTTCAGACTGGTCGTGGTCGATGGCGGCCCAGGCGAGCAGCTCGCGCGATTCGCGCTGGCGCCGTCGCAACCGGTCGACGCACAGGTGGCGCAGCACCGTGACGAGCCAGCCAGCGTCGCTGTCGAGCCCCGGCGGCACGCCGGACTGCACGCGCAGCCAGACGTCCTGCACGGCGTCCTGCGCGTCGGCGTGGTTGCCCAACCAGCCGCGCGCGAGGCCCAGCAGGCGCGCGCGGTGCGGCTCGAAACGGGAGACGGGAAGCGAATTGTTCATGGCGGGTTGTCACGCATCGGCCGGCTCGTTCGTCCTACCAGCAGACACAACAGGAGTTCACATGGAAACCAATCCTAATGCCGCTGCTTCGGAACCCCGGAGCGCATTTCTCGAGGAAAAGGCCTTCGAAAGCCGCACGGTGCTGGTATTCGGCCAGATTACCGACACCACTGCCGCTGAAACGACGCGCCGGCTGATCGCGCTCGACGCCGCGTCCAAGGATCCGATCGACCTGCTCGTGTCCTCGCCCGGCGGCCATCTCGAGTCGGGTGACACCTTGCACGACATCGTCCGCTTCATCGCCGCGCCGGTGCGCATGATCGGCACGGGCTGGGTCGGCAGCGCGGCCACGCACCTGTTTCTCGCGTGCCCGAAGTCGCGCCGCTTCTGCCTGCCCAACACGCGCTTCCTGATCCACCAGCCGAGCGGCGGCGCCGGCGGCCAGGCCACCGACATCGCGATCCAGGCGCGCGAGATCGTGAAGGCGCGCGAACGCATCGCCCGTGTCATCGCGCGCGAAACCGGCAAGCCGCTCGACCAGGTGCTCCTCGACATCGAGCGCGACCGTTGGATGTCGGCCGAGGAAGCCATCGAGTATGGGCTGGTGTCGCGCATCATCGAGAACCGATCGGCGCTGCCCGACGTCGACGGCTGAGGCTGACGCACGCCGTTGGCCTGACTGCGCGGCCCGCTCGACCGCGAACCACCCTGTTCCTTTGCGTTCCACACGTAAGATGCGCCCGCCCGCCCACGCGGGCACATCGAACCATCTCGAACACGAGGACAGGGATTTCATGCAGGAGAAGAACCAGAGTCGCGAACTCGGGCCGCTGGTGGCCACGTACGGGCCGAGCCGTTCATTCGTGGGCGCGGGACGGGCGCTTTGCGCGGTGTTCGTCGTGATCGGTGTCCTGCCGCTCTGGCTCTTTTCGCGCATCGGACACGATGGCGCGAAGTTCGACGGCGATCCGAACCTGCTGCTGGCCACCGGCGTCGGCCTGATCGTGTTCGGCATCGTCTTCGAGCGCGTCATCTCGATGATGGCCAGGCGCCACGTGACGGTTCACGTGCACGAGAACGCGATGCGCGCCGTCTCCCGCGGGCGCGACCAGGTCGACTTCCACGAGGACATCGAGGACATCTACCTCGTCTCGACCGGCCTGTTCGGCTGGCGGGCGACGCCGTCGTCGCCGTGGGTGATCATCGACAACCGCATCTCGAAGATGGCGCAGCTGCGGCAGCACCTGCTCGGCTACCAGTTGGCACAACGCGGCGAGCGCCTGTGGAAGCAGCTTCACACGCAAGGCCGCGTGACGTTCCACCTCGTGCCCGACGGCGCCGCGAAGCGGCAGATCTGGGTCAACACGCGCAACGTCGACCACCCGGTGACCGACATCACGTTGACGCCGCGCGAACTCACGATCGCCGGCAAGACCGTCGCCATCGCGCGCCTGCGCAAGATGGATCGCAGCATCTGGCACGAGCGCGTGCAGTTCGTCGACGTCGACGGCAATGTGATCTACGAGACGGTGTCGAACGCGGTGCTGTCGCTCGACCTGCTGCTCGCGCTGATCGAAGAGCTGCAACGTCCGGCATGACACCCCCGCCGATGAACGGCCGCTGACCCTCCGCCATGCCACGCAGCCGGCCCGAGCCGTTTTCCACGCCGCGTCGACGACTGGCACGTCGCGAGTGGGCGCTGGTCGTCGTCGGCGTGCTCGTGTGGTGGGTGATCGCGATGGGGGCGATGTGGTTCGTACACACGCTGTCGGCGCGTCGCGAGGGCTGCGTCGAGCCGTGCAGCGCGTCGGCGGCGCCAGCGCGCGGGCCGGGGCACGCCGGGGAGGGTCTCGAGCAGCTCGGTGGCGATGCTTGCGGTTGTGCGCGCAGTTAGCCGGTCGTGCGGTCAGCCGATCAGCCGATCGGCCGATCAGCCAGTTGCCGGCTGACGGCTGACGGCTGACGGTGATGGCTGGCCGATTGACGTTGGCCAGTGGGCCGCCGCCCTCACCCGCTAATCCCAGCGCACGCGTCGAGACAAGCCCGCCAACGCCAGCGCCGCCAGCGCGATCACGCCCATGCCCCACGACAGGTTGGTGGCCTGGGCCACCGAGCCGATCAGCAGCGGGCCGATCAGGAAGCCGAGCGAGCCCAGCGTCATGACCGCGGCGAGCGCCACGCCACCCTCGCGCGCACCGGCCGCGTAGACGCAGGGCGAGACCGTCGCGACGCCGACGCCGAAGAGCGCGAAGCCGACCAGCGCGGGCACCACGCCGCCGCTCGCCACCGCGACGGCCAGGCTCGCCCCGGCCAGCAGCGAGCCGCCGAACAGCAGCCGGCGCGCGCCCCAGCGCACGCGCGCGCGGTCGCCGAACCATCGCGTCACGAGCATCGTCCCCTGCAGGCTCGCGATGCCCAGCGGCGCCACCTGTTGCGAGGCGGCGGCGCGTTCCTGGAGGTAGAGCGTGGACCAGTCGACCATCGAGCCCTCGACGATCATCCCCAGCAAGGCCATCGCGCCGATCCACAGCGCGGTGCCGCGGGGCAGCGCGAGGCTGCGGCTGCCGCCGGAGATCGGCGCGGCATCGGCGACCAGGCCGGCGCGCGGCAGCAGCACCGCCGCCCAGACGATCAACGCCGCGATGCCGAAGTGCATCGCCACCGACGTCGTCGCCCACGTGATGGCCGACGCGAAGAACGCGCCGGCCATCGTGCCGAGGCTGAACACGGCGTGCAGCCGCGACATGACGGGCTGCGCCGTCGCACGCTCCACCTCGACGCCTTGCGCGTTCATCGCGACGTCGAGCGTGCTCGCGAGGACGCCGTACACGAACATGACGCTGCATTCGACGAACCAGGTCGGCGCGGTGCCCAGCCCGATCAGTCCGGCCGACAGCAACGTGCCGGACACCAGGCTCGCGCCGCGCGAGCCGAGGCGACGCAATGCGGCGGCCGTGATGGGAAACGAGAAGATCGACCCGAGCGCCGCGCTCAGCAGGATGCCGCTCACCTGCTGCGTGCTCAGGTTCAGGCCGTTCTTGATCGCGGGCAGGCGCGATGTCCACGTGCCGTAGCTGAAACCGAGCGCGAGGAACAGCGAGGCGACGGCGAGCTGGCTGCGCAACGTGGACGCGGGCGGGTGGTCGGCGGAGCGAGGCTCGGCAGCGGAGGATCGGGACATGCGCGAAGACGGGTCACGACAGGGCCGCGCATCGCGACGCGACGCGGCGACGAGCAGGCGGTGGGAGACGTCGACCGAGGGCGTCGACGGGGAATCGACAACGCTATCAGGTCACGAGCGCGGTTCGCATACCAGTTCGTTGGCGGGAATCGGCCGCGAGGTGCCGCGAGCGCTGCCCGCTGCGGCCTGCCGACGATGGCCGGGCGGGCGACGCCCTCAGCCGACGCGTCGGAGCGTGATCGCGCCTTCGGGGCACGCGCTGACGCACAGTCCGCAGCCCTGGCATCGATCGGCGTACAGCGCCTCGGCCTGCACGCCGCCATGCACCCACCATTTCAGCGCGCCGAGCAGGCCGAGCGCCGGGAGCTCGCTGCGTTCGCGACGTCGCACGACGAAGACGTCGACCGGGCACTCGGCCGCGCAAGCCGCTTTGCCTTCGCATCGGTTCGGGTCGATCACCGGCGCGAACACGCCGGGCGGGTGCTTGCAGGCGATGGGACGGTCGTGCGAGGGGTCGTGGCTCATGCGCGATTGTCCGGCTTCGACGCGGGCCGCGCACGCCAGCGCGTGCGCCCGCCGCGCGCCGCGCGCCGCGCGATGCGCGATGCGCCGGAAAGCGTCGGGCGCCACGGCCATGCGCGGCGCAGCGGCAGTCCGAACGAAGACGGGCCGCGCTCGGCCAGGATCGCCCGGCAGACGGCAAGCTCCGCGCAGGGCGCACCGGCTTGCAGCCACCCCGCCGGCCATGGCGTGCGCGCGAGTCGATTCGGCGCGCCGGAGAGCGTCGCGACGGGCGGCGTGAACGGGCTGGCGGCGGTCATCGCGTCGGCACGCCGACCCGGAAATACGCGCGCGCCCTGGTCGAGAAACCGAAGGCATGGAACCAGGCCCCGAGGAGCGCGAGCAGGAACAGGCAAAAGCCCAGCGCGACGGCGATGCCCGCCAGCCCGGACGTCGCCGACGTCCCCGCACCGTGCAACTTGATCACCGCCGCCACGCCGATGGCGACGCCGAGCGCGAGCGCGACGAACAACAGCCCGATGAAGACCAACCCCGCCCAGCGGCCCGCGCGCGTGCGCAGGCCAATGCCGGTGACCGCGTACCAGAGATCGACGAAGAACAGCAGGCGCAGCGCGAGGTCGATCAGATACAGCGAGCGCACGCCGTCGGGGCCGCGATACGTCGCGCCCTGCAAGGTCATCGTCACGAGGCCCCACAACAGATACAGCCCGAACAGCAGGCCGACGGCCTGCACGAGCCATGCGGAAAACGGCTTGCGCGACGCGTCGGTGACGAACGGGGCGAGGCGGACTGCCGCGGCTTCCGGCGGCGCGAACGGGTTGGGCGAAGTCATGGCGTCGCGGTCGAGGCGTCGGACGGACGAGACGGAGCCGACGGCGCGCTCGCGAAGGAGCGGCGGGCCTTCTTCGAGAATCCGAACGCGAAGAACCACCCGCCGACGAGGATCGCCACCAGCACCTTGCCGGCGAGCTCGCCCTCCGCTGCGCCTGGCGGCCGGGCGAGAAGCAGGTCACCGGCGGTCTCCAGTTGGATCACTCGATAGCACGTGAGCAGGAAGATCGGTCCGATGCACACCAGACCGAGCCGGCGCCCGGAGGCCGCGCGTCGTTGCGTGCCGAGCACCGCGTGGGCAAGGGACATCACGATCGCCGCATCCGCGGCCAGGAAGGCGATCACCGCGTCCCATCGCACCCGGCTCGCCGCCAGGAGCGACATCAGGCTGCGGAACATTCCCAGGACGATGATGCGGGCCAGGATCGTCGCCACGGCCTTCAGGATCCACGCCGACCACGGTTTGCGCGCCAGCACTCGCCGCTCGAATGGCGATGCGGTGGCCCTGAAGCCAGGGAAGACGCCAGCGGCGGGCGGAGAAAAGGGGTTGCGCGGCATGGGGGCGAGACTCGAGCCGTGGGTGGATCGCCGAGCGGGGAGCCGGCGGCGGCGAAGCTTAACGGGTTTGCGGGGGCGGACGGGCGGCGTCCGGCGCCGAGGTCGAGCGGGTGCGACAACGATCTCGAAAACGCGAGAGTCGATGCGAGGTGCAGGCAACCGGGTTCCCCAAAACAAAACGCGCGCCCTGGGGCGCGCGTCGAAGAAGCATCTGGCGGAGCCTTCAAACCGCTCCGCGGCGACACATCATGCCGGCTGCTCGTCAGCCTCCTTGCAGGACGGCGCGCAAACGGACTGGGCGCGGCCGAGGAGCTTGCGCGTCTTCAGCTGGGCACGCGGGCGGTGCTTGCCGCAGAGAAAGCACGACATCGTTGCCGCTCCGAATGCGCCGGTGGCGGCGAACGGCGATCCAGCTGCTTTGGACCGATAACGCAGGCCGTCGGCTCCGAGGGTGGTCTTGATTTCTTGCTTCGACATCGAGTGATGATCCTTCCGGGGTAGGAACAGGGGCGCGAACGTGCAGTTGCCGGGTCTTGCCTCAATTTACACGTTCCGCCTCGCGCAGGCGTAATTGTACTGTATAAAGCAACAGACTCCAACTGACCCGTGGTTGAGCAAGCAAGGCCCATGCCCTTTTCTCGCTCATCCGCCCGGTGGCGGACGGGTGCGTCGCTGCCTCGGAGAGTGCGCAGTTCGCGCATTCGCGCCGTGCGGCGCCCCACCGGTGCTCGGCGGTAAACGCTGCCGATGGCTTGTAAACACGACAGCAGTGTCACGCCGGTCGTGCACGAACAATCGGCGCGTCGGACGACGCCGCCCGTCGCATGGATCGCACGGGCCGCGGCGAGTTGCCTGGCCGCCAGGACGGCGGCGCGCACGAGGGGCGAATGCAGGCTGCGGCGGCGGCATCCGCCGTCGTCCAGTCCGACGCATCGCGGCGCATCCCGCGCCGCGAGAGGAGATCAGCGCGGATCAATCGCCTTGGCGGCGACGCAGTTTCAGCGCGGCAACGCCCAGGCCGGCCAGCATCAGCGCTGCCGACGCCGGTTCCGGCACGTTGCCGGACGGGCCGCCCGCGGACGTGATGCCCAACTGGCCGGAATACGCGGCGCCGAGCTCGGGCGTGCCATGCAGCGTGAGCTCGAACGGCACCGTCCCGTTGGAGATCAGCGACCCGAAGGTGATGGTGCCACCGTTGACGATCGTCAGCGGCTGTCCGTTCAGGTCGCCGCTCAGGTTGTCGATGAACTGGGAGCTCAGCGTCAACGTGAAGTCGTAGCTGCCCGCCGCCAGGCCGGAGAACGTCACCGTGTCCGTGCCGCCGGCAAAGGTCGGATCGCCCACGAAGGACGCGATCTCGGTGATCGGGTCGAACGTCGCCGTGCCGGAGGCAAAGACGGGGGACATGCCGCCCGCCAGCACCGCAGCGGCCACATACAGGAGTCTTGCTTTCATGAAACACCTCGGCTTGAGAAGATTTCACGTTTTAGACCCCTGCCTGCCGAGTAACAACCCCTAGTCTGAGGCTTCGGGAACGAAGCAACTCGACAATGGAGCGCGCGGCCGGTTCAGCCCGCGCGCTTGGCGACCAGCGTCAGGATGTCATAGCTCGCGACGACCTCGCCGTCCTGGTTCGTCACCTCGACGTCCCACGCCACGACGCCCTGCCCGCGCCCGTCCGCGCCGACCTTCTGGCGGTCGATCTTGCGCTTGCAGGTCAGGCGCGCGCGGATCGTGTCGCCGATGCCCACCGGTTTGACGAAGCGCAGCGTGTCGAGCCCGTAGTTCGCGAGCACCGGCCCTTCGGCCGGCGAGACGAACAGGCCGGCCGCGGCCGACAGCACGAAGTAGCCGTGCGCGATGCGCTTGCC
>FTDG01003062.1_pt1 | contig 32568 bp, 28 predicted proteins | sample 1639751 | NCBI WGS metagenome assembly FTDG01 (sample SAMEA3914869, study PRJEB12502) | metagenome | biome: forest; material: soil | place: USA | collected 2012-03-12 | depth 0.1 m
GGGCGGCGGCGGTTCCGATCCCGGCACGTCGGCTGGTACAGGTACGGGTACAAGTACCGGCACGGGCACGGGCACGGGCACGGGCACGGGCACCGGCACGGGCACCGGCACCGGCACCGGCACCGGCACCGGCACCGGCACAGGCACAGGCACAGGCACAGGCACAGGCACAGGCACAGGTACAGGTACAGGTACAGGCACCGGCACCGGCACGGGTTCGGCGCCAGGCTTCATGCAGGGCATGCTGGTCGGCAGCCCCTTTGGCGGCGTGATCAACTACGACGCCGGCGAGCTCACGCTGGGATCGAGCGCCTTCACCGCCTTCCCGCGCAGCGACTGGTCGCGCGGCAACGATGCGCAGCCCGATAGCTGGACGATCAGCAACGCCACCGGGGCCCACGGCGACTTCGCCCGCACCGACCAGGTCGGCAACGTCGACTTCTTCGACCGCACCACGCTGCAACGCACCGGCGGCTTCTCCCTGGCCAACGAGCCGAACTCCAACCAGCCCCGGTTCTGGAGCACCGTCAAGCCGTCACCGGACGGCCGATACGTGCTGGCGTATTGGAAGCAGGACTACCACCAGGACGACGCGGTGCTGGCGGTGTTCGACCGCAGCGGCAACGTGATCCAGCAAGGCTCGCCAGTGGACTACAACGTCATGCTCTATTGGAGCGCCTTCGACTGGCTGCCCGATGGGCGCTACGTGTTCATCGCCGACTACACGCTCGTCACGGCGACCGTCGGCAACCTCACGGCGCAGACGCAGGACATCACCACGCCGGCGGGCGTGGGCACCGGCGGCGCCGAGCTGGCCGTCAGCCCCGACGGCTCGCAATTCGCCGTGAAGCTGGCGATCGACCTGCCCGACAACGAGGGCGACCAGGTCGCTCGCGGCGTGCTGTTCGTGACCGATCCGGCGATGACGAGCTACCACCAGGTGACCACGATGACCGCGCGTGCCGCGGCCTGGGACGGCTCGATCGGGCACTCGAATCCGATGTGGTCGCCCGACGGCCACTACATCGCGTTCTCCATCGCGTTCCCGCAGGCCGCCTTCGCGGACGCGCCTCCCGGCTGTCCCGAGGAACTCGTCGTGCCGGCGTCCAGCCAGAGCGTGGCGATCGACGACTTGAGCGATCCGGCGTCGCTGCAATTCACGGTGAACGGGCCCAACGGCTACGCGGTGCAGGCGCATTCCTGCTACGAATACATGTCATGGCTTCCGGCGCCGTGACCGTCGTCCGGTGACCGCGGTGGCGAGGCCGCGGTGCGGGTGTTCGCCGCGCGCCTCTCTCCCTAGTCCGTCGATTGCAATACCCCACCCTGTATCAGCAGAATCCCGCAGCCGCATCGACCGGCGTCGATCTGTCAACGACCACCTGCAGGGAGCCCACCATGTCCTTCACGCGCCTGACCCGCCAAGTGCCCTTCGCCATCCCCGCCGACGACCTCCTCGCCGTGCGGGAGGCCTTGAAGACGATCCACGACAAGCTCGTGCCGCACCTGGTCCCGCTCGCCGCCGCCGATCGCAAGAAGCCCTCGCGGATGGGCGCGAAGTCGGTCGACTTCGTCTCCAACGCGCTGGGCTATGCGCTCGGCCACCCGGAATTCAATCCGGGCTTCCTGGCGGTGAAGGACTTCGAGGATGACGTGGCCGTCGTTGCCGTGCTGCGCGAGCTGCGCCAGTCGCTCAAGCAGGTCGGCGACCTGATCGACGACAGCCTCGTGCTCGCGGGCAGCGACGCCCTCGCCGCGGCGCTGGCCTTCTACCAGTCGGTCAAGGCGGCCGCCCGGCGCAACATGCCCGGCGCCGTCACGATCGCACAAGACCTCGCCGCCCGCTTCGTGCGCCGCCATGCGAAGGCCGCCGTGCGCGCGCCGGTTCCCGACGTCGACTCGCCGCGCGCCGCCAGCTGACGGCCCGACACCGACGTCGGCCCGCGCGGCATCGCCGTCCTCGCAGCAATGCCCGACGGCCTCGCTCGAAGCGAGGCCGTCGGCGTTTCGGGCGGCGATGTCGGCGCTCGCGGCATCGACCTCCCCGAAAAAAACACGGACGCTTCCGCTTCAGGCGTCGACGTCGGCGGTCGAAGCGCGGATCGCCGCCCTTTTCGTGTGGAGGCCGGCGCCGTCGGTGCGGAAAGCCGCGCTTCGCGCGGCGATGCCCGCGCAAAAGGCGCCGACGTGTTCGCGCCGCGGGATATCGCCGCGCCGAACGCGCGGGCATCGACATCGCAAGTGCCGACGATGCCCCAAAAAGGGGCAAGGCCCGCGCTTCGAGCCCGTGCCTGCGGCCTTGAAGCGGCAACGGGTTCGTCGGCGATGTGGACGACTCCGCCGGCGCGGTCGATGGCCCTGTCGCGCCGTGAAAGAGCGAAGGCCGGCGTGCGGACGCCGCTGCGCCGCACGGCGGCGTCTCCCCCAAAAGAGGCGGCGTCTTCGCTGGCGAAGCCCCGTTCGACGCCCGGATTGCCCCCTAGAATCCGCCGGCACCCGTGCCCGTCCGTGCCACCGAAGTTCCGTCCACAGGAACTCGCGCGCGGTGCACGGCGCCTGGCGGCTCGCTGCCGCCGCCACCTCCAGGGAGTTCTCATGTCATCACGCATGTCGACGTCGCATCGCGACGCGGTCGGCCGCGCCTCGGCGCGCCAGTTCAAGCGCACGCTCGTCGCCCTCGCGGCGGCGGGCGTCACCGTCTCGGCGCATGCCGACCCAGCCGCCTACATGGCGCAGGTCCGCACCGACGTGCCCGCCGATGCGACGCACCACATCTTCCCCACGCTGCAGACGGCGCTGGCGGATCTCCAGGGTCAGCCGTCGGCGCCCGCGACGGCATTGATCAGCGTCTTCCCCGGGCGCTATGTCCTGGCGGACACGCTCGTCGTGACCGCGCCCGCCACCACCGTGCTGGAAATCGCCGCCTACGATCCCAAGAACCCGCCGCAGTTCTCGGGCAGCCAGGCCTCGATCACGAGCGGCTGGCGTCCGGGCGCCGTCGCGGGCACGGCCGAATACACGTTCGCGGCCCCCGCGCCGGCCGTGTTCCGTTCGCTGTACGCGACCGACGGCCTCGTCCGCCGGCGCTCGCGCTTCCCCGACTATCCGTTCGCCGCCCCCATCATCATCTCGCCGACGCATCAGTTCGAGTTCGCGACACGCGACCTGCCGGCCGCCCTGCTCGCGGGCAACGGCACCGAAGTGGTCGCGATGATCGGCTACCGCGCCGCGCGCCTGGCCGCGACCACGAGCACCGTGACCGACCTGAAGAACGGGACGTCGAACTTCACGTCCCCCGCGGCGGTGGCCCTGCTGCCCACGACGAGCGACACGAACGGCGCCTACCGCTTCTATTCGGAGAACATCCCGGTGCTGAGCGGCTCGGGCCAGTGGTACTACGACATCGCGCACGGCAAGCTCGTCTACCAACTGCGCGGCGACGAGTCGCTCCAGTACTGCACGACCGACGCCACCGGCATGCACGGCTGCCAGATCCTCAAGCAAGGCACGACGCCGGTCGGCTTCACGATCCCGAACGGCATCTTCGACCACAAGCCGCTGCTGCAAGTCGGAACAGGGCCGAGCTACGCGATGTCGCAGGCGGACCTGGGTACCGCTCCGGCGCCGACGGGCGGGAACCTCCAGCAACACATCACGTTGACCGGCCTGGTGTTCGCGCACACGGACTGGTCGTTCACGTCGGACAACACCAATGCCGGCAGGCTGGTCGACTACACCGGCGGCCAAGCGTTGTCCACGTTCATGCCCGCCGGCCCGTTGCTGACGACGAAGCAGGCCGTCCAGCCGGCGACGCTGGCGCCCGCGGTGGAGCTGTTCTGCAACGCCTGCGTCGTGCAGACCTCGGTGTTCCAGGACACCGGCGGCCACGGCCTGCGCGTCAACGGGACCAGCAACCAGGTGCTGTACAACCGGTTCGCGCGCATCGGCGGCAACGCCGTCGTGATCGGCAACCGGTGGCAGAAGCCAACCGACGCCACCAACCCGACGGCCCATACGCGCATCTTCGGCAACGACATCCACCAGGTCGGCGTGCGCCATCCCGAGGGCGCCGCGATCATCGCGTACGGCAGCAGCGCGAACCAGCTGCAGGAGAACACGATCGACGACGTGGCCTACACGGGCATCTCGGTCGGCTTCGCGCAGTCGGGCGAGTACGTGCTGCACGACACGCTGATCACCGACAACCGCATCTCCAACGTGCTGCAGCAGACCGACGACGGCGGCGCGATCTACGTCTGCGGCGACCAGAAGAACGCGCTGATCTCGCACAACTTCGTGCAGTCGGTCGGCGCCAATCCCTGGCAGCTGCGGCCGGTCGGCTTCTACGGCCTGTACTTCGACAAGAATTCCAGCGAGTTCACCGTCACCAACAACTTCATCGGCCCGGCGACGAACAGCCAGGTCAAGCTGAGCCGCGCATCGAACATCGCGCTGAGCAACAACTACTTCGTGGCCGGCCTCACCAGCTGGATCACCCCGCCCGCCCCGACGGCGCCCAACGCCGCCTACTACAGCACGCGGCCAGCGAAGTTCTACCAGATGGGCGCGATGATCGAGGTCGGCGAAGTCTCCGGCGGCCAGGCCGCGGGGATCGGCGCGGGCGACACGTCGAAGAACAACCTGTTCGCGCGCTACTACGCCAACTTCCCGTTCGGCAAGCGCTTCGTCCAGGACAGCCCGCCCACGACGCTGGACGTGCCGCCCTACACGGCGGTCCACATTCCCTACGCGATCACGGCGTCGGACCAGAACGTCTACTTCGACTCCAACTTCAGCCAGGTCGACAACTACACGACCGCGCTGACCGTCGACGACGCGCGCTGCCTCCTGGGCGCCGCCCGGACGCAGAACACGGACTACCTGTCGTGCACCGAAACGACGGCCCGCGACGACATCACCTGGCCCTACGACCAGACACCGCCGTCGCCGTTCAACCTCGACCCGCAGCTGACGATCGTCCGCAATCCCACCGCACCCAGCGTCGACCAACCCGCTACCTACCTGCCGCAGGCGGCCGACGTCTCGCTGGCCGCGGCGTTCAAGTTCGTTCCCGCGCTCGACTTCACGCTCACCGGCACGCCGCCGGACGGAGCGCCGCCGGCGAACACCGCGGTGCGCCGTGCCACGCCGGCCACGGTCACGACCACCGCCAAGCGCAGCGCCGCGCCGGTCCGGTGACGCGCGCGTCGGGCGGAGAATCGGACATCGACGTCGACCTCGACGTCGACCAAGGCTGACGATGACCCCGCCCAACCCCACCCGCACCGACGCCCTGCGCACCCGCTTCGACCAGGCCAACGCCCGCCTGAGCGGGCTCGTCGGCCGCGGCCTGCCGATCAGCATCGGGCTCGTCCTGGTCTTCAGCATCGCCGTCGGCGCCCTCGCGTTCGTCTTCTTCAATTCGGCGCCGCCGACGACGTTGACGATGACCAGCGGCCCCGACGGCAGCGCGTACCGGGCGACCGCGGAGCAGTACCGCAAGATCCTCGCGCGCGAAGGCGTGACGTTGAAGATCCTGCCGTCGCAAGGCTCGCGCGACAACCTCGCGCGGCTCGCCGATGCGAAGACCGCGGTCGACGTCGGGTTCGTCGTCGGCGGCGAGACCGTCGGCGGCGACGGGCCGCGGCTGGTCTCGCTCGGGAGCGTCTCGTACCAGCCGCTGATGATCTTCTATCGCGGACGCCCGAAGGTCCTGCTGTCGGAGTTCAAGGGCCATCGGGTCGACGTCGGACTCGAGGGCAGCGGCGCGTCCGAGCTGTCGCAGAAGCTGTTCGAGGTGAACGGGATCAAGCCGGGCGACGGCACGCAGATCGGCCACGCGACGCCCGAGGTATCGATCCAGGCGCTGATGGCCGGCAAGATCGACGCGCTGTTCGCGATGAGCGACGCCACGCCCACGGCGATGATGCGCCAGCTGCTGCGCGACCCCGACATCCATCTCTTCAACTTCGTGCAGGCAGAGGGCTACACCCACCGCATCACCTACCTGAACCGGCTGCTGCTGCCGCGCGGCGCGATCGACTTCGGCGAGGACATCCCCGCCGACGACGTCACCCTGATCGCGCCGACCGTGGAACTCGTTGCGCGCGCGAGCCTGCATCCGGCGCTGTCCGACCTGCTGCTCGAGGCCGCGCGCGAGGTGCACGGCCGCGCGGGCCTGTACAAGAAGAGCGGCGAGTTTCCGGCGCCGATCGAGCACGACTTCCCGATCAGCGCGGACGCGTCGCGCTACTACGCGTCGGGCCGCGGCTTCTTCTACCGGACGTTCCCGTTCTGGATCGCGAGCCTGATCGAGCGCATCGTCGCGGTCATCGTGCCGATGACGATCATCCTGGTGCCGGGCATCAAGATCGCGCCGGTGGTGTTTCGCTGGCGCACGGAGTCGCGCATCTACCGCTGGTACGCGGTGCTGCAGCGCATCGAGCGCGATTCGTACCAGGAACCGCTCGACGCGCGCCGCTGCGACGAGCTGCTGCACCGCCTGAGCCACGTCGAGGCGACCGTCATGAAGCTGGTGGTGCCGCCGGCCTACGGCGACGTCCTGTACGACCTGCGCGGACACATCGCCGTCGTGCGCGAGAGCCTGCTCGCGCGACGCGCGGCCGTGTGACGCGCGTGTCGCCGTTCGCGCGCGCCCCCCGGCGGAGGGATGTCGCGGCCCCGCCCGCGCGTCGACAATGCGGCGCCTTGTCGGCGTGCTCCAGGACTTCCATGCTTCGTCCCTCTCCTCGATCGCTGTTCGCCGCCGCGCTGCTCGCGGCGTCGTCGGCCGCGTCGGCCGTCTTCGCGCAGTCTCCCACGCTGATCCTGCAATGCCAGGACCCGCGCGAACCGCGCGACGAAGCCGCGCTCATCGCGAAGCTGGCCGACGGCAAGGTCGTCCGCCAGTCCAGGCACGTGCTGCAGGTGCAGGCCGGCGGCAAGACGATCAACCTCGTGGACAAGCCGCCCCACGACGAACCCTTCTCCGGCACGCACCGCTGGTTCTGCGATCGGCGCGACGGCTTCATCCTGCTGCGCACCGATGACGACAGCCGCTACACGGGCACGCTCGTCAACGAGGCGACGGGCGACGTCAGCCCGGGTGGCGAGGACGTCACCTTCTCCGCCGATCGCCGCGCCTACTTCGCCACAGTGCAGCCGGACGGCCTCGACGGCGAGGAATGGAAGATCTATGCCGTCACGGGCAAGCTGTCGTGGTCCGGCTTCTCCTACATCCCCGAAGCGCACGACCGCGACCGTATCGTGGCGCAGCTGGCCAATCCGCGCTGGCAGCCCAACGGCGAATTCACCGCCGAGGCGACCTGCGTCTTCGGCCGGCACCGCACCTGGCCGGTGACGCTGAAGAAGATCTCGAATACCTGGGACTGGTATCCCAAGGCGAGCACCCGGTGCACGTCCGATCAACCCTGACCGTCCGCGAGGCCATGCCCATGTTCCGATCTTTCCTGCGGCCCTTCGCCGCGATGCTGCTGCTGGCCGTGGCGGCGCCGTCCTTCGCGCAGCAGGCGGGTCTCGTGCTCGATTGCAACAACCCGGACACGCCCGCGAAGGAGTCCGCGCTGATCGGCAAGCTCGCCGACGGCAAGGTCACGCGCAAGTCGCTGCACCTGCTGCTGGTGCAGGCGGGCGGCAGGACGATCCGCCTCGCCGACGAGCCGCCGTACGACGAAGAGCTCGCCGGCACGCACTACCGCTTCTGCGACCGCAAGGACGGCTTCATCCTGGTGCTCAAGGAGCAAGACGTCGACTTCACGGGCACCTTGATCAACGAGGCGACGGGCGCGGTCACCGACGGCGGCCAGCAGGTCATCCTGTCCGCCGACCGCCGCGCCTACTTCGCCACGACGCAGCCGGACGGCCTCGACGGCGAGGAATGGCGCATCCATTTCGCGAACGGCAACGTGTCCTGGTCGGGCTACAGCTTCATTCCCGACGAGGTGCATGCCGGATACGCATCCGCCTATCTCTCCAAGCCGCAATGGCAGCCCAAGGGCACGTTCACCGCCTTGGCCATGTGCGCCGAGGCGCTCGATCGCCAGTGGCTGGTGACGCTCACCAAGCTCGCCGACGGCAGCTGGGACTGGCGGCCGAAGGGCAAGTGCCCGCCGGTCCACTATCCCTGAGCGCGGCGCGCGACATCACGCCAGCCGGCGCTCCACGAACGCCTGCATGAAGCGCGCGACGTCGAGCCCGTCGTGCCCGTTCGCCAACCCCGCGACGCCGGCGGCGTAGCCTTCCTCGCCGACGGATGCGCGCCGCTTGTCCAGCAGGTACGCGGTGTACGCGGGGACGAACTCGGGATGCGGCTGCACGCAGACCACGTGGTCGTCGACGCGATAGGCCGCGACCGGGCAGAAGTCGCTGCGCGCGAGCAGCGTCGCGCCGGCGGGCAGCGTCAGCACCTGGTCCTGGTGCGACGCGAGCAGCGACAGCGTCGGCGGCGCCTGCGTCGTCTTCAACGGCTCGGGCGCGACCCAGTCGTAGGTCATGCGCCCCAGGCCCCAGCCTTGCGGCGCGCGGCCGACCTCGGCGCCGAGGCACAGCGCGATGAGCTGATGGCCGAAGCAGATGCCCAGCAGCGTCTTGCGCTGGCGCAGCAGCTCGGTCACGCGCGCGCGCAACTCGCGCACCCACGGCTCGTCCGAGAACGAGTCGGCGCGGCTGCCAGTGAGCAGCACGGCGTCGTAGGCGTCGAAGTCGGCGGGGTACTCGCCGCGCGTGGTGTTGAAGCGGTCGAACTGCCAGCGCGCGCCGGCGGCGTCGAACATGCGCTCGGTCATCGCGCCGTAGCTGACGTAGGTGTCGACGACGGCGGCGTCGAGGTTGTCGTTGTCGAGGATGCAGACCCGCGTGACGGGTGCGGAAATGTCTTGGCTCATGGCGGAATGGTAGCGAGGCGGCGCCGGCTTCGCCGACGTGCGGACATCGCCTGCGCCCGCGCGTGTCGGCACGCCAGCGTCGTTGGCGACTCGCTCGCATGCGATCCATGCCTGCGTCGGCGGCCTGGGCGAGAAGCTGTTCCTCGAATCGAACACTCTTGCGCCGATCCTCGAGCAGCTCGAGGCGATGGGCCACGTTCGAGCGCGAGACGGCGTCGCGCTGCGCGACCACCTCGTCGACGCCGCCCGCCACGAGGCCCGGCCGACCGGCGTGCACCTTTGGGCATCTTTTCGCGAAGGCTTCCCGATGCGCGGGGCAAATCCGTCGCAGAATCGGTCAAACGCCTCGTCGCGCTCGCCCGCCTGCCGTTCCCGTCGCGCGCGATCCCGGCCCGGCTCCAACGATCGCGTCACGCCATGCTGCTGAACAACCGATCTCCGCTGACGGTCCTCGTCGTCGACGACGACAACGCCGTGCGCGTGCAGCTCGCGGCGATCCTCGACGCCGCCGGCCATCGCGTGATCGAGGCGCACGACGCCGTGTGGGCGCTGGAGCTGTTCGACAAGCACAAGCCGGACGTCGCGCTGCTGGACGTCAACATGCCCGTGCACGACGGCTTCTGGCTCGCGCGCAAGCTGCGCGAACGCGAGTCCGGCAAGTGGACCCCGATCATCTTCCTGTCGGCGCGCGCGACCGACGCCGATCTCGAGAACGGCATCGAGTCCGGCGGCGACGACTACCTCTTCAAGCCAATCTCCGGCGTGGTGCTGAGCGCCAAGCTGCGCGCGATGCAGCGCCTGATGTCGATGCAGGCGCGGCTGCTCGACCTGTCGGCGGAACTCGAGTCGAGCAACCAGCACCTGCAGCACCTGAGCGAGCACGACGAGCTGACCGGCCTGCTGAACCGACGCGGGTTCGACCGGCGGCTCGGCGAAGCGATCGCGCTCGCGCGGCGCGAGCAGTCGGCACTGACGCTGATCCTGTGCGACCTCGACCACTTCAAGGCCTACAACGACGCGCTCGGCCACCCGGTCGGCGACACCTGCCTGCGCACCGTCGCCGAGCTGGTGCGGCAGATGTGCCGGCGCCCGGGCGACCACGCCGCGCGCTATGGCGGCGAGGAGTTCGCGCTGATCCTGCCGACGACGCCGAAGTCCGGCGCGATGACGCTCGCGCGCGCGGTGCGCCGCGTGTTCGAGGGCGCGGCGCTGCCGCATCCGGCGTCGCCGACCGCGCCGCACGTCACGCTGTCGGGGGGCATCACGACCTGCGTGCCCGACGACACGACCAACGCCGAAGGCATGCTGACGCGCGCCGACCAGGCGCTCTACGTCGCCAAGGAGAAGGGCCGCAACCGCTTCTTCTCGTTCGAGATGCAGCTCGACTCGGTGGAACAGCGGGCGCGCGAGCTCGACTGAGTCGCCGGGCTGCCGCGCGCAGGCGTCAGGCCGCGAAGATGCCGAAGCGCGGCAGGATCTTGTGGAAGACCGCGAAGCGCTGTTCCTCGGCGGCGTCGTGGAAGCGCTTGTAGTCGCTGGCGAGGAAGTCGTCGTGGAACGTGAAGGTCAGCGGCTCGACCTCGAAATGCCGCGCCAGCGCCTCCGCGTAATGCACGCCGGCGCCCAGCAGCGACGCCCCGATGCGCTGCAGCGGCGTGCGGCTCTTGAGCGGCAGCTTCTCGATCGTCGCCTGCACGCGTTGGAGCCACGTCAGGTACTCGTTGCCCAGCGCCGCGTGCTTCCACGATCCCTCGCCCTTGCCGACATAGACAGGCGACGCCGGACCCACGCCGAAATAGTCCTGCGCGAGCGCGTCGAGCCAGCGCTTGCAGCGCTCGTCGCCGTCCTCGTCGTCGAAGCGCGCGATGAGCAAGGCGAGCTTGGCCTTGGCGTCGCCGAGGCCCGCGGCGGGCGCGTCCGCATCCCCGGCGCGGTAGCGCTGGAACTCCTGGCACAGCCGGTCGGCCGCGTGCAGGAAGTCGGCGGGGTTGTCGCGGTCTATCGTCCGGCCCTCGCTGTCCCGGTAGCGCCAGTGCAGGAACGGCCGATCCGGGTAGGTGCTGACCTGGCCGTGGCCGACCGGCGGCACGTGCACCTTGTCCAGCGGCGTGCCCGCGGCCGTCTCGACATGGCTGACGTCGTTCAGCGGAGTGCGTTCGCCGATGAAGCCGCGATGCGCGAAGGTGTCGATGAACACATGGGCCGCGATGCCCAGCCGATGCAGCGCATGCTCGCCGTGCTTCGCGCTGGCCTCGATGACGTCGCGCATCATGGCGCGTGCGACGGGGCTGTCCGGCCGGCAGATCAGGTGCTGCCAATAGCGGCCGTCCATCGGCGCGGGCGCGTCCTGGCCGTCGTTGCCCGGCAGGAAATGGAACGGCAGCCAGCTCTGCGCGCCGACGTCGTTGTCCATGTTGAAGAGATCGATCGGCGGATGCGCCGTCGCCTGGCGATAGAAGCGCATGCCGTTGTCGAAGCGGATGAAACCGCTGGTCGTCGAGTCGTCGACGTACTGCGCGGCGTAGGCGATGGTGTGCGCCTCGTCGTCGTCGAAGCCGGCGATGCGCGCGATCGCGTAGGTGGCCGCGAAGTGGAAGTCGATCTGCATGGCGACGCTCCTCGAGCCGTCAGCGGTAGAACAGGTGCGCCTGGCCGTGGAAGAACGCGGACGCGTCGCTCAGGCCCACCACCTCCGGGTAGACGCGGCGGAACACGCGGCCCTCGAAATCGTCGCTCGCATACATGCGCAGGTAGCACTGCGCGCACGCGGCCAGCCCGAGCCGGCCCGCGGCCCGCTTCTCGTCGCGGTACTGCGTGACCGCGCGGACGACCTCGTCGCGGTAGGTCGCCACCCGCGCACGGCTGAAGACGAGGCCGTCGTCGTCGAGGATCGCCGGCGCGAGCTGCGCGTGCACGTAGTCGATCTTGCGGTCAACGCCGATGTTGACCTGCTGCGGCAGCTGCTTGGTCGCGCCGGCGTGCACCTTCATGCGTTCGTAGCCGTCTCGCGTGAAGGGCGAGGCGTTGCAGGCCGCGGCCATGTCGGGCGTCAGCCCGAGGTTGCAGAAGTGCGCGGCGTCCGACTTGGTGAAGTGCGTGGTGGGCTTGTCGACGACGGTGGCGTCGTCGGTGAGGAAGTGGTCGTAGACCGCGACGTCATCGCTGCGCATGCCCGAGCCGATCTGGTCGGTGGCCTTCGCGAGCACGAAGCCCGATTGCTTGAACGCCTGCTGCCCCGCCGCCGCACGCAGTCGGTTGAGCTCCGCCACCACGATCTTCATCGTGACGACGTAGTGGAAGAACCCTTCGGCACGCAGCAGCGCGTGGGACTCGAGCTCGTGCGCGAGCGAGCCCGCGAACACGGGCAGGTTCGGCTTGCCTTCGACATGGCGACGGCCCTGGTTGGCGACGGCCGCGGACGGCGTTCCCTGAGGCATGGCGTACTCCCTGTGGCGCTGGGGATCGGTGGGACCGACCCAGTCTAAACCCGCCGTGGCGGGTCGCCGTCCCTCGGACGTGGTGGTGCGGCGCGACGGTCGTCGCCGGCGTGGCCGCGCCGGCCAAGAATCTGGCGCGCGCTGACAAGCGCTCCGTCCCGCATCGAGCACATACCCGACCCCGTGTCGACGCCGCGCCGTGGTCTGATCCCCGCCGTGCGCTCGCGAGCGCGACGCCATCGCCGCGTGCCGCCCCCCGCCGACGCGCCCATCGAGACAACCCGACACCCCCCCGAGAGACTCACACACCATGCGCAAGAACCTGTTCACGCTGGCGGCCGCGGCCGTGCTCGCCGTCGTCGCCGCGACGCCCGCCGCGGCCTCCGGCACGTCCTACGACGGCATCGTCGCCTTCGGCGACAGCCTGTCGGACAACGGCAACCTGTACCGCCTCGACGGCGGCACCGCGCCGCCCGCGCCGTACTGGAACGGCCGCTATTCGAACGGCCCGGTCGCCGTCGAGCACATGGCCAGCGACCTCCACCTCGGCCTGCAGGACTACGCCTTCGGCGGCGCGCAGACCGGCCTGGGCAACCTCGGCGGCGCGGCGTTGAACGGCACCGGCGTCGCGGGACAGGTCGGCATGTACGCCAGCACGCATGGCGGCGTCGCCGACGCGCGCTCGCTGTACGTCGTCTGGGCCGGCCCGAACGACTTCTTCGCCGGCACCAACATGTTCAATCCGACCACCGCGCCGACGGCCGTGGCCAACATCGTCGGCGACCTGCAGTCGCTGTACGCGCTCGGCGCGCGCGACTTCCTCGTGCCGCTGATGGTCGACCTCGGCCTCACGCCGTCGGCCACCGGCGCCGGGGCGCCGTATGTCGCGGTCGCCACGCAGCAGTCGGCGCTGTACGACGCGGAACTCTCGGCGGCGATGCATCAGTTCGCCGCCACGCATGCCGGCACGCAGATGAACGTGTTCGACACGCCGGCCTTCTTCGACCAGGAGTCGCCGCTGCTCGCCGCGCAGGGCGTCAACGTGACGCAGTCGTGTTTCGTGGCGGCCACCGCGTCGCTGTGCAGCAATCCCGACCAATACCTGTTCTGGGATGGCGTGCATCCAACCGAGGTCGGCCACACGCTGCTCGGCCAGGCGTTCGCCAGCGCCGTGCCCGAGCCCGGCGCCGTCGCGATGATGCTGGCCGGCCTCGCGCTGGCCGGCGTCGCGGCGCGCCGCCGCACCGCCAAGGCGCGCGCGCACGCCTGAGTCGCGCACGGCACCGTCGCCCGCGACGGGTGGGTACCTCACCGGGTATCCGCCCGTTCCGCGTTTCGGCGGGCCTACAGCTGTCGATAGCGCGTCGCGAACGTCTCCGACACCGGCAGCAGCTCGCGCCGCTCGCGCAGCCGCATCGTCAGGCGGCCGCCGAAGTCGGGCTCCATCGCGGCGATCTCGAACGCGTTGACGACGGTCGACCGATGCGTCTGCCAGAACTGCTCGGGGTCGAGCTCGGCCAGGAGTTCCTTGAGCGTCTTCTTGATCAGGAACTCCGAATCGGCCAGCACGACGCGCGTGTACTTCTGGTCGGACTGGAAATAGACGACGTCGTCGATGTCGATGAAGCGCGTCGACTTGCCCACCGTCGCCGTCACCCAGCGCAGGTGGCGCGACGGCGCCTGGCTGGCCTTGAGCTGCGTCTGCAACAGGCCGATGAGTTGCTGCATGTCGGCGACCGGATCGCCCAGCCGTTCGCGCAGGCGGTGCACCGTCAGCGCGAGGCGGTCGACAGACATCGGCTTGAGGATGTAGTCGACCGCGCCCTTCTCGAACGCGCTGATGGCGTGCTCGTTGTACGCGGTGACGAAGACGATGTGGCTCGTCTTGCCGATGCGGCGCGCGACGTCCAGGCCGCTCGGGCCCGGGATCTGGATGTCCAGGAACACGATGTCGGGCCGGTGGCGTTCGATCGCGGCGATGGCCTGGTGGCCGTCGGCCGCCGTCGCGACGACCGTGAGCTCGGGCCACAGCGTGGCGAGCGTGTCGCGCAGTTCGTCGCACAGCGCGGGCTCGTCCTCGACGAGGACGGCGCTGGGGAGGTGTTCAGTCGAGCGGGACATGTGCAGCATGGCGTTGCAATCCTGTGTCGGTCGTGTGGCGCAGCGTCGCGAGGCCGGGCAGCAAGGCCGCGAGCGACGCGGTGAGGCGTGCGTGGGAATCGTCGTCGGCCACCGGGCCGTCGCGGATGACGTCGATCGCCAGGCCGCCGTCGTGCGTGACCAGGCGCAGCTCGATGCGGCGCGGCGCGTGCTGCAGCGCCGCGTCCAGCATCGCGCGTGTGATGAGGAAGACCTCGTTGGCGGGACGCCTGCCGGCGCCCGGCACGCGGGTGATGATCTGCAGGTCGATCGGCGTGCCGGTCTCGGCCTGGCGCAGCGCGGCGAGCGATCGCACGAGCGCCAGGTCCGATGCGAGCGACGGCGCCTGGCCGTGGACGCGGTCGAGCGCGAGGCGCAGGTAGCTGGCGAGCTGGTCGATCAGCGCGGCGGCGGCGCCGTCGTCGTGCGCCGTCTCCGCGCGCGCCTGCACCGCGCGCAGCACGCGCGCGACCATCGCCGGGTCGATCTGCGCGCGCGCGACGACGAGGCGCGACTGAGCGACCTGGCGCTTGAGCAGCGCGTGCCGGCCCAGCATCATTGACAGCCGCGTGCCGTCCTCGCGCCGGCGCAGGATCAGGAAATAGAACCAGCCGAACAGGCTGCCCGCGTAGAGCAGGCCCATGACGCTCAGGTAGATCAAGGCCTCGTCGTTGAGCGTGTCCTCGGCGTTCGCGGGCGGGTCGAGCGCCAGGGCCAGCGCCCACACGAGCAGCAGCGCGACCGAGCCCGAGCCGATCAACACCATCACGAAGCGCCGCGGGCGGGCGACCATCTCGGCGGCGCTGCGCGTGCTCATGCGCAACGCGAGGAAGGCGACGAAGGCAACGAACAGGCTGGGCAGCATGCGGTGCAAGGCCCAGTGCGGCAGGTAGGTCGGCAAGCCCACTTCCCGCACTCGCGCGACGATGTACGGCAAGTAGACGATCTGCGTCGCCGCGACCGCCGCGACCACGAGGCCGAGGCCCGGCAGGAAGCCGCCGCCCAGGCGCGCCTCGAGTCGTCCGACCAACGCGCGGACGTCACGCATGGCGCGGAATGCGGATCGCCGCCGACACCCCGGTCGCGCCCGATCGCGTGAGATCGCGCACGCGGGGCTCGACCGTCAGCACGGCGTTCGCGCCGAAGGCGCTGCGCAGGCGCGCGCGCACCGTCGCGAGGCCGAGACCGTGGCCCGAGGTCTGGCGCAGGCCGACGCCGTCGTCCTCGACGGTGATGCGCACGTCCGTCGACGGCGCGCTCTTCGCGGCGGACCGGTCGGCCGGGCGATCGGTCGCAGGCATCGCAGGGGTGGCAGGGGTCGCGACGAATTCCTGCGGCTGCGCGTCGACGAAGATGCGCACCATGCCGCCCTCCGGCTTGGGCGCGAGGCCGTGGCGCACGGCGTTCTCGACCAGCGTCGCGATCGCGAGCGCCGGCAGACGCACCGTGCCGAACGATTCGGGCACGTCGATGGAGAAGCGCAGGCGCGCGCCGAAGCGCTGGCCGATGATGCGCAGGTAGATGGCGACGAGATCGAGCTCGTCGGCGATCGTCCAGTCGCTGCGTTGCAGCGCGGGCGATGCCCGATCGAGGTAGGCGATCAGCGTGTCGAGCATCTCGTGCGCGGCCTGGGGCGCGACACGCAGGTCGCGCTTGACGTGCGCCAGGGTGTTGAAGAGGAAGTGCGGCTCGATCTGCGCCTCCAGCAACGCGATCTCCGCATCGGCCAGCGTCGTGGCCAGCCCCGCCGTCTCGAGACGGACCTGGCGCTCCTGGTGTTCCGACGCGCGCGACCACCGGTACAGCACCACCCAGCAGTAGATCAACAGCGAGGCCAGCGCCTCCTGGATCAGCCAGCACCAGAAATCGAGCTGGTTGAAATATCGCGCCTGGAGCCCGTCGAACATCCAGTCGGCGACGGCCTTGAAGATCAGGGACGTACCCGCCTCGATCGCCGCCGCGCCGATGACCAGCCGCCAGACGACCGGCACGCGGCGCTCGCCGAGCCAGTCGTCGAGATGGATGCAGCACAGCCACATCAACATGCCGCACAGCACATAGCAGATGAGGAAGGCGATGTCGCTCAGCAGCCAGTCGAGGCCGTCCTCGCGCGCAATCCACGACTCCCAGCCCTGCGGAAGGACGAAGGCCAGTGCCACGACCAGGATCGTGCGGGCCGGCGACACCGGCTCGCCGACGAGGAAGCCGCGCAGCGAGAACGGCGCCGGCGAACGCGGAGCGTCCATGCGCGGGGAGGGTGTCGTGAGCATGGCGATGTATCGCGTGCGAGGTCGGTGGCGGATGGAAGGCGGCTTGGCGGAGGTGGGACAGGACGGGCGTCGATTTTCGCTGCCGTCGCTCCGGGAAAAAGGCACGGCGGGTTCGGCGCTTCGACCCCCCCGAGCGAAGCTCTCGATCACGTCCACCGTGCGGGTTGCACGATAGCGGCGTCCGCCGGCGCGTGGTGACGCGCGCGACGAACAGCGGTTAGCCGGGCATGAGCGCCGCTTGGCGGGGATGAAGGTCCGCGCGGCGCCATGCCGGCACCGTGCAAGAATTTCTCCATGACTTCCTATTCGACCTTGAGGCTCGCCACCGAGCGTCTCGACCTGCGCCCGCTGGTTCCCGGCGACGCGCCCGCGCTGTTCGCGATCTACTCGGACCCGGAGGTGCAGCGTTACGGCAGCTCGCCGCCGTGGGCCGGGTTGCAGGTGGCCGTCGACGCCATCGAGCGCGATCGCAAGGACGCGGAGGACGGCAGTGCACTGCGACTCGGTCTCTTTCGCCGCACCGACGACGCGCTGCTCGGCACCTGCACGCTGTTCCAGATCGACGAACAGTGCCGACGCGCCGAGATCGGCTACGGCCTCGCGAGATCGGCCTGGGGCCACGGCTACGCGACGGAGGCGATCATGGCCTTGCTGGCGCACGGCTTCGGCGAGATGCGATTGAACCGTGTCGAAGCCGACATCGACCCGTTCAACGTGGCCTCGGCGCGCGCGCTGGAGCGCCAGGGCTTCGTGAAGGAAGGGCTGCTGCGCGAACGCTGGATCGTCGGCGGGCAGAAGTCGGACTCCGCGATGTACGGCCTGCTCGCCGCCGACTTCGAGGCGCGTCGACTGTCGTGAGACCCTGATCGTCCGTGCTGCTCGTTCGTGCCGGCGCGGTCGTCTCGTGATACGACACCAGGGTATCCACCAACGACGCGTGCTGCGGATCGCTTCGCAACGGGTCAAAGATCGAATCTGGCACGCTATCGAGGTCAAGAAGCGCCGTGGCGCGTCGAAAGCAGAGGGCGATTCCGGAGGCGCGTCGGCTCCGGACAGTCTCAACCCTCCTGGAGTTTCGATGCAAGTCCATCCCACTCGACGCGCGCTCACGCTGGTCTCGCTCGCGGTCCTCGCCGCCTTGTCCGCCTGCGGCGGCGACAGCGATTCCCCCGCCTTCATGGCGACGGCCCAGGACGACACCGCCACGGTGCCCTGGAACAAGCCCGCCGCCGTGCCCGTCACGGCGAACGACACGATCGCCAACGGCTCGGCCAGCATCGCGATCGCGACCGCGCCCGCCCACGGCACCGCCAGCGTCGACGGCGGCACGATCAACTACACGCCCGCCGCCGGCTATTTCGGCGCGGACTCGTTGACCTACACGTTGACCGTCGGCGACAAGACATCGACTGCGACCCTCCACCTCGCGGTCACCGCGCAGGTGACGCTGACCGGCACCGTGCATGACGACGCGATGCCCGGCGCGCAGGTCGTCGCGATGGTGGGCGGCGTCGCGCAGCCCGCCGTCACGGCGGACGCCGACGGCCACTACAGCGTCACCATCACGGCCAGCTCGCCGAGCGACTTCATCACGCTGCAGGCCACCGGCGCGGGCGCGCAGGCCAACGTCGTGCTCGAGAGCCTGGTCGGCGACGCGAGCACCACTGCGGCCGCGGCCTCGTCCGACGGCACCGTCGACGCCACCGCGCTGCCCGCGGCGAACGTCACCAACGTCTCCACCGCCATCGCCGTGCTGACCGCGCAGGCCATCGGCAAGACGCCGACCAGCGGCGCGGACGTCGCGTCCGCGCAGGGCCAGTTCACGTCGTCGCAGACCATCCAGATGGCGACCGCGATCAAGCTCGTCGCCGACGCCGGCGTCGCATTGCCCGCCGGCAGCGCGAACACGTTGGCGCTCGTCTCCGACCCCGCGACGTACGGCAGCTTCGTCACGACGCAGGTCACCACCAACGCCACCTTGTTCGGCCAGACGCAGGACGCCGTGCTGGCCGATCCTTCGCTCGCGGTCGCGCCGCCGGTGCCGGCCGCGGGCGCGCCCGACGTCGCGATCCTGCTCACGCTGGGCCAGGGCGCGAGCGCGCAAGACGCGACGCGGCTCACGCTCAAGGCCGACGGCACCGCCACGATCGGTGGCGAATCGCCCGACACCGCCACGTGGACGACCGACGGCGCGCAGATCACGGTGACCTACGACACGCCGCAGGTCTACACGAACAACGACGTCGACACCGACGGCATCCAGTACTCGGTCACCGAGACCGACACCGGCTTCAAGCTGCGCCAGCTCGGGGGCACGCCCGGCGTCGGCCCGGCCACGGTGGACACGATCGGCTCCGTGAAGTGGCTCCAGGGCCCGCACGTGGGCGCGACGAGCGCGCTGGCGGACTTCTGGGAGTCCGAGACCATGGTCGGCGTCACCGGCACGATCGGCGCGGCGGACGTCGTCCCGGGCACCGAATGGGCCGGCGCCATCACGACCGACTACAACCCGAGCACCTCGAGCTGGATCGACCAGGACGTGCTGAAGATCGTCGACGCCACGCACGTGCAGTACGAGCGCACGCAGGTCAGCGGCACCTATGCGGTCACCGACGGCAAGCTGATCGTCACGACGTCGAACGGCACCTTCAGCTACACGCGCCTGTTCAATGGCCCGAAGGGCGAGGAACGCTGGCTGACGGAGCGGCTCGACGCGAACGGCGGCAGCGAGTGGGTCTTCGACGCGGCCGTCGTGAAGGTGAGTGCCGGCCTCGCGTTCACGACCGCGAGCGCGGCGCATGACTGGAAAAGCTACATCAACGCGGGTCTCGCGGGCGCGTCGCAGTTCTACATCGACCTGGATTCGAACGGCACCGGCGTGCCGGTCAACATCAATTCGGACGGCTCGAGCGGTACGCCGTACAGCCCCGGCACGTGGACCATCGCGACGGACGGCTCCGAAGTGTTCACGCGGTCGTACTGCAACGACGGCACGCTGTCCTGCAACAACGGCCAGGTGCGTTCGTGGACGCTGCTGGCGACGTCTGGCGCGAACATCTACGTGATGGAACGCCTGCAGAACCTCCCGGGCCTCGACCAGTACCGCGTCAACGTCTACACGAACGCAGACCACTGAGCCCGCACGCCGTCAAGTCACAAGGTTGTGGACCGTTTCCGGACAAGCCGGCAGTGGTCCACAGCCGAGTCGGTGTTGCGGAAGTTGTTGTCGAACGGTCCGGTCCGTTCCCGGGGCCCGATCCCCAAGCTTGTACAGCTTGCAAGTCGTTGAAAGGATTGGGAAAAATCGACTTGCCCACAGGCGGGGACCGGCTCTACCAGTACTACCAGTTATTAAAAAAGAAAACATGGAAGAACAATAGAGCGCGAAGATTTTTTCGGAAAGGAACGGTCCGGGGGACAGGCTGGGGGGTCCCGGCTGGCTTGCCGAAGGAATCGGGTCGGCGGACCGCCAAAATGCGCCTGGAAGGATTGGGAGGGGGTGACCCCTGCCGGAAGGGCGCGGACCGGTCCCTGGGCCGTCTGAAGGCCTTGGAGAAATGAAAACGTGCCCGGGGCGCGTCGAAAGAAGCGGGCGGCGGCCCGCGCGGCGTGTCAGTCCGCGAGCTGGTTCTCGCTCGCGACGGCGGGCGGGATCGTGTCGAGCGCCAGTTCGGCGCTGTTCAACGCGCCTTCGATGAAGCCCTGGTAGTCCGAGTAGGCCTCGCCGACGATGTGCACGTTCTTCGCGCGGCTGCCGAAGTCGAAGGCCTTGAAGGTGTCCATCACCTTCCAGCTGCGCACGCCCGGCGGTCGGACGAGGCCTCGAGGATCAGGATGCGGTGGCCGGCGTCGGCGAGGCGGCGGGCGCAGTACAGGCCGGCGATGCCGCCGCCCGCGATGACGATGTCATGCATGTCCATGCTGCACATCGACGGAAGACGAGACCTGCATTGTCCTCACATCGTGGTGCCGTGACACGCGACATGCGTGCCGGACTTCTCGCCTGGCGGGTCAATGCGCGGGCGAGATGCTGCCCAGGCCGCCGCCGGTCGAATTCACGGTCTTCGGATTGCCGTAATACGTGAGCGAGCCGACGCCGCCGACCGTCGCGTCGAGGCGTTCGCTCGCGTAGACACGCACCGAGCCGACGCCGCCGACGGTGACGTTGGCGGTCTGCGCATGCAGCTCGCGCGCGTCGATCGAGCCGACGCCGCCGACCATCAGGCTCAGCGCCTTGACGCTGCCGTCGGCCTTCAGGCTGCCCGCGCCCGAGTAGTTGAGGTCGAGCTTGTCGCCGTTCATGTGCGTGATCGTCGTCGCGCCGGCGCCGGCCATCGTGAAGCGCGTGAGCTGGGGGACGGTGATGACGACCTTCGGATCGCCGAGCGCGCCGTTGACGACGTGGTCGCGCAGCTTGATGCGCAACTCGCCGTCGACGACCTCGGTGGTGAGTTCGTTGATGAAGGTGTCGTTGCCGCTCGCGGTCACCGACTGCGCCTTGCCGACGTCGATCGTGATGCTGATCGGGCCCGAGTTCGAGACGGACGTGAACGGCGCGACGTTGCGCGCCTGCTCGGCGGCCTGCGCCGGCAGCGCGACGGCGACGACAGCGGCGGCGGCGAGCAGGGAGACGAGGAAGGTGGTGCGCATGATGGACCTCATGGGTGTGGAAGGGATGGGGCGATCGTAGTGACGAGGCCGCCGCGGACACAGCGCGTTGCGACGAGGCGCCGGTTGCTCGAGACACGATGCGGCGTCGCGCGACAGGGCGTCGCCGTCACGGCGTCTCGTCCAGCCGCGGCGCGACGATCGCCTGCAGCCACGCCACCACGGCCTGCACGCGCGGCGCGAGCTGGCGCCGGTGCGCGTAGAGCAGCGACACCGGCATCGCCGGCGCGACGTGGTCGGGCATCACCTCGACGAGCTGTCCGCTCGCGACGTGCTTGCGCACGTTGATCACCGGCGACTGGTAGATGCCGAGCCCGGCGATCGCCGCGGCGTCGTAGGCATCGGTGCCGTTGACGGTGACGGCCGCACGCATCGGCAGCGCGCGCACGACGCCGTCCTTGGGGTCGCGGTAGTCCCACACGGCGTCGTGCGACGCGAGCGACGACGTGTAGTGGACGATGCGGTGCCGCGCGAGGTCGGCCAGCGTGCGCGGCGTGCCGTGCGCGCGCAGGTAGGCCGGGCTGGCGGCGTTGCACATGCGCATGTAGCCGATGGTGCGGGCGACGATGTCGGCGTCGGCCAGCGCGCCCACGCGCAGCACGCAGTCGAAGCCTTCGTGGACGAGGTCGACGCGGCGATCGGTCGTGCTGATGCCGATCTCGAGCTGCGGATGCGCGGCGAGGAACTCCGGCAGGCGCGGCACGATGAGGTCGCGCGCGACGCTGTTCGGAAGATCGATGCGCAGCCGCCCGGTGAGGCCGCTGGCGGCGGGTCGGAACATCGCGTGCAGTTGCTCGGCCTCGGTCAGCAGCTCCTTGCTGCGTTCGAGGAAGCGCTCGCCGTCGAGCGTGAGGCGCACGCTGCGGGTCGTGCGTTGCAGCAGGCGGGCGCCGACGCGCGCCTCGAGCTGCTGCACGGCGGTCGACACCCTCCCCTTCGCCAGCCCGAGCTGTTCCGCCGCGCCGCTGAAGCTGGCGAGTTCGGCCACGCGGGCAAAGATGCGCAGTTCATCGAGTTCCATGGCGGATCCTGGATTGTTCTTTCTGGGAGAACAGTGTGGCGTGACCTTGCCACTTTATCCATCGAGCGGGAATTCCTAAAGTCCCGTCATCGCCAATCCTTTGCCTTCCAGGAGCCCGCCCATGACCACGCATCCGCAACGCATCGCCCTCATCACCGGCGCCAGCCGCGGCCTCGGCCGCAACGCGGCCATCAAGCTCGCCGAGCAAGGCGTCGACATCATCCTGACCTACAAGGGCAGCGAAGCCGAGGCCCACGCCGCCGCGCGCGAGATCGAGGCGCTCGGCCGCCGCGCGGTCGCGCTGCAACTCGATGTCGGCGACAGCAAGACCTTCGCCGCGTTCGCCGACCGCGTGAAGGCCGCGCTCGCCACGACGTGGCAGCGCGAACGCTTCGACTTCCTGGTCAACAACGCCGGCGTCGGCATCGACCACGCGACGATCGAGCAGACGACCGAGGAGCAGTTCGACCTGCTGGCCAACGTCCATCTGAAGGGGACATTCTTCCTGACGCAGAAGATGCTGCCGCTGATCAACGACGGCGGCCGCATCGTCAACACGTCGAGCGGCCTCGCGCGCTTCTCGTATCCGGGCTACGCCGCCTATGCGGCGATGAAGGGCGGCATCGAGGTGCTGACGCGCTACATGGCCAAGGAGCTCGGCGCGCGCGGCATCTCGGTCAACACGATCGCCCCGGGCGCGATCGAGACCGACTTCGGCGGCGGCCGCGTGCGCGACAACGCACAGCTCAACGCCATGATCGCGCAGCAGACGCCACTCGGCCGCGTCGGCTTGCCGGACGACGTGGGCGGCGCCGTCGCCGCGCTGCTCGCCGAGGGCAATGGCTGGGTCAACGGCCAGCGCATCGAGGTCTCGGGCGGCATCCACGGCTGATCGCGTGTCGACCTCGCCATGAAGAACGCGGGCCTCGAGCCCGCGTCTTTCATGTCACCGCGCCTTGCGCGCGATCAATGCGGGCGGATGTGTCCGTGCTCGCCCAGCTGCGGCGTCTTGCCGGTCAGCGCGGCCTCGGCCATCTTGTAGAGCTGCACGAGCTTGTTCTCCTTCACGTCCCAGTAGTCGGCGTGCTCGATGCGCACCTGCACGAGGGCGAGGTCCGGATCTTCGACACCGCCCTTGAACCAGGCCTGCGACGCCTTGTTCCACAGCGCCTGCTTCTTGGCCATGTCCTCGACGAGGCGCGCCACGCCCGACACGGAGACGTAGGTATCGCTGCTCGGGTTCGCGTACGAGACGTTGACCTGGTGGTCGCCTTCGGACTCGGCGAGCGGCGCGCCCGAGCGCGACATGAAGAACCACAGGCAGTCGTCATCGAGCGACTTGTTCTGCGTCGTCATCGGCCGCGAGTGCAGATGGCCCTGCGGCTTGTGAGTCGTGTACATCGCGAACTTGACGTCCTTGATCATGTCGAACAGCTTGCGTTGGCGGTCGGCGGTCGAGTCGGTGGATTCGGTCATCGGGAACTCCTGTAGGGTTGAGGATTCGTTTCACCTTCGGCAGCAAGGGCGGGTCCCGCGCCGGTGTCCCGCCTTTTCCGACGTCTCTTCGATGACTGCTTCTTCCCTGCGCGTGCGCTGCACCGCCTGCGACCTGCCGCTGGCCACGTGCGTCTGCGCGTTGGTCGAACGCGTCGACAACGTCGTCGAGGTGCTGGTGCTGCAACACCCGCTGGAAGTGCGCGAGGCCAAGGGCTCGGCGCGCCTGCTGCGGCTCGGGCTCGCGCGCTGTCGCGTGGTCGTTGGCGAAACCTTCGATCCGTCGACGCTCGACTCGTTGCTGCATGCGGACGGCCGGCGCAGCGTGCTGCTCTATCCCGACGTCGCGGCGCGTACCGTCGGGATCGACAGCGAGCCCGGCACGTCGACCGCGTCGCAACTCGTGGTCCTCGACGGCACCTGGCGCAAGAGCGTGAAGATGTTGATGTCGAACCCGCCGCTGCAAGCGCTGCCGCGGCTGGCGTTGCACCCCGACGCGGCGGCCCGCTATGGCGCGCTGCGCAAGGCCAGGCTGGCGACGCAGCTCAGCACGCTCGAGGCGACGTGTGCGGCGCTGGCCGCACTCGAATGCGACGAGGCGCGCTACGCGCCGATGCTGCGCGCGTTCCGGCGCTTCGTCGATGATCGCGCGGCGCGTGGCCGCGCAGGAGCGACGTCCCCATGAAGATCGCCACCGGCCCATCGGGCGCGGTGGCGATCGCTCCGCGCTCCGGGCCCGCGCCAGTCGCGCGGGCGAAGGGAGCCCGGGTCACTCGGGAAACTCGCGTCAGTTGCGGTCGCTGCGCGGGGCCGGGGCCGAGGCGTCGGTCGACGAGTTGTCGACGGTCGAGGTGCTGGCATTGCTGCTGTCGGTCGCCGGCGTCGAGTTCAGCGAGTTGTCGGTCGTCGTCGTCGACGTGCTCGACGGCGCGGTCGACGTGCTGGACGGTGCGGTCGACGTGCTGGACGGCATCGTCGACATGTCGGTCGAGTTCGCGTTGTTGGTCGTCGTCGTGGTGGCGGTCGCCGGCGACGCGCCAGTGTCGGTCGTGGTGGTGGTCGTGCTCGTCTGGGCCCATGCCGCGCCGACGATCGCAACGAGAGCGGCCGATGCCGCCGTGGCGACCAACTTCTTTTGGAAACTACGCATACTGTTCTCCTGGTTGAGCTGTGGTGGTCTGGCTCCGACTCAAAGGTACAGAACCGGCATCAGGAGTGCAGCAATGGGGGTGCCACGTCTGTAAAGAAACAATGCGTTGCCAACCTCGCGGCGCGGCGCGGATGAATCCGTCTAGAGTGCAGATCGGCGCACGGGTCGATGTCGTATCAAAGCGTACGTCGCGCGGCCTTGGAACGAACGCACGTGTCGCGGCCCATACCCCTGCACGTACTGTCGTGCATCCCATTGCACAAGATGCAGTCACGGTCGAGCAACTTCTTCCTTGCACACTCTTCCGGTCGGAAACTCCGCGCATGCACATGACTCGTCTTTCACGTCCACGCCTGAACCCATCCGTGGCCGCGGCGGCGTCGGCGTGCGTCGCGCTCGCGATTCTGGCGGGCTGCGGCGGGGAGTCGGACACCTCATCGACCGCGACCGGCACCGCGACCATCGCCGCCGCCGACGACACGCGCGACACCGCCGTGCCTGCGCCCGCCGCGGTTCCGGCGCGCCTGTTCGTGCCCGACCTCGCGCAGGACGGCATCGCGGCGCTGGCCACGCTCGCGCCCACCGCGAGCGAGGGCTTGCCGGCGGTCACGCTCAAGGCGAACGCGGCGCTCGGCGCCAACGTGCAGGTCGACGCCGCGCGCGACGAGCTCTATGCGATCGTCGGCCATGTCGTCGCGGTCTACGCCGGCGCGAGCACGCTGAAGGCCGACGCGACGCCCGTGCGCAGCTTCCCGCTGCCGTCGACGCTGACCGCGCCGCATGCGCTGTACCTCGACGTCGCGCGCGACGAGCTCTACGTCGGCGGCGACACGGCGCACGGCAACGGCCAGATCGTCGCCTACCCGTTCGCGCATACCCTTCGGGGTACCCCGGCGACGCCGGCGCGCGCATTGTTCGTCGATCACGGCGTCGCGTTCTTCACGATCGATCCGCTGCGCGAGCGGCTCTATGTCGTCAACGCCGACGCCGGTGTGCACGTGTTCGCCGATGCCGATTCGGCGAGCGGCGCGCTGGTCGCCGCCGCCACCATTCCAGTCCTGGGCACGGGCCTGGCCGTCGACGCCGCGCACGACCGCCTCTACGTCGCCGACCTCTTCGCCGGGCTGATCCTCGTCGACCACGCGAGCGGGCCCGTGCCGGTGGTCAGCGCGACCGTCGGCATCGACGATGCGCGCTTCGTGTCGATCGACACCGTGGCCGACCGCGCCTACGTGTCGGCGCAGGGCAGCCTCTACGTGCTCGGTCACGCGAGCGCGTTGACGAGCACGTCCGGCGCCGGCCTGCCGGTCAGCGCGCGGACGGCCGGCGCGCTGCTCGGCGCGGTCGCGACGCGTTGATCGCGGGTTGACGCCACGCTGAAGTCGCACCGGGCCAAGCCCCCGGAACGCCGCGCGGGGCAAAACTCTGCGAGCATGTCGGCTCTCGATACGAGCGCAGCGCGGAGCGACACATGGACATGACCCACGACCTGATCGTCGTCGGCGGAGGATCGGGCGGCGTCGCCGGCGCGCGCCGGGCGGCGGCGCTCGGCGCGAAGGTCGCGATCGTCGAGGCCGATCGCGTCGGCGGCACCTGCGTGATCCGCGGCTGCGTGCCCAAGAAACTGATGATGTACGCGGCGGGTTTCGCGCGCCAGTTCGACGAGGCCCGGGGTTTCGGCTGGAGCGACGTGCAGGCGCGCTTCGAGATGCCGCGCTGGGCCGATCGCAAGGCCGCGGAGATCGCCCGCCTCGAACGCATCTACGACGACATGCTGCTCAACGCCGGCGTGGAACTGGTGCGCGGGCGCGGGCGGCTGACGTCGGCGAACGAGGTCGACGTCGGCGGCCGGCGCCTGGCCGCGCCGCGCGTGCTGATCGCGACCGGTGGTGCGCCCGCCACGGGTGCGATCCCCGGGCTCGCCGCGGCGATGACGTCCAACGAGCTCCTCGACCTGCGCGAGATCCCGAAGACGCTGCTGGTGATCGGCGGCGGCTACATCGCGGTCGAGTTCGCGAGCATCCTCGCCGCACTCGGCAGCGCCGTCACCCTCGCCTTCCGCGACACCTGGCCGCTGCGCGGCTTCGACGGCGAGCTGCGCGGGCGACTCGCGCTGGCGCTTGGCGAACGCGGCATCGCGCTCGCATGCGGCGTCGAGATGACGCGGCTCGAGCGCGACGACGCCGGCTTCGCGCTGCACCGCGCCGACGGCAGCGTGCTGCGCGCGGACGCGGCATTGAACGCCACCGGTCGCGCGCCGAACACCGGCGGGCTCGGGCTGGCCGAAGCCGGCGTCAAGCTCAACGCGCGCGGCGCGATCGCGGTCGACACCGAAAGCCGCAGCAGCGTGCCCGGCGTCTGGGCGGTCGGCGACGTCACCGATCGCGTGAACCTCACACCGGTCGCGATCGCCGAGGCGCGCGCGTTCGCCGACACCGAGTTCGGCCACGTCGAGTCGCGCGTCGACCACCGCGTCGTCGCGAGCGCCGTCTTCACGGACCCGCCGATCGGCACCGTCGGCATGACCGAGACGCAGGCCGCGCTGCGCGGCCCGGTCGACGTCTACGCCGCCGACTTCCGTTCGATGAAGACGGCCTTCATCGGCGGCAGCGAACGCGCGTTCATGAAGCTCGTCGTCGACGGGCTCGACCAGCGCGTGCTGGGCGTGCAGATGATCGGCCCGGACGCGCCCGAGATCGTGCAGAGCCTCGCGGTGGCCGTGACCTGCGGCGCGCGCAAGAGCGACTTCGACCGCACGATCGCGATGCACCCGACGCTCGCCGAGGAGTTCATGCTGATGCGCGCGCCGGTGCGCCGCGTCGCGCAGGCGGTGCAGCCGCCGAACCAGCCGGTCGCGAGCTAACCGGCGTCCGAGGCGGCGCCTTCGCGCCTGGGCGTCACCCAGCGCTCGAGCAGCGCGAACAGCCCTTGCGCCACCAGCGCGAGCGCCGCGGACGGCACCGCGCCGGCCAGCAGCAGCGCGTGGTCGTTGAGGGCGAGGCCGGTGACGATGCGTTCGCCGAGGCCGCCGGCGCCGACGAATGCCGCGATGGTCGCGGTGCCGACCGTGATGACGGCCGCGGTCTTGATGCCGGCCATGATCGTCGGCGCGGCCAGCGGCAGGTCGATGCTGCGCCAGCGCTGGGCGGGCGTCAGGCCGAGCGCGGTGCCGGCTTCGCGCAGCCCGGCCGACACGCCGCTCAGGCCGGTCGCCGAGTTGCGCACGATCGGCAGCAACGCATAGAGCGTCAGCGCGACGAGCGCCGGCGCCGTGCCGATGCGGCCCAGCAGCGGGATCAGGATCGCGAGGAGCGCGAGCGACGGGATCGTCTGCAGCAGCCCGGCGACGGCCATCACCGTGCTCTCGGTGCGCGGGCGCGCCGCCGCGATGGCGCCGAGCGGCAGTCCGATCAGCGTCGCGAAGAACACCGCGACGGCGACGAGCACCAGGTGCTGCCCGAGCAGCCGCGGCAGGTCGTCGGCGAACGGGCGCTCGGTGAAGCGGTGGGCGGTGACGCTGGCCGAGGTGTCGATCGATGACGGCGCCGAACTGGACGGCGAGGCGGCCGCGCTCGCGGCCACGATGGGCTCGTCCGGGTCGATGCGGCCGGCGACGAAGTCGTGCGCGATCGTGTCGAAGCTCTGGTGGCGCAGTTCGGCGCGCGCGTTCATCGCGATCATCGTCGCGACGCCGATGCGTCCGCCGAGCGCCCGCACGGCGGCCCAGGCCGCGGGATGGCGCGTGACGGCGTCGAGGCGGTACAGCAGCACGGCGTCGTAGCTCGGGAAGTAGGCGAGGTCGTCGGCGAGCACGGTCAGGTGGCGCGCGGCGATCTGGGCGTCGGTCGTGTAGATGTCTGTCACGACGATCTTGCCGCTGGCCATCGCGTCGTACGACAGGCCGTGGTCGATGCCGACCGGCTGCTGCTTCAGGCCGTAGCGCTGCGACAGCCCGGGCCAGCCGTCGCGCCGGCCCATGAACTCGTGCGACAGGCCCAGCACGAGTTCGGGGTGTTGGGCGAGGTCGCTGATGCGCGCGACGTGCAGGCGGCGGGCGACGTCGGACGGCATCGCGAGCGCGTAGCCGTTCGAGAAGCCGAGCGGCACGCCCAGCCCGAGGCCTTGCGCGGCGAGCTCGCGCACGATCGCGTCGCGCGTGCTGGGCGTGCGGTGGCCGAGGATCTCGGCGTCGATCGTGCCGAGGTATTCGGGGTAGACGTCGATCGCGCCCTGCTTCAAGGCCTGCAGCAGCACGGCGGTGTTGCCCAGGCCGGGGCGGTGTTCGGCCGGGCCGGCGGTGGCCGCGGTCAGCCGCACGATCTCGCCGAGCACGTACGACTCGGTGAAGCGCTTGGAGCCGACGATGAACGGCGTCCCGTCCCCGCTCGCGGCCGCCGTGCCGCGGGTGCCCTGGGCGCCGGACGCCGGCAGCGTCACGGCATGCGCCTTCGCGATGGCCGGCGGCACGGCGTTGACCGGGTCGCCGAGGGCACGCGCGGCTTGCGGCCCGAGCAGCGCGGCCAGCATCAGCGCGGCGATGAATCGGTGGGCGGCCTGGAGGCGGGCCAGTCTCATGCGTGTGTCCGCGGCAGTGGGTGAAAGGGCTATCGTCGCATGACACGTGCCCGCGCGCGCAACGTGCGCGAAAATGCGGCATTGCCTTCGAGACGCCGCAGCACGCGGCCCCTGCCTTGTCCATCGATCCGACCGAAACATCCGCCCGTTCCATCGGCGCCGCGCCCGCGCTCAACGCGGGCACCGGCGCGCTGGCCGACCTCGCGCAGCGCGAGCGCTTCCTGGAAGCCCTCGCCCAAGGCGTGGCCGACGGCAGCGCGAGCCGCGTGCTGCTCAGCAAGCCGGTCGCGGCCGGCAAGGAGGACGACCTCGAGCGCGTCACCGCGCGCCCGCTGGTGCTGCGCGGCGAGGCCTGCCTCAGCTTCGTCTACAAGCACGCCACGAAGGACGTGACGAAGAACGAGCCGGTCGCGCAGGCGCTCGAGACGATCGACGCGCTCGTGGGCACGCGTTTCGCGCACGCGCACCTGTTCGCGCGCGACGTCGAACTGCAGCTGATGATGAGCCGCAAGGGACGCTACACGCTGCATCGCTCGAAGGCGCAGGCCGCCGCGCCGCGCGACGACGCCACGCGCAACGCCGTCGCCGCGGCGCACGAGGACGACGACGGTGCCGGCCACGATCGCAAGAAGCACCGCTTCCTGAGCCTGGACACGCCCTTCCTTGCGGCGCTGGGCGTCACGACCGCGCGCCACGAACTCGTGCCGGCGATGGCGCGCAAGTGGAAGCAGATCAACAAGTTCGTCGAGGTGATGTCGCACGCGCTCGAGTCCGCCGGCCTGGGCGCGGACGCGCCGCTCAACATCGTCGACTTCGGCGCCGGCAAGGGCTACCTCACCTTCGCGCTGCACGACTACCTGCGGCGCCAGGCGCAGGGCCGGCCGCGCGCGCTCGACGTCGTCGGCGTCGAACTGCGGCCCGACCTCGTGCACCTGTGCAACGACGCGGTCGCGCAATGCGGGCTCGAGGGCTTGCGCTTCGAGGCCGGCGATGTCGGCAGCTTCGTCCCCGAGCGGCTCGACGTGATGATCGCGCTGCACGCCTGCGACACCGCCACCGACCACGCGCTGCACACCGGCATCCGCGGCGGGGCGGCGATCATCATGTGCTCGCCGTGCTGCCACAAGCAGATCCGCCCGCAGATGCAGATGCCGCCGCTGCTCAAGCCGATGCTGCAGCACGGCATCCACCTTGGACAGCAGGCCGAGATGGTCACCGACGGCCTGCGCGCGCTGCTGCTCGAGGCCAACGGCTACGATGCGCAGGTGTTCGAGTTCGTCGCGCTGGAGCACACGAGCAAGAACAAGATGATCCTCGCGGTGCGCCGCCGCGGCCGCCAGGACACGCCGCAGGCACTCAAGCGCCGCGCCGACGTGCTGGCGCAGATCGACGAGATCAAGCGGTTCTACGGCATCGAGGAACACTGCCTCGAGACCTTGCTCGCCAGGCCGGCCGAAGCGATCCCGGCGTGAGCGCGGCCCGTCAATCCACAGGGTGCTTGCGGAACATCGCGAGCAGCAGCAGGTCGTAGGCGATCTTCAATGCGCCGCACGCGATCAGCGGCGCGGCCAGCACGCCGCTGGCGAGCAGCGACGCGCCGATCGTCGGGCCGAGCGCCGACGCGAGGCTGCGCGGCACGGCGGTGAAGCTCGCGGCGGCCGCGCGTTCCGGCGGCGTGACCACGCCCATCACGAACGCGCTGCGCGCCGGGCCGTCCATCGACGACAGCGCGCTGCGCATGAACAGGCAGGCGAGCGCCACTGGCAGCGAGCTCGCCAGCGCCGCCGCGATCAGGAACAGGTTACCCGGGATGTGCGTGAAGACCATCGTGTTGACGAGTCCGACGCGGCGCGCGAGCGGCGGCGCGAGCAGCTGCGAGGCGGTCGTGAGCAGGTTGGCGACGAAGAAGAAGTGGCCGGCCGCGGCGAGCGACAGGTCGAAGCGCTGGAACAGCCACAGTGCGAGCAGCGAGTTGACCAGCAGTCCGCCGGCGAACGAATCGATGCAGAACAACGCGGCGAGCTTGACGACGATCGCGCGCGAAGCGCCCAGCGGCTGCGCGTCGACGACGGCTTTCGCCGCGGCCGAACCTGCCGTTGCATCGGACGACTCGTCCGCTGCGGTCGCCGCATGCTGCGCATCGATCCACGCCAGCCGCCGGTACAACAGCGCCACGACGGCGCCGATGACGGCATACAACACGAACATCGCGCGCATCGCGTCCAGCGTCGTGCCGTCGTGGGCGGCCCACCACGCCGGCCACGACGAGGCCAGCGCGCCGATCGCGGCGCTGAGCCAGCCGACCAGCGAGTAGCGCGCGAACAAGGCGGTGCGCGCGGGACTGTCGGCGGCGGCGCGCGCGAGCCGCGCGTGTTCGAGCGGCAGGAAGACGCTGACGTCGCCCGAACTCGGGTTCAGCGTGCCGACGAAGGCGACGAGCGCGAGCGGCCAGAACGCGTGCAGGCCGGCGAAGCCGAGGCCGGTCGCGATCATCGTCATCGCCGCGGCCTGCATCAGCCGCGCGGCGCTCGCGCGGTGCCCGAGCGCGCCGACGGCGATCGTCGCGGCGGCCGAGCCGGCGAGCGTCAGCGTGCTCAGCACGCCGATCTCGACCACCGAGAAGCCGAGCACGCGCAGGTACGCGGGCAGCAGCACGGCGACGTAGCCGTCGGCGAAGCCGCGCAGCATCCGGCTCGCGAGCAGCCACGTCGCGGCGGGATCGACGCCGGCGGGCAGCCACCACGTTGCGCGGCGCATCGATCGTCTCACCCGTGCTGCTCGACGATCCGGTAGCCCACGCCCGGCTCGTTCATCAGCAGCTGCGGGTCGGCCGGGTTCTCCTCGAGCTTGCCGCGCAGCTGCGCCATGTACAGGCGCAGGTAGTGCGTGTGCTCGGTGAACTCGGCGCCCC
>FTDG01001035.1_pt1 | contig 30478 bp, 23 predicted proteins | sample 1639751 | NCBI WGS metagenome assembly FTDG01 (sample SAMEA3914869, study PRJEB12502) | metagenome | biome: forest; material: soil | place: USA | collected 2012-03-12 | depth 0.1 m
GTTGAAACGAGTGATCCGCGCGACGCTGGACACGAATGCGGCGGAGCCGCGGCCGCAGCGCGGATAGCGCGTTCCCGCGACGCGTCGGCAGACTCGTCGGATTGCCGTGGCGCCGGGCCTCGCCGGTGCGAAGCAGCGTCGACGCCCACGCTGATGCCGCTACGGCGGGGTTAGCGTCCCTTGAACGCCGCTGCGCGCTTTTCGATGAACGCGCGCACGGCCTCTTTGTGGTCCTCGGTCTGCGCGGTGCGGACCATCGCGGCAGCTTCCAGGTCGAGCACCTGGGTCACGCTGGCGCCGTCCGCTGCGGCGTTCAGGGCCCGCTTCATGTGTCCGAAGGCGATGCTGGGGCCGGCCGCGAGCTCGCGAGCGACGGTCAAGGCGCGCTCGTCCAGGACGTCGTCCTCCACCAGTTCGGTCACGAGCCCGAGTTTCATGGCCTCTTCGCCATCGACTCGCCGCGAGCGCAGCATCAGGTCGCGGGCGGCGGACGTGCCGGCGAGGCGGGTCAGGAAATAGGCGCCGCCGAAGTCCCCCGAGAAGCCCAGCGACTTGAATGCGGTCTCGAGCTTGAGCGTGCGCGAAGCGATGCGAAGGTCGGCCGCGAGCCCCAGGCCCACGCCGGCGCCCATCACGGCGCCGCGCAAGGCGCTGATGGTGGGCTTGGCCATCGTGTGCAGCAGTTCGGCGCTGGCCATCTGTTGACGCAGGCGGCCGACACGATCCTCCTGCGTCATCAGCGCGGCTTCCTCGCGCGAGATGCCGCCGGCCTTCATGTCGCCCCCGGCACAGAATCCGCGGCCCGCGCCGCGCAGCAGGACGGCGCGCACGGTGCGATCGCCAGCCAGTGAGCGCAGCGTGGCCTCCAGCGCGTCCATGACCGGGCCCGACAGGGCGTTGAGGCGATCCGGACGGTTCAGCGTGACGATGGCCAGGCCGTCCTCATGAGTGCACAGCACCGTTTCATCGCTGGCAGGCGCGGCACCCGCGGAATCGTTCGTTGCGGTCATCGGTCAGCGTCCGGTCGGGATCTGGTTGAAGGGAACGTCCTTGTCCACCCGCAGGTCCGCCGGGAGATCGAGCGCCCGCTCGGCCAACTGATTGCGCAGGATCTCGTCGGCGCCGCCGGCGATGCGCATCGCCGCGCCCCAGCAGTAGCCGTGCTGCAGGCGGTCGACGGTGCGCTGGCTCTGGCCGTCGGGGTACACGCCGGCCAGGCCCATCAGGTCGATGGCCTGGGCCGACAGATCCTGCAGGAGCTTGCCGTAGACGAGCTTGGACATGGCCACGTCCGGGCCCGGCATCTGGCCGCGGGACAAGCGGGTCAGCAGGCGATTGCGATAGGCGTTCAGTCCCATCTCCTGCGCGATCAAGCGGGCCAGCGGCATCGCCAGGGCATCCGCGTCGGGGTTGCCCAGCGCCGCGGCAAGCACGTCTCGCGTGTCGGGCAGATGGCTGGCCTCGCCGACAGCCGTCGCGCGTTCGTTCATCAAGGTGGTCATCGCGACCTTCCAGCCCGCTCCCACGGCACCGATGCGCTGGCTGTCAGGGATCCGCACTTCGGTCAGGAAGACCTCGTTGAACTCCGACTCGCCGGAGATCTGCCGGATGGGCCGCACCTCGACGCCCGGGCTCTTCATGTCGACCACGAAATAGCTGATGCCCTTGTGCTTGGCCACGCCGGAATCGGTGCGCGCGATCAGCACGCCCCAGTCGGCGACCTGGGCCCAGGAATTCCAGACCTTCTGGCCGGTGACGACCCAGTCGTCGCCGTCGCGAACGGCGCGCGTCCGGATGCCGGCAAGATCAGACCCGGCGGCCGGTTCCGAGAAAAGCTGGCACCACTGCAACTCGCCCTCGATGGTGGGGCGGATGAAGCGTTGCTGCAGGTCGGGCGTGGCATGCGCCAGGAGGGTCGGAATGACCAGGTTGACACCGATGGTCGTGAAGATGCCCGTGGGCAGTTCGTGCCGCGCCTCCTCTTGCAGGAAGATCACTTCCTGCATGGGCGTGGCAGCCACGCCGCCGAGGTCGGGCGGCAGACAGATGCCACCGTAGCCGCCCGCTGCCTTGTGTCTTTGCCAGGCGCGGCCGCGGCGAGCCAGCTCGTCCAGCGTCAAGGCCGCTCGGTCGATGACGAACGCCTCCGCGTTCGCGGCCAGCCAGTCGTGCACTTCGCGGCGAAATGCGGCTTCGGCCGGGGTGTCGTTGAAGTCCATCGAGATTCGAATCAGTGCGGGATTGAACGATGTGCGCCGAGCAGGCGACGGCTCCAGGAGGCTTGACCGCCCAGGCTGACGGCCAGCAGGCGGGCACGCCGCAAGTACAGGTGGCAGTCCGCCTCCCATGTGTAGCCGATGCCGCCGTGCAGCTGCAGCCCTTCTTCGGCGGCGAATACCAAGGCCTCGGTGGCGCACAGGCGCGCCGCTGCCGCGGCCCGTGGGAGCGCCGACTCGTCGTTGAGCAGCGCCCAGGCACCGAAGTAGGCGTTGGAGCGCGCGAGTTCGTTCCTGACCAGCATGTCCGCGAGGCGATGCTTCACGGCCTGGTTGCCTGCAAGAGGACGCCCGAAGGCGTAGCGCGCAAGCGTGTATTCGCGGGCCAGGCTCAACGCGCCTTCGGCGGTGCCGACTTGTTCGAAGGCGGCGTAGATCGCCGCGCGGTCGCGAGTGCTTTCGAGCAGGGCGGCGACCTCCGGGCCGCGCAGCAGGACCTCGGCGGCAGCGTCGTCGAACGCGACACGGCCATGCGGGCGAAGGTCGTCGAAACCGCCCAGCGCCTGGCGGCTTGCGCCGGCGGCGTCGGAGGCCACGCGCAGCAGCACGAGCGTGCCGTCCGGCTCGCGGCCGACCGTCAACAGATCGGTGGCTTCCATCAGGTCCGGAACGCGCTCGCAGGCGCCGTTGACGACTCCCTTCTGCCAGCGGGGCAGCCCGCGGGCTGTGTCGACGCCTTGTTCCAGGCAGTTGGTCAGCGTGACGATGGCCGCACCGGCAGCGATCTCGCCAAGCAGGGTGTCACGTCCGGCGTTCGCGGGGCAGCGCTGGAGCAATTCCCCTGCGACGCAGACGGTGCTGAAGAAAGGGATCGGTGTAAGCGCGCGTCCCAATTCTTCGGCCAGTACGCAGAGTTCGAGACCGCCCAGGCCGAGGCCGCCGTGTTCTTCTCCGATGGCTGCGCCCAGCCAACCCATCTCCGCGAGATCGCGCCAAAGCGCGGCTGTTGCCGTAGTCTTGTCGTCCAGCCATTTGCGAACGTGTTCCTTGCTGCTGGCTTCGCCGAGATAGCGGCGAGCCTGGTCGCGGAGCATGTTCTGTTCGTCGGAGAAATCGAAATTCACGGATCCATTCCTGTCATTGTCGTGCGCTCCCGCCTGGCGGGCCAATGCGCGCCGTTTGGTGCGATATTCGCATAATGAGGTATCTCAATAAAAGTCACAAGCTAGGGCTAGCCCTGCATGTGCCGGTGTCGCTCTCGAACGAACTTGAGCCGCCATTGACTTCATTGATGAGCAAGCTAAAAGAGTTATCTCAAGATCGGGTTGCGCCGCATACGACATCGACTGCGTATCTGGTGTAATTCCCTCCGGGGAACGTCCTGCAAAAAGGTGCCATGAAAGCTGTTGAAGATTCGATCCGTCGCCGCAAGAGCCCTGGTGCCGCAGTTGCCGCCGAGGGCGTTGCCCGTCGGCCCGTCGACAAGGCGGCTGCTGTCGCCAAGAAAACGACCGCTGCGCCAAAAAAAGGGCAGCCGACTGGCAAGAAGGCCGCTGGCAAGACTACGGCTTCGGCGCCGGCAACCCCACTTCCTGTACGTGCGGTCGACGGGCGCGCCGGCGTCTCGCTGGTGCAACAGGCGGTCGACGCACTTCGTCGCGCAGTGCTGGAGGCGCCCGGCCCCGACGTCTTCCTGGGCTCCGAAGAACAATTGATTGCCGCGCTCGGCGTGAGTCGGCCCACCTTTCGCCAGGCGGCCAAGCTGCTGCGCCACGAAAACCTGCTGACCATCAAGCGCGGCATGGGCGGCGGATTCTTCACCCGTTCGCCGTCGGCCGATGCGGTCTCCCGGATGGCCGCCATCTTCCTGAATGCCCAGGGCACAGGGATGCGGCAGATCAACGATGTGGTGGGCCCACTGCAGGCGGAAGCAGCTCGGTTGGTCGCGAACAATCCCGATCGAGCCGTCCGCTCGCGCCTGACGGAATTCATCGCAGAACAGCTGAAGGAGGACCATCTGGCCGCCAGCGCGACGCGTCCCGTGCGCAGCATGCTGGGGTTCGAGCGTCTGCTCGCGGAGATATCGGGAAACCCCGCCATTTCCCTCGTGATCAACGTCATGCTGGATCTCGTGCGCGACGCGCGCCGGGTTCAGCCCTTGCAGCGCCCGGATCTCATTGCATCGTATGGCCAATTCCAGAGCCGGCTGGCCCAGGCCGTCCTCGAAGGGGACGCCGAAATGGCCGTGCTGATCTGCAATCGGCACGCCGAGGAAGTGCGGCGCTGGATGCCTGAAGGGAAGCTCGAACTCTCGATGGGCGAGCGAGCGGACGGCTGACGGTGGCGACGTCCAAACGCAAATCGATGCCCAAGCCGGTGCTCCGCGGGAGCGCGGCTGCCGAGGGTTCGTCGCTCGTTTCCCAGGCCGTCGACGGCCTGCGCAAGGTGGTGCTCGATGCGCCGGGGCCGGGCACGTTCCTCGGTTCGGAAAGCGACCTGATGGCCGCACTGCAGATCAGCCGGCCGACCTTTCGGCAGGCCGCCAAGTTGCTTCTCCACGAGAACCTGCTGACGATCAAGCGCGGCGTCGGCGGCGGGTTCTTCACGCAGGCGCCTTCGGGCGAGGCGGTGTCGAGGGCGGCTGCGCTGTACTTGAATCTGCATCAGACGACGCTGCGCCAGATCAGCGACGTGGCAATGCCCTTGCAGACCGAAGCAGCTCGCCTGCTGGCCAATCATCCCGATCCGGTGCATCGCGCAGGACTGCGTGCCTTCGTCGCTCGATTCGACGCAGGCGATCCCACGGACGCGGAGCGCAACCCTTTTCGCCGCATGCTGGCTTTCGAGCAATTGCTGGGCGAGCTGGCAGGCAGCCCGGCCATCTGGCTCGTGATGAAAATGATGCGTGACCTCGTGCGCGACCCGAGGCATGCCCACTTCAAATTGACCGCCGATCGGGCCGCGGCCTATGAGCAGTTCCAGCGACGCCTGGCGGACGCCGTTCTCGATGGCGATGCGCAGATGACCGTGTTGATCTCCCAGCGGCATTCCGCCCTGGTTCGCAGCTGGCTCGACGAAGTGGCAGTGACCGCGGATATCGCGGGCTGAGCGTCAATCCCGAAGCAGTCCGGAGAGGCGCTCGGTCGCGTCGACGAACTCCCCCAGCATGTCTTCGATCACCTGGCGACAGGTCGTCTCGTGCTTCATGTCGCCGACGATCTGGCCGACCGGGTAGGTCAGGAAACGCGGGTCGCGGGCGCGCTCGAATCGCATCTTGGCTTCGGCCACCAGCAGGGTCTGCAAAGGCATCGGCAGCGTCTTCGGGGCACCGGGCTTGGCCCAGGCCTCGCTGAAGTCGCTCTTCAGCGCACGACAAGGTTTGCCCGAAAGCGCACGGGTCTGGATCGCATCCTCGGACCGGGCCGCATAGAAGCGCGACTTCATTTCAGGCAGCAGGTCGCTCTGCGCCGTGCCCAGCCACACGGACCCGCACCAGATGCCTTCGGCGCCGAGCGCCAGCGCCGCAGCCATCTGGCGGCCGCGCCCGACGCCACCGGCAGCCAGTACCGGCAACGGCGCGACGGCGTCCACCACCTGGCATCGTCGGGCGTCATGTTGATCTTCTGGTTGTCGTCGTCCAGCAGCGACTGCCTCAGAGCCGGCGGCAGCGATGGGACGCCCGCGTCATCCATCATCTGCTTGACGAAGTCGCGCTGCGCCAGCGGCAGCAGGTCATCGATCGACATGCGCTGCCGCGGCGCCACCTTCTCGTAGCGATTGGGCATGAGCAGATCCACGCCGTACGGCTTTCCGCCGACGTGGGCGTCGATCCAGCGCAACTCGTCCTCGAGCTGAGCCTTCGTGAAACCCGATGCGCCCAGTACGCCCAGGCCGCCGGCGCGCGAGACCTCGACCACGACGTCGCGGCAGTGGGAAAACGCGAAGATCGGCAGCTCGATGCCGAACATCGCACAGACCTTGGCCTGCATTGCCCTCAGCCGACCTTGGGATAGCCGCCGCCGCCGTGAGCGGCATCGACGGCCGCCCTGTCCACCATGCCGGCGCCGTTGCGTGGAAGGCTCCCGACGAAGCTCACGTGCTTCGGCTTCTTGTACGAGGCGATTCGCTCGCGACAGTGCTCGATGAGGCCTTCTGCCGTCGGCTGCTTGCCGGCCTTGGCGACGACGATCGCTTTCACGCTCTGTTGCCACGTCGGATCGGGGACGCCGATCACGCAGACGTCCTGCACGTCCGGATGGCTGCGCAGGCAGGACTCGACTTCGGCCGGATAGATGTTCTCGACGCCCGACTTGATCATGGTGGTCTTGGGCCCGACGAAGACCAGCGAGCCGTCTTCCTTGCGCATTCCCAGGTCATGGGTGCGATGCCAGCCGATGTCGGCCCGTGCCGTGTTTTCGTCCGGCCGGTCGTGATAGCCGCACATCACCATCGGGCCGCGGACGACGATCTCGCCGGCTTCGCCCGGCGGGCATTCTTCGCCCTTGGCGTCCACGACTTTCACCTGCACGAAGGGGGAGGGCCGGCCGGCGCCGCTGCCACCCAGCCACGCCATCACGGACAGGCCGCCGATCTCGGTCTGCCCGTAGCCGCCCATGGTCTTCATCAAGGGCGCGTTGGCGGGCATCACGAGCGGCATGCGCCAGTCGCTCATGTCGGGCTTCGCGAACAGGCTGGAGAGATCGTGGCGGCCGTCTGCGTTGAGCGCGCGCATCTGTTCGATGGTCGGCAGCGCAATGAATCCGTGGCTGGCCTTCTCCTTCGCGATCAGTTCCAGCAGCTCGGCCGCCTGCACGCGTGCCACGAAGATGTTGCAGCCTCCCGCGATGAAAGTGCCCAGCACGCCCATCATGACGCCCACGTGGAACATCGGCCCGGAAGCGAGATAGACGCTCTTCTCGTCCACCAGCTGGCCCTGCATGCTGATCAGGCCTTGCAGCAGCAGCGTGGTGTGCGAGAGAAGGGCGGCGTTGGGGCGGCCGTCGAAGGCCGCGGTGTAGACGGCCAGCAAAGGCAGGTCGCCATCGATCTCGATGTCCACGTCCGCCGCGCTCTGGCCGGCCAGCAGCGCTTCGTAGCCTTCGGTGCTGGAGGTGCTGTCCTGCTGGATCCACAGTCGCTTGGCGGCGTCGCTTTGCTGAAGGGCCTGGGACAGTTCGCCGACTTCGCCTCCTTGCCAGAACACGGCAGCGGGATCGAAGTCCTCGAGCACCACCTTGCCTTCCGCCGGACTCACGCGCCAGTTCGCCGGACAAACGACGGCTCCGAGCTTGGCGGCCGCCAGCAGTAATTCGAGCAGGCGGAAGGAGTTCTGCGCCATCCACAGCATGCGGCTGCCCTGGCCCACGCCTCGGGCACGCAGGCCCGCCGCGAGCTGGTTGACGCGTTGATCGAGCTGTCGATAGCTGAGGCGCGCGTCGCCGTCGATGGCCGCCAGCATCTGCGGGCGGGAGCGCGCCTGCTCGCGAAGGGTGTCGCCCAACGCGTGCTGGCGGATGCGGACGTAGGAAGCGTGTGTGGTGGCCATGGCGTGACGATGTTCAGGCAGCCGCGAATTCGGGGCGTTGCAGGCGGAAGAGCCGGGCGGCATTGCCGCCCAGTATGTCGGCCTTCTCCTGTTCGGAGATGTCGATCCCGTCGAAGAGCCTGGAGATGACGTCCGTCGAATGCGGGAAGGTGCCCTCGGCATGCGGGTAGTCCGAAGCCCACAGCAGGGCTTGCGTGCCGGTGACGTTGCGCGCCGCGATGCAGGCCCGGTCGTGCTGGAACGAGGCCTTGACCTGGCGACGGATGATGCCGCTGGGCGGCAGCGACAGCTTCGGGTGCACGAACGGCGCGTGCGCGGCGTAGACCTCGTCCATGCGCTCGGCCACGGCGGCCAGCCAGCTGGCGCCGCACTCGATGATGGCCACCTGCGTGGTCGGATTGCGGTCGAGGACGCCACCGGCGACCAGGAAGGTGACGGCATCGAGGCCGTCGTTCATCTGGTGCGTGTAGTTGACCACCGCGGCGCCGGGGCCGCGCTCGTAGATGACGGTTTCCAAGCCGGTGCCCGTGTGCAGTACCAGCACGATTCCAGCGTCGCCCGCCGCCTTGAAGACCGGATCCCACGCGGGCTGGTTGTAGCGCGGCACGCCAGCGGGCGTGGCGGAAGGCAGCATGGCCGCCGTGAAGCCCAGGGAGGCCAGGCGCTTGATTTCGGCGACGCAGTTGTCGAGGTTGCGCACCGGGAGCACGCCGCAGCGCACGAAGATGTCGAGCTTGCCGGCGAAGAACCGGTTGTTCCAGTCGTTGTAGATCTGCGTGGTGGCGTACTCGGCCTCGGCGTCGGCGAGCGCGTAGGTCCACAGGCCCAGGCTCGGGAAGCAGATCTCGGCGTCGACGCCGTCCTTTCGCATGTCCTCCATGCGGCCGGCCAGGTCGCGGGCTCCGATGCGCTTCTCGCCGGCCAGCGCGATCATCTGCGGACGCATCTTGTAGATGACCTGCTCGTCGGTGCGGGTGACGATCATGTCGTCGACCTTCTCCGCGCGGATCGCATGCTTTCGCAGCGACGCAGGAAGCGCATCCAGGAAGAGCTCGTTCGGCTCCACGATGTGCGAATCTGCGCTGAAGATGAAGGGGCGGCTGCTCATGTCTTGTCTCCTGTGATTCAAGCCTGGGCCGTTTCTTCGGCCCTTTGAAGGTGGTTCTCATTAAGAGATACCTCAATGATTGCATTATTCGGCGAGGCGGCACAAGGCTCGACGGGGTTTTCCCTTGGCGAGCGGCTTCATTCCTTGAATCGGCTTGACGCTCCAGCATCTCTCGCGTAAAAAGATACCTCAATTAGTAGCGGCATGAATTCGTTCGCAAGCCGTCGGACAGGAGACAAGCAGTGACCTGGGAACACAGCAACCGGACGGCCATCGTCGGCGTCGGCGCCACGCCGTATTACGTCCGGGGCCAGTCATGGCCGCGCACGATCAACGAGATGATCGGCGAGGCCATCCTGAACGCTTGCGCGGATGCGGGCCTGTCGGTCAAGGACATCGACGGGTTTGCCTACTACTCGGGTGCATCGGCGGGCTACGCCGACAAGATGGACACCGCCAGCATCATGGAGATGCTCGGGATCCCCGAAGTCACGTTCACCGCCTCCCTGACCGGCGGCGGCGGCGGCTCGGCAGGCTCGATCGGCCTGGCCTCCGCGGCGATCCTCGCCAGCGACGCGAAGTACGTCGTCACGGTCATGGCGCTGCAACAGCGCTCGCAGCGGCTGGGCACGGTGTTCGGTGCCATCAAGCCCGATGCCGAGAATTCCTTCTTGCAACCCTCCGGCCTGGTCGGGCCGGGGCACCTGATGTCGGTGCTGGCGCGCCGACACATGCATCTCTACGGAACTCGGCGCGAGGCCTTCGCGGAAGTCGCCATGGCCTCGCGCGAGGCCGCGCTCACCCGTCCCAAGGCGATCCGCCGCAAGCCGCTTACCAAGGACGAGTATTTCGCCGCACCCATGCTGGCCGATCCGCTCTGCCGTCTGGATTTCTGCCTCGAGACCGACGGCGCGGTCGCCGTCATCACGTCGTCGACGGAGCGAGCGCGCGACCTGAAGCAGACGCCTGTGCTCGTGCGCGCGGCCGCGCATGGCGGCGTGCGCGACTGGGGCCGGGCCTTCGGCTGGATGGGCATGCCGGACGAGCTGTTCGCATCCTCGGGTCACAAGTCGGTGGCCGACCGCCTCTATGCGAAGGCTGGACTGAAGCCGTCGGACATCGACGTCGCGCTTCTCTACGACCACTTCACGGCGATGGTCGTGATGCAGCTCGAGGACTACGGCTTCTGCGCCAAGGGGGAGGGCGGCCCGTTCGTGGAAAGCGGCGCGATCCGCATCAATGGCAGTCTCCCCGTCAACCCGCATGGCGGGCAGCTTTCCGAGGCCTACATCATCGGCATGACCCACATCGTCGAAGGCGTCGAGCAACTGCGCGGCAATGCGATCAACCAAGTCGAGGACGCGCGCTTCGCGCTGGTCACGGGCGGCCCGGCGTCGATCCCGGTCTCGGGCCTGATCCTGGAGAAATTCGAATGAGCGACGCAGCGATCTCCCGCGCCTTGCCTGGCGAGCACGTGCACATCAGCATGGATCCGTGGACGGCCCCGTTCTGGCAGGCCGCCAAGGAGTGCCGCCTGACGGCCGCGCAGTGCGGCGTTTGCGGCACCTTCCGCATGCCGCCCACGCCGTTCTGCCCGAGCTGCCAGAGCCAGGACACGCAGTGGCCGACGTTGTCGGGCCGGGGGACGGTCTACAGCTTCGCCATCTGCAACCGGTCGCCATTTCCCGGCGTCGAGGACTTCGTCTACGTGCCGGCCGTGATCGACATCGAGGGTGCGCCCGGCGTGCGCCTGGTATCCAACGTCGTCGGCGTCGATGCCGCGGCGGTTCGAATCGGCATGGCGGTCCAGGTGGACTGGAACGACATTGCCGAAGGCTGGAAGCAGCCGGTGTTCCGGGTACCGGACGCGGGCTAGCGGAGCCCTGTCTGTTCATCGCTGGAACCGCCTGGCTGCAAGTGGCATCTCCCTGGTGGAGAGCGATTTCACTGCTCCAGATGCTTCAGCAGCAAGGGCACTTCGGCCAGGGAGCGAAGTGCGTCGTTCAGGTGGGTGCATCCCAATGTGCCGGGCAGCCGATCAAGGACGGCCAGCCGCAAGTCGCTCAGCGGTGCGCCCAGCATCAAATCGAGATGGCGTGTCGCGCCGGGGCATTCCGGATAAGGCAGGATCCGCGGCTGCGCCTGCACGCCGGTGAGTCGCAAAGTCGTGGCGTCGGCTTGCGCCGTCAGGGTGTATTCGTGCACCGCGACGCGGCCGCCGCTTGGCACGCTGGCACTGTCCTGGAACATCGCGTCGATGCAGATGGCGCCGTCGTTCGCGCGCCAGACGTCGATGCGCCGCGAGCGCCGCATCGTCGTGCCGTCGTACGTGGGCAGCTGGTGCCAACCCGCAGGGTCGGCGGGATTGGGCAAGGGTTCCACGGGCGCGAAGTTCTGGCGGCTGCCGTCGCTGTCGTGCAGGGCCGTCGAACCGGTTGCGAAGCCGGTGCAGATGTCTTCCATCTTTGCCAGGCGCTCGGCCATCTTCGCGGGCGGCAAGCCGTGCCCTCCGCCGGTTTGCGAATCGGGCAGCCAATGGCGCCATGCCCATCCGGCGATCAGGCTGACGCCGGCGAAGTCGTCGAGCAGGAGATAGAGCGGGCTGCCGGCGTCGCGCTCCTCCGGAAGGCCGTCATCCAGGGCTCGACGCAGGTGGCCGCCGCCTCGCGCGCCGAGCAGGCGGCCGATATTGGGGCGGTGCGGCTGCGAGGCGATTGCTGCGATGCTTCGATCGGGGGCGATGGTCGCATCGACTCGATCCAGCTGGAGTACGCGAGGCTCTGCTCCGGCCTCTGTCGTCAGGATGTCACGCGCACGCGCATCGAAGGCCATCGCGCCGGCGCGCCCCGTGGGCCAGCTCGCCTCGACGGTGGAGGTTCGGCGCACGGAGTTCGCCCGTCGCAGGGGCGCATATCCGGCGGATGTGCTTGGAGCCGCCGGTAGGTCACTCCGAGCCTGGATCGGAATGATGCTGCTCATGGCAAGCTCCAGGACGCATCGCGCCGCGCGACACGCGCCTGGCTCTCGAGGCGCTGGAGATGCGCGAGCAGCGAGCGCCGAGCGACGGGATGCCGCTCGGGCGACACGTCGTCATATACCCGTGCGAGCAAGGTATCGGTCGCGACCGGCTCGAGGTTGGCAAGCTCGGTCATGGCGGTCATCACCTTGGCTTCGCGAAGCAGGCGGTGGCGAGTCAGGGCCTTGAAGACTCGCAACGGCTCTGGAATCAGGAAGCCGTGGCCTGGCGCAATCCAGTCGAAATCGGCCTCCGGCGCCGCGGCCTGTGTCGAGAGGGCGTCGAGGGCGTCGAGGTAGGCCGTCATGTCGCCGTCCGGAGGATTGATGACCACGGTCGAGCCTTGCATCACGTGATCGCCGGTGAACAGCAGGCGCTGCTGCTGGTGCACGAAGCACAGGTGGTTGGAGGCGTGGCCCGGCGTATGGATCACGCGCAGCGTCAGTGCCGGACCGAACCGCAGGACTTCGCCGCCCACCAGCGGGACGTCCGGTGCGAAGCTCGCATCCTGGCCGTCGGGATGGTCGGCCAGGCGGCCATGAACCTTCGCATCGGTCAGCGCCTTGATGCGACGTGCCGCCGGCGAATGGTCGGTGTGCGTGTGGGTGGCGAGGATGGCCAGCAGCCGACCGTTGAAGCTGGCCATCAAGGCCTGCACGTGCAACTCGTCATCCGGCCCCGGGTCGATCAGCACCCATTGATCCTGGCCCTCGGAGCCTTCGGGCCCGCAGCGCAGCAGGTAGCTGTTGGTGCCGGGACCGGTCATGAAATGGCCGTTGTCGGCCGTGACGCGCACGACTCCAGGCGCCAGTTCGATCGCCACGTCGGGACGAATGACCGAGCAGGCAATGCCGCTTCCCAGCGGGTCGATGTGCCCCGCCTCGGCGTAGGCCGGGTGGTCCTGCTGGATCGGCCCAAGCTGGCCTTGTGCATCCCGCGCGATCCTGGGTTGGATGGTCTGCACAGGCCCCAGCGAAGCGGCCCAGTCCAGCATCGCGGCGACCGAGGCGTGAGGCTGCAGCGCCTTCAGCGTCGCGCGGGCCGGGCCGACGATCTGGATGTCCGCCGATCGCTGCAGCAGGTCTGCCGGACGCACCCAGCGGTGCTCGACGATCTCGACGCCGTCGACATTGACCGCCTGGTTCTCCGGCGCGCGAGCCAGGAAAAAGCGGGTGTCGAAGCGCTTGGGCAGGCCGATGGGAGTGATCCAGTGGCTGATCTGGGTCAGGCTACCGACGGCCAGCCGCGAGTTTTCGCGGCGGCACTGCTGGGCCAGCAATGCGCCGGCCCCGCCGTGCGGCGGCTGGCCTGTTTCCGCGCGCCATGCACCGAGGATCGCAACAGCGTCCGCGCCGAGCGGTTGGCCACTCACGTCGTTGACCAGGGACAAGCCAGTCTCTTCGAGCGTCTCCCGGACGGCCGCCACGAAGTAGTCAAGGCCACCGTCGGGGAGCCCGAGTAGTCGACTCGCGGCGACGTCGTCGAGCCCATCGCAGAATTCGTGCAGTTGCCTGTCCGAAGCGTCGATGAGCCCGCCCGGGAAGACCCATCGATTGCTGTTCTGGTCCCCGCGCTCCGCGCGGCGCACCAGCAGCACTTCCGGACCCCCCGCGGTGTCCCGAACGAGCACCAGCGTGGCGGAAGGGCGGGGCACCGGGACGGGCTTCACCGATTCTTCCACTGCGGTTTGCGCTTCTGGACGAAGGCCGTGATGCCCTCGATACGGTCCTCGCTGTTGACGACGCGGTCGATCGCCTTGTAGGCCTGGCGCACCGCGTCATCGGTCGCCGCGAAGCGCGCCTGATCGTTGAGCAGCGCCTTCGATCCGCGCACCGACGTCGGGGAAGCCTCCAGCAACTCCTCGGCGAGCGCGCGAGCGCCAGCCAGTGCCGTGCCGGCAGGAACGACGCGGTTCACGAAGCCGAGCGTCTTGCCTTCGGACGCCGGCACCCGGCGTCCCGTCAGGATCATCTCCATGGCCTGCTTGTAGGGGATCTGCCGAGTCAGGCGCTGCAAGCCGCCCGCGCCCGCGATCAGGCCGACCTTGACCTCGCTCAGCGCGAACTGGGCAGCTTCGTCCGCAACGATCAGGTCGCAAGCCAGCGCGATCTCGAATCCGCCACCCATCGCATAGCCATTGACGGCGGCGATGACGGGCTTGACCCGGTCCGGACGCGCGGTCAGGCCGCCGAAACCGGTGCGCGGCACCCACATGCGCCTTCCCGTCGAAGAAGCCTTCAGGTCGTTGCCGGTGCAAAACGCCTTGGCGCCCGCGCCGCAGATGATGGCCACCCAAAGGCTGTCGTCGGCTTCGTAGGCATCGAAGATCTGCTCGAGCTCGTCGTTGCCTTCCGGGGTGAGGGCGTTGTTGGTGTCCGGCCGATCGATCGTGATCTCGAGCACCGGGCCGCGGCGCTCGACCTGCACGAACTCGTAGACGGGCTGTAGTGCGTTGGAGCGGGGCGGAACGACCGTGTCCAGTTCCGCCGCACTCAGCGCAAAGCGGTTCTGGCCCTGGTAATGGCGTACCCAGATCCGTTGTCCCAGTCCGTCATTGGCAGCGAAGTGCGCGAGCGTGGCGGCATCCGCCTCCGTCGCCACGGCGGCGAAGCGTTCGTCCGTGCCTTCCAGGCGGCCGATGGCGATCACGTCGGTCGGGCCTTGCTTGCTGTGGAGCACCGTGTACGTTTCGATGCGAGCCCAGCCTTCTGCGTGGGCTGCCAATGCAGGCGCGGGCAGCGAGTCGATGCGGCGCTGCAAGGATCGGCTGTCGCAAGTCTTCCACGGACGCGGCGTGGTCGAGTAGACGCCCACCGCGTGCGTGGACATGAAGCCGCCGTTGGCACCGATCAGGCCGAGCGACCCGGGGTCTGCACGCAGGTGCCTCACCAGTGCGGCGATCGCGTGCATCGAATAGTTGTTGCCCGGACCGCCGAAATGAGCGAGTCCACCGGTCAGCGTGAGCCCGCGAGGATCGTCGGCGTCGAGTCCCAGGGCATCTGTTGCGGCGAAGACGGCGATGGGAAAGCAACTGTAGATGTCGAGGTGCTCGACTTCCGCGATGGTGGTGTCGGCTTCGGCCAAGGCCTTCTGGTAAGCCAGGGCCATCGCCTCCGAGCGGCCGAGGTCCTGGCGCTCGAGCACGTGGCGCTCGTCGACGGCGCTGTAGCCATGCAGGTACACCCACTTGGCCTCGTCGATGCCCAGCGCCCGCGCATTGCCCACGGTCGTGAGCAGTACCGCGGCGGCCTGGTTCACCTGGTCGCGGGCGACGACCGAGATCGGGTGGGGATCCGCGATCATGCGGTTGTCGGCGCCGGTCGCGGCGATCTGCTCGGCGCTCCAGACCTTGGGACTCGAAGAATGAGGATTGCGCGCAGCGACTTCGGTGAATGGTGCGAGCAGGCGTCCCATCTCCAACGCATATGCCTGGCGGTCCAGGCCCATGCGGCGGCGACGGGCGTTCTCGAGCAATGGATAGACGGCCGTTGGAAGGATCATCTTGTGATCGTTCATGTAGCGCGTGCGCATGGCGCCGACGTTCCAGTGCCTGTCGTCCAGCGGCTGGTCGTGCTTCTCGTTCCAGTCCAGGGCCTGCTTGGCGGCCTGTGCCGCACGTTGCGTGGATGCCGCTTCTCCTCCGCATAACAGCACCATCTTCAATTCACCGGCATGCAGGCGTTCGCAGGCTTCGCCGAGCAGCTTCTGGGGTTCGTCGCCGCAAGCGGGCGAGTAGACCAGTACCCTGGGATCGGCACCGATTCGCCGGGCCACGGCGGCGGGCACGTTGTCGGGGCCACCGAAGGGCGCGCGCTGAGGCCGCATCGGCGCCGGAGCCGAATCGGCCACGGTGCGGACTGCGAAGATGGCGTCGATCCCGGAGGCCAGCGACGCCAGGTCGAGCGCGTCGTCGCAGGCGGCCTTCGCCGCCTCCGCGGTGAGGTCGGTGGGTGAAAGCTGGCGATAGCCAGGCGAGCCGATGCGCTCGGACGCCTCGCCGACGCCGATGAGAATGGGAGTGTTGTCCGCGACGGTGCTTGTCATGGGAGGCTGAAGGTCAGGTTGTGCGCTCGGGCAAGGGGATCATGTCTTCGAGGTCTCCTGCCGCGATCAATGCGTCGATGCGGTCGTCGCCGAGGCCCAGCACCCGCCGGGCAATCTCCCGCGTGTGCTCGGCTTGGTAGGGCGCCGGCTTCAACTCGGGTTCGGGCATGTGCAGCGACAGGGCGGGACGGTTTTCCGTCGGCAGCGACGTCGCCAGGCCCGTGTGTTCCAGGGTGCGGATGAAGCCACGCGCGCGGAAGTGAGGATCGTCGCGGAACTCGGACAAGCGCAGCATTTTCCCTGCCGGAATTCCCTGCGCCTGCAAGGCCTGGGCGACCGCTTCCGGTGCATGCGCCGAGCAGTAGGCCTCGACTGCGGCGTCCACCTCGGATCGCCGGGCGATGCGCCCTGCTGTCGTGGACAGTCCTTCGTCGTCGGCCAGATCCGGCCGATCGATCGCTTGCAGAAGCCGTTGCCAATCTCGGTCGTCACGCACTGAGATCGCGCACCATTCGTCGTTGCCGGCGCAGGGGTACGCCCCCTCCGGTGCCCGGAACTCGCCGCAGTTGCCAGGCGATCGGAAGCTGCCTGGGTTCAGGGACTCGCGCAGGAAATGCTCGGCGTTGGCATTCAGGAAGATCTCCGCCTGCGAGACGCTGACCGTGCCGCCGTGGCCCGTGCGCTCGCGGCGCAGCAGCAAGGCCATCACCCCCACGGCCGCGACCCGCGCCGCCAGATGGTCGGGATAGACGGTCACGCCGTCGCAGAACGAGCCTGGTTGATCGGGGTAGCACCACAGCGACGACAGACCGGTTGCCGCGCGCACCAGCGGGCCATAACCCAGTGTCTTGCTTTGCGGCCCCGTGTTGCCCAGGGCGCTGCTGTCCATCATGATGATGCGCGGATTGATCGCGCTGAGCACCTCGTAGCCGAGCCCCAGCGATTCCAGCGTGCCGGGCTTGAAATTCGACAGGATGACGTCGGCGCGCGCCGCCAGTTGCCTGAAGATCTCGCGCCCGCCCTCGCTGCGCAAGTTGACACCCATGCTTTGCTTGTTGCGATGGCCCTGGGCGATCGAGGACGTCATCAGGTCGCCGGTCATCGACTGGCGTCCGCCGTCGGCGAATGCCCGGTTCTCCACCTTGATCACCTCTGCGCCCTGATCGGCGAGCAGGCGTCCGGCCTCCGCGCCCGCGACGATCACCCCGAGGTCCAGCACACGCAGGCCAGCCAGCGGCCGGCGCCGCATGTCGGACTCGACAACGACAGGCCGCACGTTGTTGGCGGGCGTGTCCAGCTCCGACAGTACGCTGGCCGTGTGCTCTCCCGCTCGCGGCGCGCGTTCGCGATGACCCGCCCGCTGGCCCTCGAATTCGAAGTAGCCCGATGGGAGCAGTCCCACGAGGTCCGGTGCCAGCGCGAGCGGCTTGAACACGCCGCGAGCGATGAAGTGCGGATCGATCAATACCTGGGTGGGTGTTGCAAGCGCCGCGATCGGAACGCCGCGCCGCTGTCCTTCGGCGACGAGATCGGCGGCATCGTACTGGGCGAACAGCTGTCCGATCCGTGCATTGAGTGCCGGAGCGACGGCCATACGCTTGGCGATGTTGCTGAATTTCGGATCGGTGAAGTCGTGGTCCTTGCCGAGCCACTCGGACATGGCCTCCCACTGTCGCGGGTTGAGCACGCAGATGCGGACGTGGCCGTCGCGGCAAGGGATGACCGGGTAGAGCGGCATTGCGGGAGGACGCCCGTGCGGCGTCGCGTCCAAGGCAGACTTGCCTGCGGACGCGCTGCCTGTCACGCCCAGGGCCGGATCCAGCACCTGAGAGGCCCCCTCCTGGATCGAGAAATCCAGCCAGTCGCCGACCTGGGTCTGCGATCGTTGCCACAGGCCCAGCAGCGCGACCCAGGCTGCCTGCACGGCGGTGGACTCTGTCACCAAGCCCGCGGGCGGCAGCAACGGGGGGCGGCCGGGGAGCCCGGAGCGGCACAGGAATCCCGACGTCGCCGTATGAACCACATCGGTGGCGATCTCGTCGCGACGTGGTCCGGTCTGCCCGTAGTCGCTGATGGATTGCACCAGCAAGCTTGGGCGAGTGGCGCGCAGTGTCGCGGGGTCGAGGCCCCAGCCGGCCATCGTCCCGGGCGGCAGCGATTCGATCAGCAGGTCAGCCGTATCGAGCAGGCGTTCGAATCGCCGCCGGGACTCGGGGACGCGCAAGTCGAGGATGACGCTGCGCTTGTTTGCATGGTGGGCCTCGAAGGCCAAGCTGATGCCGTCGTGCAGCGGAGGATTGTTGCGAGCCGGAAGTCCGCCCGGCGGCTCGACCAGGACGACGTCGGCTCCCAGATCGGCGAGCAGGCGCGCGCAGCTCTCCAGGCGGCCGCCCGAGACTTCGAGCACGCGCATCCCCGCGAGGGGCAGTGGTTCCAAGGACATGTTGTCTCCTGTGCAGGATGGTGATCTTGTTTTCTTAATAATATATATGATTGTGATGTTTAGCAGCAAGTGCTTCGCTTGATTCTGCACGCCGAGACCCCGCGCTCAGCCTGGGGTCGAGGCTTCTGAAGATGCCCTGGGCCGCCGAGCATGGACGCTGATCGCACCTTCGGCGGCCCCCGTTTCACGAAGAGGGGCTCCCGAAGTCCAGGTCGCGACCTCGAGAGCCGGCGTCGAGCGGGGACCGCCTCAGATGGATCCGGAGCGACGCTTCGCAGCGGCAGAGGGACGAGCCTCGGGATCGAGATAAACACCAATGGCACGAATCATGTAGAGCATTGACACTCGCCACAAATAAAAGAGGTACCTCTAGACAACTGAACAGATCTGCAGCAGCATTCGGACCGAGGAGACTGAAAGGGACTCCCCAGGGCGATTCGCCGCAAAGACGTCAAAGAGCGTCAGAGCAAAAAGCTTCGGTCGACGGGGCGCCGGATTAGAAATACCTTTTCCTGGCAGCGTTCAACCAAACAATATCGGAGACAAATGATGGGTAAGCTGAATTTCTTGACTGGCGCGTTGGTGTCAGCGGGTGTCGTGACACTGTCGGGCGCAGCCTGCGCGCAGGACGCGGCAGCTCCGCAAGCCGCGGCCTCCGCCCCGCAGGCCGCGGCCTCCGCCCCGGAGGCTCCCGAGGCCGACGCAAGCGCCTCGAAGGACAAGCTGCAAACGGTCTACGTCACCGCCAACAAGCGCCTGCAGTCCGACTCCAAGGTTTCTGCCTCGCTGGCCGTCGTGTCTTCGGACGAAATCAAGGAGAAAGGCATCCTGAACGCCGCGGCACTGACGGACCAGATGCCGAACGTGCAGATCGGTGGCGGCAACTTCAATTCGATGGAGATCGTGATTCGAGGTATCGGCAGCTCGCTGAACTCCGAAATCGGGAATCCCGAAGCGGCGTTCCACGTCGATGGCATCTACATCGGCCGGCCCCAGGGTGCGACCGCCACGTTCTTCGACCTGGATCGCGTGGAAGTCTTGCGCGGTCCCCAAGGTACGCTGTATGGACGCAATGCGAACGCCGGCGCCATCAACCTGGTGAGCAAGAAGCCTACTTCGAAGCTGGAAGGCGAAGTGGACGTTCAGGTCGGCGACTACAACGACCACCAGGTCGATGCGATGGTGAACGTTCCTGTCAATGACGCGCTGTCGTTGCGCGCCGTGGTGTCGTCCGCAAAGCACGACGGCTATTTCTCGGCCACCGTCCTTCCGACCGGTGCGAGCGAGAGGGTGAACGACCAGGACAACCTGTCGGGCCGCGTTTCGGCCTTGCTGAAATTCTCGCCTTCGGCTTCGTGGTTGCTGACCGCCGATGCCAGCAAGGACAAGGGCGTGGGGCCTGGAGCGCAGATCCTTGTCGACGGAAAGCCGAAAAGCGGTGCAATCGATCTGCTGGTACCCGGTCTCGTCAATGACCATGGCAGCGGCATCACCAGCACCCTCAATGTCGGGCTTGGCCCAGTCGACGTCACTTACCTCTATGGGCATCGCGTCTCGAATGGCGATGACTCCAGCTCGATCGCGGAGGCAGGACTCTTCTACGTACGCGAGAACAAGTTCACGCAGAATTCTCACGAGTTGCGCTTCAGCTCCAACGGCACCGGTCCGCTGCAGTGGGTTGCAGGGCTGTACGACTTCAAGGAAGACGGCCGTGTAGATCAGCCGCTGTACCTGGCGGGCCAAGCATCGGACCTGGGCCTGCCGGCCGCTCTGGATCCAGTTCTGGCCGCGCCGGCCGCCACCTGCGCGCCGCTGCCCGCCTGCTTGCTGTACGAAGAGTTCAAGCAGAGCTCGGTCATCAGCGGCTCGAAGGCTGCCTTTGGTCAAGCCACGTACTCGTTGACCCCCGACTGGCGCGCCATCCTGGGCCTACGCTACAACCGCGACGATGCGTCCCGCGTCGGCGAGACGGCGATGCCTCTCGCGAACCTGGCTGGCCAGGCCAACCCGATCAACGACGCTTCGGTCAGCTCCAGCAAGGCCACCTACAGGGTCGGAGTTGAACATGATCTGAGCCCGACGCAAATGATCTATGCGTCCGTGGCCACCGGCTACAAGGCCGGTGGCTTCAACGACGGCAACCAGATCAGCCCCACGACGCCGGGCTACAACCCCTCGCTGTATTTCAAGCCTGAGGAAATCACGTCGGTGGAAGGCGGCATCAAGGGCAAGTTCCTCGACAACCGGCTTCGCCTGGGTGCCTCGGCCTTCTACTACGACTATACGAACCTGCAGGTGGCGTCGGTCGTCAATCTGCAACTGGAGACCACGAATGCAGCCTCGGCCAGGGTGAAGGGCCTGGAATTCGAAGGCGTGGCCGTCACCAGCGAAGACGGGCGGCTCAATTTCGGCCTCGGCCTTCTCGACTCCAAATACCAGAAGTACACCACGGCGGGCGGCGCCGACTATGACGGCCATACGCTGGATCGGGCGCCCAAGGTGACGCTGACGCTGGGCTACACGCAGGATTGGGACTTCGAGAGCGGCAGGACGCTCTCGGCCTACCTGGGCTCGCGCTACACGTCGTCCTACACGCTGACCGATCCGGGTGCGCCGACCTACACCGCAACCTCGTTCGTCCAGCCGTCGAGGACCAAGACCGACTTTTCGCTGACCTACGCGGGTGTCAACGATCGCTGGAATGTCCAGGCCTTCGTCAAGAACATCGAGAACAAGACCTCGATGACGTCGCTGACGACCGTCGCACAGGGCGCGGAATACGTCTACCAGTCCGATCCGCGCACCTACGGCATGCGCGCGAGCTACAAGTTCTAGGGCACTCGACTGCGCGTTTGAAGTCAGAGAACTAGCCATCGAGCCTCACGCCGCTCTCCGCAAGGTCGAGTGGATGAGGCTCTCCTTCCTTTGGGTACCCGCATGCACGCCACTTCCACTGCGATCGACTCGGCACCTGTGGCCGTCGGCCATTCCGCTACGCGCACGCTCAGCGTCCTTTTGTTTCCGTGGATCGGGATGATGAGTGTGTTCATCGCGCTCCTGCAGGTGTTCGTGCCACTCCAGGTGCAGGCCTTTGCACCCGACCAGAAAGTCTCCACCTTGGGCCTGGTCATGGGCATCGGGGCCTTGTGCGCGTCGCTGACCAATCCGATCGCCGGCACCTTGTCGGACCATTCCGGCTCCCGTTTCGGTCGACGCACGCCGTGGCTGCTGGGGAGTGCCGTGGCCTCGCTGGGAGCGCTCGTACTGCTGGGAAACGCTTCCAGCTTGTGGATGCTCGTCGCCTTCTTTTGCCTGACCCAGGTCGCCACCAACGTCTACCAGGCCAATCTGACGGCGGTGATGCCCGACCGCATTCCGACGGAGCGCCGCGGCGTCGCATCCGCGGTCATCGGAGTTGGCCTGCCCCTGGGCGGCGCAGTGGGTTCGATCATCGCCTCGCACCATACCGATCGGATTGCCACCGGCTACGCGCTGGTCGGCTCGATCATGCTGGCGATGACGATCCTGTTCATCGTCGTCGACCGCGAACCTGCCGCGGACAAGCCGTCGCTGCCGGCATCCAGCACGACGGCCGGCACCCAGTGGCTGACCTACCTGAGCGCGTTTCGCCATCGCGACTACGCCTGGACATTTGCCGCCAGGTGCCTGTTCGTTCTGGGGGAGATGCTGCTGAGCAGCTTCCTGCTGTACATGCTGCAGGATTTCATCGCTCTCGACCCGGGGCACACGCCCGCGGGGGTGATCGCCAAGCTGGCGCCGCTGGGGATGCTGGCGATGCTGGTCGCCGCCGTGTTGGCGGGCTACCTGTCCGACCGCATCAAGCGCCGCAAGCCCTTCGTGGCGCTGGCGGCCGTCCTGCTTGCGCTCAACTGCGTCGTGTTGTTCCTGTGGCGCAACGAGCACGGCGTGCTGGTGTTCTACATCGTCAACGGGCTGGCCTTCGGGGCCTACATGGCGGCGAGCCAGTCGCTGAGTGCCGATGTGCTGCCGGACCCTCGGCACATGGCGCGCGACCTCGGCGTGATGTCCATCGCCAATGCCGCACCGCAGGTGCTTGCTCCAATGTTGGGCGCCGTCGTCATCAGCCACCTCGGTGGCTACGTCGGCCTGCTGGTCGTTTCGGCACTCGTCCTGGTGCTCGCGATGCTGAGCCTGATGGGCATCAAGAACGTGCGCTGAGCGCTGACTCCGATAAGAAATCGACAATTTCATGAGACACGAGACAGATATTCAAGGCAAGCTCGATGCCATGACGCTGGCCGAACAGGTCAGCCTCTTGTCCGGCGCCACCATGTGGCTGACCGCCGCCGTAGAGCGCGTCGGCGTGCCCTCCGTCAAGTTCACCGATGGTCCCAATGGCGCGCGCGGCGAAGGCTTGCAGACCGGCGTGCCTGCCGCGGCGTTTCCCTGTGGCATTGCGTTGGCCGCGACCTGGAACACGTCACTGATCCAGGACGTGGGAAGCGCACTGGCGGTCGAAGCGCGCCGCAAGGGCGCACGCCTGCTGCTCGCGCCGACCTTGAACATGCAGCGCACGACACTCAACGGCCGCAATTTCGAGTGCTATTCGGAAGACCCGGTACTCGCAGGCGAGATCGGAGCCGCCTACGTACGCGGAGTGCAGAGCCAGGGCGTTGGCGCGACCCCCAAGCATTTCATCGGCAACGAAAGCGAATTCGAGCGCTACACGATCAGCAGCGAGATCGACGAGCGTGTCTTGCGCGAGGTCTATCTCGTGCCGTTCGAGCGTGCGGTCAAGGACGCCGGTGCGTGGGCCCTGATGGGCTCGTACAACAAGCTGAACGGCGTCGGCACCTGCGAGAGCGCGACGCTGCTCACCGGGATCCTGCGCGACGAGTGGCATTGGGACGGCATGATCATGTCCGACTGGTGGGCCACGGGCAGCACCTCGGCTGCGCTGCGCGCGGGCCTGGATCTGGAGATGCCCGGGCCGACGCGCTTTCGCGGCGAGGCGCTGGTCAAGGCCGTGGAAACGGGCGATGCGCAAGCGAGCGACGTGCGCCGCTCTGCGGAGCGCGTGCTTCGGTTGGCAGACCGCGTCGGCGCCTTCGCCGATCCCGTCATTCATCCCGAAGCGGCCGTGGATTCGGCGGACGATCGCGCCTTGATCCGACGAGCCGGCGCCGAGGCCATGGTGCTTCTTCAGAACAACGGCGTGCTGCCCCTGAAGGACGATGTTCGCCTCGCGCTGTTTGGGCCCAACGCCCAGCAGGCACGCATCATGGGCGGCGGCAGCGCGATGCTGCATCCGCACTACGCGATCAGTCCGGCGGACGGCTTGCGGGCGGCCTTGGGCGACGCGAACGTCGTGGGCTTCGAGGCCGGTGCCACGAACCATCGCGTCGTGCCTCTGCTCGAGGTGCCGATGACCATCGAGTACTTCAACAATATCGACTTGCAAGGGGCGCCGGTTCACACAGGTGTTTCCCCCACGACGAATATCTATTGGATCAGCACGGTCGCTGATGGTGTCGACTACTACGGGTTCAGCGCTCGAGCCAAGTTCACCTTCGCGCCGACCGAGAGCGGCAAGTACCAACTGGGGCTGGCAGCCGTTGGCGGTGCGCGCCTGTACCTGGACGGTGAACTGATCGCCGATGCCTGGACGGGCTTTCGGCCTGGGTACACGTTCATGTCGTACGGTGGCCCCGAAATGGTGGTCGAGCATGAATTGCTGGCCGGCCGCAGCTACGAATTGACGCTCGAATATGCCGGTCCCGCGAACATGCCGGTGCCGGTGCGCGCGATGCGGGTGGGCGTGCATCTGCCGTTGGCCGAAGCAGCCTTGCAAGCGGCTGCCGAATTAGCAGCCAAGGCGGATGTCGCCGTGGTCTTCGCCGGCTACAACGGCGAGTGGGATTCCGAAGGCATGGACCGTCCCGGCATCACCCTGCCAGGCCAGCAGGATGAACTGATCCGCCGCGTCGCAGCAGCGAACAAGCGGACCGTGGTCGTGCTGCAGACCGGCTCTCCCGTGGCGACGCCCTGGTCCGACGAAGTCGCTGCCATCGTCCAAGCTTGGTATCCGGGCCAGGAATGCGGGAACGCCATCGCGGATGTGCTGCTGGGACGCGCGGAGCCCGGTGGCCGCCTGCCGCAGACTTTCCCGAAGCGAGTCGAGGACGACGCGACGCGGATCGGCGCCGATACCTACCCCGGACAGGACGGCAAGGTGCGCTACACGGAGGGGTTGTTCTTCGGCTATCGACATCACGATCGAAGCGAACGGGCCGTGCAATTCGCGTTCGGCCATGGCCTCAGCTACACGACCTTCGACTATGGGCCGGCTCGCTTGGATGGCGTCGGGTCGATGCAAATCGATCCAGGGCAAGCCATCGAGGTGCAGATCGATATTCGCAACGCGGGCGCACGCGTCGGCTCGGAAGTGGTGCAGCTCTATGTGCGCGACGTCGAGAGTTCCCAGCCGCGGCCGGTCAAGGAGTTGAAGACCTTTGCGAAGCTGACGCTGAGGCCGGGAGAGACCCGCACCGTCCATTTGACGGTAGCGATGCGAGACCTTGCCTTCTTCGACCTGGGACGCCGTGCCTGGATCGCCGAGGCAGGGCGCTTCGAGCTGATGATCGGCGCATCGAGTGCGGACATTCGCAGCAAGGTCACGATCGAACTGTCACGGGACTGGGTAGAGGCCGTGTAGCGAACCGCAGGCTGCTGGGCCTCCGACCCGGCGGCCTCGCGTGTCGCCTGGTCGCCAAACCACCGCACGGAACAACTGATCGCCTCGGCTGGTCGGCGCCAATTGCCAACGCGTCGCTTCGGCATCGCTGCAAAGGATAGGAAGCATGGAGACAATGGAATTCGACTATGTCGTGGTGGGCGCCGGTTCCACCGGTTGCGTCGTGGCGTCGCGCCTGAGCGAGGATCCGAACGTCACGGTGTGTCTTCTGGAGGCGGGCGGCCCCGACAGCAGCGTATTCGTTCGTGCCCCCGCTGGCGCAGCTGCCATGGTGCCGTCGAAATTCAACAACTACGCGTTCGACACGGTTCCGCAGTCCGGGTTGAACGGGCGTCGCGGATACCAGCCACGCGGAAAGACGTTGGGTGGCAGCAGTTCGATCAACGGGATGCTGTACGTGCGTGGCCATCGCGTCGACTATGACCATTGGGCAGCGCTCGGAAATCCCGGTTGGAGTTACGACGATGTACTGCCGATCTTCAAGCGCTCTGAAAACAACGAAGAGATCCACAACGAGTACCACGGGCAGGGTGGCGTCCTGAACGTGACCTATCCGCGCTTCGACAGCCCGCTGAGCCAGATGTACCTGGACGCGGCAGCGAAGTGCGGGATCAAGCCCAACGCCGACTACAACGGCGCGGTACAGGACGGCTCGTTCCTGTATCAGGTGAACCAGATCAACGGCGAGCGCTGCAGTGCCGCCAGGGCCTACCTGACGCCGAACCTCGATCGCCCGAACCTGAAAGTGGTCACGCACGCGGTGACCTCGCAGATCAACTTCGATGGCAGCCGCGCGACGGGTGTTTCCTGCTATCTGGGAAACCAGCTGACGACGGTGCGTGCGCGCCGCGAAGTCGTGGTGTCCGCCGGCGCCTTTGGCTCTCCTCAGTTGTTGCAGCTCTCCGGCGTCGGTGACGCTGATGAACTCAGTCAACTCGGCATCTCGTCGGTCAAGCATCTTCCCGGCGTTGGCAAGAACCTGCAGGATCACATCGACTACGTCGAAAGCTGGTTCACGCCCAACGATACGGCGACGTTCGGGCTTTCATTTTCTGGCACCGGCAAGATCCTGCGGGCCGTCAGAGAGTGGCGGAAAAAGCGAACGGGCATGATCACCAGCGTCTACGCATCGGCCGGCGCGTTCGTACGATCCCATCCGGATGCGGTCGCACCGGATCTGCAAATGGTGCTCATCCTGGCCATCGTGGACGGCCATGGCCGCAAGGTGCATGCCGGCCACGGCATCGCCAGCCACATCGACGTGCTTCGGCCCTTCAGCCGCGGCACGGTCAGTTTGCAAAGCCGGGATCCCCGCGTTGGTCCGCTGATCGATCCGTGCTTCCTGTCGGACGAGCGTGACTTCCAGTTGCTGCTCAAGGGCGCTCAACTGCAACGTCGCATCATGGAATCGAGCCCGCTCGATCCAGTGCGCGGCAAGCTGCTCCACCCTTTGGCAATCGATGACATCAAGGCTTTGGGTGAAGACATTCGCAATCGGGCGGACACGCAATATCACCCGGTCGGCACTTGCAAGATGGGGCCGGACAGTGATCCCACGGCGGTACTCGATGCGCAGCTTCGGGTTCGCGGCATCCAGAATCTCAGAGTGGCCGACGCTTCGATCATGCCGACCATCATCGGTGGCAACACCAACGCTCCCAGCATCATGATCGGTGAGAAATGCGCCGACATGATGCGGTCTTCATCTCTCGCCTGACCATCTGGGACATAGTCAGGCTCCGCCGTGAAAGTACGCAGATCCAGAGACGTGACCACTCCTCCGCGTGGCCACGATTGCCAGCGATCTGGTAGGCCAGCATCCCGCATGACCGATAGCGTCTCGCGCCTTCTTCGACATCGTACGAACGCCGGCTATGTGCGCGGCGAGGAGACACGTCGCCGCATCGTCGAGGCGGCGCTGCGCCTGTTCGGTGAACGTGGATACGACGGCGCATCCACGCGCGACATCGCGGCCGCTGCCGGCGTCAACGCGCCGGCGCTGCAGTATTACTTCGACAACAAGGCGGGCGTCTACCGAGCTTGCGCGGAGCACGTCGCCGATGGCTGGGTGGAGCAGTTCAAGCCGGTGTTGGCTCAGGCGCAGGCGACGATGAGCGATGTCACAGCCGACCTGGATCAGGTGTTCCAGGCCTTCGGACGACTGCTCAGTGCTCTTGCCGACTACCTGCTCCTGTCCGACGGCGCGGAGCATCGTCGCTTGTTCGCGTTGCACGAACAGGTCGGGCAGGGTCCAATCGTGCTGTTTGAGATCCTCGATCGTGATCTTCGCCCTCGCATTGGCGAAATGGCGGCCAAACTGGTTGCGCGCTACTGCGGGGTCGACTCGAGCGATGAAGTCTTGCGGATGCGCATCACCATGCTGTTCGGGCAGGTGATGGTCTTTTCAGTAAGCGGGCGGTCGATGGCGTTCAAGCCGATTTGGAAACAGGTAGGCGCGGTCGAGCTGGTCATGATCAAGCAGACTGCGCTCGAACAGTGCCGCATGCTGATGGAACACTGGCGTCTGAACGCCCAGATGGTTTAAGCCACGCGTCAGCCGATCGGGAAGGACCAGCCGTGTATTGCCTCGTAGAAGCTGCGTTCCTGGGCGAGCGAAACGCCACTGCAGGTCGAGTGAGCTTGCGACGAGGGTTCCTGGCAGCAGAAAAGGGCAAGGTCGACCCCATTGAATCGAGTTCAATCGCCAGGGCACGCCGCTGAATCCGAGGCGCGCCGCCGCCGTGGCGTTTTCACGCAGGGTGACAGCGGTACGTGGCCGCGTCAGAAACATGACCTGGCGCAGTTGCGTGACGCCGGCGCTCAACGTCTCGCATGCCCTGCCGACAGAAGGGGCGGTGTCCATGCCATCTCCAGCGGTTGCCGACAAAGGCACGTTCATGGCGATTGGCTGCTTCTCCTGCCTTAGCGGCCTGTCCGCTGCCAGCCGTTCCCCTCTGCGAGCGCCGGCAAGCGCTGAGTCTCGCTACGTTGTGGAGCTATGCAATGGCGATGCGCCGAACCGGGAGTACCGACCACGAAACGCTGGCTTGGTCGATCATAGAGTGCACGGCGGCATGCGCCAGCTCACGCATGAGCCGGGACGCGCCGTCTTCGCCTGCCTCGATGCTGTCCCAGACCAGGACGTCGACGATCTCGCCGTCGTCACGTTCGGCGATGCGCCGGGAACGGAAGCCCGGCTGACGCCGCAGCCAGTCATCGACCTCCGCGTTCGCTTCGATGAACTCGGCAAGCGTGCAGCCGTTGAGGCGGAAGGTGGTCACCTCCACCGCGTCCAGGGCCGACGCGTCGGCCTTCTGCTTGCGGGCGCTCATCGCTGCGCCGTCGGACGAACGATCAGCTCGTTGACGTCCACTTCCGCGGGCTGGGCGATCGCGAAGGCGATGGCCTCGGCGATGGCGGACGCCGGGATGGAGGATTGATCCATCATGGCGCGGGTCGCCGCCCGGACGTGTTCGTTGTCGATGCCGTCGGTCAGCTCGGTACGCGTCAAGCCCGGGCTGACCAGGGTCGCGCGGATCACGTTGTTCTCCTGGCGCAGGCCTTCAGTCAGGGCGCGGACGGCGTACTTTGTAGCGCAGTACACCGCAGCCGTCGGGTCGACCCGGTGCGCGGACACGGAGGCGACATTGATGATGTGCCCGGCCTTCTGCTGGCGCATCAAAGGCAGGACGGCCGCGATGCCGTGAAGAACTCCGCGAAGGTTGACGTCGATCATCTGGTTCCACTCGGCGATGCGGAGCTCGTCGAGGAATGACAGCGGCATCACGCCAGCGTTGTTCACCAGCACGTCGACCCGGCCGAAGGTGATCGCGGCGGTGCGGACGAAGGCCTGCATGCTCTCCAGCGAAGTGACGTCGAGTGCGACGTCCAGTGCTTGTCCGCCGGCGCCGCGGATTTCCTGTGCGAGGACCGAGATGCGATCGGTTCGGCGAGCACCGAGGACAAGATGGTGGCCGTCGGCCGCGAGACGCCGCGCCGTTGCAGCGCCGATGCCGCTGCTGGCGCCCGTGACGAGGACGACTTTTCGATGGCCGTCGTAGGTGGTATCGAGAGTGTTCATGATGGCTTGCCTGTCGGTGGACGAGGTGAATTCCTCGACCTCCAGTGTCTTGGCGCCAGCACCTTTGGCGTTAGATCGATCCGCCGATAGTCATGCATGATCCTGCAAATCGATCGATTACTCATTGGCTTGAAGCGGACTATCAGGCATGCTTCGATCAAAGATGCACCCATGAGTCCCCATGAGCAAGAACAGCCCGGTCAACCGAGAGATCAGCCACCTCATTGCCCGATACACCGACACCGAAGGCGAAGTCGCCACCGCTATCGACTCCTTGTTCCTCAGCAAGCGAACCGGGCCGTCGCAGCCGATGCACGCGGCACAGTGGCCGTGCTTCGCGCTCGTGGCGCAGGGCGCGAAGAGCCTCACCTTGGGCCGCGAGGTGCACGACTACGGTGTCGGCGACTATCTCGTCGTTGCGCTCGATCTACCGGTCACGTCGCGCACGACGCTCGCCAGCCCGAAGGCGCCCTTGCTCGGCCTGGGGATGGCAATTCGGCCCGAACGCCTCAGAGAGCTGTTCCAGCGCCTGCCGCCGTTGCCTGCGTCCACCGCGGATCGTGCGCGGGGAGTTGCCGTCAACCAAGCCGACGAGGACTTGCTGGGAGCGGTGTTGCGCCTTCTCAGGCTCCTCGACGCGCCCCGGGACATTCTCGCGTTGGCACCGCTGATCGAGCAGGAGATCCTGTACCGACTGCTCACGGGCCCGTGTGGCTCCGTCCTGTCACGGATCGCCCAGACCGACAGTCCCGGCAACCGAATCGCGAAGGCGGTCGCGTGGCTGCGGGAGAACTTCGCGGAACAGCTTCGCATCGATGATCTGTCGAATCGCGTGGGGATGAGTCCGTCGTCGCTGCATCACCACTTCAGCGCGGTCACCGCGATGACGCCACTGGAGTATCAGAAGCGCCTGCGCCTGCAGGAGGCTCGCCGGCTGATGTGGGTCGATCGGCTCGATGTCGGTAGCGCGGGCTATCGGGTGGGCTACCAGAGCCCGTCGCAATTCAGCCGGGAATACAGCCGCATGTTCGGCGTCCCGCCGTCTCGAGATAGAGAAGATACGCATGGCCGTCAGGTGCACTCTCGTGCGCCATCGATTTCCGCGGCAGCCGCAGGCTAGTAGAGTCGAGCCCGCTCGCACATCTGCGAGGCCGTGGCTCCTGGGGAACGACCTCAGCGCGCACGCGCCGCAGCGCATCCCTGGGCTGCAGATCGGCGTCGAGCCGGCGCTCGCTCATCCTGCGCACGCCGCGCGTCCCGCGCGACGAACCCGGCGGATTTAGGCGGAA
>FTDG01000475.1_pt1 | contig 29676 bp, 21 predicted proteins | sample 1639751 | NCBI WGS metagenome assembly FTDG01 (sample SAMEA3914869, study PRJEB12502) | metagenome | biome: forest; material: soil | place: USA | collected 2012-03-12 | depth 0.1 m
AGCTTGCACGGCGTCGTGCGCGCGCGTCGACTCGTCGGCGCACAGCGCGGCGAGCGTCGGCGTGCGCGGCACGACGGCCGTCGCGCCGCAGGCGGCGGCGCCGACCAGCACCGCCGCCGCGAAGTTCGCCGGCGTCGCGTCGAGCAACACGGCGCGCGCGCCGGGACGCAGGCCGAGCGCGTCCGCGGCGCCTTGGCAGAAGCCGTCGATGCGCGCGGGCGCTGCCAGCGCCGAACGGTTGGAGAGCGGAGCGCGGGTGCGGGCCAGCGACACGATGCGGATCGCATCCGGGCACCAGGCCGGAAGCGCGCCATCCTCGCCGCCGACCAGCATCGCGTCGGCATCGGCCGGCATCGACGAGGTGCCGTGCGACGCCTCGTCCTCGACCAGCACCGAGGCGTCGACGGTCATCAGGGCCAGCAGCGCGACGGCGAGGTCGGCCGCACCGATCCGGCGCAGCACGACGCGGCTGTCCGGCCCGATCGCGGCCACGCGAAGCTGCGCGGCGAGCCGGCGCACGGCGGCGGCCAGCGCGTCGTTCGTGACCGCGGTCTCGCCCAGACGCCACGCGACCTGCGACGGCGTCTCCGCCGCGCGCGCCGCCACGGCGGCTGGCAGTGCCGAGCCCGGCTCGGCGCGATGCAGGCGATGCGCGAGCGCGTGCAGGAGATTGCGACGCTCGTCGGCATCGGCGAGCGAGTACGCGGCGAGCGCGCGGCTCGCATCGTCCAGGACCTGCGCGACCAGCCCGCGATACTGCCGCGCGAACGCCGCGACGCTGGCTTCATCGAAGAGGTCGGTGTTGTATGTCCAGGCTGCGTCGTAGGCGTCGCCCGCGTCCTGCATGTTCAGCGTCAGGTCGTGCGTGGCGCCGCGCGTGCCGGTGCTCGACGCGACGAGCGTGCGGCCGAACAGGGCGCCTGCGCCGGCATCGGACGACTCGTCGGCGCGGCGCTGGTTCCAGTTGAACATCACTTGAAACAACGGCGAACGGCTCGGATCGCGGGCCGGGCGCAGGCGTTCGACGAGCACCGGGAACGGATAGTCCGCGTGGTCGATGACGCGCAGCATCGTGGCGCGCGTGCGTTCCAGCAGCGTGTCGAAACTGAGATCCGGCGCGGCCTCCGCGACGACGACGATCGTGTTGACAAAGTGCCCGAGCACCGTCTCGCTGCCGGGCACGCCACGACCGGCGGTGGGCGCGCCGACGGCGAGGCGCGACTGCCCGGTGTGCAGGAACAGGAACAGTTGGTAGACCGACAACAGCAGCATGTACGGCGTGACGCGCAAGCGCCTGGCCGTTTCCTTGACGCGACGCGTGAGCTCCGGGCCGAGGCTCGCGGTCAGCACGCGCCCGTTCTCGGTCTTCACGGCGGGACGCACGCGGTCGGTGGCGAGCGCCAATGGCGGCAGGCCGCCGGCGAGCTCGCGATCCCAGAACGCCGCGAGCGCACGGCCTTCGTCGCCCTGGAGCCGTTCGAGTTCCTGCTGGACGCAGTCGGCGTACTGCAGCTTCAGCGGCGCGAGCCTCAGCGGCTCGCCGCGCTGCGCGAGCTCGTACAGTGCGCGCAGTTCGCGCACGAGGATCTCGAGCGACCAGAAGTCGGCCGCGACGTGATGCACGTTGAGCAGCAGCACGTGGCGAGGTCCGGCGGCGACCGCGTCGACGCCGGATTCGTTGACGAGCAGCTTCAGCCGGATCGGCGAGACACCGAGGTCGAACGGCCGGTTGGCCTCCTGCTCGATCCAGTCGTGTAGCGCGGCTTCGTGCGCCCCGAATAGCCGCTCCACGGCCAGCCGCGCGCTGGGCGTGCGGCCGACCTGCTGGACGGGCTGGCCGTCCTCGACGGCGTAGCGCGTGCGCAGGATCGGGTGGCGTGCGATCAGGCAGTCCACGCAGCGCGCCAGTGCGGCGAGATCCAGGTCGTCGACGAGCGTGCACGCATAGGTGACGTTGTAGGCGGCGCTGTCCGGTTGGAGACGATGCAGCGACCACAACGACTTCTGCGAATACGACATCGGCGTTGTGCCCGCGCTGCCCGAGAACTGCTCGAGCAACTCCACGAGCGTGGCCTTGTTCGCCTTCAGCTCGGCCAGCAATGCCGGTGTGACGGCGTCCTTCGGGGCCTTGTACTGCAGCTTGCCGCCTTCGGTCCACAGCTCGATGCCGCGCGCCGCGAGGGCGTTGAGGTAGTCGATGGAGCTCATAGTTCACCTGCTTCCATGTCCGCGCCGAAGCTGGCTTCGGCGGAGACCGCGGCCAGGCGCGGCGGAGGGCCGGCGCGGGACGCGGTGTCGTGATGAGGCGGCCGGGCCGCCGGGGCGTGTGCCGCGTCGTCGCGGCCCAGGCGCTCGTCGATGGCGCGCACGATGTCGCGCAGCGTCGCGCCTTCGAGGAGCCGGCCGAACGGGATGTCGACATCGAGTTCGCGCCGCAGCGTGGCGCGGAACTCGGCGGCGGCGAGCGAGTCGAGGCCGACTTCGATCAACGGCGTCGTCGCACCGATCTGCCCGGCAGGCACCTGCAGCGCGGCGGCGAGACGCGCGCCCAGCCGCGCGACGAGCACCGCCTCGCGCTCGGTTGCCGGCGTGGCGCGCACCAGCGCCGCGAGTGCACCGGCGGCGTCGTCCGGGGCGGCGTGGCCGACGTCGGCGGCAGGCCGTGCTGGCGTGACGACCTGCGACAACAACGCGCGCAATCCAGGACTCGTGCTGCGCGCGTGCAACACGGTCGCGTCGAGACGGGCGACGACGCAGGTGGACGCGCTCGTCGCCGTGTCGGCCGCGAGCGAGTCCATCGCGCGCAGCGCCTCGTCCGGATCGAGTGCCTGGATGCCCGACGCCTCGAGGCGATGGCGCTGCACGGCGTCGAGTTTGTCGGCCATGCCGTCGCCGGCCCACAGTCCCCAGCCGATCGCCTGCGCCGCGAGACCGCGCGCGCGTCGCTGCGTCACGAGCGCCTCGACCACCGCGTTGGCCGCGCCGTACGCGCACTGGCCCGGCGCGCCGATGGTCGCGACGATCGACGAGAAGCAGAGGAACTGCGCCAGCGGCAGGTGCGACGTCGCGCGATGGAGGTTCAGCGTGCCGGCGACCTTGGGGGCGAGCACGCGCCGCACGGTGGCGTCCGGCTGGCCGCGCAGCAGGCCGTCCTCGAGCACGCCGGCCGCGTGGAAGACGCCGGTCAGCGGATGTTGCAAGTCGGCGGCGAGGCGGTCGACGAGGGCCTGGACAGCCCGTGCGTCGGCGAGATCGACGGCGGCGAACTCGAGCGTCGAGCCGGCGGCCTGCGCGAGACGGACGAGTCGCTCGCGCTCGGCGGCGGCGGGCAGCGTGCGGCTCGCGGAGACGATCTTCGGCGCGCATTGCGCGACGAGCCGCTCGACGAGTCGCGTGCCGATCGCTCCGCGGCCGCCGGTGACGAGCCAGGCGCCGGTGGGCGTCTGCGCGGCGGCGGCCGGCATGCGGCGTCGCACGAGGCGCGGCACGTGCACGACGTCGTCGCGGACGACGAACTGGCGATCGTCGCCGCCCGGCAACGACGCGATCGCGCGCCACGCCGCAGCCGCGGACGTCGCGCCGGCACGGTCGATGTCGACCAGGCCGAGCTGCGCGCCGTCGCCCTCGTGCATGAGGCTGCGAACGAGGCCCCAGGCCGCGGCCTGGGACGGCGCGTCGCAATCCTCGCCGGGCAAGGATTGGCTTCGGCGCGTGACGACGGCGACGCGCGGTGGCGGCCCGTCGAGCGACAGGCTGTTCAGCGCGTCCCAGAAGTCCGCGAAGCGCGCGTGGGCGGCCGCCACCGCGAGGGGCTCGTCGGCTGCGGACGTGTCTTCGATCGCCTGCGGCCACGCGTATACGACGACCTCGGGACGACTCGAGGCCGGCGCGTCCAGCGCCGCGGCGAGGCGGCCGGTCCAGACACGGCGGCGCACCGTCGCGGCCGTGGTGTCGGCCGTGTCGAACGGCATGTTCAGCGTCGCCACCGTGGTGCCGCCGTGGCCGATGGCGGCGCGCAGCGCGTCGTCGAGCGGGCCGTTGTCGGCGCCGACCAGCAGCGCGCGCGATACATCACCCCGTATCGGCGCCGTCGCATCGAGACGCTCCCAATGCAGCGCGAAGACCGTGGGCAGTTCCAGCTGGCGCGCGTCGACGGCCGCCAGTTTCACGCCGCGCAGGCGCGCCGCGAGCCGGCCGCTGTCGTCGACGAGGTCGATGTCGGCGCAGACCAGCGGTTGGCGCGCGAGGATGCGCGCGCGGGCGGTCAGTGCGCGCGTCGCGACGACCGGGTCGAAGAGGTCGAGGCGGTCGATGCCGACCGGAAGATGGACCGCATCGACCGCCTCCGACGACAGCGCGGCCGCCACGACCTGCAGCGCGTTGTCGAACACCGCCGGGTGGACGACGGGCCACGGCGTGGCCGAGTCCGCGGCATCGAGCGCGATGCGTCCGACGGCGCATGAATCGCCGCGCTTCAGTTCGCGCAGCGCGCGAAAGGCGCCGGCGTAGCGCAGGCCGGCGGCGTGCAGCCGGGCGTAGAACGTGTCGATGTCGACGGGCTCGAGGGCGGCGCCGGCATCGTCCGTGATCGCGGCGTCGATATCGGCGGGGGCGATGAGCGTCGCGCTCGCGTGGCGCGTCCACTGCGGCGGCGACCCGGTGCCGGCGTGGATGTCGATGCGCGACTGCCCGCCCGACGCCGCGACGACGGTGGCGAGCATCGCGGGCTGCGCGTCGTCGAGCAGCAGCGGCGTGTCGATCGACAGGTCTGCCAGGGCGACGGGACCCGTCGGCGCGAGGCGACGCACGGCCTCGAGCGCGATCGTGGCGAAGCCGGCGGCGGGAAAGACGACGCGTTCGCGGAAGGCGTGGCCGCGCAAGGTGGGAAGCGCGTCCAGTGTCAGCGGCCGCTCGAACCGGCGGTCGGCCAGGCCCGGCGAGTGCAGCTCGTGGCCGAGCAGGCCCAGCGACGCGAGCGGGGTCTCGTGCGCGCGCGCTCGGGTGCCCGCGACGGCGAGGGGACGGGCCTGCGTCGCAACGCGTCGCGTGCCGACCCAGTAGGTCCCGCGGTCGAACGGATACGGGGGCAGCGCGACAAGGCGCGGCGGGTGGGCCGTGTCGAACGACGAACCGACGGCCGGCCAGTCGACGTCGTGCCCGGCTTCGGCCAGGGCCGCGAGCGCTTCGAGGATGGCGCGGCGATCGTCGCGTTGGCGGCCGAGGCTGGCCAGGCACCGCACGGCGGGCGCTCCGGCGCACGCCTTCGCAAGGCCCGTGAGCGTGGCGCCGGGGCCGAGTTCGAGCAGCGTGGCCGCGCCGTCGTGCAGCAAGGCCTGCAGTCCTTCGCGAAAGCGCACGGTCGCGCGGACGTGCTCGACCCAGTACTCCGGATCGCACAAGCGCTGCGATTCGACGGCGGCGCTGACGTTCGAGACGATCGGCAAGGTCGGCGCGCGGAACGCGATGCGACGCGCGACGTCGCGGAACGCCGCCAGCATCGGCGCCATCAGCGGCGAGTGGAAGGCACACGAGACCGCGATCGGGCGAGCAGCGATGCCGGCCTGCGCCAACGCCGAGACGACCTCGTCGTGCGCCGCCGGATCGCCCGCGATCACGACGCTGGCGGGTGCGTTGTCCGCCGCGAGCGAGAGGCGGTCCGCATACGGTGTGACGTAGGGAAGGACCTGCTCGGCGCAGGCCAGCACGGCGCTCATGCGGCCGGGTGGCGTCATCGCCTGCATCAAGCGGCCACGCGCGGCGACGAGACGCAATCCGTCGGCCACATCGAAGACGCCCGCGAAGCAGGCCGCGGCGTACTCGCCGACGCTGTGGCCGATCAGCGCGTCCGGTCGCAGTCCCCAGTGCGACCACAGCCGCGCGAGGCCCAGCTCGATCGCGAACAGGGCTGGCTGCGTGTAGCGGGTTTCGTCGATGCGCGAGGGGCTGCCGGACTCGTCGCCGTCGTCGCCGTACATCACGTCGAGCAACGACTCGCCGGTTTCCGCCTCGAAGGCCGCGTCGCATTCGTCGATCGTGCGGCGGAAGACGGGACAGGCCTGGTAGAGCCGGCGCGTCATGCCGGCGTATTGCGAGCCCTGGCCCGTGAAGAGGAAGGCGAGGCGTGTCGCGCCGGGTGCGGAGGGTGCTGCGACGGATGCACGCACGGCCGCGGCGCGCGCGCGTGCGGCCGTGGCCAGCTCGTCGCGCCTCGTGGCGACGAGCACCGCGCGCAGCCGACGCGGATCGCGGCCGACGCGCAGCGAGTGCGCGAGGTCCGCGAGCGCGGGCGCGGGGTCGCGGGTCGCGCAGGCGGCGAGGTCGTCGAGTGCCTGCGCCAAGGCAGCGGGGGAATGCGCCGAGAGTGGCAGCACCTCGGGCTCGTCCGGCGCCTCGGTCGCGACCTGCGCGGAGGGGAGGCCTGCGCCGACGCCGTCCTGCGCATCGTTCCAGGCCTCGACGACCAGATGCGCGTTGGTACCGCTCATGCCGAAGGCGCTGATGGCGGCGATGCGCTTGCCGGGCCGGTTCGACGGCCAGGGTGTCAGCGCGGTCGGCACGCGCAGGCGTTGGGTCGACCAGTCCAGGTGCGGCGTGGGCGTCCTGAAATGCAGATGCGGCGGCAGCGCGGCGTGCTGCAGCGCGCCGACCACCTTGATCAACGCCGCGACCGACGCCGCGCCCTCGAGATGGCCGATGTTGGTCTTGATGCTGCCGACATGCAGGTCGTGGGTTCGCGCCACGCCGTCGCCGTAGACGTCGTGCAGCGCGCGCAATTCGATCGGGTCGCCGAGCGCGGTGCCGGTGCCGTGGGCTTCGACGTAGTCGACCTCGTCCGGCGCGACGCCCGCGCGTGCGAGCGCGGCGCGGATCACGTCGCGCTGCGCGCGGCCGTTCGGCGCCGTCATGCCGTTGCTGCGGCCGTCGTGGTTGACCGCCGAGCCGCGGATGACGGCGCGGATCGGACGGCCTTGCGCGCGCGCGTCCGACAGCCGCATCAACGCGACCACGCCCGCGCCTTCGCCGCGCACGTAGCCGTTGGCCGCGGCGTCGAAGGTCGCGCAGCGGCCGTCGGGCGACAGCGCCTGCAGCTCGCTCAATGCGATCGTCATCTCGGGGCTCAACATCAGGTTCGCACCGCCGGAGAAGGCGACATCGCACTCGCGCTCGCGCAGGCTCTGGCAGGCGAGATGCGTCGTGACGAGCGACGACGAGCAGGCCGTGTCGATATGCATCGCGGGCCCGTGGAAGCCGAACAGGTAGGCGATGCGGCCCGCGGCGAACGGCCGCGCGGTGCCGAGCTCGGTCTGCGCGTAGCTGCGCTCGGCGTCCTCGGCGGCTTCGCTCAGTCGGGCGTAGTCGTCGAGCGAACTGCCGACGAAGACGCCGGCCCGGCCGCCTTGCAGCGACGCGGCGGTGAAGCGGGCGTCCTCCATCGCGCGCCATGTGCATTCGAGCAGAAGCCGTTGCTGCGGGTCGAGCCGATGGGCCTCGCGTCCGGACAGGCCGAAGAACGTCGGGTCGAAGCGATCGACGTCGTCGATGAACGCGCCGTGACGGCAGTAGAAGGTGTCCGCTCGACCGGGGCGCGGGTCGTGCAGCGCGTCGCTCCAGCGGTCAGCCGGAACTTCGGTGACGGCGTCGGTGCCGGTCGCGACCAGTTGCCATAGGCGGTCGGCCGAATCGGCGCCGCCGGGCAGCCGACAACCGATGCCGACGATCGCGATCGGCTCGTCGATACGGGAACGGGTATCCGCGAGTTCGCGGCGCAGCGCGTCGATCTTCAGCAGGGCTCGCTTGACCGGAGTCAGCGCGGGGGGCGTCGTGGAGTCGGTCATGTCATGAGCCTGGAAGGGGGGTCGCGGGTCAGCGCTCGAGTTCCCTGAGCAGCAGGGCTTCGGCGTCGGCATCGGAGAGCGACGCGAGCTCGGCTTCGGAGGCGCCGGCGGCGGGCGACGACGTGGGAGCGGGCACGATGGCCGTCGACGTCCCGGGCGCAACGGGCGCTGCGTGCGCCGCGGCAGCCTCGGCCGTGTCCTTCAAGCCGGCGACGTAGGTGGCGAGCTCGGCGATGTTGGCGCAGTCCCACAGCACGGTCGGGTCGAGCGTGACGCCGGTCGCCTTCTGCACGCGGATGGCGAGCTGCAGCGCGTTGACGGAGTCGAAACCGAGTTCCGACCAGGCCTTGTCGACGGGCACCTGCGACGCGTCGCGCTTCAGGAATTCGGCGGCGACCGTCGCGATGCTGCGCTGGATCTCGCGGCGCCGTGCTTCCTTCGGATCGACCGCGGTGGCGTCGGCGACGACGGCCTCGGCCGCCGGCACCGCCACCGCTTCGCCCTCGGTCCACGTGAAGACCGCACGCAGCCGGCCCTGCGACCAGGCGGCACGGCACAACGCGCGCGCGATCTTGCCGCTGGACGTCTTCTCGATGCTCGCCGGCTCGACCAGCACGACCTGGTGCGGCGTCAGCCCGAACTCGTCGCTCACGGCGCGCACGATACGGCCGAGCACGTCGGCGACATCCATCTGCTTGCGTTGCGTGCGGCCGATCTCCTGCACCAGGACGAGCTTCTCCTCGCCGTCGACGAACGCCGACACGGCCGCGCCGGCGCCGCGGCGCAGCTCGGGCACGGCGGTCTGCACCGCGTCCTCGAGGTCCTGCGGGTAGACGTTGCGGCCATGGATGATCAGCAGGTCCTTGACGCGGCCGGTCACGTAGAGCCGGCCGTCGACGATGGCGCCGAGGTCGCCGGTGCGCAGCCAGCGGGCTGCCGCATCGCTGCTCGTGCCGATGCCGGTACCCGTATCCGCAACCAGACCGGCACCGAAGGCCTCTCGCGAGGCGGCTTCGTTGGCGTAGTAGCCCGCGCCGACGCTCTCGCCGCGGAACCAGATCTCGCCGACGGCGTGCGCGTCGGCCACGGGGCGGCCATCGTTCGCGACGATGCGCAGTTCGTGGCCCGCGGCCGGTGCGCCGCACGACACCAGCGACTTCGCGTCGATCGCAGTGTCGCCGTCGCGCGCGGGCTCGACGCGGCCGCGCGCGAGCGCGGCGTGCGAGGCCGCCAGCGTGCGCAGGCCGTCGCCCTTGCGCTCGCCGCTGATCATCACCGTGGCCTCGGCCATGCCGTAGCACGCGTAGAACGCGCCCGCGTCGAAGCCGAGCGGCGCTGCGGCGGCGGCGAAGGCGTCGACGGTGTCGCGCTGGATCGGCTCCGCGCCGCAGAACGCGAGATCCCAGGTCGACAGGTCGATCCCTGCGCCGGCAGCGTCGGGCGACGCGAGCGCGGTGGCGGCGAGCTGGTAGGCGAAGTTCGGGCCGCCGGAGGTCGTCGCCCGATGCGTCGAGATGGCCTTCATCCAGCGCAGCGGCTGCTGGACGAAATCGACTGGCGACATCAGCACCAGCGAGGTGCCGACCGTCACCATCTGCAGCACGGCCGACAGCCCCATGTCGTGATAGAGCGGCAGCCACGAGACGACGCGCGTGCCGGCGTGGTGGCCCATGCCGGCCGCGATCACCTCCTGGTTCGCGACGATGTTGCCGTGCGTGATCATCACGCCCTTGGGTGCGCCGGTCGATCCCGACGTGTACTGAAGGAAGGCGAGCGTGTCGGACGCGAAGGCGCACGCGGCCGGCAAGGTGTCGACATCGCTTCTGCCATCGGTCGTGGCGTCGACGTCTGCCTGCAGCGACGCCGGCGTCTCGAGCTGGCAGCCGACGAACAGCGACTCGTCCGTCTGCAGCTGGCGCAGCAGGGCGATCGCCTTCGCGGGCGCGACGACGAGCGTGGCGCCGCTGTTGCCGACGATGGACTGCAGCTTCTTCCATTGCGCGACCTTGCGTGGTTGCAGCGGCAACGCCGCCGGGACCGCGACGCGTCCGGCCATCAGGCAGCCGAGGAAGGCCAGCGCGAAGTCGTGGCCTTCGGGCAGCAGGAGCAGCACGCGCGCGCCCGGCACCGTCCGGCGCGCGATCGCCCCGGCCAACTGCAGCGCGTCGTCGTGCAGCTCGGCGAAGGTCGCGGTGCGCTCGACGTGTTCGCCTTCGCGCAGCACCTTCAGCGCGACGCGATGCGGATCGCGCTCGCGCCAGGCGGCGAGCGTCTCGATGAGGGAGCGAGGGCGGGCGGGCGTCGGGAACAGCGCGGTGTGCATGGAAGGCTCTCGGGGCTATGCGTGCGGGGGTATCGGTGCCGGAAGGGCGGCCGGGCGTTCGCGATGGCGTTCAGGCGTCGGCGAGGAAGGCGGCGGCGATCGCGCGCCGGTTCAGCTTCAAGTTGCGCGTGCGCAGCCCGTTCTCGATCGTGAAGTCGCGCTCGGTGAAGACGAGCTGGCGCACCTGTTGCTGCGCGGGCAGCGTCGCGTTGACCGTCTCGACGTGCGCACGCAGCGCGGCCACGGCGTCGGGGTCGGCGTGATGACGCGTCGAGATGACGGCGGCGAGGCCGACGCGCTCGCTCGCCAGGACGACGGCGACATGCACGCGCGGATCGCGATGGATCGCCGACTCGATCGGCTCCGGATGGAACTTCTCGCCGTTCTTCGTGATGATCGCGTCCTTCTTGCGGCCGATCACCGTGAGGAAGCCGTCGGCGTCGAACTCGGCGATGTCGCCGGTGGCCACCGAGTGCGGGCCGCAGAACGTCGTGCGGGCGTCTTCCTCGGACGACTCGAAGTAGCCGAACGACAGCAACGCATCGCGCGTGACGATGACCTCGCCTTCCTCGGACAGCGTGACGCTGCCCGGTTCGGCCGGCCGGCCGACGGTGCCCACGCGCACCGCGCCCGGCTTGTTCCACGCGACCATGCCGGCCTCCGTGATGCCGAACGCCTCGTACAGCGAGGCGCCGTGTGTCCAGAAGAAATCGAGCGTCGCGCGCTTGATCGGCGCCATGCCGGTGACGAGGTAGCGCACGTTGCCGCCCAACAGCTCGTGCAGCTTGGCGCGCTGCGCGGGCGCGTCGTCCGCGAGCTTCGGGCCGACGCTCGCGCGCGTGAGCGTGTGCAGCGATTCATACAGGATCGGCGGCGCGATCACGAAGGTCGGCTGGTGCTTCTTCAAGCCCGCGAACAGCTGCGGGAACGGCACCGAGACGAAGTCCACGCCATACCAGAGGCAGAAGTAGTACGTCATGCGCTGCTGGTAGTTGGCGAACGGCAGGAACGTGAGGAAGCGTTCGCCCGCGACCGCGCCGAAGGCGTCGTGGTACAGGTCGAGCAGATGCTCGGTGCCGGCCGCGCTGATGATCAGCCCCTTGGTCTTGCCCGTCGTGCCGGAGCTGAAGACGAGCGAGTGCGTGCCGGCGCGATCGTCCATCGGGATCGCTGCGAGCGCGTGGCGCGGCAGCGGCGCCTTGAAGCTCGGGTCGATGTCGACGAGGCGCTCGATGTCGTCGGTGTCCGCGGGACGCCATGCGGGATCGATCGCGAGCAGCGTGAGGCGATGGCGCTGGATCACGCCCTTCAGGTCGGCATCGGGCGCCGGCCGTTCGTTGGGCAGCGCCACCGAGACGCAGCCGAGGGCGAGGCACGCGAGGTCCCACACCATGAACGCGTAGTGGCTCGGCACGCACAACCCGACGCGGCACGCCGGGCCGACGCCGAGCGCGCGCAGGCGCTCCACGGTGGCGAGCGTGTCGTCGTAGAGGTCGTTGAACGTGCGCACGGTTTCGACGCCTTTGTCGTCGGCGAACGTGAGCGTGTGGCGCGAGTCGCGCAGGCGGGCGACGAGGTCGACGAGTTTCATGAGGACTCCCGGTGCAGGTTCAGGCGGCTTCGCAGGCGGCGGCGCGCGCGTCGCGGATCGCGTACCACTTCTGCGCGGCGCTCTCGTACATGTTCCAGAACAGCTGGCAGGTGTGGCGCACCGAGTGCAGTGCCTCCTGCTGCATCTTGGCGGTGGTGCAGAGCTCGGAGACGAGCTGGATGCCTTCGGCGACGTGGCCCACGTCCTCCTTCTGGTGGACCGAGAAGAACAAGGTGTCCTTCTCGCTGAGGCCGTAGGTCTTGCCGAGCAGCGTGTGGCGGGCCTCGCCGGCGCGCGTCTCGAGGCTCTGGCCCTCGCTCGCGATCATCACGGCCGCGGCGCCGATGTGATACGTCTCGGTGGACAGGCAGTTCGTCAGCCGGAACTCGATGAGCTCGGTGGTCGCCTCCGACGGCGTCCATGCGTCGCGTTCGGCGTCGGTGATGCCTTGCGCGCGGATGAAGTCCTCCATCAGCTCGACGTGGTTCTTGGTGCGCGAGAAGCGTCCCGTCTCTTCCTCGAACATGTTGAAGAGCAGGCGGCGCTTGTGGATCGGCAGCGGGCAACGGAAGTGCAGGTTCTCGATGTACTCGAGGAAGTAGCGCGTGATCTGGTAGCCCTCGAGCGAGATCACCTTCAGCAGCTCGCGGTTCTTCTCCGGCCGGAACAGCTCCAGGAAGATCGGATGGTTCAGCGTCAGCTGCTCCTCCAGCGTCGCGCGCAGCGCGAGGGCGAAGGTTTCCTTGTCCATCGCGGCGGTCTCGTCGTCGAGCCGGGGGCCGTTGGCGGTGTGTGCGGTCATGGGCGCTCTCCTTGCGATAGCGGGGTGCTCGACAGGTCGGTCGAGACGGGTGGTCGAGTCGGGGTCGTGGGGCGGCGATGCGTTGTGCGACGCTCGGGGCGAACTGTAGGGAGACGGCCCGTCGCGCGAACCTGTCCGATGGGGCAGACGGGCGCATCTAGGGAGACGCGCGCGCCCAGCCCTGTTCTTCAAGGCAGGTTCCGGATCGACCGCGACTGGCTATAAACCAGCACGTCCATGAATCGATGAAGGAGCCTCCATGATTGCCGCTGACGCAGATGCCGATACCCGTACCACCGCCATGCCGCCCGCCGATGCGAACACCTTCGCCGCGTTCGTCGAGCTTGTCGGCCAGATCGCGCCGATCGACATCGATCCCGCCGTCCTCACGCGCGACACCACGCTCGCCGGCGACCTGATGCTCGACTCGATCTCGCTCATCTCGCTGATGGCGTTGACCGAGGCGCACTTCGGCGTCGCGCTGTCGGAGCATTCCGAGGCGGTCGCGAACCTGCGCACGCTCGGCGACGCGCTCGACCTCATCGCGCGGCTCGAAGCCGCGCGCGGCTGAAGAGAGGATCGCGTCATGTCGATCGACTGCCTCGTCGCGAGCGACACCGCGCATGCATTGACCTGCGCGCTCGAAGAGCGTGTCAGTCCGCGCGGCTGCGCGGACGATGCGCTCACCGCCGTGCTCGACGCCTGCGCCGTGCGCCAGCTGCTCGCGGCGCGGGCGGGCGGCCACGAGCTGCCGTCGTTGCTGCTGGGCGTGAAGGAACAGGTATCGCGGCTGCGCCTCGTCGTCGACTACCGCGACTTCTCCGCCTTCTGCGGCATCGGCAGCCTGGCGCAGCGCGCGCAGGACGCGGTCGAGGAGAGCTGGGGCCGCTCCGTGGCGCTGCAGGTCTTCGTGCTCGGGAACGGGTTCGACGGGGCGCGCGTCGACGCCCCGTCGTTCGAACAGCTCGTCGGCGCGCTTGCCGAACTCGTGTTCGAGGCACGTCGACGCGACGATGCCCACTTCGACCGCGTCGCGCTGACGCTGCCCGACGACGCCGACGGCGCGGTCCATCTGCTTCACGCCGATGCGGTCGCCGACCTGCTGGCCTTGCGGTGCGACGAGTTGCCGGCGGGCGCGACGGTGCTGTACGGGCTGCCGCTCTGCACGAAGCGCGAGCTGGTGCGCGCGATCGCGCAAGCCGCGGGCATCCCCGTGCGCGACGCGACGGGCGCGCTCCCGATGGACGCGGTGGGCGAGCTCGTGCGGCTCGAGTTGCAGCAAGGCTGCGAGCGCGAAGCGCTCGGGCGCGAGGCCGAGCTGGCCGCGCGGACGGACCGCGATGTCTCGTTGCATGCGTTGGCGTTCGTTGCCGCCGTCGACTGGCGCGCGCGCGTGCAGGCGGTCGTCGCGCCGCTGAAGGCCGCGCATGACGCGTTGCAGGCGCCGCGCTTCGATGCGCTGCCGGGCCTGGCGCGCCACGTGGCTGCCGATGGCGCGACGCACTACCTGCGCCACGGCGACGGTGCCGTCGCGCTGTTGCTGGTCAACGCATTCGGATTACCCCTGGATGTATGGCACGACTTCGTGCGCCGCATGCCGGCTTCGGTGCGCGTGCTGGCGCTCTGCGCCGGGCCCGCGTCGGGCAAGGACTCGGGCGGGGACTCGGGCGACGTCGTCGATCCGTACTACGGCGCGCCCGATGCCCCGGCGCGGTTCGTCCGTGCCGTACAAGCCGTCCTGGCGTCCGAGAGCCTCGCCCATTGCCACGTCGCGAGCTGGTGCGGCGGCGCGAAGTACGCGCTCGAACTCGCGCGGCGCCTACCTCAGGCTGTATCGTCGCTGGCGCTGCTGGCGCCGTCGTTCGCGGGCGAGCAGGTCGATGCGGTCGACGGTTGCGATGTCGGTGCTGGCGGAGATTCGCCGTACGAGACCAGCCTGGCCACGATGTGCCGCGTCGTCGATCGCACGCCCGGCGCGGCGGCCGGCATGGCGCGCTCGATGCAGGCGATGCTCGCGCGCGGCGCGCAGGCGAAGCCCACCGCGGCCGATGAGGATGCCGCCGGCACGGCGTTGTTCGCGCTGCACGATCGCGTCACCACGCTCTGGCTGCACGCGCCGTTCGAGAGCGCGCACAGCATGGTCGCCTACAGCCGCCAGCTGCTGGGATTTCGCGCGCACCGCGTCGCGCCGCGGCCGGACGAACCCCCGCTGGCGATGCCGATGATGCTGGTCACGGGCGAGCTGGACGCGACCACGAACAACCAGCGCGCCCGCGCGCTGCTCGTGTCGTGCGGTCCGATGGCGCACTTCGAGTTGCAGCGGGCCGGGCACTACTTCGTCCACCAGAACAGCGCCCTCGCGGCGACGCTGTTGCTCGACTTCCTGCACCGCGGCACGCACACCGAGCCGTCGCACCCGCGTGTGCGCCGCATGGCGGACGCGATGGAGACGGCGCTGGTGTCGGGCGAGCTGTGACGAGGCCGTGCAACGCAGCTAGGGGTCGCCTTGCCCGAAGGAACAGCTGTTCGCGGCCAGGCCCGCTCACTACATTGACTCCATCGATCCACGTCGACTCGTCTCCGATTCCGGGGACGCAACCACACTGCTTTTCGGGAGTGTCGAGATGTTCGTCAACACCATCACCGAGTTGATCGGCCACACGCCGCTCATGCGTCTCAAGAGCCTGTCCGATCCCGCGCGCGGCGTGCAGGTCTTCGGCAAGCTGGAATGCCACAACCCGGGCGGCAGCGTCAAGGATCGGACGGCGCTCGAGCTGCTGCGCCGCGCGCAGCAGGATCACGGCATCGAGCCCGGCTGGACCATCGTCGAATCGACGTCCGGCAACATGGGCCACGCGCTCGCGATGCTGTGCGCGCTGTTCGGCTATCGCTTCGTCTGCGTGCTCGACCCGAAAGCGCCCAAGGCCAACGTGAACCTGGTGCGCGCGTTCGGCGGCGAGGTGGAGATGGTCGAGAAGCCGGACGAGACCGGCAGCTACCAGAAGAAGCGCATCGCCGTCGCCAAGGCGATCGCCGCGCAGGTGCCCAGGTGCGTGAACCTCGACCAGTACAACAACCCCGCCGCGATCGACGCGCATGCGCAGTCGACCGGGCCCGAGATCTTCGAGCAGCTCGAGGGCCGCGTCGATGTCGTGATCGGCACCGCCAGCACCGGCAGCCACCTGAGCGGCGTCGCGCGCCATCTCAAGGCACGCAAGCCCGACGTCCACGTGATCGGCGTCGAGCCCGTCGGCTCGGTCGTCTTCGGCGGCGAGTTCAAGCCCTTCCTGCAGAACGGCACGGGCCTCGCGTTCCAGCCGGGCAACATCCGGCCCGAGCTCGTCGACGAGGTGGTGAAGGTCTCCGACCAGGACGCGTTCGTCAACTGCCGCCGCGTCGCGAAGGACGAGGGCCTGCTGCTCGGCGGCTCGTCGGGCTCGGTGCTGGAGGTGGCGCGCCGCGTCGTCGAGCGCGCGACCGGGCCTTGCAACATCGTGCTCGTCTTCCCGGACGGCGGTTTGAAGTATCTCGACACGGTCTACGACGACCAATGGCTGCGCGCCAACGGCCTCGCCGGCGTGATCGACGGCATGAAGCGCTACGCCGAGCGGCCCAGCCGCGCGGCGGCCTGAACCCATCGCGAAGAAGAACCCCATGAACCGAGACACCTCCATGATCCCGACCGACCGCACCGTGTCCGACGGCATCGCGCGCTACACGATGGCCTTCGACGACGAGCCGCTGGGCATCGACTTCCAATGGTGCCGGGACGTCGACGACGCGCTCGCGTCGCGCGTCGTGGAACTGATGCGCCACACGAGTGCGTCAGCGCCCATCATCGGCTTCGCCGAGGAGATCAGCGACGCGGCCGCCGCCGCCTACATCGCCGACCTGCGCGCGAACCTCGCCGCGCAGAAATGCCGCCTGCTGGTGATCTCGACCGCACCCGGCCTGTTGATCGGCCTGTGCACGCTGCGCCGCAACCTGAACCCGAACAACGGCCACATCACGGATCTCGCCAAGGGCATGATCCGCGAGGCCTATCGCGGCGGCCTCGTGCTGCCCGCGGCCTTCCACGAGATCGCGCTGCAGTGCGAGGCGGACGGCGTCGACGTCGTCACGCTCGATGTCCGCGCCAACACCCCGGCCCACAAGGCCTGGACGCGCTTCGGTTTCGAGACCTGGGGCGTGATGCCCGACTACGCGCGCGCGCAAGGCCAGGTGCACGCGGGGCATTTCATGATGCAACGCGTCGCCGACCTGAAGACGCGTGCGCTCGCCGCGCTGTGCGCGCGCCAGCAGCGCGTCGCGACGGCCTGACCACGGAGCGCACGCCATGTCGCCAGCCGCCGCTGCATCGATCGACGCGGGCCGCGTCTACTCCGGCCATGTCCTCGACGCCCACTGCCACGTGGCGTCGACCCGCTTCATCCCGCCCGCGTTCTTCGACGGCCTGTGCCGCAACGTCGCGGTGCGCCTGGCGGCCAACGGCGCGAAGCGCTCGATCGCCGACCTGATGGAGATGTATGCCAAGTCGAGCCAGGACCACGACGCCGACGGCCTGGTCGCCGAGATGGATTCGGCAGGCATCAGCCAGGCCGTGTTGCTGCTGCCCGACTTCACCTACGTGATGAAGAGCGAACTGACGATCGCCGAGATGTGGGCGAAGCATCACGAGATCCAGAGCCGCCATGCCGGCCGCTTCTTCGTCTTCGGCGGCGTCGATCCGCGCTGGGGCGCCGACGGCGTCGCGCTGTTCGAGAAGGGCGTGCGCGAGTATGGCTTCCGTGGCCTCAAGCTCTATCCGCCGTGTGGCTACAGCCCGAGCGACCGCAGCCTCTATCCGTACTACGAGATCTGCCGCGAGCGCGGGCTGCCCGTGCTGATGCATGTGGGCCCGACCAGCCCCGCGCTCGACTTCTCGTTCGGACACCCCGGCCTGGTCGACGCCGCCGCGCGCGACTTCCCCGACGTCAACTTCATCCTCGCCCACGGCGCCGTGAATCACGTCGCGGACTGCACGAGCCTGTGCGCCTATCGTCCGAACGTGTATCTCGACATCAGCGCGTTCCTCGGCTCGACGCATCCGGGCGGCTGGCAGGCGGCGTTGGCGGAGATGTTCCGCATGAACCTGAACCACAAGATCCTGTTCGGCACCGACTGGCCGGTGTTCCGCTATTCGGGCGGCCACAAGAAGGTGATGGACGAGTTCCTCGGCGCGTCCGGCCCGCTCGCCGGTGTGTCGAAGCCGCAGCGGCAGTGGTTGATGTCGAAGAATGCGGCGCGGTTGCTGAACGTCGATTGAGGCGATGGCTGCGGCGCGCGCACGTGCTTCCTGGCACTAGCCGCGCATCGCGACCCCCATCACCTTGACCTGCCCGCCGAACGGCAGCGCCGCGGCCTGGTAGATCGTGCGAGCGGGCCGGCATCCTTCGGGAAAGAGTGTCGCGAACACGGCGTTGACCTCGGCGACATGCGCGAGGTCCGTGAACGCGATGTCGACGAAGACCATGTCCTGCGGCGCGAAGCCCGCGGCGTCCAGGGCCGAGAACAGGTGTCCGAACGCGCGGCGCGCTTCGCCCGCGGGGGTGTCGGGGACGTAGCGGCCTGCTTCGTCGAGCGACAGTTGGCCGCTCAGGTGACAGGTGTCGCCGACGACCACGGCGTGGCTGATCGGTGAACTCCAGCGAGGCAGCCCCTCGCCTTCGGTGATGTAGCGTCGCATGGGTCGGGTTCCTTCGATAGTCAGGTGGCGAGCGATCCGGGGCGGTGCATCGACAGCGTCGCGACGGGCGATGGTGGCATGACGGTCGCGCCGAGCAGAGGCTCGATGATCGGGTGCAGGGCAGGGCGCATCGAGTGCGGCCGCGGCGACGCGCCGTCGGGGCCCAGGCGCAACAGCCTGGCGTCGTCGATGTCGCTTGCCGAGGGGACCGCGATCGACAGGATCGCCCCGTCGATCACGCGTGTCGCGCCGTGCCAGATCCGTCCACCGAACTCGGCCTGCGGCGACGGCGTATCGAGCATGTGCCAGCAGATCTGCCGCGCCGGATGGCTGAAGCCGGTGCCGACGGCCTTCAGCAGCGACTCCTTCAAGGTCCACAGCCGGAAGAAGGCCGGCAGCATGTCGCGCTGGCGCGCGAGCCAGCGCAGTTCGTCGGGATGGAAGACGTGCGTCGCCACGTCGTCGGCATGCGGCAGGGGGCGCAGGCGTTCGATGTCGACGCCGATCTCGGCGTCGCCGTCCGCAACGATGACCGCGACGGTGTCGCCGCTGTGACTCAGGTTGAAGACGAGCGCGGCCGGCGGCATGGCGACGGCCGGCTTGCCCCAGCGGTTCTCGCGGAAGCGCCAGGCCGCCGGGTCGACGTCGGGTCGGTAGTGCGAGAGCACCCGGCGCTTCAGTGCATGCGCCGCGCGATGCGTGGTCTCGGCCTGCGCGCACAGGAAGCGGCGCGCGCGGGCCTGCTCCGCGGCGTCGAGCGCTTGCGGTGCGATCGCGGTGGCGAGGGCGTACCAGACGTCGAGCATGATCGCTTGCCTGGAACGGTTGTCAGAACCAGTGACGGACCAGCAACTGGGCCGCGCGATGTGCCGGCGCGAGGCCGTGCTCGGTCGACGCGCCGCCCGCATTCACCTGCCACTGTGCCGCGACGTCGGTGCGCGCCCAGTGATAGCGCGCTTCCAGCCAGGTGGTGTGGCTGTGGTCGGCCAGGCTCCACGACCCGTAGCTCGAGAGATCGAGCTGCGCGATGCCCGCGTTCGTCCATCGCAGCTGCGCGAAGACCTGGTTGCTGGTGAGCGGGTCCAGGCCGCGCTGGGCCTCGACGGCGTAGGCCTGCAGCGCCGCGGGCGGCCCGGCGCGCAACGCGCGCCAGCCCGCGGCGTCGAGCGCCTCGCCGTCGTGCTCGAACTCCAGCGTGAGCGACTGGTTCCAGGCGTCGGTGCAGGTGGCGCCGGCGGCGACCTCGCCGCGCCAGTCGATCTCCGCGCCCGCCCGGCCCTGCGCGACGGCGAGCCGCGAGGGCACGCGTCCGCCGGCCGCCTCGAGGTGCGCGACGCACGCCGGCCCGAGCAGGTGCGTCAGGTTCACGCCGAGCCGCGGCGAGCCGGGGCTTTCGCCGTCGTGCCAGACGAGCCATTGCGGCGCGAAGTCATCGCCCAGGCGCTGCGTCGCCGCCAGCAGCCAGCGGGTGCGGCGGTTCGTGGCACCGAGGTCGAGCGAGCTGCCAGCATCGCTCGGATGGCCGGCGAGGCGCGGCGCGACGATCGCCGTCAGCGAGCCGCTGTCCCACAGGCGCTGGCCACGCAGCATGACGGTGCCGAGGCGGTTCTCGCGCAGGCTGGCCGGATCGGGCGAGCTGATGACCCGCACCGCGTCGGTGCGAAAGGCGTCCGTCGGGTTCCAGCCATACGCCACACCGTATCGCGTGTTGATGCGGCCGATGTCGAGCGAGAGTTCGCCGCCCACCGGCCCGCCCGCGTACAGATCCTTCAACGTGTTGATCGCCGGCCGCTGGCCGGGCGGACGGTCGGGGCCGAACGCGTCGAGCCGGTCCGCGACACGCCACTGCCAGCCGTGCGTCCCCGGCAAGCCGCCATGCAGGGATCCGTCGACCGACACGCGCTGCGTCGCATCCCAGTGCGCATCGTGATCCTCGGTCTCGAGTCCCGCGGCTTCGACACTCAGCTGCCAGGCGCGCGCCGTGTCGGGGCGGTCCTGCGGTGTCGTATCCGCGAGTTGGAGCGCGGACTCCTCGTCGGCGCTCGCATGGCAACTGGAGACGAGCACCATCGACATCGCCGCCGACGCGGCAACCGCCGCGAGCGCGCGACCTGCGACCGCCGCGGCTGCTTGCGTCACGGGTTTCATGGAACGGGCCATGGGTTCAAGCCGCGCGTGGCGGCGATGACGGGGTCGGGGCACGCCCGCGCGGCCCGCGCATGCGACGGATGTGATGCCGCATGTCAGTCCGGCTGGAACCGGGTCAGGATGTCGCGCTGGAACCAGCTTTCCGGGACGTCGCGCGCGGTGAAGTCGGCGTAGCGCATGACCGTGACGAGGCTCGGGTTGACCCCGTCGATGATGACGATCTCGGTGGGGCGGACGGCGCCGAGCTGCTCTTCGTAGCGTCGGTAGAACGCGGTCTTCAGGATGCGGTGCGTCTCGCTGTAGAACTTCGCCTTGATCGGGCGGTGGTTCGTCGCATCGAGCCACATGTCGGCGCCGGCATAGGTCACGTCGGGCACGACGGCTTCGAGCGACAGCCGGATCGCATGCCGCGTCTGCCGGTCGCCGTCCTGCACGTCCTCCTCCGCTTCGATCTTCGCCTTGTAGCCCTGCGCGAAGTTGACGGTGACGACGTCGCCGTTGGCCGCCTGGCCGAGCAGGCGCTGCTGCGGAGAAATGCGGATGCTGGCCTGGCTCGCCGGATCGTGGAACCACAGGTCGTTGCCGGACTTCAGCATCAGCTTGTCGGCGTCGCGCGCGGGTGCGACGAAGCGCAGCAGGCTGCGGAACTGGCCGCTGCCCGCTTCGGCCCGCGACCACACCTGCAGGCTGTTGCCGTCGGTCTGCTTGCCTTGCGTGTACTCGGTGAGCGAGACGACCAGCGAGAACGGACGCGACGGATTGCGGATGGCGTCGCTCTCGGAGAGCAAGGCCTGGGCGTCGAGCGCCGCGGCGCTCGACGAGCCGGGGGCCGTCGCCGCGGCGATGCTGCTCGAGGCGGTCGCGGCGAGGGTGAGGCCGACGACGAAGGACGCGACGAACGCGGCACCGAAGCGGATCGTGGGGCGAGGCAGGGACTTCATGGCAATCGGCTCGTTCAATGGTTCTGGGGCGCCGCGGGGCCGAAGCCGAGGCATGGCCTTGGCCGTGCTGGCGCGGGCATGCCGGCGGCGTGCGGCCGGATCATGGCGTGGGGTATTCCATCTGGACGCCCACCCAGTCGGCTGTCGCCGGGCCGTAGTCGGCGGCAATGCCCTCGAGCGCGCGATCGAGCGCGTGCAGCGGGGCCTGGGCGTCGGGCGGCGGCAGCATGCGCAGGCGCGCTGTCGCGGGGTCGGCGCTGCTGCGGTCGGGAATGATCATCAGGCCGCGTCGCGTGCGCAGCGGTGCCGTGCTGGCGGCCACGGTGTAGACGGTGGACTTGAAGGTCGTCGAGTAGGCGTTCGCCTCGAGCGCCATCGCGATCTCGTCGACGCCCGGCCCCACCGCGAGGCCGAGGTCTTCGTAGGCCCAGAAGGCGCCGGCGTTGCGGGCGATGGTCCAGCGGCGCGGCCAGTCGAGTCGGAAGTGCTGGTTGTCATGCGTCTGCGACCAGCCGCCGGACAGCCCGAGGCTGGCAGCGAGTTGCACGGCGCGGTCGTGGCCGGCGATGGCCGCGACGAGCGCGAGCGACACCGGGATGGTCGCCGTCACGCCGGTCGTGGTGACGATGCGGCCGTCGGGCACGTAGCGCCAGCCGGTGAGGAAGCGGGTGCGCGGGAACTCGTCGCGCAGCTTGTCGAACGAGTACCAGTGGCCCGTGGCCTGCTTGCCGTCCAGCAGCCCCGCGCGCGCGAGCACCCAGACGCCGTCGCACACGCCGACGACCGTCGCGCCGCGCTCGGCCTGTTCACGCACCCAGGCGAGCAGCGCGGGGTCGGCGTCTCGGTGCACGGCCGGCACGATCACGTAGTCGGCGCCTTCCGGATGCATCGCATCGAACTCCGCGGTCGTCGCCTGCGGCTGCACGTTCACGGGCGCCGGGAACATGCGGATCGGGCCAGGCTTCGTGCCGAGCGCGACGACGTCTGCCGCGTCCGACGCGGCGAGGATGCCGAAGGGGACGACGTAGTCGGTGAGCTCGGTCCAGTAGTTCTCGCCGACGATGGCCACGAGCGGACGCTTGCGGCCATGCCGCACGACGTAGGGCGGCAGTTCGGGCACGGCTGCGGCCGCCGGTGAGGCGGCACCCTGCTTGGTCGAGCGAGCGACGGACGAGGCGTCGAGGCTCGCGAGGGATTGGGCGCGAAGTGGCACGGCGACGCTGGGTACCAGCAGCAGGACGACGAGGAAGAGGCGAGGGAAAGAATTCATGGCCCGCGGCGACAAGAAGCGTCCGGCGCGCTCACACATGGCGAAGGGCGTCGACGACGTTCATCCGCGAGGCGCGCCCTGCCGGCCACCACGCCGACACCATCGCGACGAGCATCAGCACGAACATCGTGGCGACGACCATGGCGTGCTCGCCCCAGACGCGGATGATCAGAGGCACCGGCGAGCGGCCCGGCGGCGTCCACGTGAGGCCGCTGTGGTTGATGACGCCCGCGAGCAGCGACGCGGTGACGACGCCGATGACCGCGCCGGCCACGCCCAGCATCAAGCCTTCGCAGAGGAAGATCCGGCGGATTCCTGCGCGCCGCAGTCCCATCGCGCGCAGCGTGCCGATCTCCGTCGTGCGTTCCATCACGGCGGTGCTCATCGTGTTGCCCACGGTGAACAGCACGATGGCCCCGATCAGCAGCGCGACGAAGCCGACCAGCGTCGCGAACATCGCGAGCGCCTGGCCGTAGAACGGGTTCAGCGTGGCGAAGTCCAGCACTTCGACCGGTTCTTGCGGAAACTGCGTGGCGAGCAGCTTCTCGAGGCGCGCCTTGGCGGCCGGGAGCTGGTCGGTGTGCTTCAACTGCACGACGATCGCCGTGGCCTTCGGCGCGTCGTTGCCGAAGACGAGCCGCTGGGCCTGCGCGAGATGCATGCCGACGTACATGTCGTCGACTTCCTTCACGCCCTGTTCCTCGGCCTTGACCACATGCAGGTCGGCGACGTTGGGCGCACCGCGGGCGGTGGCCGCGAGGAGCTGGATCGCCGAGCGGGACGGCGCGCCGGCGGCACCCGGCGTCGCGGCCGGCGACTCGTTGCTCGCCAGCGACGCGAGATCCGCCGGCAGGTCGGCCGCGCTCGCGGGCGTCGATGCCGTGGCGACGGCGTCGTCCTTCAGGGGCAGCTTGCAGTCGGCGACCTTCAGCGCGTCGCACATCTGCAGCACGCGGGCCAGGCCGGTGCCGACGACCGCGGCGTCGGGCGCGGTTCCGGTGAGCGCCATCGGCGGCATGTCGACGGGGAAGTCGTAGTCGTTCCAGGCGCGCATGCGGTTCTGGTCGGCGACGACGACGCCGACCGCGATGGCGGTGCGCGAGACGCCCGCATCGACGTTGCCGGCGATGCCCTGGAGGTGAAGCACGGGCGTCGCGACCTCGAGCATCGGCGCGAGCTCGGGGTCGTGGCGGATCGCGTCGACGATCCGGTCGTAGTGCGCGAGGCTGTAGCCGGCCGGGTCGCCGGTGCCGTAGCGGAAGAAGCCGGCGCGTTGCACCTGCAGGTGGCCGCCGGTCTTGACGAAGTCGGTCTGCAGGCCGTAGGTGATGTTGCGGCTGTAGCCGCCGAACAGCAGCACCGCATGGGCGCCGACGATCATGGCCAGCAGCGTCGCGATGGAACGGCGGGGGTTGCGCAGCAGGTTGCGCAGCGCGAGCTTCCACGTGTTCATGCGGCCTCCCTGTCGGCGTCGGCAACGCGCGCGGCGCCGGCCGCGTGCGGGTGGGCCTGCGCGAAGGCGTCGCCGCGGACCGCGCCGACGATGTCCTCGCGTCGGCGGACCTCGACGATCGCGCCGTCGCGGATCATCACGGCATCGTCGGCCTCGGCCAGCATCTGCGGGTCGTGCGACGAGATGACGAACGAGACCTGCTGCTCGCGCTGCAGGCGGCGCATCAGCGCGATGATGGACGCGCCGGTGTGGCTGTCGAGGTTGGCGGTCGGCTCGTCGGCCAGGACCAATTGCGGGGCGCCGGCCAGCGCGCGCGCGATCGCCACGCGTTGCCGCTGGCCACCGGACAGCTGCGACGGCCGCTGGCGCGCCTGGTCGGACAGGCCCACGGCGGCGAGCAGCGAGTCGACCCGCTGGCGGCGCTGCGCCGCCGGCATGCCGACGAGTTGCAGCGGCATCTCGACGTTCTCGGCCGCGCTGAGCACCGGCAGCAGGTTGAAATTCTGGAACACGAAGCCGAGGTGGCGCGCGCGGAAGTCGGACAGCGCGTCGTCGTCGAGCTCGGCGATCGATTGGCCGCAGACGACGAGCCGGCCCTGGTCGGGGCGGTCGATGCAGCCGATCATGTTCAGCAGCGTCGTCTTGCCGCTGCCCGATGGCCCGGAGATGACCGTGAACAGGCCGCGTCGGATCTCGAGATCGACGTGGCGCAGGGCGGTGACCCCGATCGCATCGAGCGGATAGGTCTTGTCGACGGCCTGGAGTTGAACGACAGGAGGTGTTTGCATGGGCTGTGGCAGCAGGTGCGGCAGGAGTGTCGATTCGGCAGCCGCGAGCTTAGCCAGGGTGGCGTGGCGATGCACCTGCCCGATCGGACACGAGCGCCAAACAGGGGGTTAATCGGCCGATTTGCCGCGCTGGCTCCTCCAGGTGAAGCGAAACGAGGGGCTTCACCTGCACGTTGGGTCAGGTGACGCGAGGACGCGCTGCCGCAAGACTGCCGCCCATCGACGCGAACTTCGCGCGCCCATCAACCTGCCGCCACGAGAGATTTCCGCATGGACTCAGCCGCCACCCTGTCCGATCCCCGCGCCTTCGACCAGGCCTGTCTCCGCGATCGCCGCGTCGGCGCGTGGCTGATGCCCGTGCTCATGGACTGGCAGTGGATCAGCATCGCGATGACGCTGAGCCTCTACGTCTTCACGCACGTGCACGCCTGGATGATCAAGGCGCCGGTGTTCGCGCTCGGGATGTGGGCCTGCGGCATCTGCATCCACCGGCTCGCGCTGATGGGCCATGACGCCGGGCACCGCACCGTCTGCCGCAGCACGTGGCTCAACGACGCGCTCGCCGTGTTCTTCGTGCTGTGGCCGATGCTGATCAGCCTCGAGGCATGGCGCGTGTATCACAACGAAGGCCATCACCCGCGCCGCAACACGGGCACGCTCGGCGACCCGGAGATCGTCTTCAAGCGCATCGACGGTTCATGGTCGCTGCCGCTGAGCCGTCGGCGCCTGTGGCGCGACGTCGCGCTGTCGCTGTGCGGCGCGATGATCCCGGGGGCACTGATCTTCGTGGTGTCGATGGCATCGCCGCGTTGCCAGGTGCGCACCTGCCAGGCGCTGACGAAGGCGCTCGCGAAGTTCAAGGGCGAGAAGGCGGACATCCATCCGCTGCGCTTTCGCGATGTCTCGAATGTGCCGCTCGCGATCGCGGGCGACCTGCTGCTGGGCGTGGCGCTGATCGCGGGCCGCCTCGGGCTCACGGCCGGCTTCGCGTTCCTCGTGACGTGGCTGATGGGCGTGCCGCAGCTCTGGTCGCTCGTCGTGCTGATGTTCTATGGCGGCTACGTCACGTCGTTCTGGACGGTGTTCCGCCTGCGCGGCTACTGCGAGCACGTCGGCGGCTACACGATCTCGCTTGCCGAGCCGTCGTGGTGGATGCGCGCGCTGGTGTTCCCGCACGCGGGTTGGGCGCACGAACTGCACCACGAGATGCCTGGCCTGCCGTTCCACCGCTACAAGGACGTGCTGCGCGCGCGCGGCACGCGAGGTGTGGACGTGTCCGATGTGTTCACGCTGTTCGAGTCGGCGCCGCCGCTGGTGTCGGGCGAGTTGATGCCGCCGCACGACGGGCGCAGCGTCATGTCGCGCGCCGAGGCGCACGGCCTGCTGCGGCCGGCGGTGGCCGCGACGCGCTGACACGCCATGGCTGGCCTGAGCCTGCGTCGCCGTTGCGAGTTCGCGCTCGATCGCGCGCTCGTGGGCGCGCGCTGGAAGCGTTTGCTGGCGAACCACATCGGTGAGCTCGCCGCGGAGTCGGTGATGGCGCGGCTCTGGCGCGACTACGCCGTGCGCCTGGCCACGCTGCCGCGCACCGGCCACGCCGGGGCGGACGTCGTGCAGCGTTGGACGATGCTGTCGATCGCGCTGTACCGCGCGTTGCTGGCGCGCGGGCAGCGTCCCGACGTCGCGCGCACGTTGCTGCGCCACCTCGCGTGGGACGGCTACCGCGTGCTCGGTGCCGTCGCATGGATGCTGGCGTGGCGTCCGGGTCGCGAGCGTTTCGTGCGGACTCAGGAAGCGATGCGGCATGTCCGCCAGCTGTTCCTCGCACCGCCGGCATTCGGCTGGCGCGAGCTGCCCGCTCAGGCCGGCCGGACGGGCTTCGACTGCGTGCAATGTCCGATCGCGCAGCGCTTCGCGGCGGAGGGCTTGTCCGACGTGGCCGTCCACAGCATCTGCTCGCTCGACCGCCGCCTGTCGGCGTCCTGGGGCATGCGGCTGGTGCGCACGCAGACGCTGGCGGACGGCGGCACGCTGTGCGACTTCCGCTGGTACGCGAACGACCGCGTCGTGCACCGTGGGACGACGCCTCGCAAGGCGCTGGCGCGCGCGACGAACCGCGCGCCGGGTCGCCAGGCCGCCGGCAACGGCGTCTGCGCGAGCTCGCGCGGCGTCGAGACCAGATAGCGCAGCCGCTCGTCTCCCTGAGGCGCGCGACGCTTCTGGTGGGAAGGCCTCAACCCGGCACGACGCGGCGCAGCGTCACGAAGGCGAACTTGAAGTCGTTCGGGGGCTCGGCGATCTGCACTTCGCGCGAGACCTCGATGAAGTCGCCGCGCGTCCAGCCGGGAAAACGCGCGTCGCCCTGGTAGTCGCGGTCGATCTCGGTCATCACGAGTTCGTCGGCATGCGGCATCGCCAGCGCATAGAGCTGCGCGCCGCCGATCACGTAGGCACGCGACGCGTGCGGGTCGTCGGCCACCGACTCGAGCGCGCGTTCGAGCGCGTCCTCGAGCGTGTGCGCGGTGATGGCGCCGTCGGCGTGCCAGTCCTTCTGGCGCGTCACGACGATGTTGGTGCGGCCGACGAGCGGGCGGAACCTCTGGGGGATCGAGTCCCAGGTCTTGCGGCCCATGATCACCGGGTGGCCCATCGTGACGCGCTTGAAGAACTGCAGGTCCTCCGGCAGCTTCCACAGCAACTCGTTGGCGTGGCCGATCACGCCATTGCGGGAGACGGCGGCGATGAGGGCGATCTTCATACCGCGACCGGCGCCTTGATCGCCGGGTGGTGTTCGTAGTCGACGACCTCGAAGTCCTCGTACTCGTAGTCGAGGATCGACGCGGGGTGGCGCTTGATGCGCAGTGTCGGGTACGCGAAGGGCGTGCGCGCGAGTTGGGCGTCGACCTGCTCCGCATGGTTGGCGTAGATGTGGCAGTCGCCGCCGGTCCAGATGAAGTCGCCCACGTCGAGGTCGCACTGCTGCGCGAGCATGTGCGTCAGCAGCGCGTAGCTGGCGATGTTGAACGGCACGCCGAGGAAGATGTCGGCGCTGCGTTGATAGAGCTGGCAGGACAGCTTGCCGCGGCTGCCTGGCGTTTCGGGCGGCGCGACGTAGAACTGGAAGAACGCGTGGCAGGGCATCAACGCCATCTTCGACAGCTCGGCCACGTTCCAGGCGCTGACGATGATGCGGCGCGAGTCGGGGTTGGTCTTCAGCTGCTTGACGACCTCGGCGATCTGGTCGATGTGGCCGCCGTCCGGCGTCGGCCACGAGCGCCATTGGACGCCGTAGACCGGGCCGAGGTCGCCGTCGTCGCGCGCCCATTCGTCCCAGATCGTGCAGCCGCGGTCCTGCAGCCACTGCACGTTCGAGTCGCCGCGCAGGAACCACAGCAGCTCGAGGATGATCGACTTCAGGTGCACCTTCTTCGTCGTCACCAGCGGGAAGCCTTCGGCGAGGTCGAAGCGCATCTGGTGGCCGAAGAGGCTGGTCGTGCCCGTGCCGGTGCGGTCGGCCTTGAAGCGACCCTGGTCGCGGACCAGGCGCATGAAATCTTCGTATTGCGAGCGGACGGGGCGGGTCATGGTCGGATTTTAGCGGTCGGGGCCGACCTGGGTGCGAATCGGGGATCAGCGGCCTGCCGGCACGACGTCCACGGGCGTCACCCTGGCCGAGGCCTTATGCTGGCGGCCGGATCAGGTTTCCAGGAGTTCCTCCATGCAAGCGATCGCCTCCGGCACGTTCAAGGTCACGATGACGCCGTGCGCGCCGGGCGACAGCGCCGCCGAGCTCGGCCGCTTCCTGCTCGCCAAGACGTTCGAGGGCGGCGTCACCGGCACCAGCGCCGGCGAGATGCTGTCCGCCGGCAACCCGGCCGGCGGCTCGGCGGGCTACGTCGCGATCGAATGGGTGAGCGGGCGCATCGGCGACCGGTCGGGCCGCTTCGCGTTGCAGCACGCGGGCACGATGGATCGCGGCACGCAGAGCCTGTCGATCACGGTGGTGCCGGGCACCGGAACGGATGCGTTGGCCGGGTTGTCGGGCCGGCTCGACCTCGTGATCGCCGACGGCGAGCACCGTTACACGTTGCACTATCAATTGCCGGACTGAATGCGCCGACGGCCTTCTGGCGGGTCATGTCGTTTTGTGTTTCCCTGAGCAGCCTCAAGGTTCGCACAGGCGGCGGACTTTCCCGAGCGCGGATGGGCCGATTAACGGCCCGATTTCCGCGCCGGCTCGTTGGCGGACACTATTTTCAGTGCGATCCGCCGAGGTAGGCCGCCTTGACCGCCGGATCGTTCTTCAGCTTGTCGGCCGGACCGTGCACCGCGATGCGTCCGTTCTCGAGCACGTACCCGTAGTCGGAGACGTTCAGCGCCGCAGCCGCGAACTGCTCCACCAGCAGCATCGTGACGCCTTCGGCGCGCAGCCGCGAGATGATGCGGAAGACCTCGTCGACGAGGATCGGCGCGAGGCCCATCGACGGCTCGTCGAGCAGCACGACGTCCGGGTTCATCATCATCGCGCGTGCCATCGCGAGCATCTGCTGCTCGCCGCCCGACAGCGTGCCGGCGAGTTGCAGGCGGCGTTCCTTCAGGCGCGGGAAGTAGTCCATCGCGCGCTCGACGTCGGCCGCGATGTCGCCTTTCTTGCGCGCGCCGGTGAAGCGCGGGAACGCGCCGAGCAGCAGGTTGTCGGTGACGGTCATCGTCGCGAAGACGCGCCGGCCCTCGGGCGAGTGCGCCAGGCCCAGGCGCGCGATGCGGTGCGACTCGCGTCCGGTGATGTCGACGCCGCCC
>FTDG01003837.1_pt1 | contig 29495 bp, 32 predicted proteins | sample 1639751 | NCBI WGS metagenome assembly FTDG01 (sample SAMEA3914869, study PRJEB12502) | metagenome | biome: forest; material: soil | place: USA | collected 2012-03-12 | depth 0.1 m
GCGATGAATTGCACCTGCCTCGTCCTGACCACCGGGCGCGGCAACGCGCTGAGCGCGGAGCAGACGATGGTCGACGGCATCATCTCGTTCGAGGATCAGCTTTTCCGCGGCAAGGCCGAGCGCCTGGTCCAGGTCAAGAAATTCCGCGGCAGCGAGGTCGTCCGTGGCCGGCACTCGTTCTGCATCACGAACGAAGGACTGCATTTCTTCCCGCGTCTGGAAAGCCTGCCGCTGCCACGCAGGGACAGGCTTGCGCGTGTGCCCGTGGCGCTCGGAACGCGGGAAATCGACGAGGCCCTCGGTGAACAGGGGCTCTGGGCGGGCAGCATGTCCCTGGCGGTGGGCGAGAGCGGGGCGGGAAAGACGACGATGGCCTACCGGTTCGCGGCAGCCTCCAGCGAGCCCGAGCCCGGGCTTCTCCTGCTCGGCTCGTCCGAGACGGAAGCGGATGCGTGCGCCTTGGCGACGATGGTCGATGTCGATCTCGAAGGCCCCCTTCAGCGAGGCACGCTTCGGATCGAATCCATTGGACAGGCCGACGAATCGCTCGACGAGATGGGGCACAAGGTGCTTCGACTCGTCGATGAAATGCAGGCCAGGCGCGTGATCCTGGACGGCCTCGCTGCGCTGGCCGACACCCTCGCCTTCCAGGAACGCGGCTACCGCTTCATCGGCCGGCTGCTGTACGAGCTTCGGCGCCGCGGCGTCACGGCGCTTTTCACGCTGGATCCGGCGGAGATCGCCGTCGCCAGCGGCACACCGCTTGCCGCAGGGGTGTCGGCACTGTTCGACAACGTGTTTTCGCTGGAGTCACTGCCGGGAGAGAACGTTTCCAGGCGGCTGTCGGTGCGCAAGATCCGGGGCTCGCAAGCAAAAGCTGCAGTATTCGCGCTGCGCGATTGATCGACCAAGTAATGCAAGACTGGCAGAGGAGCCACTGCGAATGCAGCTCATCTTGGTTGTTGAAGACGAATACGGCGCGGCGGAGATCCTCCAGATGATCCTGGAGGCACATGGCTATCGAGTGGCATCCGCCTCCAATGGCAGGGACGCACTCGAGCGGCTCAATGGCGAGCGCCCGGCGGTCATCGTCTCTGATTTCATGATGCCGCACATGACTGGCGCGGAGCTCGGCGTGGCCGTGCGGCAGACCCCAAATCTGGCGGAGATCCCCTTCCTCTTCATCAGCGGCACCAACGAAGAAGTGGTGCAGAGGTCATTCGCCGATTACGACGGCTTCCTGCCGAAGCCCTTCGAGCTGGAGGCGCTGTTGAAGATCCTTGCCGAATTGGCGGCGGGCGGCCGCAAGCAACGGGTACGAAGCCGGGATGTGGATGAATCCATGCGGCAACTGCTCAAAGGCATCGAGCTTCCCCCAGGTGATTGATCGCGGGAAGCGGCTGTTGCGAGGGCTGCGCCGTCCCAGGTCGCACCGCCCCCCGTCGGCTCTCCCGAAGTTTCAGGCCAGCTCCCCGGGCTGGCCCCTCGCGGCCGAGTCTTCGATGTCGGCCAGGTAGTCCGCGCCCAGCGGGGTGAGGCTGAATATCCCGCGTTCGACATAGTCGATCAGGCCGAAGCCTTCCAACAGTTGCGCCTCGCGGAGCTCGTCGTCGAGCGGACTGTCGACCGACCACAGCTTGCCGTCGCGAACGCGTCGGAGCACTTCCACCTGCGAGGCGGTCAAAGCATCGGGCACGGGCAACTCCTTTCTTTCTACCGAGGGGTGGGCTGACACCTGCGCCAAGTCGCGCGCGCCAGTGCGGGAACGTGACCGCCGCCGCTCACAGGCCAGGCCAGCCACACGTCGTTCTACGCAGAAGGGGAGCGTTCGGATGACGCGGCGTGCGATCATCCGATCGGGGCCCGAGCTCGTAGAGCGAACATGGCCGCCCTGAAGCTCCGCTCGATCTCGCCCCTGGACAACGCCCGCCCGGATCGCCCTGCTCGACATCGCGCCTTGAACGTCGTCCCTTTCGATCCCCTCCGCCAAAGCCCCTTGGACGACCGTTGGGTCCAAACCCTGGCCGCCGTCGCGGAGCACCGGGATCGCGAGGCGTTTGCTCGCCTGTTCACGCACTTCGCTCCCCGCGTCAAACGCTACCTGATGCTGGCCGGGAGCAACGAGTCCCAGGCCGACGACTTGACGCAGGAGACTTTCGCGATCGTCTGGCGCAAGGCCGACTTGTTCGACCCGGCCAGGGCAGGCGTCACCACGTGGTTCTTCACCATCGCGCGCAACCTCAGCGTCGACCTGCATAGAAAGCGCGCCAATCGGGACGTGTTCGAGCACGACTTCGATTTCGACTCGATGGAGGCGGAGCAGCCCACGCTCGACGAACAACTGGACGCCGCTCGGCGGGAACAGCGCCTTGGCGCCGCGCTGGCACAGCTCTCGCCCGACCAGCTCGCGGTGATCCGGATGGCCTATGCGGGCGACGAGTCTCAGTCGCAGATCGCCGCTTCGTTGGGACTGCCGCTCGGCACCGTCAAGTCGCGTGTTCGTGCCGCCCTGACCTTGTTGCGTCGGTTGATAGAAGACTGAACATCCATGGCCATTCGACACCATCCTGACGACGAACTTGTGCTGGGCTTTGCCGCCGGCCGCCTGGAGACCGGCACCCGGCTGGTCGTCGCCAGCCATCTCGAGCTCTGCGGGCACTGCCGCGAACGCGCCCGGTTCTTCGACGAGCTCGGCGGCACGCTGCTCGAGGCCTCGGAGCCCGCCGTCCTCGCCGGCGATGCCCTGGCCCTGACCTTCGAACGCATCGGCAGGCAGGAACGCGCGGTGGAGCGGCCGCGGGTCGTCAAGGCCAACGCCCCCCCACCGCTGCCGGACGGTGCGCGCTGGCCACGGGCCCTGGCCCATTGCACCGCCACGCCCTGGCGCCGCATCGGCCCCGGCATGCGCATGAGCCGCGTGCGGGTGCCCGAGGATCCCAAGGCCAATGTCTTCCTGCTGCGCATTGGAGCGGGAAAGTACCTGCCGCAGCACACGCATCGAGGCCTCGAGCTGACCCAGGTGCTCCACGGACGATTCCATGACGGGCGAGCGCTGTTCGGGCCCGGCGATTTCGACGCGGGCGATCCGAGCATCCACCATCAGCCGGTCGTGCAGGACGGCAGCGAGTGCATCTGCCTGGCATCGCTCGATGGCAGGCTCCGATTCGAAGGGGTCCTGGCCGGCATCTTCGGCGCACTCGTCGGCATGTGACGGCGCCGGGGCGCGCCCGCTGATGCCGCAGTCGGCAGCGGGATCAGCCATTGCCATGGATGGGCATGACTTCCCCTGCACGCCCAATTCCCCGCGCCACAAGGGCCACCCTTGTCGCCTCGCGTCGAGCCCATGCCTGACCGCATCGACGCCGCCATGCTGGGCGCCTTCCTGGAGGGCCAGCCGACGGCCTGCTTCATCGCGGAGGTCGTCCGCGACGCGGCCGGACAGGGTGCGGGATGGCGCTTCCTGCGAGTCAATGCCGCCTGGGAGACGCTGACGGGCAAGACGCGCAGCCAAGGCGAAGGGCGCCTGAACACCGACGTGTTCCCCGGCACCGCGGATGATTGGCTTGCGGTCTTCGCCGACATGGTCGACGCGGGCCAGGCCGTGACGTTCATCCGGCGGACGCGACTGTTCGATGGCTGGTTCGAGGTCTCCGCGTTTCCCCTGGGCGGCCAGCTCTTCGCCGCCAGCTTCGTCGATGCGACCGAGAAGGTGCTGGCGCGCGAAGCCCGGGAACGCGCCGAAGCCGACCTGCAGGCCGCGAGCGACCTGCTGGCCAACGTGTTCCGGCAGGCGCCGGCCTACATGTGCGCGGTGCGCGGCCCGCATCACGTCTTCGAAATCGCGAACCAGCGATTCCTCGAGCTCGTCGGCGGACGCCACGTGGTGGGAGCGCCGATCGCAACGGCGATTCCGGAGGCGGTCGAGCAGGGCATCGTCGCCATCCTCGATGGCGTGCTTGCCAACGACGTGCCGTATGCCGGCGCCAACCAGCGCGTGCGCTTGCGGCGCGGGCGCGGCACCGCCACGCGCGAGCGATTCATCGACTTCGTGTGTGTCCCGCTGCACGACGCCGACGGAAATGCTTCCGGCGTCCTGTTCCACGGCGTGGACCAGACAGCGCGCAAACGTGCCGAGGACGAGTTGCGCGCGGTTGCCAGCGAACTGTCCGAGATGGACAAGCGCAAGAGCGATTTCCTGGCCACGCTCGCCCACGAATTGCGCAACCCGCTGGCCCCCCTGCGCAACGGGTTGCAGATCATGCGCATGGCCTCGGGCAACCCGACGCTGGTCGGGCGGGCGCGCGACATGATGGAGCGGCAGGTCTCGAATCTCGTCCGCCTCGTCGACGACTTGATGGACGTGGCAAGGATCTCGGGCGGCAAGATCGAGCTGCGGCGAGAGCTTGCATCGTTGCAGGACGTGGTCGGGCGGGCCGTGGAGACCGCGACGCCATCGCTGGACGCGCATGGGCACGCCTTGGAGATCCATGTCCCGGACGAACCGATCCTCGTCGACATCGATTCGACCCGCCTCGCGCAGATCCTGGCAAACCTCCTGGGCAATGCTGCCAAGTACACGCCCGATGGCGGCGTGGTGTCGATCTCTGCGCGCGTCGAAGGGGGCGAGGCCGTCGCCGAAGTCGTCGACAACGGCGTGGGCATACCGCCCGAGGCGTTGCCCACCATCTTCGACATGTTCTCGCAGGTGAAGGGCAACCTCGCGATGGCCCAGGGAGGCCTGGGCATCGGCCTGGCGTTGGCGAGGAAACTTGCCGAGCTGCACGGCGGATGCGTGACCGCCTTCAGCGAAGGCATCGGGCGCGGCAGCCGGTTCGCGCTGCGGCTGCCCGTTGCGGCGCGACGCGGCGCGGCGCCAGAGGCCATCTCGGCTGCACGCGAGGAAGACCAGGGCGCCACCCCTGCCCGCCCGCTCAAGATCCTCATCGTCGATGACAACCTCGACGCAGGCGACAGCCTGGCCACGCGCCTGGAGCTTGCCGGACACGAGGCTCGTTTGGCTCGCGACGGCGTTTCGGGGCTCGCCGTCGCGCGCGAGTTCGACCCCGACATCGCGTTTCTCGACATCGGCATGCCGGGGATGAACGGCTACGAACTCGCGCGAGCGATCCGGGATTCGGGCAGGTGCGATCGGGCCGTTCTGGTCGCGCTGACGGGCTGGGGCACGAAGCGGGATGTCGCACGATCGCGCACGGCCGGCTTTCACGCCCATTTCACCAAGCCGGCGCAGGTCGAGGAAGTGGACGCGCTCATCGCGCGCGTCGCCGCCGGCGGTCCCGGGAGCTAGTGGGCGGTGTGTCGAGCGCGCGTCCGCTCCCGTACCGGATGGGTGGGGCACCCGCGGGTTGCTCCGGCCCGCCCCGCCAGTGCCGTCGCGACAACCGACTTCCCCGGCAAGTCGCGCTGGGTTCGAGACATGCAGCGCCTCGTGTAAGCCCTCGCGGTCCCGCGTGAGGCTTCAGGGACGCTCAGGCCGCCCGGCGCTCTGTCGACAGCACGACGTGCATCGCTCGAGACGAGGTGGCGCGCTCGACGCACTTGAAGCCCAGCGCCGTCATGTCGATGCCCGACAGCAAGGCCTCGCCTTGCCCGAGCAATGCGGGCGACAGCACGAGGTGCAGTTCATCCACCAGTCCGGCCTGCAGGTATTGACGGACGACATCCACGCCGCCGCCGATGCGCACGTCGCGATCGCCCGCGGCTTTCTTCGCCGACTCCAGGGCGGCGTGGATGCCGTCGGTGACGAAATGGAAAGTCGTTCCGCCGTGCATCTCGATGGAAGGCCTTGCATGGTGCGTGAGCACGAAGACCGGCACGTGATACGGCGGGTTGTCGCCCCACCAGCCCTTCCAGGTCTCGTCCGGCCAGGGCCCGCGGACGGGACCGAACATGTTGCGCCCCAGGATCCATGCGCCGACATTGGCGAGGCCTCGCGCCGCGAAGTCGTCGTCGAGACCCGTCTCGCCGTCGCCGATGCCATGCATCTGCTGGAACGTGCGCGTCGGGAAGAACCACTCCATCAACGATTTGCCACCGACGCCGAGCGGGTCGTCGATGCTTTGACGCGGACCGGCGCCGAAGCCGTCGATGGATACTCCGAAGCAGGCGACCCTGACCTTGGACATGGGGCTTCTCCCTTTCAGTTCGTGTCGATGTGACGGCTCGTGCTCGCGCCGGCTGGGGCCGCCTTCGGCGGCGCCGGGAAGCGCTCTTCGAGCCACGCTCGCCACTGCGGCTCGTCGCGCGCGACGATGCCGGCGGCCTCGTCTCCGTAGAGATAGAAATTCATTCCGACCCTGCATTGGCCGTCCATGTCGACGGTGCCGAGCGCGACCACGCCGGCCATCGGCTTGTCCAGCCGGAGCAAGGCATCGTACGGATCCTGGTTGAAGTACTCCGCCACGCCGCCAGCCGGCGGGACGCCCGCAGGCGCGGCCCAATGTTGCCCGACGCGCACGCCGTCGAGTCCCAACGCCGTGGTCAGCGTTTCCCAGGCCTGCGCCTGCGTGCCCGCGACGGGCACCATCCATTTCATCAGCGTCGCGCGTCGACCGCGGAAATGTTCGAGATAGATCCGCAGCGTGCGCAGGAACGCCGACCAGCCGGACTCGACATGCCCGAGCTGGTCGTCCCAGTCGTCCGTGCTGGCGAACAGGCTATGGACGATGCGAACGACGCAGGTGCCGCCCGACTTCGCTTCGATGCGCCACTCGGTGGCGACCGGCGGCGAGCCCGGCGCCAGTCCGTCGGACTGGCTGGCATACGTCCGCGGCGGATCCCAGGCCGTCACCGCCAAGCGAGGCTGGACGCCCGCGCCGAAGTCCAGCTGCAATGCGACAGGCGTCCCGTCGCGCTCCTCGAACTCGGCGGGCATCAACCACGAGGAGATGCCCGGGCCGGTGGCGATGGCCTGCCAGACTTCCTCCGGCGAACCGGGCACCTCGAACTCGGTCTGGACCGAACGGCGTCCCGACGCTTCCTTCTTCACGTTCATGATGTCTCCCTGGAACCGGGCTTCTGCTGCAATGGGTGCGCCAGGACGACCACGCGGTGCGCGCGGCCGCCGGGAGCGGATTCGTCGTGGTATTTCCAGACCAGCTTCGCGATGGCCTCGGTGAGTTCGCTGCTGAACGCCGCGCGGTCCGCCGCCGACCGGAAGCGGACTTCGGTATCGATCCCCAGCGTGGCCAGGCGCTTGCCCGTGTCGCTGGCACGACGGACAAGTTCGCCGACGTCACGGACGACGCGTGCGCCCAGCGCGACGAGATAGCTCGCGGACAACCGATCGGTCGCCCGACCGGGATCCACCGCGACGCGGCCCAGGGCGCGGGGCGAGACGACGTAGGAGGCGGCTGTCGCCACGAGCAGCCGCTCGGTCAGGCCGCCCCACTTCCGTTCGTCGGCCAGCCGCACCAACCCGTGCGCCTCCAGCGTGTTCAAGTGATAGTTGACCTTTTGTCGGGCCAAGCCGACTCGCGCCGCCAAGGTCGCCGACGAAGCAGGCACGGTCAACTCCGAGAGGAGTCGATTGCGAATGGGATCCAACGCCGCGGTCGCGGCAGCCGGATCCTCGATAACCTGGACGTCGAGCATGAAGAATCATATGTCTTGACAATATTTATTGTCAATCGACCGTCGTCGCCCTCCGGCACGGGCTGTCCGAGGCGTCTTCGGTGCTCCATCGCGCCATTCTCGACAGCTCGGAGGCGATGGGATCGGGGCCGATGCCGCCGACGCCGGCGAAAGGGCGATCCATGGCGACGATGAAGAAGAACACCAGGCCCAGCGACAAGGACAGCAAGGCCACCGCGGCGACGTTGAAGGCGGTCGGCGAGAAGACGTAGGCCACCGCGATGGTCAGCAACGTGCCGGCCACGACGACGATCCACAAAGGAAGCGGCATGCGAGCCGAGCCCGCGGCCAGGCGCGCGCGCCGATATTGGATGAGTTCGTCGGTGCGCGCCCAGATCTCGGTCATGAGCGCCTGTTGCCGGCCGTCGGCCGGTTCCAGGCGCCCGACAGCGCGAAACAACTGGTCGAATGCCGCCCAGGCATCGTCGTCCAGCCGGTGGTGCTTCATGGCCGACCATTCCTTGTCGAGGACCTTCTGCGTGTAGGCCGCGAGCAGGTCGCGGGCGTGGCGAGCGTCGGCGGTGTCGAAGACGGCGAGATCCCGGGCGAGCACGCCGACCGTCACCGCCTCGCCCTGCACGGCCTGGTCGGCGGCGCGGTAGGCGTCCCACACGGAAACCGCGGAGAACGCCAGCAGCAGGGAGTTCACCGTGGCGACCACCGCGAGCAGCGCGATGGCCAGATTGCGTTCGCGCTCGCCGAATTCGACCGGGCAGAGCCGGTGGAACGCGGACTGGCCGGCAACACCGGTCAGCACCCAGGCTCCGCAGGCCAGGGCGCCGAGGAGTGCGCCGGGAAGATCCAGCAGCGTCATCGTCCGCGCTCTCTTCGCAAGCGGTGGGCCCGCGCCGCCGGGGCGTCAGTGGCCCGGGGCAGCGGACGCCACCGCGCCGCTGAAGGGCCACTCGGCGCGAAGCTGCGCCTGGGTGCCGTCGAAGAGACTGCTGTCGAACCGGTCGAGCCCGGTTCCGCCGGCCCGGCCTTCGACGTGCTGCCAGAGCTTGTACGCGCTCCAGCCGGGCGGCAGCTCGGCGTGCGGACCGTACTGGGCCAGCCAGAGCGGACAGTTCGACAGCCCCGGATACGGCTTGCCGTTCAGGAGTTGCTTGAGCCAGGCACCGCCATACAGCACGGGGTATCCGCGCGACGGCATCCTGCTCTTGAACCCCTGGACGAACTGCAGGGCCTGCTCCGCGGTCATCGACGCGGCGGCGCTCGTGTTTTCCTCGAAGTCGAGACAGGCGAGATCGGCCGTCCGCAGGTCGGCTGTCGCGAGGAAGTGGTCGAGCTGATCGGCTACCGGTTCGCACGTGCCGAAGTGATAGGCGCCCCACAGCAGCCCGAGCTGCGTGGCCGCCTTGCGGTAGCCGGCGTAGCGTGGATCCACGAAGCGCGTGCCCTGGGTCGCCTTGGCGATGACGGCGAGCACGCCGGCGCGGCGGAGCGCATCGAAATCGACGTCGCCGTTGTGGTGCGAGACATCGATGATCTGGGCAGTGAGCATGTCTTTCTCCTTGGATGAAACGAGGACGCGTCGATCCTACGAACGCGTCCGCCGGCCGGCACGGGCCGGCCGCTCACAAAGCCGGGCCCGTCACGCGAGCGACGACGAATTGCGCGCACGGAATTCGCGTGGCGTCTTGCCCACCGTTCGACGAAAGCATTTCTCGAAGTGGCTGAGATCCCTGAACCCGACGTTCAGCGCCACGTCGGTCACGCGTTGATGCGGGTCGTCGCGCAACAGGCCCTTGGCGCGTTCGATGCGGATCGCCTGCAGCACGTGCTTGAACGGATGGCCCACGACACTGCGGAACAGGAAGGCAAGGTGCGACGGACTCACGTGCGCGCTGGCCGCCAGTTCGCCGAGCGACATCGGCTCGGCGAAGTGATGCCCGAGATACGCCAGCGCCTTGCGAAGCGCGGGGTGCAGCCGTTGCAGACGCTCCGGCTCGAACGCCAGCGCGTCGTCGACCCATCGTTGCAACCTGGCGACCTGCGGCCGCGGCGCCGGGCCCGTCGACGGCGCGGCGCCGCCGCCGGCGTCCGGCTCGAGGAACACGAAGGCGTGCTCGCCATGCCAGGGCGTCGGCGACGCTACGTCGCCCGCCAGCATCGCCGGCACGTCGTCGAGCGGCGGCAGCCGCGCGATCACGCGTTCGAGTTCGGCGAGGTTCTCCGGCCACGTGTGGCGACGGCATCGCTTCGCCAGCTCGCGGACACACGCCTCGCTCGCCGTCCTGCGCACGCGCAGCAACGCCGTGGCGACCAGCGCCTCGAGATCGTCCAGGCGCTCGCGAAGCGGAGGCACGGTCGTCGAGAGGACGTCGAGTTCCGCGAGCAAGGCGCGCGACATGCGACCGCCCGCCGGCGGCGCGGCTTGGTCCGTCGTCATCGACGCGATCAGGCGGACGGCCTCGCCCGTCGGCGCGCCGGGCCGTTGACCGGGCCGGGCGCTCACGAATCGGCACAACTCGGCCTGCAGTTCGGACGGGAGTTCGTCGATGCCGCTGAAGAACAACGTTCCACCGCTCGCGTCCCTGAACCAGTCCTCAGGCGTTCCGAGCGGATGCGCACAGACGACCTCGACGAAGGGCGACCCGGGTCGCGTGCCGCCGACGTGGATGGCCGCGGCCACCAAGGCCTTCTCGGTGCCGGTCTCGCCGCGGATCAGGACCGGCAGGTCGCTGCCCGCGCCCATCTCGATGAAGGCCTCCAGGCGCTGCATCGGACGGCTCGCGCCGGTCATCACCATGGGCTCGCCCAGTCGCTCGCGCGACCATTGCAGCAATTGGTGTCGTTGCACCGCGTGGCTGCAGCGTCGCGCGAAGACCCGGGCCGACTCCAGGACCTGGTCGTCGACCGTCCGCAGCCGAAGCTCTCCGATCCGGCACGACGCATAGGCGATGGCCAGCGACGTCCACGCGTCCGCCTGCGACTCGCGGGGAACCGATCGTCGCTCCGAGACGAGCCGCGACGGTGCGCCGACGGGCCGCCAGCCCGTCTCGACGCACGGCCCGGACACGCGCCAGACGAGCGTGCCCAGGCCGTCCAGCCGGATGCATCCTTCGGGGCAGCCGGCGCGTCGCGCGAAGGCCTGCGCGCCCGCGGCGAGCGACTCCTGCAGGCGGGAAGACATGGCGACGGCAAAGCGCCGGACCTCGTCGAGCCGCGCGGGCTCGTGCGACGGCGACGAGGTATCGGGCGCGTCCGTGCCGGCCGCCGTGGCGGGCGGGGTGACGCAATTCGGAATGTGCATGGGATGTCCTTTTCGGTGGCGTTGTCGATCGAGCGCGCTGCAGGAAGAACGTTAGGGACGCGGCCCGCATCGAGCGATAGGCAGCCCACCGAGAAGTCGATCGCCTCCGACGGATTCGCGGCTCGGGAATCCGCGCACGACCCGCCGGCATGCCGAGTGGCACCTCGGGAAATCCAGGGCCTCGTCTCAGGATTCCGGACGGGCGCGCGTCTTCGTCGATCGACCCGCATTTGCCGCGATCGGCGCCACTCGCGGCGCGTGTGCGCTGCTTACGATGAATCACGATCCGACGGACCTCCGTGCGGACGGCATCCACCCATCAGGAGAACCCATGGCCTTTCCCACTTCCGTCAACAGCCAGGTGACCGACTCGATCACGCAAGCCAACACCCAGGTCCTGGGTGGCGCGCCCGCCATCGCGATGGGCAGCCTGTTCCAGGCGACGGCGCAGGCGCTTTCCAACGCCGCGCACAACGCGACCTACGCGCAGCAGCAAAGCTATGTCACGGCCCAGGCCGCCACGACGATGGGGGCGTCGACGCTCTATTCGGTCGACACGGCATCGACCGCCAGCGCGACGAAGAAGATGCTCGGCAGCTGACGCCCGGGCGTTGTCCGCGACGGCCTTGCGCAGGCAGGGCCGTCGCGCCCGCGCCGCAACGGCGACCTTGGGAGAACGGCCCATGCCCGCACTCGAACACACTGCCGCCACATGGCTGCCGCGACGATGAGCCCCGCCGCGATCCGCGCGTGCGGCGCCGGCAAAGCGTATCAGTCGGTAGCGCAGTCGACGGCGATCACCGTGCAGGACGCGACAGACATGTTGCGCAGCCTGTCGGCGATCGCCACCACCGCCGCGGGCGTCGCGATGGCGCAATACGTGGCGACACAGGAGCAGCGCTATCTCGCGGTGCTGCAGGAGACACAGGCGCTGATAGCGAGCGCCACGGCCAACTTCACCAACATCGGCGCGGCCGCGGCCGCCGTGCTCGCCGGTTTCCCGGCGAGCTGACGCGCGGCGCCCGCGCCGCTTTTCCTCGCCGCCTGGCCATCGGGCGGCGACCCCCTTCTTCCTTCATCACGGAGCTTACGCATCATGACTTCGCCCTCCTTTTCCAGCGATATCGACGAAGACGTCCGCGACGTCGAGAACGACGCCGCGCGCATCGCCGCGCACGCACGCGGCGAGCAGCCGGCCGCGCCGCTGCGTGACTGCAGCCCCTCCGATGCCGAGGAGCACGTCGCCTCGGTCGTGCGCCAGGCCTCGGAAGCGATGACGGACGCCGGCATCGCGTTCGCCTGACCTCGAGACACGTCCGCGCCGCGCTCGCGAGCGCGGCGTCGAGGACACGCGTCGGGCCGAGGCGGAAGTCGACGCCATGCGGCGTCTCCTGGAGAGGCTGGCCGCGATCGCCGGCGACCTCGCCACCAAGGGCGCGTTGCTCGATCGCCAGGCTCGCAAGAGCCTTGGCCGCGACCTTGGGCGTTCGCTGGCAACCCGTCTCGTCTTCCACACCGAACCTCCCGATGCATCGGACAACCCGGAGCGACGGCGACGGCGGCATCGGACGCGACGTCTTCATGGCCGGATTCCGCGTGAGCGCACTCGATCGCGACCTGCAGGCCGGCGACGCGGTGCGGCTCGCGCTCGCCGCGTCGCACGGCGGGCGATGCGCCTTCGATTCGTCGATGACCGCGTGCCGCTCGCTCGGCATCGACGCGCTGCAGACGTGGAAGGCCAGTCCGCAGATCGATCGACCGTTGCTCGGCACCTGCAACCGGGCGCTGTGCAGCCTCGCCGACGACGACGCGGTCCACGGCGATCCGGCAGGTCGACGCGGCATCGTCCAGGCGATCGACTGGGCGCACGACGCCGGCAACACGGTGATCGTCCATCGCGCCGACAAGAGCCCGCGCCGCATGGCGCTGCGCGAGCTCGCGGAGTCGCCCGTCGACGCCACGCCCCTGTTCGAACGGGCCGAGCTCTGGATCGCCGGCGACGGCTGTCCGGCCTTCGTCCGATGACTCGCGCGAGCCGCGGCGCGGCGCGGCGGGTTGAGCGTCCCGGCCGTGTTTTCGACGATCGCGACCGAGCGGATCCTGACTCCGAAAAATAGGATTCATCCACGGTCCAAGCCTCGGCATTCCTGCCGGACGACAGGCCGCATTTCCCTCAACCAAGGAGAACTCATGGCATTCCCTACCGCCGTCAACGACCAGATCACCGACTCGGTCACGCAAGCCAACACGAAGGTGCTGGGCGACTCCCCGGCGATCGCAATGGGCAACCTGTTCCAGGCCACGGCCCAGGCGCTCGCCAACGCCGCGCACAACGCGACCAACGCGCAGCAGCAAAGCTACGTCACGGCGCAGTCGGCCACGACGATGGGCGTCGCGACGCTCTACTCGATCGACACGGCCTCCACCGGCGTGGCCACGACGAAGATCCTCAACAGCTGAGCGGCCACGTCGGCCTAACGAGGAGCCAAGCACATGGCCTTCCCCACCGCTGTCAACAGCCAGATCACCGATTCGGTCACCCAGGCCAACCTCCAGGTCCTGGGCACTTCGCCGGCGATCGCCATGGGCAACCTGTACCAGGCAACGGCGCAAGCCTTGGCGAACGCCGCGCACAACGCCACGCAGGCGCAGCAGCAGATGTACGTCACGGCCCAGGCAGCCACCACGATGGGCGTCTCGCTGCTGTACTCGCTGGACACCGCCACCACGGGCGCCGCCACCTCGAAGATCTTCGGGTGACCGTCTCGCAAGCCGCGGGTCCTCCGAGGCTTGCGCCCTTTCTTCCTAACCCACTCAAGGAGCCACTTCCATGGCATTCCCCACTGCAGTCAACAGCCAGATCACCGACTCCGTCAGCCAGGTCAACACCAAGGTGCTGGGCGATTCGCCCGCCATCGCGATGGGGAACCTGTTCGTCGCGACCAGCCAGGCGCTTTCGAACGCCGCGCACAACGCGACCAACAACCAGCAGCAGTCCTACGTGACGATGCAGGCGGCGACGACGCAGGGCGTCTCGACGCTGCTGTCCGTCGACACCGCCTCGACCGGCGCGGCCACGGGGATGATCTTCAAGAAGTCGGCCTACGCCTGATCCACCGCCCGCGCGCCGGCCTGCATGTGCGGCGCGCCCGACGCGACTGACGCAACGCCTCGTCCATGGCCACCTCCCGCTTCGCGGGCTCCGCCGATGCGGATCCAGCGGCCACCCTGGACCTGGCGCCGGCTTTCGCGATGGGCGCGACCTGCACCGCCATGGCCGACAGCCTCGCCCTGGCGATGGCCAACGCCGTCGCGCACCAGCAGAACGCGCAGGCCATCGGCGGTGCCGCACTCGCGCAGGTACTCGCTTTGATCCTCATGAAAGGAAGCTCGTCATGAACGATGACGCCACCGTCAACAGCCAGGTCATGGATTCCGTCACCAGCATCGTGAGCCTGTCCACCGCGCAGTCGCCCGCGCAGTCGCAGGGCATGCTGGATGCGGTCTTCCTCGAGACGCTCGGGATGGCGATGTACAACGCGGTCAACCGCCAGCAGAACGCCGGCATGGTGAGCGCCGCCGCCGTGACGGCCGCCTGCGCGAAGATGCTGGCGACGCCGTTCCGCATCCTGCCGCCCCCACCGCCGACGCCGCCCACGCCCGAGGTCAACCCGCTGCCGGGGCCGACGCCGCAGACGCCGTCGCCCGCCGCCGCGGCCGCCACCGCGCTGGCCACCGGCGAGGTCGCCGTGCAGTCGCTGAAGGCGCAGGCGCAGGAGTTGTCCGCGGAGACCGCCGCCGTGCAGGCCAGCCTGCAGAAGCTGGCGGCCGACGCGACGTCCGCTGCCGCCCCCCCGCCGCCCCTCGCGCCGCCGATCGATCCGCCGCCGCCGACGCCGTAGCCCGCCTCGCACGGTCTCGCTGACCTGCTTCGCGCCGACAGCACCGCTTCCCCACCCGAACACCTTTTCAAGGAACGCCCATGGATCCCACCAAGGTCAACCCGCAGGTCATCGATGTCATCAACCAGGTGCAAACGGCCACGCTCAGCCCGCAGGTCGTGAAGACGAGCGGCGCGGCGAAGGCCTACCAGTCGGTCGCGCAGTCGACGGCGATCGCCGTGCAGGACGCGGCCGACGCGCTGCGCAACATCGCCACGCTGGCCACGACGGCGGCCGGCGTCGCGATGGCGCAGTACCTGGCGACCGGCGACGACCGCTACGCCGCCATCCTGGACAAGAGCCAGTCGATGCTGGAAACCGCCACCAACGACTACCTCAAGGTCGGCAACGCGGCGGCCGAGGTGTTGCGTGGCTTCCCGGCCGGCTGATCGGCGCCCGTCCTTCCCCGAACCGGACACCGCATCAGGAGCTCCCCATGACTGTTTCGATCGCCGGCACGCCCATCCAGCAAGCCGGCTCCCTTTCGACCCTGGGTCGTCTCGCCCTCGCCTTCGTGGACGGTGGGCTCGACTGGCTCGGCTGGGCGCTGGCCGACCCGGCCGCGCGCTATGAATTCGCCGACGAGACCGTGCTGTTGGCGGAAGTCCAGCACGGCCTGCACGCGTCACCGTTCGCATGGCTGCCGCAACTGGGCTTGCGGGTCAGCCCGGTCAAGCTGATGACGCTCGGCCTGCCCGACCTGCGGTCGCTTGCGCGCGCCGAAAGCGGCGACACCAGCGCCGTGACCGCCGCCCAGCTGCGCCGCGTCCTCGACGACCACCACCTCGTCACCCAGGCCGACCTGGCCGCCGTGCCGGCGTTCCTGAAGCAGCTCGGCGTCGGCGACGCGCCGCTGTTCCAGGTGCTCGGTTTCGACGACTGCCTGGCGTTGCACGCGCTGGTCACCCGTCCGACGCCGGACGTCGGCGACGGCGCCCGCCCGGGCCCCGTCGACCACGCCGCCGCGCAAGACCTGTCCCTGCAAAAGGAGGCCGCGGCCTTCGGCCTGCAGCAGGCGCACACGCCGATCGAGTTCTGCGACTACTACCGCGTCTATCTGGATCGCAGCGAACGGGCGGCGTCGCTGTCGGCGACGCCCGAGGCCCGCGCCGACGAAGCCCTGACCGCCGTGCGCGCGCTGCTGCCGCTGCTGTTCGGCGCGCTCGACTGCCCGCAGGTCCAGGGCCTGCCGTCGCCGGCGACGGTGGGCGCGGCGGTGCAGGACTGGCTGCGACGCGGTCGCACGCTGGGCTTCGGGCGTTTGTCGCAAGGCGTGCAGGTGCTGGTGCGGCATTCTGACTACGACGGCCAGACCGGGCCGGCGGCGCAAGCGGTGGTGCAGCGGTATCTCGATGCGGCGCAGGCGTTCGTGGCGGCCAACAAGCCGGCGAGCGGCGTGCTGGGGCAGAACGGGACGAGCGGCAAGTTCCTGCTGGCAAGCGACAGCCTGCGCGCGGCGCTGCATGTCGACGAGTCGCAAGTCATCTCCTTCTCGAACTTCGTCCCGGCCTGACATCGCGACGACCCGTCCACCGACAACGTCGACATTACAAAGGCATGCGTCATGACCCACGCAAGACCAAGGTCCCTCGCGAACAGCTTCGCTTCCGCGCACGCGGCTGTCCGGGCAAGAACCCCAACTGGCATCTGACGGCACCCACCGTCATCCGATAGCCGGCCTGGACGCCCGCCATACCGAACGTGCCCCTTCAACGCGCCAACTGGAGCCCGCCATGGCCTTCAACCTCACCACCGCCCTCAAAAGCCTCGCCCCCACCCTCGCCACCATGCTCGGCGGCCCGCTCGCCGGCACCGCGGTCAACGCGCTCGAAGGCGTGCTGGGCATCGCGCCCGGGGGCGGGGCGGACGGCGTGTCCGCGGCGGTCGCCGCCGGCCTGACGCCGCAGGCGGTCGCGGCGTTGCGCGAGGCCGACCAGAAGCACGCGGAGATCCTCGGCCAGCAAGGCATCGACCTCGCGAAGATCAACGGCGACTACGCCGCCGCGATGGCCACCGTCGACGCCGCCGACCGCGACAGCGCCCGCAAGCGCGAGATCGCCCTCGGCGGACTGACGACGCCGCTGCTGGCATGGCTCATCATCGGCGCGAGCATGGGCATCGGCATCGCGGTCGTGACGGGCAACGTCACGAAGGAGCCGGCGCTGGCCACGCTGGTCGGCACCATCATCGGCTCGTTCATCTCCGAAGCGAAACAAGTGCTGGCGTATTACTTCGGCAGCAGCGCGGGAAGCGATCGCAAGACGGAGTTGCTGTCGCAGGCGGGGGCCGTGCCGGGCGACGGCTCGACGACGGCATCGGCGGCGCGGGCGCAGCCTTGAGGCGACGGCGTCGCGCCCCCACGACGGCCTGGCGCTGCGATCGAGTCGTGCGTGGTGCGATCCGCGCGGCACGTCGGACTCCGCGCCGGCGATCGACCGATCCAGCACGCGGCGCTCGTCATCGAAGCGCCGGAAGATCAGTACCACGAAACGTCTCGGCCCCGGAAGGATCGAGCCGGATGACCGGCCGTCGGTGGCGGACACCCGGTGGCGTATCGGCCGATGGCGGCGCACGTCCCGGGCACCGGCGCGACGCGTTCGAGCGCGACGTCGACATCCGGCAGGCGAGTCTTCGCCGCGCGCGACGAAGACTGTGCGATGTGGACGATGTCGACATGCGCGCGACGCCGTCCCATGCCGGCCGCGAACGTCCGAGCGGCGTCGTCGGGACGGGGCGCGCGCGCTCGAACCAGACGTCGGAGCCCGACCCGTCGCCCCGGCGAAACGCCGCCGCCCCGAGGCCCGCGACACCGACACCGACGCCGACGCCGACGCCGCATTCAGCCGCCGCGCGCGACTCCTTCGGCGCATCGGCGCGCCATCGCTCGCACGCGATGCGATAGCGCGCCATCTGACGCCACGCCTCGTCGACATCCCCGCAGCCGGACGCGATCTGCGCCTGCCAGCACGCGCGCGCGCCCAAGCTCGTGTCGTGATCGCCCATCGCCGGGCCCGCAGCGGGTTGCAGCGGGTCGAGCAAGACGTCGGCCTCCTGCAACGCCGCCAGCGCGGCGAGCCTGAGCAGCAGGGCGCCGAGCGCCGCGGCGCGGCGCAGGCGTCCCAGGCGCCGCACCCGGCGCTGGGAGCGCGCAACGAAGCCGCGCTCGCGGTCGCTGAACAACTGCGGCGCGCTCGCCGCGACCTCGGCGGCCCGCCACAGCGTCGCGCCACCGGGCAGCAGCAGCGACGGCGCGTGCCCGCCGTCCTCCCAGCGGCGCAGCCAGGGCAGCAGCTCGTCGCGCGCCGCGAGCATGCCGCGGTGCTGGGCGATCCACGTCAGCGCGCGCGGCCAGCGCCGCAGCAAGGCTTCGTGCGCGATGCGGATGCAGGCGACGCCGGCGATCCGATCGGCCACGAGCAGCCGCGCCGTGACGAGCGCGCGCGCCAGCGCCACTTCGTCGTCGCCCACCAGATCCGACTCGCGCGCCCAACGACCGGTGGTGCCGCCGCCCTCCGGCGCGCAGGTGACAAGACGCGGCAACAGTTGCGCCAGCGCGTCCTGCTGTCCCGACGGCAACGCCGCGAGCACGGCCTCCGCGCGCTGCCCGATGGCGCCCTCGAGGCCGCCGAGCGCGTCGTAAGCGTCCCAGGTCATCAAGCCGCCGGGCGCGCGCGCCTGGTAGAGCGCATGCAGCGTGTATTGCAGCAGCGGCAACGCGTCCGGCGCCTGCATGGCGTCGGCGCACAAGCGGTCGTCGAGGCGGTGCAGTCCGCTGGGGTCCGTCCCGTAGGTCAGGCCCGCGGCGCGCGCCGGCAGCCGGACGATCTGGGAGAGCGCCTCGGCGTCCGGCGCCTCGAGGTCGACGTGGCTGCCGAACGGCCTGCCGCGCATGAACAGCCGGTGCGCTGCGAGGCCGGCGTAGAAATCGTTGCGGCAGATGCAGAGCACCATGACCAGGCCGCTGTCGACCAGCGCCTCGATCACTTCGACGACGGCGTTCGCATGCGAGGCCAAGGGCGGTTGGAACAGCGCCTCGAGCCGATCGATCACCAGCAGCGGCGGAGCGTGCGACGCGTCGCACGCGAGCGCGGCCAGGTTGGCACGCAAGGTGCGCAGCACGGTGCCGGGGTCGCGACTCAGTGCGTGCGTCAGCGTGTAGATGCTGTAGCCGGAGAACAGCGCCAGGCCATCGACTTCCCAATCGAGCAGGCCACCCGCCAACGCCTGCCACGCGCCGCTGTCGTCGAGCGATCCGAGATCGACGACAGCCGCCGCGCATGCGCGCAGCGTGCCGCCGTCCTGCGCGGGCGCGGCGCGCGGCGCGGGCGCGTGTCCCATCGCCAGGGCCGGCAGCAGCCCGGCCTGGACCAGCGATGTCTTGCCGGACCCGCTGGGCCCGAGCAGCAGCACGAGCGGGTCGCCCCGCAGCCATTGCAGACGCAGGCGCGCGCGCAACAGGGCGACCGCGCCGTCGCGGCCGAAGAACACGCTGGCTCGGGTAGCGTCGAACGCCTCCAGCCCGCAGAACGGCGACGCCTCTCCCCAGGCACCGCGGTGCGAACGGACGCCGTCGTCCAAGACCACGCTCGTCGGCGCGATCAGCCGATAGCCCTGCTTGCGGATCGTCTCGATGTAGCGCGGCGCAGTGGCACTGTCTCCCAGCACGCGGCGCAGGTGCGCGATCGCCTTGTGGATCGGGTTGTCGCCGCTCGGCTCGTCCGGCCAGCACTGGTTCAACAGGGCCTCGGAGCTCATGAGCTGCCCCGGGTTGCGGCACAACGCCGCCAGCACCGCCATCTGGCGCGGCTCGATCGCGACTCGCTCGCCGGCGCGACGCAACTCCTGCGCCGCGGTGTCGACCTGCCAATCGCCGACCACGAAGCGCGCGAGCGCTCCCCGGCCGGCGCCGCGAATGCGATCCGCCGTCTGCATTGCACACTCCCCTTGCGCGGTTCGCCGGGCCTGCGTGGCCGGCGATGTTCGCATTGCATGTCCGCCCGCACGACGTACCGCGCCACCTTCAGCCATGCGAAAGGCGGTGGGGTATTGACGTCGTATATGACAAAAGGCCAGTCGATACCTTTAGAGGTATTCGCACGACTGCGTCGCAGTCGGCTGGCCCGATTTTTTCCAGTATACGTATAGGGGTATTTTGTGTCGACATGCATCCGGCAGGAAATTCCCTGATCGACGCAGGGATCCGCCATTCGGCGGCTCTCCCGCCGCTTCCGGCACGGCGTCCGTGCGCGCGGAAATCGAAGCCGGAAGACTGCCGGAAGGTCTTCAGCGGCCGTCCGGCGTACGGTCGATGGCATCGAACCAGCGGATCAACCCAGGGACTCCATGTCATCACTCATTCGTCATATCCGGCGCATCGGGCGCATCGGTCGCGGAATGTCATTCGATTCTCGTGCGGCGGCGGCCGCCGGTCCGGGCGCAGGCAAGCCGCGGTGCGATCGCGTCGGCGTCCCCACGCGAACGCGCGACACGGCCGGAGGAAGATCATGACGCTGCGCATCGTGCTCGCGGACGATCACCGCCTGGTCCGCGAAGGCCTGGCGGCGTTGCTGGAACGCGAAACCGGCTTCGAGATCGTCGGATTGGCAGGAGACGGTGCGACGGCCGTGCGCCTCGTGCGACAGCTCGAGCCCGACATCCTCGTGGTCGACGTGGTGATGACCGGGCTGAACGGCGTCGAGGCGGTGCGTCGCGTGCGCGCACAGCACGAGCACGTGCGCGCGGTCTGCATGTCGACGCAGGGCGACCGGCGCAGCATCGTCGCCGCGATCGATGCCGGCGCGTCGGCCTACATGCTCAAGGACTCGTCGTGCGAAGAGCTGGTCCAGGCCGTGCGGAACGCCTCCGCCGGCAACTTCCACATCAGCCCGCCGCTGACGGCGTTGCTCGTCGAGGAGATCCGGGCGCGCCAATGCCCGCTCGCGACGTCCGCGTCCCGCCACGCATTGACGCTGCGCGAACGGGAAATCCTTCAACTGTTCGCGGAGGACCTGGGCACGCAGGACATCGCCGAACGCCTGCACCTGAGCGCCAAGACGGTGGGAACGCATCGCGAGAACATCACGCGCAAGCTGGGCGTGCGCGGGATCGCGGGGTTGACGCGCTACGCCGTGCAGGAAGGCATCAGCGCGCTCAGCCTGTCCGAGCCTTCATGAGCGCGCGCGCCCGGGCCGACGCGGCCGTCGCTCAGACCGGGTGCCACCCCAGCTTGCCGATGAGCGCCGCGACCGTCGCGTCGTCCGGCTGCCCCGTCTGCGGCAGCCCCGCGTCCTTCTGGAACGACTGCAAGGCCTGCTTCGTCACGTTGCCGAACAGGCCGTCGATGCCGCTGGCCGCGAGCTTGCCCACCAGCATCAGGGCCAGCTGGACGGCGCGCGTGTGGAGGTCGGGCAACGGGCCGGCGCTGAAGCGCGCGTGGGCCAGCTTCAGCTTGTCGTCGTAGTTGTTCTCCTTGTAGTTGGAGCCGTTGTAGCCCAGCGCGTAGCCGGCCCAGTCCTGTTTCGCGAGCTTGCTCGCCAGGTCCGACGCGACGATGAATTGCGCGGCGGCCTGGAACTGGACGTCCTCGCCCTGCATGAACGCGGCCACCATCGCCGCGGCATCGGCGAAGCCCGCCTTCGCGGCGTTGAAGCCCATCACCTGGCCGATGCCCCACGAGGCGCTGCGCAGGGCTGCCGATTCGTCGAGCGCCATCGCCTGCTCCAGGCGCACGTACTGGTCGGGGCTCGGGTCGCTGTAGCCGCCGGGCGTCGGGTTGCTGAGGGCGGGGTGGGCGTCGAACGCGCCGTTGGTCAGGCGGTGGAACACGTGTCGCTCGAACAGGATCTGCGGCTTGCGGCTCGCGAAGAAGCCGCACGACCGCGTCTCCACGGTCGCCACGGCCCAGACCGTGGCGAGATCGACGCCGAGCGTGTCGGCGACGGTTTGCAGGCCCGTCGGCGAGAGGGGGGCGGCCAGGCCGATGAACTCCATGCGATCCTCCAGACGAGCCGCAGCCCGCACACGACAACACAACCGGGGGTTGGACACGCCAGCGTGGTCCTGCCCGCCGCCGATGTCAATCCATCGTGCCGCGGCATCCGCGGGATTGCGTCGTCAGGATTCAGGAAGACGCGCAACCGACAGCGCGCCACCCCCTCAATGCGCCACCTTCTGCAACGGACCTTTCGGCTTCCTGATGAACCACACCAGCCCGATGCAACTCAGCATCAGAAGCGTCGCCAGGGCATAGAAGTCGTTGGTCGCCAGCATCACCGATTGTTGGTCGACGATCTTCGACAGCAGCGCCGTCGGGTCCGCCGCGCCGTGGATCAGGCCGCCGGCCATGTCGACGCTGGCGCGCAGGCGCGTCGGGTCGATCACGGAGACGAGTTCGGAGTGGTCGACCTGGGTCATGTGCTCCCAGTACGTCTGCGTCAGCGACGCGCCCACCGCCATCGACATGATGCGGATGAAGTTCTGCAGGCCCGCGCCGCTGGCGACCTTTTTTGCAGGCAGGTCCGACACGCCCAGCGACGTCAGGCAGATGATGCACGCGGGGATGCCGGCGCCGAGCACGAACATCGGGACCGCGACGTTCCAATACCCCGAGTCGGTATTCAGATGCGCGCGCATGAAAAACGACGCGGCGAGTACCAGCATGCCGAAGCTGACCGTCCACCGCGCATCGACCCGCGGCAACAGCCGTCCGACGATCGGCGACGACAGCACCGCCAGGATGCCCATCGGCGCGGTCGCATAGCCGGCCCATGTCGCGGTGTAGCCCATCTGCTGCTGCAGCCAGAGCGGCGTCAGCACGATGTTGCCGAAGAAGATCCCGAACATCGTGCCCAGCGACAACGTCGACGCCAGCCAGTTGCGCGACTTGAAGACCGACAGGTCGATCGCCGGCGCCTCGTCGGTCAGCTCCCAGATGATGAACAGCGTCAGCGAGACGACCGAGACGACAGCGCACGCGATGATCACGTTCGAGTCGAACCAGTCGAGTTCGCGGCCCTTGTCGATCATCACCTGGAACGCGGTGACGAAGCAGACGAGCAGCCCGAGCCCGACGCTGTCGATGCGCGAGCGCTTGACCGCGCTCTCGTGGCCGCCCATCACGCGCCGCGCGCCCAGCCAGACGAAGATGCCGAAGCCGATGTTGATGTAGAAGACCCAGGGCCATGTCCAGTTGTCGGAGATCAGGCCGCCGAGGATCGGGCCGAAGATCGGTGCGACCACCGTCATCATCCCCCACAGCGCCAGGGCGACGTTGGACTTGTTCTTCGGGAAGACGGCCAGCATCAGCGTCGACGACAGCGGAATCAGCGGGCCGCCGGCGATGCCTTGCAGCACGCGGAACAGCACCAGCATGCCCAGCGATCGCGACAGGCCGCAACAGATCGAGAAGACGACGAAGGCGGCGAGCGCCATCGTGAAGAGGCGCACGCGCCCGAACTGGCGCGACAGCCAATCGGTCAGCGGCACGGTCACGGCCTCGGCCACCGCGTAGGCCGTGATGACCCACGTGCCCTCGGTGGTCGAGACGCCGAGGTCGCCCGAGATCGTCGGCAACGCGACGTTGGTGATCGTGGTGTCGAGCACGACCATGAAGTTCGCCAGCGACAGCACGATGGCTGCGAGGGCGAGGTTGCGACCGCTCAAGGGCTGGTCGGCGACGTGGTCCGGTTCCATGGCCTGCTCCGTTTCGCGCGGCCCCTGGCACGATCGGCGCTGCCCAGCGCCGTCTTTTCATCGCCAATCTAAACCGCTCGGTACAGTATATAGATCCACGCTTGCCTCTGGAATCGACGACGATTACCCCTGACACGATCGTTCATATGAACCGGTCGGTTTTGACCTAACATGCACATATTGATGAAGGCCAGGAGATCCGATTGAACGCAACGTCCCCGCCGGACCGCTCCCCCGCGGCAGGTCGACGTCGAAAGCCGACCGACGCCCCGGCGCCGCGCGCCGCGCCCGACGACAAGGCCACCGCCGTCCTCGCGGGCGCGCGTTCGGTGTTTCTCCAGCACGGCTTCGCCGCGGCGACGACGGACATGATCCAGCAGGCGGCAGGCGTGTCGAAGGCAACCGTCTACGCGCGCTACGCGACCAAGGAAGCGCTGTTCAACGCCGTCATCGCAGCGGAGTGCGACCGCTTCCTCGGCACCGCGCGCACGACCGTCATCGCGTCCAGCCGGTTGCCCGACGTCCTCGCGGCGTTGGCGCAGGCCTACCTGCGCATCGTGCTGTCGCCCGAGGCGTTGGCGCTGTACCGGGTGGTCGTCGGCGAGGCGCCGCGCTTTCCGGCGCTCGCCCGCCAGTTCTACCTGCTTGGGCCGCACGGCTTCAACGTCATCGTCGAACGCCATCTCGAACAGGCCGCCGCCCAGGGCGAGGTCGACTTCGCGTCGATCGGCCTCGAGATGGCCGCGATCCACTTCGTCAACCTCGTGCGCGGCGAGGCGCAGATGCAGGGCCTGACGCATCCGGGCTCGGTGCCGTCGCAGGCGCAATGCGACCAATGGGCCGCCGCCGCGGTGACGACGTTCGTGCGCGCATTCGGCCGCACCTGAACGCGCCGACGACTCGCCGCATGCGACCGACAACCCCTGGCCACGCGGTGCTCGCACGCACCGAACTGCCGTCCGACACGCTGCTGCTCGCGCGTTTCCTGATCGGCAAGATCGTGGTGCGCGAGACGCCGGCAGGCACGCTCACGGGACGCATCGTCGAAACCGAGGCTTACCCCGTCGGCGACGCCGCGAGCCACGCCTTTCGCGGTGCGACCGCGCGCAACCGCACGCTGTTCGGCCATCGCGGCCTCGCCTACGTCTACCAGGCGTATGGCATCTCGTGGATGTTCAACGTCTCGAGCGAGGCCGACGGCATCGGCGCGGGCGTGCTGGTGCGCGCACTCGAGCCGCTGGCCGGCATTCCGGCGATGCAACGCCATCGCGGCACGCTGGCCTTGCGTGACCTCACGCGCGGGCCGGGCCGCCTCGCGATGGCCTTCGACATCGACCGCCGCCTCGACGGCACCGACCTCTGCCGCGAAGGCCCGCTCTGGCTGGCCCGCGACAACGACGCCCAGGGCGCCATCGACATCGCAACCAGCGTGCGCATCGGCATCACGCGGGACGCCGATCGGCCGCTGCGCTTCCATGTGCGCGGCAACCGCTTCGTCAGCGGCACGAGGGCGATGAATACGTGACCCCCTATCGGCGCGCCGTCGCGTCGCCGGCCGCGCGCTCGCCGAGATGGCGCGCTATTGCGGCAGGCCGCGGCGATGGGCGGACGCCGGCATGTGCAGGCCCTGCGCGCCGTTGGCCGCGGCCAGGGCCAGGTCCTGCTTCGCGGGCTCGGCAAACGATTGGCGCCGGAAGCGCTCGCGATATTCGCGCGGCGTCGTATCGAGCCGGCGCGAATAGATGAAGCGCATCTGGTTGCTGTTGTGGAAGCCGCAGCGGAACGCCACGGTCTTCAGCGGCAGATCGGTCTCTTCGAGCAGCTTGCGCGAGTAGTCGATCCGCACCTGCTCGACGAACGCCGACGGCGTCATGTTGGCGCTCTTGGCGAAGATGCGCGAGAACGTGCGTCGGCTCACCGACACCGCGTCGGCCAGCTGTTCGATCGACAGCTGCTCGCCGATGTGCTCGGTGACGTGGCGCAGCACCTTCGCCACGATCGTCTCCTCCTTCGGACCGGCCGCGAGATACGGGCTGTACTGCGACTGCCCGCCTTCGCGACGGATGTAGACGATCAGCTTCTTGGCGATGCGCAGCGCGAGCTCGTGGCCCCAGTCCTCGGCAACGAGCGCGAGGCAGAGGTCGATGCCGGCCGCCACGCCGGCCGACGTGAACAGGCGGCCGTCGCGCACGAAGATCTTGTCCGGCCGCACGCGCGCGCGCGGGAACTGCGCGATGAGGCGGTCGACGTCGTTCCAGTGCGCCGTGACTTCCTTGCCGTCGAGCAGCCCGGCGTGGCCCAGCGGGAACGCGCCGTTGCAGACGGAGCCGAAGCGCCGCGCGCCCTCGGCCTTCTCGCGCATCCACCGCAGCATGCCGGGCTCGGGCTTGAAGTCCGGCAGGCGCGGGCCCCCGGCGATGAGGATCAGGTCGGGCGGGTCGACGACGTCGAGATAGCCGAGGCCGACGTGGATGTCGAGCCCGTTGGCGCAGCGGACCGGACCCGCCCGCACGCCGACGAGCGCGACGTCGTACCGCCGGTCGGCGGACAGGAACTTGTTCGCCTCGGCGAAGACGTCCATCGGGCCCGCGACGTCCAGCGCCTGCACGTCCTCGAACACCACGATCGCCACTTTCGTGGCTCGCGCTTCGCGGTCTTGCACCTGCTTGTCCGGCATGGCGCGAGTGTAGACCGATCTGTCTGCTCGGGCCGCGCGAAGGGCTGTTCCAGGCGGTGGCCCGAGACGCGCCTTCGTTGTCCCGGAACGAGCCTGGCGAGCCGCCGCGTCCGGCCGTCCCGTGCCTAGACTCGAAGCCAAGGAGACCTCTCATGAACGCCACGCCGAACACCGCCCACCCGGGCCTGCAACCGTCCCGTCGAAGCGACCTGTGGGTCGCCATCGGACTGTCGATGGCGGCCGCGGTGTCGCTCGGCTTCTCGCGCTTCGCCTACGCGCTGCTGCTGCCGCCGATGCGTGCGTCGCTGCACTGGAGCTACGTGCAGGCCGGCGGCATGAACACGTCGAACGCCGTGGGCTATGTGTTCGGATCGGCGACCGCCGCGTGGTGCTCGGAACGCGTCGGCATCAAGGCCGCGTTCCTCGCGTCGATGGCGGTCAGCGGCGGCGTGCTGTTCGTCACCGGACTGACGTCCGACTACACCGCGCTGATGACGCTGCGCTTCCTGGGCGGCTTTGCGACGGCGGTCAGCTTCGTGCTCGGCGCGTCGCTGGCGGCGAACGTGAACTCGACGTCGTCGCCGCAAGGCTCCGCGGCGGCGCTGGCGATCTACGTGACCGGCGTCGGCAGCGGGATCGTGGTGTCGGGGCTGGTCGTCCCGCCCATCCTCGGCCGGCTCGGCGCGGCCGGCTGGCCCACGGGCTGGGTGTGGATGGGCGCGATCTCGATCGCCGCGCTGTGGCCCGCCTGGGCGGCCACGCGCCGCGTGCCGGCCCAGGCTGCGCGCGGCGAGAGCGTGCTGCCCTGGAAGGACATCGTCTTCCTGTGGCCCACCTTCGCGAACTACACGCTGTTCGCCGCCGGCTACGTGTCGTACATGACGTTCATCATCCTGCTCATCCGCAACGGCGGCGGCGGCGCCGGCGACGCGGCGGCGTTCTGGATCGTGCTGGGGCTGTCGTCGGTCATCGGCACGCTGGCCTGGGGCAGGCTGCTGCCGAAGCTGGGCCTGCGCAGGAGTTCGCCGGTGGTGGCGATCGTGGTGCTGCTCGGCACGCTGCCGGTGCTGGTGCGGCCGACGGTGACCGCGGCGTTCGTGTCCGCCGTCATCTTCGGCAGCAGTTTCATGGCGGGCCCGACGGCGGTGACCGTCATCGTGCGCAAGCTGCTGCGCCAGCCGACCTGGACGGCCGCGCTCGCCGCGCTGACGGTCGCCTTCGCGATCGGGCAGGCCATCGGGCCGCTGATCTCGGGCGTCGTCTCCGACGCGACCGGCTCGGTCGGCGCGGGCCTGTGGCTCTCGCCGATCCTGCTGATCGCGGCCGCCGTCTTCGCACTGTTCCAGGCCACCGGGCGCGATGGGGACTGACTAGCCTTCGAGCGCGACACGCATCGCTCGGTACGCCTCGACCAGCGCATCGAGGCTGAAGCCGCGATTGAGCCCGCTCGGATTCGGCAGGATCCAGACGGCCGCCCCGCCGAAGGTGGCCGGCTGCGCGCCCCACTCGACGACGGCGCGCCGCGACATCGCCGCATACGCCGCCTTGCCGAGGAACGCGACGCATCGCGGACGCAGGCGCGCGATCTTTCGCGCGAGCTCGTCGGCCGCGGCCAGATAGTCCGCGCGCGACAGCTCGCTGGCGCTGGCCGTCGGCCGTGCCACCGCCGTCGTCATCCCGTAGCCGCAGGCGAGCAGCGCGCGGCCTTCGTGCGGCGCCATCAGCCTCGGCGTGTACCCCGCGCGCTGCAGCACCGGCCAGAAGCGGTTCTGGCGTCCGTCGAAATGATGGCCGGATGCGGCTGCGCGCTGGCCCGGATTCAACCCGCAGAAGATCGCCGTCAGGCCCGGCGCGAGCATGTCCGGGAGCGCACGGAGCGCGTCGTCGACCATCGATGTCCTCCGATTCGCAGTGATGACGGGCGAAGTGTGGGCCACCGATCGCCTCGGCGGCCGGCCGCGTCGCAAAGCACGCCGACCTTGGCCCAAATGACGCCACCGCGGCCCACCCGGCTCGACCCGCGGCGCCTACAGTTTTCTTCACGGGCGCGAGCCGAATTCATATCACGCGACGGCGCGCATCTCGCGAGGCGCATCGGCCTTTGGAGCACACCATGGACAGAATCCCCGACCACATCGACCCCGATCCGCAAGAGACCCAGGAATGGCGAGAGGCGATGAACAGCGTCGTGGCCAACGAGGGTCCGGCCCGCATGCACTTCCTCTTCGACGAACTGCTCGAACAGGATCGCACGGACCGCGGCGGCTATGCGGCCGCGATCACCACGCCCTACGTCAACACCATCGCCGCGGCGCACCAGGCGCCCTTCCCCGGCAATGTCGAACTCGAACTGGCGATCGACGCCTACATGCGCTGGAACGCGATGGCCCTCGTGCTGCGCGCCGGCAAGCATTCGGGCGTCGGCGGCCACATCGCGACCTACGCGTCGGCGACGACGCTCTATGAAATCGGCTTCCGCCATTTCTTCCGCGCGAAGACCAAGAGCTTCGGCGGCGACCTGGTCTTCATCCAGGGCCATTCCGCGCCCGGCATCTACGCGCGGGCGTACCTGGAAGGACGCATCGGCGCCACGCGCATGGACCTGTTCCGGCGCGAGACCGAAGGCGGGCTGTCGTCGTATCCGCACCCGCGCACGATGCCCGACTTCTGGGAGTTCCCGACGGTTTCGATGGGTCTCGGCCCGTTGATGGCTGCATACCAGGCAAGGTATATGCGCTATCTCGAGGACCGCGCGCTGATCCCGACGCAGGGCCGCAAGGTCTGGGCCTTCCTCGGCGACGGCGAACAGGACCAGCCCGAGACGCTCGCCGCGATCGCGATGGCGGGCCGCGAGAAGCTCGACAACCTCATCGTCGTCGTCAACTGCAACCTGCAGCGGCTCGACGGGCCGGTGCGCGGCAACGCGAAGATCATCCAGGAGCTCGAGGGCGTCTATCGCGGCGCGGGCTGGAACGTCATCAAGGTCATCTGGGGCAGCGGCTGGGACCGGCTGCTGCAGGACGACCACGACGGCCGCCTGCGCCGCCGGATGATGGAAGCGGTCGACGGCGAATACCAGGTCTTCAAGGCGCGCGACGGTGCCTATGTGCGCGAGCATTTCTTCGGTGCCGACCCCGTGCTGCGCGAACGCGTCGCGCACCTGAGCGACGACGAGATCGGCGCGCTCGCCCGCGGCGGGCACGACCCCGTCAAGGTGCATGCCGCCTACGCCGCGGCGATGAAGCACGGCGGCCAGCCGACCGTGATCCTGGCCAAGACC
>FTDG01004176.1_pt1 | contig 28195 bp, 26 predicted proteins | sample 1639751 | NCBI WGS metagenome assembly FTDG01 (sample SAMEA3914869, study PRJEB12502) | metagenome | biome: forest; material: soil | place: USA | collected 2012-03-12 | depth 0.1 m
CTGGCGGCGGCGACGAAGACGAACAGCGTGCCGACGAACGGCAGGTAGACGCGAGGCTCGCGCAGGCCGACGTCGGCGATCTGGCCTTCGATGCCGGTCACGACGATCTCCAGCATGTTCTGCCAGCGCGAACGTTCGTGCGAGGACGACAGCCGCCGCGTGACGAGCCACGCGCCGAGCGTCAGCGCGAGCATCAACGCCCATGTGAACGCGATCGTGGCATCGAGCTTGACGACCCCGTGTTGCCACAGGATCCATTGGTCGGGACCGATGCGCATGAGATGTCTTTCGTCGATGTCGCGCGCTAGGGCTGGTTCTCGGGCTGGCGGCGCACCCATCGCGCAACCAGGATGCGGGCGGTCACGAAGCCGGCCGTGCAGGCGAGCAGGCGCCGGAGCTCGCCTGCGCTCGCGAGATGGAAGCCGACCAGCACGATCGCCGTCCGCCCGACAAGGCTGGCCAGTTGCAGCAGCACGCCATTCGTCGACGCGACGATGGCCCGCACCGTCCACCAGAGGCCACCGAAGAAGACGCCGCCCAGCACCGCGCCGACAAGGGCGGCGACGAGAAGCATCGCGATCTCATGCATCGTCATCTTGTTCTCCTGCCTGGCGATGGATCGCGCGGTCCTCGCGCGAGATCCAGTGCCACGCGTTGAAGCAGCCGAGGCACAGCCCCGCGACCAGCAGCGCGAGCGTCCATGGATGCGCGCCTGGGTGGTGCGTGTCGAGCCAGCGGCCGAGCGCCGCGCCGGCCAGCGTGGGAACGACGACGGACCAGCCGACCAGCCCCATCGTGCCGAGCCCGAACCACACGCCGGGCACGCGGCGTCGGCGCGCCGCGAGCTTGCGGCGCGCCTTCGCGCCAACCTGCTGCGGCAGTGTCGAGACCGGCTCGTCCGTGTCGCGAAGATCAGTCATGGCGCAGCACCGCGAGCCGGCCGAGGAAGCCTGTCTCGAGCTTGGTCAACACGGCGCGACGACGGCGTTCCTCATCGGCGAGGGTGCGGAATTCGCGTTCGACCGTCTCGCGCAACGCCGCGAGGTCGCCGCCGGCCAGCGCCCGCCGCACCGAGACGCGCACTCGCTGGCCGGTCTTGATCAGGATGCCTTCGTCGACCGCGATGAAGACCTCGCCGGCGGCGGGGGTCTCGAAGACCAGGATGCCCGGCACCAGCGCGGCGACGCAGTCGCGACGATGCGGCAGCAGGCCGAACGAGCCTTGCGCGGTCTCGGCGACGACGCGCGAGACGTCGCGCTCGCACACGAAGACACGGTGCGGCGACAGTACTTCAATCTCCATGGGCAACCCCGGCGTGCGCCGGCTCCGCGGCTGTGTCGACAACGAGCGCGGTTCGCGTGCGCGCCTCGGCGATCGCGCCGATCATGTATAGCGCATTCTCCGGATAGTCCTTGAACTCGTCGCGCAGGATGCGCTCGCAGCCGTCCAGCGAATCCTCGAGCCGCACAGCCTTGCCGGGAGCGCCGGTGAACTGCTCCGTCGTGAAGAACGGCTGCGTCAGGAAACGCTCCAGGCGTCGCGCGCGCGCGACCACCTTGCGGTCTTCGGGCGCGAGCTGCTCGAGCCCGAGCATCGCGATGATGTCCTTCAGCTCGGCGTACTGCGCGAGCGTGCGCCGCATGTCCTGTGCCAGCTGGTAGTGGCGCGCGCCGACGATGCCCGGCGTCGCCATCTTCGAGTTCGACTGCAGCGGATCGACGGCCGGATAAAGCCCCTCGCTCGCCCGCTTGCGTGACAGCACGATCGAGGCCGACAGGTGCGAGAACGTGTGCACGGCCGCGGGGTCGGTGAAGTCGTCCGCGGGCACGTAGACCGCCTGGATCGACGTGATCGCGCCCGAGTCGGTGTTCGCGATGCGCTCCTCCAGGCCCGACAGCTCGGTGCCCATCGTCGGCTGGTAGCCGAGCCGCGACGGCATCTGCCCCATCAGGCCGGACACCTCGGAGCCGGCCTGGATGAAGCGGAAGATGTTGTCGATGAGCAGCAGCACGTCGCGGTGCTCGTCGTCGCGGAAGTACTCCGCCATCGTCAGCGCGGCGTGGCCCACGCGGAAGCGCGCGCCGGGTGGCTCGTCCATCTGGCCGAAGACCATCACCATGTCGGGCAGCACCCCGGCCTCGCACATGTCGTGATAGAGCTCCTCGCCTTCGCGGCAACGCTCGCCGATGCCGCAGAAGATGCTGACGCCGTCGTGATGGCCGACCATGTTATGGATCAGCTCGGTGAGCAGCACCGTCTTGCCGACACCCGCGCCGCCGAACAACCCCGCCTTGCCACCGGTCTCCAGCGGAAGCAGCACGTCGATCGCCTTGATGCCGGTCTCGAAGACGACGGACTGCGTCGAGCGGTGCGTCAACGGCGGCGGCTCGCGGTGGACCGATCGCCACTGCAGGCCTTCGGGCGCGGGCAGGCGGTCGATGGGGCGGCCGAACACGTCGAACATGCGCGAGCGCAAACCCCGGCCCACGGGTGCCTGCAGCGGCGCTCCGGTGTCCTCGACGCGCATGCCGCGCGCCAGGCCCTGCGTCGACGTCAGCGCGATGCCACGCACGCGCCGCGCATCGAGCTGCGCCAGCACTTCGATCGCGATACGCCCGTCCGCGCCGGCGCGCAGCAAGGTGCGGATCGGCGGCAGCGCCTCGTCGAAGCGGACATCGACGATGCTGCCACGAATGGCGACGACCTGACCGGTGTGCGCGGTCACGACGCGCGCTCCTCGACCAGCCGCGCCACGGCATGGCGCGCAAGCATGAATTCCTCGTCGGTCGGGATGACGTGGACACGCACTCGGCTGCGCGTGCTGTCGATGCGTCGCGCGTGGATCTCGTTCGACGCCTCGTCGATCTCGACACCCAGCCACGCCGCGGACTCGCATACTTGACGACGTATCGCCGCACTATGCTCGCCGATGCCTGCCGTGAACACGAGCGCGTCCAGCCCGCCCAGCATCGCCGCCAGTGCGCCGAGTTCGCGCGCAATGCGGTTGACGAACAGGTCGATGGCCTGTCCGGCGCGCGGATCGTCGCTGGCCTCGAGCGTGCGCATGTCGGCCGAGATGCCCGACACGCCAAGCAAGCCCGACTCCTGGTACAGCAGATGCTCGACCTGCGCGACGCTCATGCCGAGCGTGGCCTGCAGGTACAGCACTGCGCCCGGATCCAGGTTGCCGCACCGCGTGCCCATCATCAGACCGTCCAGCGCCGTGAAGCCCATCGTGGTCGCGACGCTCCGGCCTTCGCGCATCGCGCACATGCTGGCGCCGCTGCCAAGATGCGCGACCACGACGCGGCCGTCGGCGAGCGGCCCCAGGTGCGCCGGCAGGACACCCGAGATGTATTCGTACGACAAGCCGTGGAAACCGTAGCGGCGGACGCCCGCGTCGCGAACGGCGCGCGGCAGCGCGTAGGCCTGCATGACCCAGGGCTGTCCGGCATGGAACGCGGTGTCGAAGCTGGCGACCTGCGGCAGGCACGGCTGCAGTCGCGCGATCACGCGGATCGCCGCGAGGTTGTGCGGCTGGTGCAAGGGCGCGAGCGGACTCAGCGTGTCGAGTCGCGCGAGGATGCCGGCGTCGACCCGTACCGGCTCGACGAAGCCTTCGCCGCCGTGGACGACCCGATGCGCGACCGCCAGCACCGCGCGATCCGGCAACTGGCACTCGAGCCATTCGAAGAGCAGGCGCAGCGCCTGTTCCTCGTCCTGCAACGTGCCGGACGAATCGTGGAGATCGTCGTCGTGAAGCGCGACGCCGTCGCGGTCCCAGGCGACGAGACGCGACGACTTGCCGACGCCGTCGATCTGGCCATGCAGCAGGCGCTCGGCCAACTGAAGCGACGCGGCGTCGCAGCCGAACGCGGCGAACTTGATGCTGGACGATCCCGCGTTCAGTACGAGGATGGCACCGCTCATGACGAAGCCTCCGCCGTCTTGAGACGATGGTCATGCCACAACAGCGCGATCGCGCAGGACGCGATGCGCGAATGCGCCGAGTCGGCGCGGCTCGTCAGCACGATGGGCACGCTCGCGCCGATGACGACGCCGGCGGCCTGCGCGTCGCCGAGGTACTCGAGCTGCTTGGCCAGCATGTTGCCGGATTCGAGATCGGGCACGACGAGGATGTCCGCATCGCCGGCGACCTCGGAGCGGATGCCCTTGGTCTTCGCCGCGGCCAGCGAGACGGCGTTGTCGAACGCCAGCGGCCCGTCCACCAGCGCCCCCGTGATCTGGCCGCGGTCGGCCATCTTCGCGAGCGCGGCGGCGTCCATCGCCGAACGCATCTTCGGCGTCACGGTCTCGACGGCCGACAGGATCGCGACCTTGGGCCGCGGCGTGCCGAGCGCGTGCGCGAGGTCGATCGCGTTCTGCACGATGTCGACCTTGGCGTCGAAGTCCGGCGCGACGTTGATGGCCGCGTCGGTGATCAGCAGCGGCTTCGGGTAGCGCGGCACGTCGAGCACGAACACGTGGCTCATGCGGCGGCTCGTGCGCAGACCGCGCTCGGCGTTGACCACTTCGGAGAGCAACTCGTCCGTGTGCAGGCTGCCTTTCATCAGCGCCGCGACGTCGCCGGCGCGCGCCATCGCGACCGCCTGCGCCGCCGCGGCGTGGCTATGCGGCGCGTCGACGAAGGTCATGCCAGAGAGATCGATGCCGTTGTCCGCCGCCAGCCGTCGGACGCGCTCGGCAGGCCCGATCAGCACCGCGTCGATCAGCCCGAGACGCGCGGCGTCGACCGCGCCTTCGAGCGCGTCCACGCTGCACGGATGGACAACGCCCAGGCGCATCGGCGGCACGCGCCTGGCGGCGTCCAGCAATTGTCCGTAGCGCAGGTTCTTGTCCGCCATCAGCGGATCGGGCAGCTCGGTGCGCCGGATGCGCAGCTTCTCGAGCGGCGCCATGACCTCGGCGTCGCCGTCGATCACGGCGTCGCCATCCTGGTTGACGCAGGTGGTCGCGAGCACGAGCCGGTGGCGCGCGGCATCGAGCGTGCGTACCGACACCGTGACCGTCAACGTGTCGCCGACATGCACCGGCTTCAGGAACTTGAGCGACTGCCCGAGGTAGATCGTTCCCGGCCCGGGGAAGCGAGTGCCGAGCACGGTCGAGATGAGCGACGCGCCGAGCATCCCGTGCGCGATGATCCCGTGGAAGCGGCTGCTCTTCGCATACAGCGCGTCGACGTGCGCCGGGTTGACGTCGCCCGAGACCGCGGCGAACAACTGGATGTCGCGATCGGTGACGCGCCGGACGAGGCTGGCGGCCTCGCCGACACGGATCTCGCCGAAGGGATGGTTCTCGAGGATGTCGGCATCTGCGGCCGAACCGACGTTCGAAGCGGAAAACGTTTCGTTCATGACGTCCATGTTGTCGTTCATCCCATCACGTGGTAACCGGCGTCGACGAACGTGACGTTGCCGGTCAATGCGCGTGCGGCGTCGCTGCAGAGCAGCGCGGTCGCGGCGCCGACATCGGCGATCGACACGAGCTGGTGTTCGGGCGCTCGTGCGGCGGCGTCGTCGAGCAGGCGCTCGAAGTCGCCGATGCCCGACGCGGCACGCGTGCGGATTGGCCCCGGCGACACCGCATGCACGCGGATGCCCGCCGGCCCGAGTTCCGCCGCGAGGGATCGCACGACCGCCTCGAGCGCGGCCTTGACCGGGCCCATGATTCCGTAGTTCGGGATCACTTTCTGCGCGCCGTAGTAGCTCATCGTGACCAGCGCGCCGCCGTCCTTCATCAACGGTTCGGCGAGGCGCGCCATGCGCACGAACGAATGGCAGGAGACGTCCATCGCGCGCGCGAAACCTGCGGCGCTGCTGTCCGTGACGCGTCCGTGCAGGTCGGCTGCGGGCGCGAACGCGATCGCGTGCAACACGAAATCGAGCCGACCCCAGCGGCGCTCGATCTCCGCAAAGACCGCCTCGAGCTGGCCGGGCTGCTCGACGTCCAGCGGCGCAAGGATCTCGGCGCCGAGTTGCCGGAGCAGCGGCTCGGCGAAGGGTTTCGCCTTGTCGTTGAGCCAGGTCGCCGCCAGCGCAGCGCCGTGCGCACGCATGGCCTTGGCGCAGCCCCACGCGATGCTGTGCTCGTTGGCGACGCCGACGACGAGCCCCCTCTTGCCTGCCAGCGACATCATGGGTTGCGGCTCCTCGATCATGCTGCCAACACGTACTGGCCGGGCGCGTCCTCGAGCGCCTCGCAATCGCGGCGCGCCGACGGCTTGCGCCCCATGGCGGGCGGCGCCACCTCGTCGCCGCCGTGCTGGCCGAGCCAGGCCTCCCACGCCGGCCACCAGGAGCCTTCGTGCGCATGCGCGCTCGCGGCCCATGTCTGCGGATCGACATAGCGATGTCCCTCGCCCCGCTTGCCAAGTTGGTAGCTGCGCTTCGCGCCGGGTCCCGGCGGGTTCACGACGCCGACATTGTGGCCGCCGCTGGTCAGGCAGAAGCTCAACTCGGCCTCGGTGAGCAGGTGGATCTTGTAGACCGAGTGCCAGGGGGACACGGTATCGCGCTGCGTGCCGAGCACGAACATCGGCACGCGGATGTCGGACAGCGCGATCGGCTTGCCGTCGACCAGGTAGCGACCTTCGGCCAGGTCGTTGCGCAGGTACAGGCTGCGCAGATATTCGTGGTGCTGGCGCCAGGGCATGCGGGTCGCGTCGGCGTTCCAGGCGATCAGGTCGCCCGTCGGCTGGCTGCGGCCCATCAGGTATTCGTGCTCGAGGCGCGACCAGACGAGGTCGCGCGAGTTGAGCATCGCGAACGCGCCGGCCATCTGCTTGCCGTCGAGGTAGCCCTTCTGCGACATCATGTCGTCCAGGTACGCGAGCTGGCTCTCGTCGATGAACAGGCCCAGCTCGCCGGGCTCGCGGAAGTCCGTCTCGGACGCGAGCAGCGTCAGCGAAGCGAGGCGCCCGTCGCCTTCACGCGCGAGCGTCGCGGCGGCGATCGACAGCAGCGTGCCGCCAAGGCAATAGCCGACCGCCTGGACCTGCTGGCCGGGCAAGATACCCCAGACGGTATCGAGCGCGGCGATCGCGCCCGACTTCAGGTAGTCGTCCATGCCCAGGTTGCGGTCCTGCGCCGTCGGGTTCTTCCACGACACGATGAACACGGTGTGGCCACGCTCGATCAGGTAGCGCACCATCGAGTTCGCGGGCGAGAGGTCGAGGATGTAGTACTTCATGATCCACGACGGCACGATCAGGATGGGTCGCGCGTGGACGGTCGGCGTCTGCGGCGCATACTGGATCAGCTCGATCAGGTCGTTGCGCAGCACCACCTTGCCCGGCGTGACGGCGACCTCGCGCCCCGGCCGGAACTGCTGCGTGGCCGTGGCCGGCCGGCCGCCCGCCAGGCGCGCGGCGTCCTCGATGCGGTTCTTCAGTCCCTTCACGAGGTTGGCGCCACCGCTGCGAGCGGTCTCGTCCAGAACCTCCGGGTTGGTCAGCAGGTAGTTCGACGGCGAGAACATGTCGAGCCACTGGCGCGTGAAGAATGTCGTCACCTGCTCGTGATGCGCGCTCACGCCCTCCACGCCCGTCGTCGCGATGCTCCACCATTGCTGGTTCAGCAGGAAGGCCTGGTAGATCAGGTTGAACGGCCAGCGTTGCCACGCGGGTGCGTCGAAGCGCCGATCCTGCAGCAGCGGCTCGATGCAGGGCGCGCCCTCGTCGCCCGCGACGCGCCCGGCCTGCGCCAGCAGGCGCATCGACTGCCGTTGCCCTTTCGCCAGCAGGTCGCCGACCTTGCCGGGAGACATCGCCAGGTGCACGAGCCAGTCCAGGTAGGCGCTGGTGAGCGACGCCGGGGAAATGCCCTGCGTCAGGCGGGCGAACTGGGCGTGCAGCGCGCGGTCGAAGCCGGCAGGCGTCGCCGCCGTGCGTGCGACGAATTCGTCCGCGTCCACGTCAGGGGGTCCGCGGTGGACGGCTTCCGTGTCAGCGATGGGTGTCGGCGAGGTGTGCATGGAGATCGGCGGAAATTCGAACAGCATCGAGCCTAGGGGCAGCACGATCCGGCGCCTTGCGATGGATCAAGCGCCGCACGCTGTCCGTCCTGGATCGCGCTCCAGTTCGCCATCGGCCGCGCGTGGGGCCGCGTGCGCGTGGCGCCATCGGCCGCCGTCGCCGGGCTGGCTGCGGTGGCCTACGACACGTCCCATCCCGTGTCGTCCCACGCGCTCCGGTTCGGCGCCGCGAGAATCGCCCGTGCCCGCGCCACATCGTCGACGGATCCATGGACGATGACGAGATAGCGATCCGCTGCGAGATCGCGCTCGTGCCGCTTCGCCTGTTCGGCGGACAAGCCCAGGCCCGTCAATGTCGCGACCAGCGCCGAGGCGCCGCCGACGACGGCCACCGCTTCGAGCGCGCCCAGCAGCGCCGCGACGACCGGCCCGGCGGCGGCCACGATGCCGATCGGCGGCATCACCATGACGGCCGCACCGGCAAGCAGGCCCCACGTGCTCACCCAGAAGCCGCCGCAATTGCCCCACGCCAGGATCCGGCCTTCCATCGCATAGAAGCCTTGCGCGTGGCCGTCGGCATCGCTCGCCCTGGCGAGGATGGAGACCTTCTTCAGGTCGAACCCCGCCCACCGCAGTTCGTCGACCGTGTGCTGCGCGGCCCGGTGCGTCGCGCGGACGGCGAGTACCGGGCTGGTCGACGCGCCGATCCGGCCGGCGGTCATGGCATGTCCTCGTGCACGCGGCCGGTCGCGGCGGGCAGGGCCTCGATGTCCACCGACTGCAGATACTCGGGCACGGAAGAGCGCATGTGCAGCTTCTCTTCGATCGCCTGCCTCAACGAATCGGCCGCCTCGTGTTCGCCATGGGTGACGAAGACGTGGCACGGCGCTCTCGGCAGCGCGCTCAACCAGGCCAGCAGTTCCTCGCGATCGCCATGGGCCGACAAGCCCTCGAGACTCGCGACCTCGGCGCGTACCGGTATCCACTCGCCGTGGATGCGTACCTGGCGCGCCCCCGCGACCATCGCCGCGCCGCGCGTGCCCGCCGCCTGGTAGCCCGCGAACACGACCGTGTTGCGCGGGTCGGGCGCGAACGCCGCGATGTGGTGGACGACACGCCCGCCCGTGGCCATGCCGCTCGCCGACACGATGATCGCGGGCGTCCGCAGCGCGTCGAGCGTTTGCGACTCGGCGACGGTGTTGACGAAGCGCACGCCCTCGCCCATCGCGCCGCACTCGGCGGGAGACAGCCGATGGAGTTCCGGATGCGCGCGAAACAGCGCCGTCACGTCGGTCGCCATCGGACTGTCGACGTAGACCGGAAGGTCGGGGATGCGGTGCGCGTCCTTCAGCTTGCGGATCGCGTGCAGCAGCATCTGCGCGCGGCCGACCGCGAACGCCGGGATCACGACGACGCCGCCACGCGCCGCGGTGCGGCTCACGACATCCGCCAGCGACGACAGCGGGTCCGCCTTTTCGTGCAACCGGTTGCCGTAGGTCGACTCGACCAGCACGCAGTCCGCGGGCTCGGGCGGCGCGGGCGGACGCATCACCAGGTCGTCGCTACGCCCGAGGTCGCCCGAGAAGAGGATGCTTCCTTGCGCGCTGCGGACCATCGCGCTGGCCGCGCCGAGGATGTGGCCCGCCGGATTGAAATGCACGTGGACGCCGGGAATGGCCTCGAACGACACGCCGACGTCGTGCGACTCGAACTGCTCGAGCGATCGACGCGCATCGGCCTGCGTGTAGAGCGGCAACGCCGGCGCATGCTTGCTGAAGCCATGCCGATTGGCGAAGTTCGCTTCGTCCTCCTGCAGATGGCCCGAGTCGGGCAGCAGCAGCGCGCACAGCGCGGCAGTTGCCCGGGTGCAGAACACGCGTCCGCGAAAGCCCTGCCCGACGAGCCGCGGGATGTAGCCGCTGTGGTCGATGTGGGCATGCGTGAGGACGACGGCGTCGATCGTCGCGGGGTCGATGGGCAACGGCTCCCAATTGCGCACGCGCAACTGTTTCAGGCCCTGGAACAGGCCGCAATCGACCAGCAGGCGATGGCCGCCATGTTCGACGAGGTATTTCGATCCCGTCACCGTGCCGGTGGCGCCGAGGAACTGGAGTTTCATGCGACTTCTTTCGAGGGTTGGGACGACGTCCAGGTCCAGTCGCGGATCTCGGGCAGGTCCTGGCCGTGGCGCTCGATGTAGGTCTTGTGCTCGATGAGCTTGTCCTGCAGGCGCTGCTTCAGGTAGATGCCGCGCTCGCCCGCGCGCGGGACGCGGTCGATCACGTCCATGACCAGGTGGAAGCGGTCGAGCTCGTTCAGCACGGTCATGTCGAACGCCGTGGTGATCGTCCCTTCCTCCTTGTAGCCGCGCACGTGGATGTTGCCGTGGTTGGTACGGCGGTAGGTGAGCCGGTGGATCAGCCAGGGATAGCCGTGGAACGCGAAGATCACCGGCTTGTCCTTCGTGAACAGCTGGTCGAAGGCGGTGTCGTCGAGCCCGTGCGGATGCTCGGAATCCGGCTGCAGCTTCATCAGGTCGACGACGTTGATCACGCGGACCCGCAGCGTCGGCAGGTCCCGGCGAAGAATGGACACTGCGGCCAGCGTCTCGAGCGTCGGTACGTCGCCGCAGCAGGCCATGACCACGTCCGGCGCCTCGTCCTGGTCGTTGCCGGCCCAGGGCCACAGGCCGATGCCTTCGGCGCAATGCTTCGCCGCGGCGTCCATCGCCAGCCATTGCGGCGCGGGATGCTTGCCCGCGACCACGACGTTGACGTAGTGCCGGCTGCGCAGGCAATGGTTCATGACCGACAGCAGGCAGTTGGCGTCGGGCGGCAGGTAGACGCGCACGACTTCCGCCTTCTTGTTCACGACGTGGTCGATGAAGCCGGGATCCTGGTGCGTGAAGCCGTTGTGGTCCTGGCGCCAGACGTGCGACGCGAGCAGGTAGTTCAACGACGCGATCTTGCGGCGCCACGGCAGGCCCGACGACACCTTCAACCATTTCGCGTGCTGATTGAACATCGAGCCGACGATGTGGACGAAGGCCTCGTAGCAATTGAAGAGGCCATGCCGGCCGGTCAGCAGATAGCCTTCCAGCCAGCCTTCGCACTGATGCTCGCTGAGCATTTCGATGACGCGGCCCGCGCGCGCGAGATGCTCGTCCTCGGCGTCGGTGGTGGCGTTCCATTGACGTTCCGTCACCTCGAAGACGGCCTCCAGGCCGTTCGAGATCGTCTCGTCCGGGCCGAAGATGCGGAAGTTGCGGCCCGGCATGTTCAGCGACACCACGTCGCGCAGGAACTTGCCGAGCACGCGGGTGTCGCCGATGCCCGGCGCGCCCGGCGCCGTCACGTCGCACGCATACGCGCGGAAGTCCGGCATCACCAGGTCGCGCAGCAGCAGTCCACCGTTGGCGTGCGGATTCGCGCCCATGCGGCGCTCGCCGCGCGGCGCGAGCTCGGCGAATTCGGGCCGCAGGCGTCCGCACTCGTCGAACAGCTCCTCGGGGCGATAGCTTCGCAGCCAGTCTTCCAGCAGTTGCAGATGCCGTGGATGCGCGGCCGGATCGGACAACGGCACCTGGTGCGAATGGAACGTGCCTTCGACCCGCTGGCCATCGACGACTTTCGGGCCCGTCCAGCCCTTCGGACTCGCGAGGACGATCATCGGCCACCGCGGCCGCTCGCCGTGGCCGTCCACGCGCGCCGCGTGCTGGATGCGCCGTATCTCCTCGATCGCCGAGTCGAGCGCCGTGGCCATGGCTTCGTGCATGAAGGCCGGGTCGCTGCCTTCGACGAATCGTGGCACCCATCCGTAGCCGCGCAGCAGTTGATCCAGTTCGCTCCGGTCGATGCGCGCGAGCACCGTCGGATTCGCGATCTTGAAGCCGTTCAGGTGCAGGATCGGCAGCACCGCGCCGTCGTGCACAGGGTCGAGGAACTTGTTCGAGTGCCACGCCGTCGCGAGCGGTCCGGTCTCGGCCTCGCCGTCGCCGACGACACAAGCGACGATCAGGCCGGGGTTGTCGAACACCGCGCCGAACGAATGGCTGAGCGAATAGCCCAGCTCGCCACCTTCATGGATCGAGCCGGGACATTCCGGCGATGCATGGCTCGGGATGCCGCCGGGAAACGAGAACTGCAGGAACAGCCGTTGCAGGCCGGATTCGTCCTGGCCGATGGCGGGATAGACCTCGCTGTACGTCCCTTCGAGATAGGTGTGGCTGATGACGGCTGGACCGCCATGTCCGGGGCCGGACACGTAGATCATGTCGAGGTCGTATTTGCCGATGACGCGATTCAGGTGCGTGTAGATGAAGTTCTGGCCGGGCGTCGTCCCCCAATGGCCGATCAGCATCTTCTTGACGTCGGCCAACGCGAGCGGCCGCTTCAACAGCGGATTGGCAGCGAGATAGATCTGCCCGACCGACAGGTAGTTCGACGCTCGCCAATAGGCGTCGATCTTCCCGAGAAGCTCCGGCGAGAGCGTGGCGACTTGTCGTGTCATCTTGATTCCTTCGCCGGGACGGGAGCCCCGATGGTGGAGACCAATATAGGAATCGCGCCATCGGGCGGCTTGACATGCATCAACGCACGGGTCGATGACACGAATCGAGTTGCTCGTCCGCGCCCACCGCCGGGCACGCATGCTTCGCGCGAAGCCCGTTCGTTGATGCATGTCAAGCCCGGCACCGATCGGCTCGTCGAGGATGGGACGCCAACCCATCGATCATCGACAGAACGAACGGAGTGTCGCCATGAAGATATTGCTTCCCGTCGACGGCAGCGACTGCACGAAACGCATGGTCGCGTACGTCGCGGCCAACGAAGAGATGTTCGGGACCGGCCACGAGTACGTGATGTTGCTGGCCATTCAGAACCTGCCTGCCAACGTCGCGTCGCTGCTCGATGCGCAGGCCATCGACGACTACTGCAGCCATGAGATCGAACGCGTCTTCGCGTCGTTGCGGACATTCGCCGCCCAGAACCACTGGAAGGTGAAGTTCGAGACTCAGCACGGGGACGCGGGCCCAGTCATCGCCCACTACGCCGAGCGCGAGAAGATCGACCTGATCGTGATGGGAAGCCACGGACGCAGCGCGCTCGCGAACGTGGCGCTCGGCTCGGTGGCGACCAGCGTCCTCGCGCGCTGCAAGGTGCCCACGCTGCTCGTTCGCTGACCATGGCCGCCGTCCGTCGCGCCGCGCTGCTGGCCGCGTTGCTGTCCGCCGCGGCGATGATCGGCGGCTGCGTCACCGCGTATCACTGGCACGGCGACGAAGGCATCGCGCACGAGCTGGTCAACAAGGCGACGCTGAGTCTGCTGACACTCGGCGAGCGGCCCGGCGATGCCCCCTTGCAGGACGCCCTGCATGGCGCCTGCGCCGTCTTCGTCTTTCCCACGGTCACGAGCGCGAGCTTCGTGGCCGGCGGCGCCGCGGGCAACGGCGTGCTGCTGATGCGGGACACGGCCGACGGCCGCTGGACCGGTCCCGCTTTCTATTCGATGACCGAGGCCAGCGTGGGCCTCCAGGTCGGCCTCGCGCGACGCGACACGGTCATCGTGCTGCGTCGCTGCGATGCGTTGAACGACATCGTGCGAGCCAACGCCAGCGTCGGGGTCGGCGCGACGATCGCCGTCGCCGACGAAGGGGTCGCGGCCGCGGCGCTGTCGAAGGACATGCAGGCGTTCTCGCGCGTCAGCGGCGCGCAGGTAGGGGTCGCGCTCGATGGCGTCTTCCTGCGTCCGCGCACAGCGATGACCGACGCGTACTACGGCGAGCACGTCGAGCAGGGCGCCATCTTCCGAAGAACGACGGCCGCCGACACGACTGCGCGCGAGTTGCAGCAAGCGGTCGCACAAGCCACCCGCTGACACCTGCCCCTGCGGGTCGACGCGTGGCCGCGGCGTCAGAGCCCCCTCGAAAGGGTCGTCGTCGTCGGCAAGCGCACAAGCCTCGCGGCCCGATCCATCTCGAGTACGCGGCATCGAGTCATTCCCGGGAGGAACGTGCCGACGAACCTTCCACGCCTTCGGGGCGCAGTGATCCAGATCAATACGTCTCGACAAGGAGACCCTAAGCTCGGCCACCTCGGCCATTCCTGGCGGCGCCATTCCCGTGCGGCCGCCGTGGCCACCGTTTCGATCTCCAGCCAAAGGAAACCCCCATGACCACCCGTCGCTCATTCATCCAGATCCTGCCGCTCGCCGGCGCGCTCGCGCTGTGCGCGAAAGCCGCCGTCGCGGCCGACGCCCCGAAGCTCGATCCGAAGGATCCGCAAGCCGTCGCGCTCGGCTTCGTGCTCGACGCGTCCAAGGCCGACAAGGCGAAATATCCGAAGTACGCCGCGGGCCAGTCCTGCGGCAGCTGCCAGTTGTTCCAGGGCAAGCCGGGTGACGCGAACGGCGGCTGCGCGCTCTTCGCGGGCAAGCAGGTTCCGGCCAAGGGCTGGTGCAGCGCGTACACGAAGAAGGCTTGAGCGCCGGATACGCCATGATGTATCCGACCCTGCTGCTCAAGCTCGACGACGAAAGCCACGCGGGTGCACGACTCGGACGCGTGTTGAACATCGCGCGGGGCTTCGCCGACCACGTGATCGGACTGTCACCCACGCGCCCGTCGCCGTCGGGCAGCGCAGGCGTCCTCGGGCTCGACGCACTGACCGCCGAGCTCGGCGCGGAGGAACGGCGGGCCGAACGCCGCGCGCACAGCTTCAACGCGATCTGCGAGTCGTTTCACTTGCGGTCCTACGAAGTCATCGAAGCGCCGGAGGAGGAAAGCCTCGCCGTCGCGGACGTCGCGCGCTTCTGCGATCTCGTCCTGCTGGAGCAGCCGGACCCGTCGGCAGCCAACCATGAAAGACAGCGGACGCTCGTCGATCGCACCCTTCTTCACGGGCCGCGGCCGACGATCGTCATCCCGAGTACCGGATCGTTCGAGGCGATCGGAACAACGGCGTTGATCGCCTGGGACGGCAGCCGCGAAGCGGCCCGGGCGGCGGCCGACGCGCTGCCGTTCCTGCGCCGCGCAGACGCGGTCCACGTCGTCCACTTCGACCGCTTCGCCGACGACGGCGAGCCGTCCGACGCCGCCGTGCTGGAGCCGCTTCGCCTGTGGCTGCATCGGCATGGCATCGCCGCGGACGTCGCGGTGTTGACGGCACGCATCGACGTCGGCGACGCACTGCTATCGCACGCGCGCGACCTCGGCGCCGACCTGCTCGTGATGGGCGCGTGGGGCCATTCCCGCCTGGCCGAACGCTTGCTGGGCGGCGTCACCCGCACCGTGATCGAGACGGCGGCGGTGCCCGTGTTCTTCTCGCACTGAACGTCGGCGGCCGCGCGACGCGGTCCGCACGGCTGGTCGGCATGACCTGGATCAACATCGCTTCACTCCGCCGCGCGATCTCGCCGACGCTTGCGTCGGGACAAGGACCGCAAGGCCGCACCACGCTGCAATGGACGTGTCTCCACAACATGACGACAGAGTCCATCATGCGTTCCATCCCGCGCTCCTTCTCGCGTCCTTTCATGCAGCTCGCCTTCGCGGCGCTCGCGACGATCCCGGCCCTGGCCTCGGCCCAGGCATCCGCGGACCGAGGGGACTGGCTCGTGCGCCTGCGCGCGACCTACCTGCAGTCCGCCAACAAGGATTCGACCGGCCTCGACCTGTCGATCAACGACAAGACCTTGCCCGAGTTGGACATCACGCGTTTCTTCACGCCGGAGATCGCCGCCGAGCTCGTCCTCACCTATCCGCAGAAGCAGACGATCTCCGCCGGCGGCGCGGCGATCGGCTCGCTCAAGCACCTGCCGCCGGTGCTGAGCCTGCAATACCATTTCACGCAGTTGCCGGGCTGGCGCCCGTACGTCGGCGCGGGCGTGAACTACACGCGCTTCTCCGACGTCCACTTCGACGACGCCACGACTGACGCACTGCATCCGTCGATCAAGCGCAACAGCTTCGGCGCGGCGCTGCAGGCCGGCCTTGACGTGCCGATCGCGGACGGCTGGCTGCTGAACGCCGACGTGAAGAAGGCGCAGATCGCGACCGACGTCAGTGCCGCGGGCACCAAGGTCGGCACGTTCAAGGTCGACCCGTGGCTGTTCTCGCTGGGCGTCGGCAAGCGATTCTGAGCGACCGCGGCGCACGCCCCGACGACGTGCGCCCTACCTGCCCACGCGGCAGGTCGACGTCGCTCAGTGGCACATGAGGACGGGCACGCGGGCATTGCGCAGGACGTTCTGCGTGGCGCCACCGAACAGCCTCTCGCTCCACCGCCAATGACCCCAGGCGCCCATGACGATCAGGTCGGCACCGACCCGCTGCGCGCGGTCCATCATCACGTAGCCAGGGTCCACCGCGGTCGACTCGATCCAGGCGTCGACGTTCACGCCGTGGCGCGCGAGCCAGGCACGCGGCAACTCGAGGTCGGGCGGTCCGTCGCCCTGCGGCCGGTCGAACGGCGCGTCGCATTGAAGCAGCGTCACCTGGCGCGCGCGCCGAAGCATCGGCAGCGCGCCCATGACCGCGCGCACGGCTTCGGGTCGGCCGTTCCAACCGACGACCGCATGGCCGCCGATTTCAGGCATCGCCCGGCCCGGAGGCAGCAGCAGCGTCGGCGCCACGCTTTGCAACAGCACATCCTCCACTTGCCGCCGCACGCGCGCGTGATCGCCGCCCGTGCCTTCGGGGCGCGCCAGGATCATCAGGTCGCAGCACCGGCTTCGCTTGACCAGGGCCACCACGTCGTCGTGGTCGTCCACCACCGAGTCCACGTCGGCGAAACGCGCGACGACCGCGCGGTCGCCGAACAGTACCGCTCGCGCGCGCGCCCGCAAGCGCGCCTCCTCGATGGCTTGCGCCACGTCGACGTCGAACGACAGGCCGGTCGCCAGCGCGATCTCGAACAGGTTGCGGTCGGAGGCCGCAACGCCAGTGAGGTGGCCGTTGAACGCCTTGGCGAGATGGATCGCGAAGTCGATCCTCTCCGGGAGGTGCGGCTGAGGGTCGAGGTGCAGGACGATGCTTGGATAGGACATGGCACGCTCCGATGTGGGGTTGGCGGGAAAGGCGGATGTCCGCAGTCTGGGGATCGCGCGGCGCGCAAGGCTTGCTGCAGGTCAATGAACGGCGATGCGCCGAAGTGCCGGTTGAGCCATCTCAATTCGAGCGGGTCGGGCCGCCTCAAGAATCGGGCTTCCACGAATCGAAGGACTTCGCCATGACCTATGCCACCCTGCTCCTCCATCTCGACGACGGGCCGCGCACGGCGACGCATGTCGAACTCGCGGCGCGCCTCGCGCAGCGCTTCGAAGCCCATGTCGTCGCGCTCTCCGCTTCGGGCCGGCTGCCCGCGCAGGCCCGCGGCGGTGCCAACCTGGGCTACGCGCTCGCCGATCTCCGCCTGGCCGCGGAGGAACGCGCGCAGCGCTTCGTCGTCGAGGCCGCGAGGCACGGGCTCGTCGATGCGGAGGCGACCGTCGATGACGACGAGGACGTCGTCGCCCTCGTCACGCATGCGCGCTGCTGCGACCTCGTCCTCATCGGCCAGCCCGATCCCGGCGCCGCGAACAACGCCTCGGAGCGATCGCTGCTCGAACGCACGTTGCTCAGCGTCGCGCCGCCGTGCCTCGTCGTGCCGTATGCCGGCGACTTTGCGTCCATCGGCGCGAACGTCCTCGTCGCCTGGAACGACAGCCGGCCCTGCACGCAGGCCATCATCGCGGCACTGCCTTTCCTGCAGCGCGCCACGAACGTCCACCTGATGCAGTGCGACGTCCCGCTACGCGACGGCGGCGCGCCCTCGCACCCGCGGCTGGAGGCCGCCGCGAACTGGCTGCGACGCCACGGCGTACAGGCGCGCACAAGCGTGGAGACGACCGAGATCGACTTCGGCAACGCCTTGCTCTCGCGCGCCGCCGACCTTGGCGTCGACCTTCTCGTGGCTGGCGCGTGGAGCCATTCGCGGCTTACGGAGCATGTGTTCGGCGGCGTCACCCGGACCCTGCTCGACTCGATGACGGTGCCGGTCCTGATGGCGCACTGACCGATGAGCATCCGGCACCTCGACGCCTTGATGTCGCCCCGGTCGATCGTCGTGGTCGGCGCCTCGGATCGACCCGGCAGCAGCGGCGCCACGGTCTGGCGAAACCTGCGCACGGGCGCGTTCGAGGGCCCGATCCACGCGGTCAATCCTGCCCACCGGACGCTGGACGGCGAGCGCGTGTTCGCACGCTGCGCCGACCTGGCCGCCGCGCCGGATCTCGCCATCGTCTGCACGCCGTCCGACCAGGTCGCCGGCGTCATCCGCGACCTCGGACGCCTCGGCACGCGCGCGGCGGTGGTGACGACGGCCGGCATGGGCGAGGCACAACGCCGCGCCGTGCGCGACGCCGCGCGACCGCACCTGCTGCGCTTGCTCGGCCCCGGCAGCCTGGGCATCCTCACGCCGCATCTGGGCCTCGACGCCAGCCTCGCCCCTGTCGGCGCGCTGCCCGGCGTGCTCGCCTTCGTCTCGCAATCGAACACGCTGACGACCACCGTCCTCGACTGGGCACGGAGTCGCGCCATCGGGTTCTCGCATGCCGTCGCGCTCGGCGAGGGCGAGGCCGACAGCATCGACATCGACTTCGGCGACATGCTCGACTATCTCGCCAGCGACCTGCACACGCGTGCCATCCTGCTCCATGCGGAGTCGATCGCGAGCGCACGCAAGTTCATGTCGGCCGCGCGCGCCGCCTCGCGCAACAAGCCCGTGATCATCGTGAAGGCGCGCCGCGCCGATGCGCTCGCAGACGCCGTGGCCGACGCCGCCCTCCGCCGTTCCGGCATGCTTCGGGTCGACACGCTCGACGAGCTCTTCGTGGCCGCGGAAGCCTTGGCCCGGTTCCATGGCGATACCGCCCACGGCTTGACGTCGCTGTCCAACAGCCACGGCGCCGGCACACTGGCTACGGACGCGGCCCGCCACCTGGGCATCGCATGCGGCGCGCCGACCACCGTCGCCAACGACGCGCCAGCCGACCGCTACGCCGACGCCCTGCGCGCACTGCTCGAGCGGCCCCACGACGACACCGGCACGATTGTCTTCATGCACGCGCCAAACGCTGCCGTGCACAGCGCCGACATCGCACGCGCCTGCCTGCCCGTCCTGCAGGAAAACACCGATCGCGTGCTCTCGTGCTGGCTGGGCGACGACTCGGTCGCCGAGGCACGCCGTCTCTTCGAGTCGGCCGGCGTCGCGGACTACCGGACGCCCGAGCAGGCGGTCCGCGCGTTCGACATGATCGCGACCTATCGCCGCAACCAGGGCGTGCTGCTGGAATGTCCCGCGACCGCCGACGTGCCCTCACGCGACGTGGACGCGGCGCGACGCATCGTCGACGCCGCGTTGAGCGACGGTCGCGACGTCCTAGCCGGCATCGAGGCCAAGGCGCTGCTGGCCGCATACGACGTGCCGCTGGCCGGCGTCCCGGAGACACACGAGCCGCGGCTCGTGGTCCGCGCCCAGGTCGACGCCACGTTCGGACCGGTGATCCTCTTCGGCCGCTTCGCCGCCGTGGACGACGGGGCCGCCGACCAGGCGATCGCGCTGGCACCGCTGAATCGCGTGCTGGCACGCGACCTGGTCTCGCGGACCCGCGTCGGCAAGGGGATGCTCCAACGCGACACCGAGGCCGCAGCGCTGGAAACCATCGGGGACATCCTCGTCGCGGCCGCGCAGGTCATGGCGAATCTTGCGACCGTGGTCGATCTCCACATCGACCTGCTGTGCGCCGCGGATGGCGCCGTGCGCGCGCTCGAAGCGCGCGTCCGCATCGCCGAGAGCACGGGCACGGGCACGGATCGCTTCGCGATCCTGCCGTATCCGTCGCACCTCGAGGAGATCGTCGAATGGGAAAGCACGCCGCTGCTGCTGCGCCCGATCCGGCCGGAGGACGAAGCCTTGCATCGCGACTTCATCGCGCACGTGTCGCCGGCCGACCTCCGCCTGCGCTTCTTCAGCAGCCGGCGCGAGCTGCCGCCCAGCGAGCTCGCGCGGCTCGTGCAGATCGACTACGCGCGCGAGATGGCTTTCGTCGCGATCGCCGACGCGGGCACGCCGCAGGCGCGCACGCTGGGCGTCGTCCGCGCCGTGAGCGACCCGGACGACGTCGAGGCCGAGTTCGCGATCCTCACGCGCAGCGACCTGCACGGACACGGCGTCGGCAGCAGGCTGATGAAGAAGATGGTCGCCTACCTGACGTCGCACGGCACCGTACGGATGATCGGCGACGTGTTGAACGAGAACGCCCCGATGCACGCCTTCATGCTCGAGCATGGCTTCCGGATGCAGCCGACCTGCCGCGAGCCCGGCGTCACGCACTACGAGCTGCGGCTCGCCGCGGACGGTGCCGCGGTCGACGGCTCGCCCGTTCGCGCAAGCCCCGCGGCAACGCCTGGCGCGGCGACCGATCAGCGCGCGTAGAGTTGCGCGATGACATCGACGAAATGCGCTTCGAGGTTGCGCCGCTTGAGCTTCAGCGTCGGCGTCATCAACGTGTTCTCCATCGTCCACGGCGCGAGCGTCAACGCGACCTTGCGTGGTTGGCCGTAACGCGGGAACTCGCGCGTCTGGTGCTCGATGCGTTTCATCGCCGCGTCGACGGCGGCGTGATGGGCCAGGGACGCAGGCGCGGCCGGGTCGAGTCCGAGCGTCGACGCCAGGCTCGCCCATTGCGCGGCGTCGAGCACGACGATGCAGGCAATGAACGAGCGCCCCTCGCCGATGACGAAGGCCTGCTCGAACAGCGGATCGCCCTGGATCGCGAGCTCGAGATCGGCCGGCGCGATCTTCTCGCCGGTCGCGGTCACGATGATTTCCTTGATGCGCCCGAGGATGCGGATGCGGCCGGCCTCGATCGCGGCCTGGTCGCCGGTACGCAGCCAGCCGTCGATGAAGGCGTGGGCCGTCTCGTCTGGTCGATCGAGATAGCCGCGCATCACGCTCGGGCCGCGAACCTGGAGTTCCTGCTGCTCGCCGATGCGGACCTCGACGCTGGAGAGCGGACGGCCCACCGTGCACGGATCGTTGTCGTCGAGCGCGTTCACCGCCACGACAGGCGAGGTCTCGGTCATGCCGTAGCCCTGCACCACCGGCACGCCCAGGCCGAGGAAGCAACGCGCGATGGAGTTCGAGAGCGCCGCCCCGCCGCTAACGGCCAGGCGCAGGCGCCCGCCGAAGCTGGCGCGCAGCGGCGCGCCAACGGCCTTGTCGAGCGCGCGCCAGAGCAGGTTGTCGTAGAGCTCGAGCAGGCGGCCGCCGCAGGGCACGCCCTGTTCTCGCCGGAAGCGACGCCAGCCGACCGCGATGGCCAGCCGCAACGCCAGGCCGCGCCACGCCGAGCCGGCGACGCGCTGCAGCAACTGGGCATGCACGCGTTCATAGATCCGCGGCACAGAGACGAGAACGGTAGGCCGCACTACTCGCAAGTCCTCGGCCAGCAATGCCGTCGATCGCGCGAACGCGACGCAGCAGCCAGCGGCGATCGGCAAGTAATAGCCGGCCGTGCGCTCGAAGGTGTGCGACAGCGGCAGGAAGGACAGCAGCACGTCGGCAGGCCGGGGCGCGATGCGCTCCAGGGCCGCGTCGACGTTGGCCACCACGTTGGCATGCGTGAGCATCACGCCTTTCGGCCGGCCTGTCGTGCCCGATGTATACACAATGGCTGCGAGATCGTCCGGGGCGCTCGTCTGCCACGCGGGTGGCGCGGCAGCCGACGTGCGCGAGGCCAGCCATTCGTTCAGCGACAGCACGGCTGGACCGGCCGATGCCGGGTGCGGCAGGGACTCGCGACGTTGCACGACGACCCACTTGAGCGCGGGCAGCTCGACGCGCTCCGCGGCGATGGCGCGCCACTGCGTGTCGGTCGTCGCGAACAGGATCGAGGCGCGGCTGTCGGCCAGGATGTAGGCGATGCTGGCTGGGTTGTCGAGCGCATGCATCGGCACGGGAACGCAGGCGCGCGAGAGCGCCGCCTGGTCGACGCACACCGCATCGATCCCGTTGGGCAGCAGCATGCCGATGCGCGCTCCCCGCGCGAGCCAGGTGCCGTCCAGCGCCCGGGCGAAATGCCGGACGCGCGCACCGATGCCCCGCCAGTCGAGCGATCGCCAGCAGTTCTCCCCGACGTCGAACTCGCGATAGGCCTCGCGATCCGGTGTGCTCTCGACGCGCCGCTGGAAGATCGTCGCGAGCGTCCGCTCGCCATGCTTGCAATGTCCGCACTCGGCTCCGTTGCCCGAGCAAGGGCCGTCGCGTCCATTCACTTGCGCCACCGTGGCCGGATCGACATCGGATCGCGGCGGCGCGATACGGCCTGACGTATCGAGGATGCCCATGGCGCCGGCCTACTGGACGACATCAGGAGTCTTGACGATCGCCGTCCAATCGCGCGTCCACTGCGCGAGGGACGCGCGCGTCTGCTCCATCATCGACGACATCGGCGACATCGGCACGGCGGAGCCGGTCGCGTCGGCCGTCGCCGGTCCGCCGCGGACGGAGAGCGCCTGGAACTGGCGTGCCGCCTCGTCCTGCAACCCAACCCACGCCTGCATGATGTCGGCTTGCCTCGCGCTGCCCAGATCCATCCACGCCTGCTGCAGACGGCTGATCAGCGCGGCGAGGTCCTCGGTGTCGCGAGCCCCGCTCGCGAGCGTGCCGATGTCGCGCATCGACGTCGCGAAGGATGCCAGCGCTGCGGCGCGGTCGAGTTCCGCGTGCTGAATCAGCGCGATCACCCGCGCGGACGACGCGCACCAGCTCGCGACGAGCGGCGCGACCCCGGCCAGGAACTCGACCGGCGGTACGATGCCCGCGCCCTGCGCGTCCGTCTCTTCGTGAGACCCTGCGATCGCCGATTTGCGTGCCATGGAATTCTCTCCTGCCGGTAGTTGGAACCATCAGGCCATCGAGGCGGGCTCGACGGCTTGATCCACGTCAAGCCTTGGCTTGCGCACTGCGTACCAGCAGTACCGGGACGGGCGCGAGGCGCAGGATCTGCTCGGCATCGCTGCCCAGCAGCAGGCGGCCGACGCCGCGACGGCCGTGCGTGCCGATGACGATGAGGTCGGCCGACCATTCCTGGGCCGCCTTGATCACGAGGTCGCAGACGCGACCGTCGAACGAGTCGAGCAGCTGGTGGTCGACCGGGACGCCAGCGAGCTTGACGGCATCGGTCGCATCGGCGAGCACGCGCTGCCCGGCCTCGCGGACGACCTCGAACAGGTCGCCGGCGCCGCTGACGACGCCGTCGAAGCCGAGCGCGACGAAGGGCTCGTCGAGGACGTGTACGAGATGGAGATGGGCGCCCGTCAATTTCGCGAGCGCGATCGCCTCGGACAGGCCTTGCCTGGAACTGGCGCTCCCATCGACGGGAACGAGGATGCGTTGATACATGGACTGGTCTCCTCGACCCGATCGGCCGGGCCGGTATGCCGGAGTCTGTCGACACACCGCGATGCGCGGCTTGCGCTGCGTCAGGATCGTCATGCCCGCGGATTGATCTGGAGCAAGCCCGCGCCAGCGCCCTGGTGGGACGCTGCAGGCCTCCAATGCCGTCCCGCCATGTATTCCACGATCCGCATCCTCCACGCCGAGCACACCGCGCTCGTGACCCTGCTGCGCGCCGCGACCTGGCAGGTGGCCAAGGCACGCGAACAAGGACGTGCGCCGGATTTCGCGAGCCTGCGCGCGATGCTGTTCTACATCGCGGAGTTTCCCGAGCAACATCATCACCGCAAGGAATCCGGGTTGCTGTTCCCGAAGCTGCGCGCGCGCACGCCGCTCGCTCGTCCACTGCTCGACCATCTCGACGGCGACCATGCGCGCGGCGAAGCGCGGATCCGCGAACTCGAACATGCGCTCACGGCGTTCGAGATGCTCGGCGAATCGCGTCGGGCCGCGTTCGAGAGCGCGCTCGCACGCTACGTCGACTTCTATCTCGTGCACATGTCGCTCGAGGAGCGCGAGATCTTTCCGCTCGCCAGGCGCGTGTTGCATGCGCGTGATTGGGAAGAGCTCGACGCTGAATTCACGGCCACGCAAGACCCGCTGACCGGGGCCGCCCCGCAAGCAGACTACATCGAGCTGTTCGCTCGCATCCGCCAGCAGTTCCCGACCGCGTTCGCGTGCGCCGGCCGCGCCGCCTTGCCTTGATCTGGCGCAACCCTGGTTCGCTTCGCACGCGGAACAATGCGAACCCATGACCCCCGTCAACACCATCGCTTCCGATCTGGACGTCGCCCTCGACGCGAAGCTCGACGCCGACCTCGACATCCATCGCCCGCACGCCGTGCCCGCTGCCCACAACGGGGCCTGCTCGAACTGCAACTTGCGCGAGCTGTGCCTGCCGGTCGGGCTGTCGCCGGGGGAACTGGATCGTCTCGACACCCTGTTGAAGACGCGCCGGACCCTGCGCCGCGGCGACACGCTCTTTCGCCGCGGCGACGCATTCGCTTCCATCTATGCCGTGCGCACAGGCTTCTTCAAGACCACGGTCTCGACCGAGGACGGCCGCGACCAGGTAACAGGCTTCCAGATGGCGGGCGAGTTGCTGGGCCTCGATGGCATCGGCGACGCGCAGCACAGTTGCGACGCGGTGGCGCTGGAGGACTCGCAGGTCTGCGTGATCCCGTTCGCCCGGCTCGAAGAGCTCGCGCAGCAGTTCACCCAACTGCAGCGCCAGTTCCATCGCGTCATGAGCCGCGAGATCGTGCGCGACCACGGCGTGATGCTGCTCCTGAGCAGCATGACGGCCGAGGAGCGCGTCGCGGCCTTCCTGCTGAACCTCGCGCAGCGGCTGGAGGCCCGCGGCTTCTCGCCCTCGTCCTTCGTTCTGCGGATGACCCGCGCCGAGATCGGCGCCTACCTCGGCCTGAAGCTGGAGACCGTCAGCCGCAGCTTCTCGAAATTCCATGACGACGGCATCGTGGACGTGCGACAGCGCGAGGTCCGCATCGTCGATTCCGCCGCGCTGCGTCGGCTGGTGGCCGGCGAGGCCGCCTGAGCCTGGCGGATACCCCAACCTGTGCCCGCACCGCGTCGATGACCGCCGTCGCCGAAGCCTCGTTGCGCATCGGCGGCATGCATTGCGCGGCCTGCGCGGACATCGTCGAGCGTGCGTTGCAGCGCCAGCGCGGCGTGGTCGAGGCGCGTGTCAGCGCCGCGGCGCAGTGCGCATCGGTGCGCTGGGATCCCGACGTCGTCGATGCCGCGTCGCTGCTGAAGGCGGTGCGCGACGCGGGCTACGACGCCACACCCGACACCGCCGCCGATGCGCGCGCCGCGCGCACGCGCGAGTCACGCGCCGCGCTGTGGCGGCTCTTCGTCGCGGCGTTCTGCGCGATGCAGATCATGATGCTCGCCGCGCCCGCCTACTTCAGCGCGCCCGGCGAGCTGTCGCTCGAATACAAAAGGCTGCTGGACTGGGGCGGCTGGCTGCTCAGCCTGCCCGTGCTGTGCTTCTCGGCGGCGCCGTTCTTCGGAGGCGCGTGGCGCGCGATGCGGCAGGGCCGGATCGGGATGGACGTCCCGGTCGCACTCGGCATCGCGGTGGCCTTCGTGACCAGCACCGGCGCGGCGCTCGCCCCCGGCGGCGTGTTCGGCCGCGACGTCTTCTTCGATTCGACGGCGATGTTCGTCAGCTTCCTGCTCGCGGGGCGCTTCCTCGAGATGCGCGCGCGCCATCGCGCCGAACAGTCGCTCGAGGAGGTCACGACCCGGCTGCCGCGATCGGTACTGCGCGAAGGAGCGGACGGCACGACGACGCTGGTCGACGTCGATACCGTCTCGATCGGCGATCGCCTGCGCGTGCCGTATGGTGAAGCCTTCGTCGTCGACGGCGTCGTCGTCGCGGGATGGACGCAGGCGGACGAGTCGCTGCTCACGGGCGAATCGCGACCCGTATCGAAGCGCGAAGGCGACGCGGTGATCGCCGGCAGCGTGAACCTGGGTGGCCCGGTCACGGTCGGCGTCGAGCGGATCGGCGCCGACACCCGCGCCGAAGCGATCGCGGCGTTGATGCGGGCCGCGCGCTCGCAGCGGCCCGCGACAGCCGCGGTCGCCGACCGCTGGGCCGGCCCCTTCCTGTGGGCGGTGCTGCTGCTGGCCGCGCTGGCCGGCGCGGCCTGGAGCATCGTCGATCCTGCCCGCGTGGTGTGGGTCGTGGTGTCGGTGCTCGTGGTGACCTGCCCCTGTGCGTTGTCGCTGGCCGTGCCCGCAGCGCTGCTGGCCGCCATGTCCGCGATGGCACGCGAGGGGCTGCTCCTGCGCAACATCGACGCGATCTCGGGGCTCGCGCGTGTACGCACGTTGTTCGTCGACAAGACGGGCACGTTGACCGACGGGAAAGTGCATTGCACGCGCGTGCAAGGCGCGGGCGACGTCGACGCGACGCGCGCCATCCGGCACGCCGGCACCGCCTCGTCGCTCGCGGCGTGGTCGACGCATCCGCTGTCGCGCGCGATCCAGGATGCGTTCACGGGCGACGGGATGGTGTGGAGCGGGCTCGTCGAACGGCCGGGCCTGGGACTCGAAGGCGCGGATCCGCGCGGCCGCCGCTGGCGGCTCGGGACACCAGGCTGGGCTTGCGACGGCGCGACGGCGCTGCCCGATGGCGCCAAGGTCTGCTTGTCCGTCGAGGGCAAGGCCGTCGCCGTGTTCGACTTCGACGAGCGCGTGCGCGACGACGCCCGCCAGGCCATCGAGGCCCTGCACGCCGACGGCCTGGCGATCCACCTGCTGTCCGGCGACGACGACGCGCGCGCTCGGCGGCTGGGCGCGCAGCTTGGCCTCGACTCGGCGCTCGGCAACCTGACGCCCGAACGCAAGCTCGCCGAAGTCCGCGCCGCGCAGCGACGGGGCCAGTTCGTCGCGATGATCGGCGACGGCGTCAACGACGCACCCGTGCTCGCTCAAGCCGACGTCTCGATCGCGATGGGCGAAGGCGCGCTGGTGGCGCGCACGCAGGCCGACGGCGTGCTCATCTCGAACCGTCTCGGCGACTTCGTGCGCGCGCGCGCGCTCGCGCGCCGCGCGCTGCGCGTGGTGCGGCAGAACTTGTGGTGGGCGGCGATCTACAACGGGAGCTGCGTCCCGCTCGCGCTGTCCGGCCATCTACCGCCCTGGGCGGCCGGTCTCGGCATGGCATGCAGCTCGCTGTTCGTGATCGCCAACTCGATGCGGCTGGCACGCTGACATGGACATCCTCTATCTGCTGATCCCGTTCTCGGCCGCGGTCGTCCTCGGCCTCATCGCCGTGTTCGGGTGGGCACTGTTCGGCGGCCAGTTCGACGATCTCGAGCGCGAAGGCGAGCGCATCCTGTCCGACGATTCGCCGACGCTTGACGTGCATCAAAACATCGTGTCCGCTGCCACGGAAGAATGACCTCGAGCCCCGTTGCCGATGGGGCCATGAAGGGATTTCCATGGTCAAGTCTTCCGTGACGGGGCACGCGCCGTCCGCGTCGGTCTACGACGACTCCGCGGTGCGCCTGTTCGCGATCGCCGCCGTCGCCTGGGGGGTCGTCGGCATGCTGGTCGGCGTCTACATCGCGGCTGAACTCGCATGGCCAGACATCAATTTCGGGCTTCCCTGGCTCAGCTACGGCCGCATCCGGCCGCTGCACACGAACGCGGTGATCTTCGCGTTCGGCGGCTGCGCGCTGATGTCGACGAGCTACTACGTCGTCCAGCGCACGTGCCAGGTGCGACTCTTCTCGAGGACGCTGTCGCTGCTGCACTTCTGGGGCTACCAGGCCGTGATCGTGCTGGCCGCCGTCACGTTGCCGCTGGGCATCACGCGCGGAAAGGAGTACGCCGAGCTCGAGTGGCCGATCGCGCTGCTGCTGGCCGTCGTGTGGGTGATCTACGCAGTCGTCTTCTTCGGCACGATCGGCATCCGCAAGGTGCGCCACATCTACGTGGCGAACTGGTTCTACGGCGCCTTCATCATCGCGGTCGCCTTGCTGCACGTCGTCAACGGCGCGGTGATCCCCGTGAGTCTGACCAAGAGCTACTCCGCCTACGCCGGGGTGCAGGACGCGATGGTGCAGTGGTGGTACGGCCACAACGCGGTCGGCTTCTTCCTGACGGCCGGCTTCCTCGGGATGATGTACTACTTCATTCCGAAGCAGGCCCAGCGGCCGGTCTACAGTTAC
>FTDG01003382.1_pt1 | contig 26220 bp, 13 predicted proteins | sample 1639751 | NCBI WGS metagenome assembly FTDG01 (sample SAMEA3914869, study PRJEB12502) | metagenome | biome: forest; material: soil | place: USA | collected 2012-03-12 | depth 0.1 m
GATCGAGTGCCCGCGGCGACGCCGGCCCCGACGTCCTGCCACCCGATCCGCAACGGCCACGCCCGTTCGCCGCGCCATCCCCGACAACACGTCGCGACCAAGCATCGTGCGGTGCCGCTGTCGTCGTCCGGGTGGGTGCACCGTGATCGCTGCCCCGAGATGGTTCGCATGAGACTCGATCGCATGCGAGTCAACTCTTGATGGATCGCCGCCGCGAATTTCCAGGGTTTCCTAACCTTCAAATGAGTTGGAAAAGAACTTCGGCGTGCGACCGGCCAGCGCGATCAATCTCCTACTGGGTTACGCATGAACGATTGCAAAGCCCTCGTCGCGTGCCTACTATCAGCTCCGCCGTGACCCGCATCCTCCATCTCCTCGACGCTTCGATCCGCATGCTGGTGGCGGTGGCGCTGTGCTTCGTGGCGGTCTCGGCGGCACAGGCGCAGGCCGATGCGGTGCCTGCCTTCAAGGAGCTCGATTCGATCGACGCGCGCGTGCAGGGCTGTGTCACCTGTCACGGCCAGAACGGCCAGGGCACGGCCAGCGGCTACTTCCCGCGCATCGCGGGCAAGCCGGCCGGCTACCTGTACAACCAGCTCGCGGCATTTCGCGACGGCACCCGCAAATATCCGCCGATGAATTACCTCGTGGCGTATCTGCCGGACGGCTACCTGCACGAGATCGCCGAGCACTTCGCGAAGGAGCGCCCGCCGTTTTCGCCGAAGGAGGCGACGAGCGCCGACGAGGCCACGCTGCAGCGCGGCAAGACGCTGGCGACCGTGGGCGACAGCCATATCGGCGTGCCGGCCTGCGTGGCGTGCCACGGCGCCGGGCTCACCGGCATGGAGCCGGGGATCCCGGGACTCGTCGGGCTGCGCTCGAACTATGTCGTGGGCCAGTTGACGCGCTGGCGCGTGGGCGACCGGCATGCGACCGAGCCTGATTGCATGAAGCGCGTGGCGTCGCACCTGGCCGATGCGGACGTTGGTGCCGTCGCCGCGTGGCTCTCGCAGCAGGCGCCGCCGAAGAACGCGGCGCCCGAATCCGCAAACCTGGTGCGCATGCCGTTCGCCTGCGGCAGCCAGGGCGAGCCGCCGCCGTCGCCGCTGCAGCAGGACGACAAATGAAGCTGCTCGCCCGCATCGTCGTCGTGCTCGTGGTGCTCGCCGCCATCGCCGCGGGTGTGCTGTATGCACTGCATCCGGGCATGCTGCCGCGCAAGCTGGGCGCGAAGGAAGGCAACGCGACCACGCAGGTGATCACGCGCGGCGAGTACCTCGCGCGCGCCGGCGATTGCGTCGCTTGCCACACCGATCCGAACGGCAAGCCCTTCGCCGGCGGCCGCGCGATGCCCACGCCGTTCGGCAGCCTGTTCGTCCCCAACATCACGCCCGACGACGACACCGGCATCGGCCTCTGGAACGCGGACGACTTCTACCGGATGATGCACACCGGCGTCTCGCGCGACGGCACGCTGCTCTATCCCGCGATGCCCTTCGCGTCGTACACCAAGGTCACGCGGGCCGATTCCGATGCACTCTTCAGTTATCTCCAGTCGGTGACGCCGGTGCGGCAGAAGAACCATCCGCACGAGCTGAAGTTCCCGTTCAACAACCGTGACCTGCTGATCGGCTGGCGCACGCTGTATTTCCACGAGGGCGAGTACGCGCCCGACCCCGGCCAGTCCGCGCAATGGAACCGTGGCGCGTACCTCGTGCAGGGGCTGGGCCACTGCGCGATGTGCCACACGGCGATCAATGCGCTCGGAGGGTCGAGCGAGTCGAAGGCCTTCGAGGGCGGCATGATCCCGAACCAGAACTGGTACGCGCCGTCGCTCACGTCGAACCGCGAGGCCGGCCTCGGCGACTGGCCGGAGCGCGACATCGCCGACCTGTTGCAAGTCGGCGCCTCGCACCGCGCGACGACGTACGGCCCGATGGCCGAGGTCGTCTACAACAGCCTGCAGTACGTGACCGACGAGGACGCCGCCGCGATGGCCGTCTACCTGAAGGCGCTGCCCAAGCGCGACGCCGAGCCGCCGCCGACGAGCCAGGCCCGGCTGGTCGACCCGTCCGTGATGGAACTCGGGCGCAAGACCTACGCGGCGCAGTGCGCCGTGTGCCACGGCGACGAAGGCAAGGGCCAGCCGCCGGCCTTCCCGCCGCTCGCGGGCAACCAGTCGATCACGATGTCGTCGCCGGTGAACTCGATCCGCATGGTGCTCAACGGGGGCTACGCACCGGGCACCGCGAAGAACCCGCGACCGTACGGCATGCCGCCGTTCAACCATATCCTGAGCGACGACCAGGTCGCCGCGGTGGTGACCTACGTGCGGGTCGCGTGGGGCAACAACGGCACGCCCGTCACCTCGGCGCAGGCGAACGACCTGCGCAAGCTGCTGCCCGAATGAGGAACGCGATGACCGACGAACCGAGCACCCCGATCGACGAGCCAGGCGAGCAGGCACGCATCGACGCGATCGTCGCGCAGGGACCGCGCGGCGCGTTCGCGGTGGCCGGCGTCGCGACGGCGATCGTCGTCGCGATCTGGTTCGCGTTCTACTTCTTCGCATACCTGCCGCGTGGGGCCGTGCAATGAATGCCGTCCCGCACGACCACGCGGCCGAGGCCGTCGCCGAAGGTGCCGAGCGGCGCTGGGCGATCGTCGTCGGCGCCATCCTGCTGCTGCTCGTGGCGATGATGGTCGTCACCGGCGTGCACTGGGCCGCGATGCCGCCGTCGCGGGTCGAGACGGTCGACATCAAGACGCTGCACATCGCCGGCGAGTTCGTCGAGAGCAACCTCGGCACCGCCGTCGACGCCGACGGCAAGGTCACGGTGCGCCTGGTCGCGCAGCAGTACTCGTTCCAGCCGCAATGCCTCGTCGTGCCCGCCGACACGCCGGTGACGTTCCGCGCGACCAGCACCGACGCGATCCACGGCTTCGTCATCGGCACCACCAACGCGAACACGATGCTGGTGCCGGGCTTCGTCTCGACGTTCACCACCAGCTTCCACCAGCCCGGCATGGCGCTGATGCCTTGCCACGAGTACTGCGGCACGGGCCACGAGGCGATGTGGGCGCACGTGCTGGTGCTGTCGCAGGACGACTTCCGCGCCCGGGCGCGCGGCGTGGAAAGGCTCAGCTGTGTCCCGCGCTGAACTTGGCGCAGCCCTGTCGGCGCCGGCGCCGGACGCGCGCCATCGCGCCGACCGCCTCGTGCTCGCGCACTTCTGGCTCGCGTTCATCGCATTCCTCGGCGCGATCTGCCTGGGCGAGTGGCAGATGTTCATCCGCTCGCCGCTCAGCACGTGGATCAACAATCCCGAGCACTACTACCGGTCGGTCACCGCGCACGGTACGGTGATGGGGTATGTGATGCCGACGCTGGTCGCGATGGGTTTCGGCTACGCGGTGAGCGAGCGCGCGTTGAAGCAGGCGCTGGTCGGGCTGCGCTGGGCGTGGGCCGGCTTCTGGCTCGTGGTCGCGGGCACCGTGATGGCGGCAACGACGGTCGCGCTCGGCAAGGCCTCGGTGCTGTACACGTTCTATCCGCCGATGATCGCGAGCCCGTTCTACTATCTCGGCGTCGTGCTGGTGGTCGTCGGTTCGTGGATCTGGGTCGCGTTGATGGCGGTGAACCTGCGCGCGTGGCGACGCGCGAACCCCGGCGCGACGGTGCCGCTCGCGATGTACGGCAACTGCGCCGGCGCATTCCTGTGGGCATGGACGTCGCTCGGCGCGGCGCTCGAGATCCTGTTGCTGATCCTGCCCGCATCGCTCGGCTGGACCGACACGATCAACGCCGGCCTGGCGCGCGTCTTCTTCTCGTGGACGCTTCACGCGATCGTCTATTTCTGGCTGATGCCCGCCTACATCGCGTTCTACACGATCGTGCCGCGCGCGATCGGCTCGCGCCTGTACAGCGACGCGATGGGCCGCGTCGCGTTCGCGCTGTTCCTCGTCTTCTCGATGCCCATCGGCATCCACCACCTGTTCGCCGATCCGCAGGTCGGCGCCGGGTTCAAGTTCGTGCACGCGGCGATGACGGCGATGGTCTCGTTGCCGACCTTGCTGACGGTGTTCACGATCGTCGCATCGGTCGAGATCGTCGCGCGGCTGCGCGGCGGCCGCGGCGCGTTCGGCTGGGTCAAGGCATTGCCGTGGCGCAATCCGATGATGCTGGCGCTCGCGTTCTCGTTCGTGATGCTGGGCTTCGGCGGCGCCGGCGGTCTCATCAACATGAGCTACCAGATGAACGAGACGGTGCACAACACGCAGTGGGTCACCGGCCACTTCCACCTGATCTTCGCGGGCGCGATCGTCATCATGTACTTCATGATCGCGTACGACCTGTGGCCGTCGCTGACGCGCTGCGCGCCGCTGCCCGCCGGCGCGATCCGCGCGCAGCTGTGGCTGTGGTTTGTCGGCATGCTGGTGCTCACGCTGCCGTGGCACTGGGTCGGGCTGCTGGGCATGCCCAGGCGCATGGCGTACTACGACTTCACCGACCCCGCGCTCGCGTCGCAGGCGTGGACGGTCACCGCCTCGACGCTCGGCGGCGCGCTGGTCGTCGCGTCGGCGGCGCTGTTCGTGTGGATCCTCGCGCGCGCGGGCCTGTCCGGGCGCGCGGACGCGCCGGCACCCGCGCCGTACACGTTCAGCCGTGCCGTGCACGAGGGCGCGCCGGTGCCGCTCGCGTTGAACCGCCTCGGGCTGTGGGTGGGCATGATGATCGCGTTGACCGTCGTCAACTACGGCTATCCGATCGCGCAGCTCGCCGCGTTGAAGCAGGCGTCGGTGCCGGTCATTCCCATCGGGACGCGGTGATGAGCGACCCCCGCCTCTACTCGTGGGCCAACGCCTGGTTCAGGCGCAGCGTGCTGGCGCTGGTCGCGCTGACGGCGCTCGCGATGGCGGTCGGCTTCCTGTGGCTGCCGCAGGCGGCGGCCGACTTCGGCGCCCAGGGCCTGTGGGCCAGCATCTGCCGCGCGGCGGGTGTGCCGACGTCATGGAGCGACGCGGGCGCGAAGACGCCTGGCGGCCCGCCGACGACCGACGTCGTGCTGGAACGGTCGATGGCCGCCCAGGGCGCGAACGACGCGATTGGCCGCGGCGCGACGCTCGCTCTGAACTGCACGATGTGCCACGGCGCGCGCGGGTTGAGCGTGTCGGACGCGCCGAACCTCGCGGGCCAGTATCCCGAGGTCGTGATCAAGCAGCTGCACGACTTCCAGGCCGGCCAGCGCGAGAGCGCCATCATGCAGGGGCTCGCGAAGCGGCTGTCCGACCAGGACATCGCCGACCTCGCCGCCTACTACGCCTACCTGCCCAAGGCCCGCAACGCGCCGACGACCTACGCCGACGCGCTGCCCGCGCTCGTGCGCGTCGGCGCGCCGCTGCGCAACATCGCGCCTTGCGTCTCGTGCCACGGCAGCGTCGACCAGAAGCTCGGCGCGCCCTGGCTCGAAGGCATGCCGCGCGACTACCTCGTCGCGCAGTTGCAGGGCTTCCGTTCCGGCGCCCGCCGCAACGACAGCCACGCGCAGATGCGCAACATGGCGCGCACGATGAGCGCCGACGAGATCGCGGAAGTCGCCGCGTTCTACGCCCGACGCGTGCCCGGCGCCGCACCCTAGCGCGCCGGCGCGGTGGCATCGGCGACGGCACGCGCGCCGTCGGGGGCCCGTCCGCGGCCGCGCCGCCACCCCTCAAGTTCGCCGGAAAAGCGCCGTTATTCCAGGCCTGTTCCACTTTTCCCGCTCTGTGTCGCAGGCGCGCGGAAGATGTCGCCGCTGACATGAATCTACAGGTTTTCCTCACATCGCCGATACACAAGGGCAGGAGACCCGGATGAACACCATCGAAACCCCCCTTGTTGCCCGGATGAACGACCAACCGATCGCGGCAGCGCCGCCGTCGGCGCGGCGTCGCCTGGCCGCGGGAGGCGTGCGCGCGGCGCTCGCCGTGGTGGTGGTGGCGTTGGTCAGCGCTTGCGCGACGAGGACTGCGCCGGCGTATGTCGAGCCGCCGGTGAGCGAGGCGTCGGCCAAGGTGCGCGTCGTCAACCTGCGTCCTTACGCGTATTACGCGGACATGGCGATCTTCGACTCGGTCGCCTGCTTCGAGCGCGCCATCATCGGCACGACCGGCGGCAACTCGAAGGACGACGCCCGCATCGACATGCTCGGCGAAGGCCCGGCGTCCTCGGCCTGGATCGAGCGCCACGTGCGTGCCGGCGAGCCGCTGGTGATCGGGCCACGCGCCGTGTATCCGACCGCGACGGTCGCGGACATCATGAACGCGATGGCACCGTCCGTGCGCGAGTCGACGCGCGCCAGGCAGGCCGGCGTCTGCAAGATCCCGTCGTTCACGCCGAAGGCGGGCGAGCAGTACGAGGTCGTCGTCGACCTGTCGCCGGCGCATTGCTCGATCACGCCGTATCGCCTCAGCGAGGCCGGCGGCGCGGTGCAGCGCGAGCTCGTGAAGGCGGAGATGTCGCCGATCTCGACCTACGAGTTCGACATGAAGTGCTTCAAGTGAGCGGGGCGGCGTCGTGCCGCCCCTGACGCGCCCTCAGTCGCCGCTTCGCGGCTCGAGCTCCAGCGCATAGACCAGCGACGAGATGCGGTGTCCGCCCATCTCGTCGTTGTCGTTGCGGCCGGCGCGATGCCAGCCGCGCGCTTCGTAGAAGCCGATCGCGGCCACGTTGCCTTCGAGCACCAGCAGATGCATGCGCCGCGCGCCGCGCTCGCGCGCCCAGCGCGTCGCGGCGGTCAGCATCGCGGTGCCCAGGCCGACGCCCTTGCGGTCGGGCCGGGCGTGCAGGTTGTCGAGGTAGACGCTGCCTTGATCGTCGGGCTCCGACATGCAGGCGAAGCCGATCGCCTCGCGCTCGTCGGTGCCGTCAGTCGGGACCGTTGTTGCCGTTGCCGCCACTTCCGCGACGAGCGTCTGGCCGGCGCCGTCGTCGGCCTGTGCAAGCAGCTTGCGCCGCCACTCGACCAGGCATTCGGCAGGCGACACGCGGTCCAGGTAGTCGTCGGGCAACAGGCCGCGATAGGCCGTCGCGCGGCTGGCGGTGTGCAAGGCGGCGAGGGTCTCGGCGTCGGCAGGCGTCGCGCGGCGCAGCGTGGGCCGTTCGACGGGAGCGGGTGAAGTCATGGGGCGCGTCGGCGAGTCTCGGGGATCGCCGGTTATACCGCGCGACGCGGCGCCGCGCCGTTCACTGCGGTGTCGCGGGGCCGGGCGCGCCGGAGGCGATCCACTCGACGATCGTCTTCAGGTCGAGGTCGTCGATCTGCTCGCTGGGCGGCATCGCGGCCGCGCCCCAGGTGTTGCTGCTGCCCTTGTGGATCTTGTCGGACAGGTACGAGCGCTCGTCGGGCTTGCTGACGTAGCGCGCGGCAATGTCGTGGAACGATGGGCCGTTGACGTTGTCGTTGACGCCGTGACAGCTCTGGCAGCCGTTGCGCGCAAGCGCGGGCTGGGCCTGCGCGAAGTCGACGGCCAGCGCCGGGAGGGACGGCGCGACGAGAACGGCGGCAAGCAGCAAACCCTTCATGGCGGTCTCCGCGCGGTGATGGAAACCTGTCAGGGCAAACTGGATGCCGGGCTCGCGGCGGCGCCGCCGGACGTCACAACAGGCTGGCCTGCGCGGCGTGGCGCGCGCCGGGTGGCAGCGCGACACCTTCCAGATCGAGCAGGAACTGCTTGCGCGGCAGGCCGCCAGCGTAGCCCGTCAAGCTGCCGTTCTCGCCGACGACGCGATGGCACGGCACGATGATCGACAGCGGATTGCGCCCGACCGCCGCACCCACCGCGCGCGACGCCGACGGCTTGCCGACTTCTCGCGCGATGCGGCTGTAGCTCACGGTGTCACCGAGGGCGATCTCGCGCAGGCGCATCCACACGGCTTCCTGGAACGGCGTGCCCTGCGGCGCGAGCGCGACGCGAAACTGCTTCAGGCGTCCCGCGAAGTACTCGTCGAGCTCGGCACGCGCCTGGGCGATCCAGCGCTGGCCGGGGTCGACGTCGGCGCGCAACGTGCCCGGCTCGTGCTGCTGGCGGTCGAACCACAGCCCCATCAGTCCGGCGTCGCTGGCGAGCGCGATGAGCGAGCCGAGCGGCGTCTCGATGGTGGCCTGGGCGAGCGCGTGGCCGGTCGTGCGGCGCGCCGGCAGCAGGGTCGAGGCGGTGGTGGCGAGGGTGGCGTTCATGGCTTGTCCTTCGAGGAAACGGAACGGCGTGGCGTTCTGGCGGCGGGCCGGGCGAGAGGGGCGGGGTCGGACGCCCGTGCAGGCGGCGCGTCGACCTTCGGCGTCGATGGCGATGGCGATGGCGTGCCCGACTCCAGCGCGCGCCACAGCGCGATCACCGCGTACGAGCGCCACGGCCGCCAGGGTTCGGCGAGCGCAAGCGCCTGGGGCGCGTCGCGCGCCTGCGCGAAACCGAGGGCCTTCAGCAGGCCGATGTCGGTCGCGGGGAAGGCGTCGGGCCAGCCGAGGACGCGCAATGCCAGCAGTTCGGCCGTCCAGTCGCCGATGCCGGGCAGGGCGCGCAAGGCCGCCAGCGTCGACGCGAGGGGCGCGCCGCGGTGCAGCGGGAGGCCGTCGACGACCGCGCGCGCGAGCGCCTGCAACGCGCCGACGCGCTGGCGCACGATGCCCAGTTCGCCGATGGCGTCGGGCGTCGCTGCGGCGATGGCCGCGGCGTCGGGAAAGCAGCGGTTCAGTCCGGGCCAGGGCGTCTCGACCGGCGCGCCGAAGCGTTCGACCAGGCGCAGCGTCAACGTGCGTGCCGCCGCCACGGTCACTTGCTGGCCGAGCACGATGCGCGCCGCGCTCTCGAAGCCGTCGAAGCTGCCCGGCATGCGCAGCCCCTCGCTCATGGCCGACGCCGGATGCAACCCGGCGAGCGCGGCCAGCACCGGTGCCATGTGGGCAGGGTCGGCGTCGAGGTCGAGTGCGTGGCGTGTCGCCTCGACCAGCTGGCCGCCGTGCGCGGCAAGCCGGGTCGACGCGCGCAGCTCGACCTCGTGGCGCTCCGCGAGGAACTCGACCTCGATCCAGCCGCGCACGGCGACGTGCGGCGCGGCGCGGCGTTCGTCGTCCGACGCGGGCGGCGGCGCCTGCCAGGTGCGCCGGATCACGCGGCCTTCCACCTGCTCCACGCCGGCGAGCGCGCGCTGGCTCCAGAACGCCAGCATGCTGGCCTCGTCATACGGCGGACGGTATCCGAGCCGGACCCGAGTGAATCCGCCGCCGTCGGCGGACGCCGTGGACGCCGCTGCCGATCCGCGCCGTGCCGCGGCGCGCCGCGGCAGTTCGCGTGCGGCCGCGCCGGCGCGGCGCAGCTCGGTGGGCTTGAGCCGAACCTGTTCGGCGAAGACGGCATTGAAGCGGCGCAGGCTTTCGAAACCGCAGGCGAGTGCGACTTCGGTCACGGGCAAGGCGGTGTCGGTGAGCAGTTGCTTGGCTTGCAGCAGGCGCTGCGTGGTCAGGTAGTCGATCGGGCTGACGCCGTGCGCCTGCGCGAACACGCGTCGCAGGTGGCGCTCCGTCACGCCCAGGCGCGCTGCCAGCGCCGGCATGCGCACGGCGGCGCCGGTGCGCACGGCGTGGTCGATCATGCGCGCCGCATGCTGCGCGAGCACCTGCGAAGAGTCCATCAGGCTGAGCCCGGGCGCGAGCTCGGGACGGCAACGCAGGCAGGGCCGGAAACCCGCCTGTTCGGCCGTCGCGGCGTTCGCGTAGAAGCGGCAGTTCTCGCGCTTGGGCGTGCGCACGCGGCACACCGGGCGGCAATAGATGCGGGTCGACGTCACGCCGACGAAGAAGCGGCCGTCGAAGCGGGCGTCGTGCGTCGCAAGGGCGTTCCAAGCGGTGTCGGGATCGAGGTCCATGCCGTCATCATAGGCACCCCGGCGGACTTGACTCGCCATTTTCGGACGTATGGATTCGACCCGGTCGCCGTCGTCCGTGACCGGCGGATGACAGGCTCGCGGCCCCCGGTTTCTGTTGGCCAACAGGATCAGGGTTGTTGCCGAGAAGCCCCCCGGTCGCAATATTTCGTCGCGCAACCCCTCTGGAGGGGGAGATGAAAGCTCTACCGTACCGGGTACCATCCAGGCCGAAATCGCAGGCTCTCCCGAGCCAGGCGAGGCATACGAACAGCCCCACGCGCGGGTGAAAATCGGAAGGAGCGCCAGTTGAACTCTCATACCCACCCGGGTTTGGGCTACGTTGCCGTGGCTCTCGCGGCACTTGCCGCGACGCAGCCGTTGTACGCACAGACCACGTCGCCGAGCATCAACGCCGGCCGCGCGCTCGAAGCGAACACGCCGAAGCAGCCGTCGGAATTGAAGAAGGACGCCAATGTCCTGCCGGCCACCGACGCCGCGCCGCGCGCCGCCGGCAACGGTGATGGCGCCACCGTGATGGTCAAGGGCTTCCGCCTCACCGGCAACACCGTGTTCGCCGACGACGTGCTGCTGCCGCTGCTGCGCCCGTGGGTCGACAAGCCGGCCGGCACCGACCAGCTGCTCGATGCCGCCGAGGCGATCAAGAACCGCTACAAGGACGCGGGCTACTTCCTCACGCAGGTGTTCGTGCCCGCGCAGGAAGTGGCGGACGGCGTCATCACGCTGCGCGTCGTCGAGGCGCACATCGGCCAGACGCACGCCGAGGTCACGACCACGCGCGTGAGTCCCGGCCTGGTCGACGGCTACATGAACCTGCTGCCCAACGGATCGGCCGTCACCGAGCAGAGCGTCGAGCGTCCGCTGCTGCTGCTGAACGACTTGCAGGGCGTCAAGGTGACTTCGGTGCTGCGCCCCGGCGCGCAGACGGGCGACGCAGACCTGCTGGTGAAGGTCGTCGACGAAGGCAATTCGTTCGGCGGCGACGCCTATGTCGACAACGCCGGCAACCAGAGCACCGGCCTGATCCGCGTCGGTGTCGACGGCGTCGCCAACGGCCTGCTCGGCCTGGGCGAGTCGTTCAGCCTCGGCGGCCTGGTCAGCGAGCACAACGGCGTCGACCTCGTGCGCGCCGGCGTCACCGCGCCGGTGGGCCCGTACGGCACGAAGGCGACGGTCAGCGTCACCGACCTGAACTACAAGATCATCTCGTCGCAGTTCTCGTCGCTGCATGCCGACGGCTACGCCATCGTCGGCTCGCTGAACGTGCAGCACCCGGTGATCCGATCGCGCAACTTCAACCTGTTCGCCGTCGCGGGCGGCGACGCCAAGTCCGTCGACGACCGCAAGCAGGACGGGGCCCAGCGCGACGAGCGCGATCTCTACATCTCGCACTTCGGCGTCACCGGCGACTTCCGCGACGAGTACTTCGGCGGGTCGATCAACAGCTTCACGCTGACGCTGAACGTGGGCGACAACCGCATCCAGACGTTCTCGGCGCGCCACGACGACCTCGCGCCGGGCGGCCACCGCACCGCGGGCCTCTTCGAGCATGTCGACGGCGACTTCCAGCGCCTGCAGGCCCTCACCGAGACGACCAGCGTGCTGCTGTCGATGCGCGGCCAGTACGCGTTCCAGAATCTCGACACGTCGGAGAAGTCGTCGGTCGGCGGCCCGCGCGGCGTGCGTGCGTACGCGGTCGGCGACGGCGTCGGCGACGAAGTGTTCCAGGGCACGCTCGAACTGCGCCAGCGCGTCCCGGCGTTGACGCTGTGGAACGCGCCGTTCGTGCTGAGCGCCTTCATCGACGGCGGTCGCATCGAGAACTGGCACGACCCCGAGGCCCATGACGTCGACAACTCGTTGACGCTCGGCGGCTACGGCGTCGGCCTGAACATGACCGCGCGCGACGACTTCCAGTTCCGCCTGGACATCGCGCAGCGGATCAACAAGTCGGATCTGGCGGGTTCCGACAACCGCAAGACGCGCGCCTGGGCGTCGCTGCAGAAGTGGTTCTGAAGTAAAGAGGGAGGGTCGGGCGCCGTGCGGCGCGCGGCCTGCGGGTTCGAGTCAAGTATTCAATGCGCGGCGGCGCCGGATGTCCGGCGAGGCGCATAGCGAAATGCAAGGGGTTGTCGTGGAAAAGTCTCTGTCTTCGTCGTTGTCGGCGTCCATCGTTCGTGTGCGCCTGACGGTGCTGCGCGTGGGCTTCAAGTTCAAGCTGGCGATGGCGCGCGTGCGCACGCCGGCGCCGAGCCGCCTGCTCCTGGCGTTGCTCGCCGGCTATGGCGTGCAGGCGTTCGCGAACCCGACGGGGGGCCAGGTCGTCTCCGGCAACATCACGATCGCGGCGCCGTCGACCACCACGCTCAACATCACGCAGACGACGGACAAGGGCGCCATCAACTGGCAGAGCTTCAACGTCGGCAGCGGCGAGAAGGTCAACTTCCTGCAGCCCAACGCGTCCTCGTCGACCCTGAACCGCATCGTCGGCAACGACGCCTCGCAGATCTTCGGCCAGATCAACGCCAACGGCAGCGTGTTCCTGATCAACCCGAACGGCATCCTGTTCGCGCCGGGCTCGTCGGTCAACGTCGGCGGCCTCATCGCCTCGACGCTCGGCCTGTCCGACGCCGACTACCTCGCGGGCCACTACAGCCTCAACGGCACCTCGGGCAGCGTCGACAACCAGGGCTCGATCAAGGCCGGCTACGCCGTGCTGGCGGGCGCGCAGGTCTCCAACACCGGCTCCATCGTCGCCGACGGTGGCACCGCGGCGCTCGTCGCCGGCAGCCGCGTGACGCTGAACCTCGCCAACAGCGACGTGTTCTCCGTTTCCGTCGACGCCCCCACGGCCGCGGCGCTCGTGCGCTCCGGCGGCATCGTGCAGGCCGACGGTGGCCAGGTCATCATCAGCGCGAAGGCGGCCGACGCGCTGCTCGGCACGGTCGTCAACGTCGACGGCGTCGTGCAGGCGCGCTCGATCGGCACGCGCAACGGCGTGATCGTCCTCGACGGCGGCACCTCGGGCGTGGTCAGCGTCACCGGCTCGCTCGACGCGAGCGGCAAGAACGCGGGCGAGACCGGCGGCACGGTCAAGGTGCTCGGCAACGACGTCGGCCTGTTCGGCAACGCGTCGATCGACGTCTCCGGCAACATCGGCGGCGGCGTGGTGCGCATCGGCGGCGACTGGCACGGCGCGGGCGCCGACGGCGACGCGAACGCGAGCCAGGTCTATCTCGACCCGGGCGTGAAGGTCAACGCCGACTCGATCGTGAACGGCAATGGCGGCAACGTCGTGCTGTGGTCGCAGGACGTGACGCGCGACAACGGCACCATCTCGGCACGCGGCGGCGCGGCCGGCGGCAACGGCGGCGCGCTCGAGACCTCTTCGCACGGCCAGCTCGGCGTGGCCGGCACGGTCGACGTCTCGGCGGCCTCCAGCAGCGGCACCGGCGGCTACTGGCTGCTCGATCCGAACGACATCACGATCGACACCACGCCCACCACGAACGGCTTCGGCGAAACCGGCACCGTGTGGGAATCGGCGACCGGCGTGACGCTCAACGCCGGCACCCTCGGCGGCTCGCTCGCCGGCGGCACGACGGTCGAAGTCCACACGACCGGCGCCAGCGGCAACATCAACATCGACGCGCCGGTCGTCTTCAACCACGTCACCAACGGGCACAGCGGCACCGTCGACTTCGAAGCCTCGGGCAACATCCTGTTCGACCACATGGTCGGCTCGACGGTCTACGGCAGCCTCGCGGCGAGCAACACCACCGCGCGGCTCAACGTCATCCTCGACGCGGGCGTCGACGTGAACACCGGCATCGCCGCGACCAACGCCAGCACGATCACGATGAACGGTACCAGCAGCATCGGTACCGGCACCAGCGGCACGTTCACCGCCGTGGCCAAGGACGGCATCGTGCTGGGCAAGGTGCAGGCGGGCAACACGGTGAACGTGAAGGTGTCCAGCGGCAACATCACCCAATTGGGCGGCGCCGCCAGCCTGCGTTTCGGCAACGTCGCGACGCTCGCCGTCGCCTCGGGCGGCACCGGCAACGTCATCCTCGACAACCCGAACAACGTGTTCTCCAACGGGGTGGTCGCCACCTCCGGCGGCGCGAGCGGCTCGGTCACCGTCGAGGGAACCGGCGCGGTGTCGGTGCATCCGACGATCGGCGCGGCGGGCAACCTGACGCTCGCGGCCACGGGCTCCAGCGGTGCCCTGACGATGACGGGCGCCGCCATCAACACGACGGGCAACGTGTCGCTGCAGGCCGACAGCGGCCTCACGACGGCGGGCGACATCACGGCGAACAACGTGACGCTCAAGGGCGGCTCGGTGACCCTCGCGCACAACGTCACCACCACCGGCAGCGGCACGCTCGAGATCGACGCCACCGGCGCGATCACCCAGAGCGGCACGAGCGTGCTGACCTCCAGCGGCGCGACGACGCTCGACGCGCCTGGCCAGACCATCACGCTCGGCACCGGTGCCCAGACGGCCGATTTCACCGGCCTGGTCACGGTCACCGGCAACGCGGTCTCGCTGACCGCGCAGCAGGGCCTGACGGCGGCGCTGACCGTGGGCAGCGCGACGCTGCACGCGGCCAATGCGCTGAACGTCTCCGGCACGGCCAACTTCGTCTCCGGCACCAGCACCGGCGACCTCACGCTCGATGGCGGAGCCGTGACGTTCGACGGCCCGACGACGGTCCAGGGCGCGCTGAGCGTCACGTCGGGCGGCGCGCTCGCGCAGACGGACGTGCTGAACGTGACCGGCGCCTCGACGCTGAACGCCGGCGCGAACACGGTGACCCTCGACAACACGAGCAACACCTTCGGCGGTCTCGTGTCGGTCAACTCGACGGACGCCGCGACGGTCAAGGGCTCGGGCAACATCGCCGTGCAACTGACGGGCGTGTCGGACGCGACGCTGTTGTCGACCGACGGCCAGCTGACGGTCGACGGCGCGACGGTGCACTCCGTCACGGCCACCGGCGCGAGCGTCGTCTTCGGCGCGACCACCGTCGGCACGACGCTGAACGCCACCGCCACCGGCGCCGCGGCCGGCAGCGACATCACCGAAACCGGCAACCTCGTCGTGCACGGCGCGAGCACGCTCGCGGCGACCGGCGCCACCGGCAAGGTACTGCTCGACTCGCAGACCGGCAACGACTTCGTCGGTACGGTGACGGGTACCGCCACGAAGGTGGCGCTGAAGGACATGAACGCGCTGACCGTCGCGCTCACCGGCACCACCGCCAACACCGTGCTGAACGCAGGCGGCGCGCTCGCCGTCAGCGGCACCACGAACGGCGCGCTGACCGCGAACGGCGTCGGCGTCACCTTTGGCACGACTTCCGTCGGCCAGACCCTCTCCGCGAACAGCGGCACCGGCGCGATCGGGCAGTCCGGCGTCACCACGCTGACGGTCACCGGCGCGAGCACGCTCGATGCGGGCACGCAGGCGATCTCGCTGGCCAACACCGGCGACCGCTTCGTCGGTGACGTCACCGCGACCGGCGGCACCATCACGCTGAAGGACGCGACCGCGCTGAACGCGCACCTCACGAGCACCGGTGTCGACACGCTGACGTCGGCGACCACGCTGACGGTCGACGGCTCGACCCACTCCGACCTGGCGCTGACCGGCACGGGCGTCGCCTTCGGCTCGGCCGGCACCTCGGTCGACGGCGGGCTGACGGTGCATGCGAGCTCGGGCGGCGTCACGCAGACCGGCACGCTGAGCGTCGACGGCGCCAGCAACTTCGACACGGGCACCCACGCGATCGCGCTGGGGCTCGCGAACGCGCTCGCGGGCGACGTCACCGTCAACGCCTCCGGCATCACGCTCGACGACACCGCGGCCCTCACCGCGCACCTGGCCGTCACGGGCACGGCGCACCTGACCTCCAGCCACCTGCTGTCGGTGGACGGCAGCGTCGGCGTCACCCTGACGGCGACCGGCAACGGCGTCGCCTTCGGCGCGACGACGGTCGGCAGCACGTTGAGCGTCAGCAGCGGCACCGGCACCATCTCGCAGAGCGGCGCCTTGGGCGTCACCGGCACCAGCGGGTTCAATGCGGGCAGCAACGACATCCTGCTGACCGATGCAGGCAACCATTTCGTCGGCACCGTCAACGCCACCGGCGCGTCGATCGGCCTGCGCGACAACGACGCGCTGACGGCCCATCTCTCGAGCACCGGTTCGGACACGCTCACCGCGGTCAACGCGCTGACGGTCAGCGGCACCGCCGGCGCGCTCGACGCGACGGGTGGCAGCATCGTCTTCGGACCGACGGCGACCTCGGTCACCGGCAACCTGGGCGCCACCAGCACTGGCGGCACCATCTCGCAGACCGGCAGCCTGGCCGTCGGCGGGCTGTCGACGCTGAACGCCGGCACCCACGAGATCCTGCTCAATGGCAGCAACGCCAACGACTTCCAGGGCGCCGTGACCGCCACGTCGACCGCCGACGCGGTCTTCGTGCAGGACAAGAACGCGCTGACGGTCGTCCTCACCAACGGCGCGACCTCGGACAACCTGACCGCCGCCGGCGCGCTGAACGTGAGCGGCACCGCCTCGGGCAACGTGGTCGCGAACGGCGCGAGCATCGCCTTCGGCACGACCTCGATCACCGGCGCGCTGACCGCCGACGCCTCTGCCGGCGCGATCACGCAGAGCGGCGACCTGACGGTCGGACAACCGACGTCGCTGACGGCCAGCACCAACATCACGCTGCCGCACGCGGCCGACTCGTTCACCGGCCTCGTCACGGCGCACGCCGGCGGCTCGGTCGACATCGGCGCCGGAGGCCCGCTCGACGTGCTGCCGACGATCGGCAGCACCGGCAGCCTCACGCTGAACACCACGGGCGCGCTGACCATCGAGGCGCCGGCGACGTTCACGACGACCGGCAACATCTCGCTGACCGCCGGCACGGGCGGCCTGACCACGAACGGCGACCTGAGCGCCACCAACATCACGCTGGTGAGCGGCGCGGGCACCGCGGTCGACGTCGCGAGCAACATCGACGCGACCGGCCACCTGGCCATCACGGGCCCGTCGGGCATCACGCAGACCGGCACGATCACCGTCGGCGGCACGAGCGCGCTCACGTCCACCGGCGGCAACATCCTGCTGTCCGACGCGAACGCGTTCAGTGGCGTCGTCACGGCCAACGGCCAGAACGTCACGCTGACCAGCTCGACCCCGCTCGCCGTGCACCTCACCAGCACGGGCGCGGCGCTGACCTCGACCGGCGGCCTGTTGACCGTCGACGGCACCACCGGCGTCAGCGGCGACCTGTCGGCCAACGGCGTCGGCGTGAAGTTCGGCGCGACCAACGTCGGCGGCAACCTGACGTCCGTCAGCAGCGGCCCGATCACGCAGTCGGGCGACCTGGCCGTCACCGGCACCAGCAACCTGGATGCCGGCACGACGAACGACATCACGCTCGACCGTTTGGGCAACTCCTTCGGCGGCACCGTCACGGCGACGGGCCACTCGATCACGCTCGAGACCTCCGGCGCGCTGACGCCGATCGCCACCCTCAACGGCGGCGGCAACCTGACGCTGGCCGGCAGCACGCTCGTGGGCGTGGGCGCGATCTCGACGACCGGCAACGTCTCGCTGACGGCGACGTCCGGCCTGAGCACCACCGGCGCGATCGGCGGCGCCAATGTCTCGCTCAGCGGCAGCAGCGTGGCCCTCGGCGCGGACGTCGCGGCGACCGGCACGCTGGCACTGAGCAGCACCGCGGGCGACATCTCGCAGAGCGCCGGCGCGGTGACGGCCACGGGCACCTCCGACATCAATGCCCACGGCCACGACGTGACGCTGCCCAGCGGCGGCAACCACTTCACGGGCGACGCCACGGTCGCCGGCGACGTCGTCTACGTGAACGACAGCGGCGCGCTGAACGTGCACCTCACGACCGGCAACGCCACGATCACGTCCGTCGGCGCGCTGGGCCTCGACGGCTCCACGGGCAACCTGACCGCCAACGGCGACGGCGTGACCTTCGGCTCCGGATCGGCATCGACCACGGTCACGGGCTCGCTGTCGTCCACCAACACCGGCACCGGCTCGATCACGCAGGCGGGCACGGGCCACCTGACGGTCACCGGCACGGCGACCTTCGACGCCGGTGCGCGGGACGTCGTCCTCGACCACCCGGCGAACGTCTTCGGCACCGGCGTCACGGCGACCGGCAACTCGATCACGCTCGAGACCAACGGCGCCCTCGCGTCGACGATCCACCTCGGCGCCGCGGGCGACCTGACGCTCGTCGCGAACGGGCTGACCGGTGTCGGCGCCGTCACGACGACGGGCGACGTCTCGCTGACGTCGACCAGCGCGCTGACCACCAGCGGCGACATCTCCGCCGCGAACGTCGTGCTCAAGGGCACCTCGGTCGCGGTCGACAACAACGTCACCGCGAGCGGCACGCTGGGCGTCACCGCGACCGGCGGCACCATCAGCGAGAGCGGCGGCGCGCTGCACGCCACCGGCCTGACGACGCTCGCGGCCGGCACGCACGACATCGCGCTGGCCGGTGCCAACAGCTTCGCCGACGACGTCACCGCGCACGGCGCGGCGATCGACATCAACGCCACGGGCGCGCTCACCACGCACCTGACCGGCTCCGGCGCCGCGACGCTGAATGCCGGCACCACGCTGTCGGTCGACGGCACGGCCGCGGGCCTCACGGCGAACGCCAACGGCATCGCTTTCGGCACCCCCGGCACGATCATCACGGGCACGGCCGACGTCGAGAGCGCCACGGGCGCGATCACGCAGACGGGCAGCCTGGCGATCACCGGCGCGAGCACGATCGACGCGCACGGCTCGGCGCTCACGCTGAACGGCAACGGCAACAACTTCGGCGGCGTCGTCACGGCCACGGGCTCGGGCATCGCGCTGAAGGACATCAACGCACTGAGCGTCAACCTCGCCGACGGCGCATCGAGCACGCTCGTGGCCGGCGGCGCGCTGACGGTCGGCGGCACGACCGTCGGCGGCCTGACGGCGACCGGCAACGGCGTCGTCCTGGGCACGAGCGTGGTCCAGGGCGCGCTGAGCGTGCACAGCGGCACGGGCTCGATCACCCAGACGGGCGCCGTCGATGTCAGCGGCATCAGCACGCTGAACGCGGGCGCCAACGACATCGTGCTGACCAACGTCAACAACGACTTCTTCGGCGACGTGACGGCGACCGGCCGCGCGGTCGGCCTGCGCGTCGCGACGGATCTGACGGCTCACCTGACGAGCACCGGCAACGACACGCTGACGGCGGGCGGCCCCCTCCACGTGGACGGCACGACGACCGGCTCGATGACGACGTCGTCGGGCGGCGTCACCGAGTTCGGCAGTGCCGGCACGACGATCGGCGGCACGCTGACGGCCACGGCCAACCAGGCCGGCTCGGGCGGCATTTCCCAAGCCGGCGGCTTGAGCGTCACCGGCGCCAGCACGCTGAACGCGGGCGCGAATGCGATCACGCTGAACGGCACCAACGCGTTCTCCAGCGCCGTCACGGCCACCGGCGGTGCGATCACGCTGCAGGACTCCGGCAACCTCGTCGCGCACCTGCACGGCTCCGATGTCGCGCAAGTCGGCGCGTCCGGCACGCTGTCGGTCGACGGCACGGCCGCCGGCCTGACGGCGGCCGCCACGAGCGTCGCCTTCGGCAGCGGCTCGACGACCGTCAACGGCTCGCTGGCCGTCACGACGACCAACGGCGCCATCACGCAGACCGGCGCACTGACCGTCACGGGCGCCAGCGCGCTGACGGCCGATGCGACCGGCGGCGGCTTCAGCAACATCACGCTGAACGGCACCGGCAACAGCTTCGGTGGCGCCGTCACGGCGACCGGTGCGGCGATCGGCCTCAAGAGCGCGGGCACGCTGGACGTGCACCTGGCGGGCGCGGGCAACGACACGCTCGTCGCCGGCACGACGCTGACCGTCGACGGCACGACCACCGGCGCGCTGTCGGCGACCGGCAACGGCATCGTCTTCGGCTCGGGCACGACCGCGGTCGGCACGACGCTGACCGCCAACAGCGGCACCGGCGCGATCGGGCAGACCGGCACCCTGACGGTCGGCGGCACGAGCACGCTGAACGCCGGCGCGCACGGCATCGCGCTGAACACCGCGACGAACGACTTCGGCGGCACCGTCACGGCGACCGGCGCGGCGATCGCGCTGAGCGACATCAACGCGCTGAGCGCGCAGCTCACGAGCACCGGCACCGACACGCTGATCGCGACCAACGGCCTCACGGTCGGCGGCACGACCACCGGCGCGCTGTCGGCGACCGGCAACGGCGTCTCCTTCGGCGGCGCGACCTCGGTCGGCGGCAACCTGAGCGTCGCCAGCGGCACCGGCGCGATCTCGCAAGGATCGACCGCCGCGCTGACCGTCACCGGCACGAGCACGCTCAACGCCGGCGCCCACGACATCACGCTGACCGACGCCAGCAACAACTTCGGCGGCGCCGTCACGGCGACCGGCGCGAACGTCTCGCTGTCCGACGTCAACGCGCTGAACGTCCATCTCGCCAGCACCGGCACCAGCCTCCTCGATGCGGGCGGCGTTCTGACGGTCGACGGTTCGGCCACGACGCTCACCGCCGACGGCGCGGGCGTCGTCTTCGGCCCGGCAGCCACCAGCGTCGGCAGTGGCGGGCTCGCGTCCACCAGTGGCGGCACGATCGCGCAGACGGGCGCGCTGCACGTCACCGGCGCCAGCACGCTGTCCGCCGGCGCGAACGCGATCACGCTGACGAATGCCGCCAACGACTTCGGCGGCGCCGTCACGGCCACGGGCGGCAGCGTCTCGCTGGCCGACGCGAACGCGCTCACCGCGACGCTGACCGCCACGGGCGGTACGCTCAGCGCGGGCGGCATCCTGACGGTCGACGGCCACACCACCGGCAACCTCGCGGCAAACGGCAACGGCGTCGTCTTCGGCCCGGTGTCGACCACGGTCGGCGGCACGCTGTCGGCGAACGGCGGAACCGGCACGATCACGCAGACCGGCGGCCTCGCGGTCACCGGCACGTCGACGCTGACCGCCGGCGCGAACGCGATCGCGCTGACGAACGTCGGCAACGACTTCGGTGGCGTCGTCACGGCCACGGGCGGCAACGTCTCGCTGACCGATGCGAACGCGCTCACCGCGTCGCTGTCCGCCGCGAGCGGCACGCTCGACGCGGGCGGCGTCCTCACGGTCGGCGGCCACACCAGCGGCGACCTCGCGGCGACCGGCAACGGTATCGTCTTCGGCGCCGGCTCGACCGCCGTCGGCGGCGCGCTGACGGCCAACAGCGGAACCGGCACGATCACGCAGACGGGCGACCTCGCGGTCACCGGCTCGTCGACGCTGAACGCCGGCACGCACGCGATCGCGCTGACCCATGCCGCCAACCATTTCGCCGGCGGCGTCACCGCCACGGGCGGCGACATCGGCCTGACCGACTCGGGCGCGCTCGGCGTGCACCTGACCAGCACGGGCGTCGACACGATCGTCGCGGGCGGTGCCCTCACCGTCGACGCCGCGATCACCGGCACCGGCAGCCTGGTGACGACCAGCAACGGCCTCACCTTCGGCCCTGGCGTGACGGCGGTCGCCGGCACGCTGACCTCGAACAGCGGCTCGGGCGACATCGCGCAGACCGGCGTGCTCGCCATCGGCGGCGCCACGACGTTGAACGCGGGCACGAACGACATCACGCTGACCAACCCGGCCAACGTCTTCAACGGCGGCATCTCGGCGTCGGGCAACGTCGTGGAGATCGCGCAGTCGACGCCGCTGACGGTGCATCTGACGAACGCGAACAACGAAGTGCTCACCAGCGGCGGGCTGCTCACGCTCGACGGCACCGCGACCGGCACGCTGACGGCCACCGGCAACGGCGTCGTGTTCGGCGTCGGAACGACCGTCGTCAACGGCAACCTGACGGTGCACAGCACCAACGGCATCACGCAGGCCGATCCCACGTCGGGGCATCCGGCCGCGGACTCCGGCAACCTGACCGTCACCGGCGTCACCACGCTGGACGCCGGCACGACCGGCATCTCTCTGACCCACGCTGGCAACTCCTTCGGCGGCCTCGTCACGGTGGGCGGCAGCAGCGTCGCGCTGAACGGCGCAGGCGCGCTGAACGTGAAGCTCGGCATCGACGCCACCAACCCGCCCGCGCCGGCCCCGGCCACGGCGGCGGTGCCGGTCGGCAGCGCGACGCTGGTCGCCGGCGGCGTGTTGACCGTCGTGGGCGACACGACGACCGACCTGTCGGTGACCGGCAACGGCGTCGTCTTCGACGTCACCAACGTCGGCGGCAACCTCGCCGCGCACAGCGGCACCGGCTCGATCACGCAGTCCGGCACGCTCCAGGTGACGGGCGCGACCACGCTGGACGCCGGCACGCACGAGATCACGCTGGCCGATGCGAGCAACGTGTTCACTGGCGACGTCTCGGTGACGGGCGGCACGGTCGGCCTGAACGACACCGCGGCCCTGACCGCGCACCTGGCCACGACGGGCAACACGACGCTCGTCAGCGGCAACCAGCTGGCCGTCGACGGCACGACCACCGGCACGCTGACGGCGACCGGCAACGGCGTCGTCTTCGGCGCCGCGACCGTCACCGGCGACCTCGTCGCGAACAGCGGCACGGGCACGATGACGCAGACGGGCGACCTCGCGGTCACCGGCACGTCGACGCTGGCCGCCGGCGCGAACGCGATCGCGCTGACCCGCACGGGCAACGACTTCGCCGGCACCGTCGCGGCAACCGGCGGCGCCATCGCGCTGTCCGACGCGAACGCACTGCACGCGAGCGTGACCGGCGCGAGCGCCACGCTCGTGGCCGGCGGCGCGCTGACCGTCGACGGCTCGACGACGGGCGCGCTGTCGGCGTCCGGCAACGGCGTCGCCCTCGGCGCGACGACGGTGGGCGGCGACCTCGCGGTCGGCAGCGGCACCGGCGCGATCACGCAGACCGGCGCCGTCACGGTGACCGGGGCGTCGACGCTGGACGCCGGCGGCAACGCGATCGCACTCACCACGGCGGGCAACGACTTCGTCGGCGGCGTCACGGCCACCGGCGGCACGGTCGCCGTGACCGACGCGAACGCGCTGTCGGCGCACCTGTCCGGCGTCACGAGCGCGACGCTGGTCGCGGGTGGCGTGCTGACGGTCGACGGCTCGACCTCGGGCGACGTGACGGCGAACGGCAATGGCGTCGTCGTCGGCACGACGACCGTCGGCGGCGCGCTGGCCGTTCACGGCGGCAGCGGCACGATCACGCAGACCGGCGACATCGCCGTCACCGGCACGAGCACGCTCGATGCCGGCTCGAACGACATCTCGCTCACGCGCAGTGGCAACACCTTCGGCGGCAGCGTCACGGCCACCGGCGGGGCGGTCGCGATCGACGCCGCGAACGCGCTGTCCGTGCAACTGGCGAGCGCGTCGAGCGCCACGCTGGACGCCGGCGGCGTGCTGACGGTCGGCGGCGCCACCACCGGCACGCTGATCGCCAACGGCAACGGCGTCGTCCTCGGAGGCACCTCGGTCGGCGGCGCACTGGAAGTCGCCAGCGGCACCGGGACGATCACGCAGACCGGCGACATCGCCGTGACTGGCACGAGCTCGCTGAACGCCGGCTCGCAGGGCATCGTCCTGACCCGCGCGGGCAACGCGTTCGGCGACGTGGTCGACGTCACCGGCGGCGCCGTGGCCCTGACGGGCGCCGGCCAACTGTCGGCCGACCTGCTGAACGCCTCCAGTGCGACGCTCTCGGCCTCGGGCCGGGTGCTCGCCCGGGGCACGACGGCGGGCGACCTGTCGATCTCCGCCAACGGCGTGGTCTTCAGCGGCTTGCCGACCGTCGTCGGCGGCAACCTGAGCGTGGCGAGCGGCACGAGCACGATCTCGCAGAGCGAGGCCGTCTCGGTCGTCGGCAGCACCACGCTGAATGCCGGCTCGCACGACGTCTCCCTCAGTGATTCCGGCAACCACTTCGGCGGTGCCGTGACGGCAACGGGCGCACAGGTCGCCCTGGCGTCGGGCGGCGCGCTGACCACGCATCTGGTAGACGTCGCGAGCGCCACGCTCTCGGCGGCCGAGACGCTGTCGGTCGACGGCGCCGCCACCGGCAGCCTGGCCGCGACGGGTCGCAACGTCGTGTTCGGCAGCACGTCGGCGGGATCGCTCGGGGCGGACGCCACGGGTGCGATCACGCAGACCGGCGCCCTGACCGTGAGTGGCACGACGGTGGTCGACGGCCATTCGGTCGTGCTCACCAATGCCGGCAACCAGCTCGCCGGCAACGTGACGCTGACCAGCGGCACCGACGCCCTCGTCGCGGCCAACGCGCTGACGGTGCATCTCGCGGCCGTCGACAGCGCGGCGCTGACCTCGGCGGCGGGCGTGACCGTCAATGGCACGAGCACCGGCAACGTCTCGGCCCAGGGCACGACGGTCACCTTCGGCGCCGGCTCGACCAGCGTCGGCGGCAAGCTGGCGGCGACGGCGACCAGCGGCGCGATCACGCAGTCCGGCGACCTCGCGGTCACCGGCGCCAGCGCGCTGAACGCCGGCTCGCAGGACGTCAACCTCGACCGCTCGACGAACTCGTTCGGCGGCGCGGTCACGGCCCAGGGCGCGCACGTCACGCTCGACGCAGCGGGCGCCCTCGCAGCGCACGTCACGTCGACGTCCGACGCGACGCTGACCGCCGCCGGCGCGCTGACCGTCGACGGCAACGTCGGCGGCACGCTCGCGGCGACCGGCGGCTCGGTGACCTTCGGCGACGGCGGCACCTCGGCGGCCGTGCTGGGGGCCAAGACCACCGGCGCGTCCACCGCCACCGCGCAGTCGGCCGGCGGCGCGACGCCGCAGGACGTCGGCACGGGCGGCATCGGCCAGACCGGCGCGGTGTCGGTCAGCGGCGCCACGTCGCTCGACGCGGGCACCGGCGACATCGCGCTCGCGACGACGTCCAACGCGTTCAGCGGCGGGATCACGGCCCACGGCCACGACGTCGTCATCGCCAACAGCCTGGCGACGAACGCGACCGTCCAGGCCAGCGGCAACACGACGCTGACGTCGGCGGCCGATGTCAACGCGCAGGGCGCCTTCACCGGCAACCTGACGGCCACGGGCACGAACGTGGTGGTCGGCAGCGGGGAGACCGGACAGTTCACGACGATCGGTGGCGCACTCGATGCCGAGGCGTCGACGGGCGACGTGACGACCGGCTTCCTGCACACGGACAACGCCACCGTGAAGGCGACGCACGGCAAGGCCCTGCTCGATGGCACGTTGACGTCGACGGGCGACATCGCGATCACCGCGAACTCGATCCTCGGCGTGAAGGGGCAGGGCGCGATCGACCTGGGCACGGCGAACTCGACGACGCTGGTCTCGAGCCTGGAGAGCATCGGCAAGGCAGACGGCACGACGCCCAACGTCCAGGACACGCCGAGCGTGATCCAGTTGGTGAACACGACCAACCGCACGAGCTTCACGATCTCGGTCGACTTCCCGTCCGGCCAGACCGCCTGGTTCGGCGTGTCGTCGAAGTCGGCTTTCGAGGGGCTCGGCATCAGCGAGTACAGCAGCCTGTACTCGTCGACCTTCGGTTGCAACCTCACGTCGTGCTTCAACATCCTGGGCCAGACGACGACGATCGCCGACTCCGTGATCGCCAACATCCTGAATGCCGCGTCGCAGGACGCGGCGGACGCGGCGTTCGGCACGGACAACCTCGACTTCGCGATCCGCAAGGGCTACGTGACCACCATCGGTCGCGTGCCGCCCGGCATCGACGAAATCGCGGGTGACCTCGGTGCGACGCAGTGTGACTCTCGGGTAACATCTGCGACATCCATCGCGGCCGACAAGGCCTGCTCCGCACCCGGCGCCCCGGCGCCCAAGGTCGGGACAGTCAAGGTCGAGCCGAAGATGTCGGCCACCGGCAACCTGATCGTCTATTGATGAACCCGGCAGTCGTCGCGCCCCGGGCGCGGCGGCGGCCACCGATGCCCGGACGAGATCCGGGCATCGTCGTTTGACATTCGAGCCCTTTGAGCGACGTACCCAAACAGCTGGGGAAGTACCAGATCCGCCGAGCAATCGGCAAGGGTGCGATGGGCATCGTCTATGAGGGATTCGATCCGATCATCGACCGGATCGTCGCCATCAAGACGATCAAGAAGGACGAGCTCGATCACGAGGAAGCCGAGGAGCACTCGCGCCGCTTCCTGATCGAGGC
>FTDG01003558.1_pt1 | contig 25113 bp, 25 predicted proteins | sample 1639751 | NCBI WGS metagenome assembly FTDG01 (sample SAMEA3914869, study PRJEB12502) | metagenome | biome: forest; material: soil | place: USA | collected 2012-03-12 | depth 0.1 m
AGACCTCGAGCCCGTCGATGGACATCTCCAAGGCGTCCAACTTCGAGCGCTTCGTGTTCGACCTGCTGGGCCGCGACGGCGACCGCACGCGCGAGCTGTTCGGCGCGACGCTGCAGCGCGACGGCGCGTTCGCGTTGTCGGCCGACGAGAGGGCTCGCATCGCGCGCTTCGGCTTCGTCTCCGGCCGCAGCACGCATGCCGACCGTCTCGCGACGATCCGCGACACCGACGCGCGTTTCGGCGTCGTCGTCGACACGCACACGGCCGACGGACTCAAGGTGGGCCGCGAGCACGTGCGCGCCGGCGTCCCGATGATCGTGCTCGAGACGGCGCTGCCGGTGAAGTTCGCCGACACGATCGAGGAAGCGCTCGGGCGCAAGCCGGCGCTGCCGGCGGCGCTCGCCGACCTCGAGTCGCGGCCGAAGCGGTTCGTGGTCGTGAAGGCGGATGTCGACGTGGTCAAGGCCTTCGTCGAGCAGCACGCGCCGGCACATTGAGTTGACGGCGCTGCCGCGCCGATCGCCCGATTTCCCGCCGCCTTTTCACCGCGTGGATTGAGCGACCTGTTGCATCATTGCCCTGTCATGACCGCCACACCTTCCAACGATTCCTCTTCCCCGGCTGCCACGCCGCCCGCGCGCAAGCCGCTGATCAGCGCCGATGACGCGCTGGCGCGGCTGCTTGCGGCCGTCGTGCCGTCCGGCCGCATCGAGAACGTCGCCACGCCCGAGGCCTGGGGCCGCGTGCTGGCGAGCGACGTCGTGTCGGCCGTCGACGTGCCGCCGGCCGACAACAGCGCGATGGACGGCTACGCGATCCGGCTGGCCGACCTGGTGGACGGCGCCGGCACCGTGCTGCCGGTGAGCCAGCGCATCCCGGCCGGCGTCGTCGGCCAGCCGCTCGCCGCCGGCACGGCCGCGCGCATCTTCACCGGCGCGCAAGTGCCACCCGGCGCTGACGCGGTCGTGATGCAGGAGAACTGCCAGGCACTTGACGGCGAGACGTCGTTCGGTGCGGTGCGCATCGACGAACTGCCCAAGCCTGGCATGGCGATCCGCCGCCGCGGCGAGGACGTCCGCTCAGGCAGCACCGTGCTGCAGGCCGGCCACAAGCTCGACGCCGCCGCGATCGGCCTGGCCGCGACCGTCGGCATGGCGCGGCTGGACGTCGCGGCGCGGCCGCGCGTCGCGCTGTTCTCGACCGGCGACGAGCTCGTCATGCCCGGCGAGCCGCTGCCGCCCGGCGCGATCTACAACTCGAACCGCTTCATGCTCGGCGCGTTGTTGCGCGGGCAGGGCTGCATCGTCACCGACCTCGGCAACGTGCCCGACCGCCTCGACGCCACGCGCGCGATGCTGCGCGAGGCCGCGCAAGGACACGACCTGATCCTCAGTTCGGGCGGCGTGTCGGTCGGCGAGGAGGATCACCTCAAGCCCGCGCTGTCGGCCGAAGGGCGCCTCGACCTGTGGGCGATCGCGATCAAGCCGGGCAAGCCGCTGGCGTTCGGCGCGGTGCGGCGCGCCTCGACGAGCGCCGACGCGCGGCCGGGCGCCGACACGGCGGCTGCGGCCGCCGACGAAACCTGGTTCATCGGGCTGCCGGGCAACCCGGTGTCGAGCTACGTCACGTTCACGCTGTTCGTGCGGCCGGTGCTGCTGCGGCTGCAGGGCGCACGGGCGCTCGTGCCGATGGGCCTGCCGGCCCGCGCCGACTTCGCCTGGCCCCGTCCCGACAAGCGCCGCGAATTCCTGCGCGTGCGCCGCAACGAGGCCGGCGGCCTCGACCTGTTCCAGAACCAGGGCTCGGGCGTGCTGACGTCGCTCGCCTGGGGCGACGGCCTCGCCGACATCGCGCCGGGGCAGGTCGTGCAGCCGGGCGACACCGTGCGCTTCCTGTCGTTGTCGGAGCTCGCACCGTGAAGCTGACGTTGAAATACTTCGCGTCGTTGCGCGAGTCGCTCGGCTCGGGCGGCGCACTCGACTGGTCGCCATCGTCGCCGGACGGCGCCGACGCCACCGCGGGCGCGCTGCGCGCGTGGCTGCGCACGCAGTCGGACGCGCACGCGCAGGCGCTGGCGCCGGGGCGCGCGGTGCGCGTGGCGGTCGACCAGGCGCTGGCCGACGACGCGACGCCGCTGCACGACGGCGCGGAGGTCGCGTTCTTCCCGCCGGTGACCGGCGGTTGATGGCCGAGGTGGCGACGATGACGACGATGACGACGGACGTCCGTCCCGAGGGTGATCGCGGAGCGCGTGTCCGCGTCCAGGAAGCCGATTTCGACATCGCCGTCGAACTCGCGTCGCTGCAGCACGGCCGCACCGACATCGGCGCCGTCGCGACCTTCGTCGGCTGCGTGCGCGGCCACACGCCGGGCGACGCGATCTCGGCGCTGACGCTGGAGCACTATCCGGGCATGACCGAGCGCGCGATCGAGGCCATGATCGACGAGGCGGCGCGCCGCTTCGCGCTGCTCGACGCCCGCGTGATCCACCGCGTGGGACGGCTGTCGCCAGGCGACCGCATCGTCCTCGTCGCCGCCGCGTCCTCGCACCGCCGCGATGCCTTCCAGGCCTGCGAGTTCCTGATGGACTATCTCAAGACGCACGCGCCGTTCTGGAAGAAGGAGTCGACGGGCGAGGGCGAGCGCTGGGTCGATGCGCGGGTGGCGGACGACGAGGCGGTGGCGCGGTGGGGGATCGCCTCAGGCAATGCGGCGAGCGCGGCGAAGAGCGAGCGCGGTTTCGACGGGTGACGGCGTCGCCGCAGCGGCCGTCGATCATTGCGCGAGCGCGCGTTCGCTCAGGCAGCCACCACGGCCCGCGCCGCCTTGCGTTGCCGCAACACCAACACGGTCGCGGACACCAGGAAGTACACCGCGCCCACCGCCGCATACGGCGCGAGCGCCTGCAGCGTCGGCTCTGGTCCGCTCGCCTGCTTCACGAAGAAGGCGCCGGCCAGCGCCGATTGCGCGCCGCTCAAGACCATCGGCCATTGCGCGCCGAGATGCTTCCAGCGTCGAACCGCCGTGGCCAGCTGCAACAGCCCGGCGACGACGGCCCACGCGCCGAAGACGACGAAGACCGCGGGCATGCCGCGACCGACGGCGACGGCCATCGCGACCGCGGCCGCGGCGCTCATGGCGACGTTGAGCGCCTGGCTCGAATTCGCCGCGAGCCCGCCCGAGTGCTGCGCGTCGACGGCGTTCGCCAGCGCGTCCCACGCGGGATAGAGCACCAGCAGCGTTCTCGCGATCGGCATCGAGCCGCGCGCCACCGTGAAGGCGAGCGCGACCCACGCGAGCGAGAACGCCGCGCGAGTGAAGTACAGCTTGCGGAGCCAGGCGTCGTCGGCGGAGAAGGTGGGGGTGGTGGTGGTCATGGAGCTGCCTTTGCGTTGGTGACGATGGAGAGAAGGACGAGGACAGGACGAGGACAGGGACGATGAGCGGACTGTAGGAATTCCGGCCCCGGCCGGGGGTGACAGGTGGATGACAAAAACGTCATCCCGCCGACCGTCGGCGCGGCGCAGAATCCGACCGCATGAAGATCCTCGTCATCGAAGACGATCCCAAGACCGGCGACTACCTGAAGAAGGGGTTGCGCGAGAGCGGCTACGCCGTCGACCTGTCGCGCACCGGCACCGACGGCCTGCAGATGGCGTTGAACAACGCCTACGACCTGGTGGTGCTCGACGTCACGCTGCCCGGCATCGACGGCTGGCAGATCATGCCGGCGCTGCGCGAGAAGGGTGACGTGCGCGTGCTGTTCCTGACCGCACGCGACCAGCTGAGCGACCGCATCCGCGGCCTCGAGCTCGGCGCCGACGACTACCTCGTCAAGCCGTTCTCGTTCACCGAACTCGTGCTGCGCATCCGCACGCTGCTGCGGCGCGGGGCGGCGCGCGAGGCCGACGTCTACGAGGTCGCCGACCTCAAGCTCGACGTGCTGCGCCGCAAGGTGACGCGCGAAGGCACCGAGATCGCGCTGACGAACAAGGAGTTCCTCTTGCTGCACCTGCTGGTCAAGCGCCAGGGCGAGGCGCTCTCGCGCACGCTGATCGCCTCCGAGGTGTGGAACATGAATTTCGACAGCGACACCAACGTCGTCGACGTCGCGGTCAAGCGCCTGCGCGCGAAGGTCGACCGACCGTTCGCGACGCCGCTGATCCATACGGTACGCAGTATCGGCTACGTCTTCGGCGACGCGCTGGGCGACGCGGCGAGCGCGGAATGAGCAAGCGTTGGCTGCCGCGCTCGCTCGCGGTCCGCGTGACCTTGCTGTGCGGGCTGATCGCCCTCACGACGACGGGCATGCTCGGCGGCTTCTTCTTCATCGCCGCGCGCATGGGCATCACGGCGCACGCCGACGACCAGCTGATCGGACGCGCGGAACACTTCCGCCGGCTGGTCGGCGAGTCGCGCACGATCGCGGACCTGCACGAGCGCTCGATGCTGTTCGAAGCCTTGCTGGGCTCCGCGAGCGACGTGCTGATCCTGCGCAGGCGGGGCGAGGCCCCGCTGGTCGAGGTCGACCCGGTGCACGTGCCGGTGCCCGCGAACCTGGCGCCCGTGGCTGCCGACGCCGCGATGGCGGTCGCCGACGTGCGCGACGCGGTCTCGCGCGACCGCCCGCGCATGCACTGGATCTCCGGCCTCGCGCGCTCCGGCCCCGACGGCGCGATGGTAGAGGTCGTCGCGGGCCATCCGCTCGTGAGCGAGATGCAGATGATCGCCGACAGCCGCGACAAGGCGCTGACCGGCACCGCCCTCGCGATGCTGGCGTCCACGCTGCTGGTGTGGCTCGTGCTGCGTCACGGCCTGCGCCCGCTGCATCGCGTCGCGGCGCAGGCGGCCCTGATCGACCCGATCAACCTCGCGATCCGCTTGCCCGAACACGACGCGCCGCTCGAGTTGCAGGAGATGGTCGCGGTCTTCAACGCGATGCTCGACCGCATCGCCACCGGCTACGAGCGGCTGTCGCAGTTCTCGGCCGACCTGGCGCACGAGATCCGCACGCCGGTCGGCGCGCTGATCGGCCAGACGCAGGTCGCGCTGAACCGCACGCGCAGCCCCGACGACTACCAGCAGGTGCTGGAATCGAATCTCGAGGAGCTCAATCGGCTGCGGCTCATCGTCGACAACATCCTCTTCCTCGCGCAGGCTGACCACGCGGCGCTCGACATCGAGCGCACGCCGCTCGAGATGGCCGACGAACTGCACCGCATCGCGGAGTACTTCGACGGCCCCGCGGACGAGGCCCGCCTGCGCTTCGAGGTGCAGGCCAGCGGATCGGCCTTCGTGAACGCGGCGCTGTGCCGTCGCGCCATCCACAACCTCGTGGTCAACGCGTTGCGCTACAGCACGCCCGGCACCACCATCCGCCTGATCGGCACGCAGGGCGACACGGTGTCGACGATCGCCGTCGAGAACGACGGCGTCCCCATCCCCGCCGAACAACTCGCGCGTCTCTTCGACCGCTTCTATCGCGCCGACGCCGCGCGGGGCCGTCCCGCCGAATCGAGCGGCCTCGGCCTGGCGATCGTCAAGGCGATCATGGCGCTGCATGGCGGCGAGGCGGCCGTCTCGTGCGCCGCGTCGGGGGCGATCCGGTTCGAGTTGAGGTTCCCGACGCGCGGATGACGCGTCGACGGTGCGGCCGGTCAGTACACGAACGGGATCAGCCGCTTCGTCCTGCCGACGTAGTCGTCGTAGCGCCGTCCCAGCACCGACGCCAGCGCGGCTTCCTCGATGCCGATGCGGTGCAGGAACGCGAGGACGATCGGCGACACGAGCACCAGCAGTGCCAGCGCGTTTGCGCCGCAGACACCCAGGCCGACGAAGGTCAGCAGCGAGCCCGTGTAGGACGGGTGGCGGATGAGGCGATAGGGGCCGGTGTCGACCACGCGGTGGTCGGCGGCGATGGCGACGTCGTACGTGAAGAGTCGGCCGAGGTAGGTCACCGAGTACCAGCGCAAGGCCAGGCCGGCGGCGTAGAGGGCGAGTCCGGTGCCGAGCAGGCTGCGCATCGCGGCCAGTCCGAGCCCGAACAGGACGTCGAAGCGGGCTTGCGCAACCGTGCGGCCGACGAACCAGGCGAGTCCGACGCTGGCGCCGATGATGCCGAACAGCATCCGCAGCGATCCGCGATCGGCCTGACGCGACGTATCGCCCGACAGCCGGCCCCGTATCAGCCAGGCCTCGCCCGCGAACGCGATGGCGAACAGGATCTGCAGTGTCGGGAACGGCAGGTTCATGGGCAGGGTGGCGGGTCGGAACGGACGGACGGAACACGGCGACCGGCAGGGACGGGCATCCCTTCGATGCGGACCCTGGCGGCAGCCCTGCGTGCCGCGCATTGTCACCGCACCTGCACTTGCACCGCGTCGCCCGCCTTGCCATTGACCAGGGGCGCGATCGCCAGATACCGCCTCTCCGTATCCGCGCCGGCCTGCACGATCTGCCGGATCGGGCCGACCGCGTTGACGATGGCCGATCCGGCGGGGTTGGTCGTGAACTGCGCCAGCGCCTCGGTCGCGCCGCCGCCATCGGCTTGCCGCGTCAGCTCGATCACGTAGGCCGTCTTCGGCTTCAGGCCCGTGGCCGACGCCTGCAGCACCTGCAGCAGGCCCTGGTCGAACAGCGAGACGCTGGTCGGCGCGCTGTCCGACGGTACTGCGTGGCCGTCCGCGCGCGTCACCAATTCGAGATGCGCCACCTGCCCCGCGACGCCCAAGGCCTGCAGGCCCTGCGTGCCGGCGCCTTCGGGAACGGCGTCCGGCACGTAGACGACCGCCTGCGGCGCCTGGCCCACGGGCACGGTGCCGACGACGGTGTTGGTGGCCGTATCGATCGCGGCGAGCGCGTCGGCGTTCTCGAGGCCCACATACATGCGCGCGCCATCGCCCGAGGGCCACACGCCGTGCGGCAACTTGCCGACGGCGATCGTCGCCACGCGCGAGAAATCGTCCGTGCGATAGACCTGCACCTGGTTGAGCCCGCCCACGGTCACGTACGCGAACGTGCCCGCCTTGGTGCGCGCGAAGTTGACGTGGTTGGTGATGGGCCCCGTGTCCCACGACTTGATGACCGCGAACGGCGGCCGCGCGTCGAACACCATCGTGCGGCCGACGTCCTTCAGCGTCATCCAGACCTGCCGGCCGTCCGGCGTCGCTGCGATGTTCGGGCAGAACGGGCTGTCCTGCTTCACGCGGCCGACGATGGCCTTGGACGCGACGTCGACCACCACCGTTTCCGGATTGAACGACGAGCACACGTAGCCGTACTTGCCGTCGGGCGAGAAGATCTGCATGCCCGGGCCGCCGGGCGTGACGATGCGCGAGGTCTCCTCGAACGTCGTGGCGTCGATCACCGAGACGTAGTTCTCGCCGCGGACGGTGACCCACACCTCCTTGCCGTCCGGCGTGTAGAACGCCTCGTGCGGCGAGCGGCCGACGTAGGTCGTGTGCTTGACCGCGTTGGTGGCGGTGTCGATGAAGGTCACCGAGTTCGAGCCGATCGAGACGACCGCGAGCGTCTTGCGGTCGGGCGCGAAGCCCATGCCGTGCACGAGCACCTGGCCGCGATAGAGCGGACTGAAGTTGCCGGGCGACGGGTCGCCCAGGCGGATCACGCCGACGAGCTTGTTGTCCGCCGGATCGGTGACCGACACGGTGTTGGAGAACTGCTCGGCGGCGTAGACGCGGTCGCGGTGGCTGGTCGGGATGTCCGGCGCGGCGGCCGTGCCGGGCGCCTGGCCTGCCTGGGCGAGCGAGGCGACGAGCGCCAGGGCGGCGGCGATGGGGAGTGACGAGGCGAGCGTCGGGCGATGCATGGAAGACCTCAGTTCGTGGCGTGGTGGGCGCGAAGGGGAGAGGGCGCGGGCGCGGACACGGGCTCGGCCGTCGTCGCCGACACCTGCGTGGGCGCGGCCGTCGACGGCGGCAGCGGCTGGTCGAGCGCGAGATGCATCGCGGCGATCTCCTGCTGCTGGTCGACGATGATTTCCTGCGCGATGCGACGCAACTGCTCGTTGCTGCCGTAGCGCAGTTCCGCCTGCGCCATCTCGATCGCACCTTGATGGTGGGGAATCATCATGGCGGCGAAGTCATGGTCGATGTCGGCCGTGGGCTCGACCATCATCGCGCTCATCATCTTGTTCATGGCCGCGTCGTTCTCGGCGATGAACGCGTCCTGCAGCGAGCCGGCCCGGCTCGGCGCGGCCACGACGATGGCCGCGGCGGCGGCCAACGTGGCGATGCACATTGCCGGCCACATCCGTCGTTGAAAGTGAGTCATCGGATTTCCTTCGATTCGGTGGACGTGGCCGCCGGCGCGCGGCCGGGCGGGCGTTCTCACATCGCGACGCGGCTCTCGCCGTCGCGGACGCGCGCGGCGGCGTAGCGCTGCGGATTCAGCTGCGCCAGCGTCTCGCCGGTGTCGCCGACCTGGACATCGCCGTCGCGGACCGCCTGCGCCGCCTCGGCGCGCACCTGGGCGCGCGTGAGGACGGGCGCCTGCGCGGCGTGCGGGTAGCGCTGCGGCTCGACCTCCGCGAGGGTGCGTCCGATGTCGCCCGTGGGCAGGCTGCCGGCGGCGATCGCCGAGGCGAGTTCCGTCTTCACTTCGGCGCGCGTCAACGTGGCGCCGGCGTCGGCCGCGGGGTGGACGTCGCCGCCCGGGTGGCGGGCCGAGATGTCGAGGTCGCCGTGCGGGATGTCGCCGGCGAGTTGGGCGGCGTGGGTTTCGGCGATCACCTGCGCGCGCGTGAGGGGCGACTGCGCGCTGGCGGCGCTGGCCGTGGCGGCGAGGACGAAGGCGAGGGCGACGATTCGTGCGGTGTTCATGGCGTGCTTTCAAGAGTGGGCTTGGGGACAGTGCGGAGTCGCGTGACGCGGGCCGTGAGGCGCGTGTCGGTCCGGGTCGCCGGCGTCGCCGTGGGGGTGGCGTCTGCTTCCTGGTGACTCCAATGTCGCCGCCGCCGATGTCGCGCCGATTGCGTGTCGCAGCTGCGCGAATGCAGTTGAAGGCGATCTTGTTTCAGCTGCAATGAGCGGCCGCCGATCGCCGATCACGCATCACGCATCACGCATCACGCATCACGCATCACGCGTCACGCGTCATGCGTCATGCGTCATGCGTCATGCGCCATACGCCATACGCCATGCGCCATGCGACCCGAGTCACGCGTCACGCGTCACGCGTCACGTACCCGCGCACCCGCGCACCGCGCGGCCGGCACGCTCCCGCTCAGCGCGCCAGGGCGCTGGCCAGCCGGTCGGCGAGCTCGCGCGATGCAAGCGGCTTGTGCAACGCCGCGTGCAAGCCGAGCGAGCGGGCCTCGGCCTCGACGTGCTCGCTCAGGTTGCCGCTGACCAGCAAGGCCGGCAGCGCGGGCCGCAAGGCCAGCACGCGTCGCGCGAGCTCGATGCCCTGGAGTCCGGGCAGCATCTGGTCCGTGACCAGCGCGTCGAAGCGCCCGGGATTCGCCTCGAAAGCCGCGAGGGCGGCCTCGGCCGACGCGTAGCCCACGGGTTCGTAGCCGAGGCTGGCCAGCAGTTCCTCGGCCAGCTGCAGCAGCGGCTCTTCGTCGTCGACCACCATGATCACCTGGCCCGCGCCGAACGGCGGCGACGCGGCGCGCGCGTGAGCCTGCGGTGCCAGCTCCCCGCCCACGGGCAACCAGACCGACACGCGCGTGCCGCCGCCCTCGGGCGAGACGGCGTCGATCGCGCCGCCCAGGCTGGCGACAATGCCGTGCACGACCGACAGCCCGAGCCCCGTGCCCTCGCTGCCTTTCTTGGTCGTGAAGAACGGATCGAAGATGCGCGCCAGGTGGGCGGGCGCGATACCCGAACCCGTATCGGAGATCTCCAGCCGCACGTAGTCGCCCGGCGCGAGGTCGCCCTGCAGCAGCGAGGCCGGCGCGTCGAGGCGCGCGCGTTGCAGCGCGATCCCGATGCGGCCCTCGTCCCCGATCGCCTGAACGGCGTTGGTGCACAGGTTCATCGTCACCTGGTGCAGCTGGGTGGCGTCGCCGATCACCGCCGCGGTGCCCGAGGTCAGCGTCGTCGCCACCACGACGCCGGGCGGCAGCGAGGGTGCCAGCATCGCCACGGCCTCCTCGACCATGCCCTGCACGTTGACGAGCGTGCGCTCGGACACGCCGCTGCGCGAGAAGTCGAGGATGCGGCGCACCAGCAGGCGCGCGCGTTCGCCGGACTGCATCACGCGGTCGATGTGACGTCGCAGCGGGCTGCCGGCCTCGGCGCGCTGCTGGGCCATCTCGCCGAAGCCGAGGATCGCGCCGAGGATGTTGTTGAAGTCGTGCGCGATGCCGCCCGCCAGCGTGCCCAGCGCCTCGAGCCGGCGCGTCTGCTGCAGGCGCGACTCGAAGGCCGACTTGTCGGCCTCCTCGCGCTTGCGGTCGCTGATGTCGACGGCCGAGCAGAACAGGTTGGCCGGCGAGCCGTCGGCGGCGCGCAGGCAGCGGCCGCGCACGTGGATCCAGCGCCAGTCGTCGCCGCGGCGCACGCGGTAGTCGAGCTCGATGGCGGGCGTGCGCGCGGCGAGGTGGTCGGCGATCGCGGCCTCGACGGCGGGCAGGTCGTCCGGGTGGAGCACCATCCGGCGCCGGAACTCGCGCTGGGTCAGGACGTCGCTGTCCTCGGCCAGGCCGTGCAGGGCGCGCCACTTGGCGGACAGGAACAAGGTGGCGTCCGCGAAATTCCATTCGGCGTGGCCTTCGTTGGCCGCGTCCATCGCCATCGCGTAGCGGTTCTCGCTCTGGCGCAAGGCCCGCGATGCGGCCTCCGCGCGCTTGAGCTGGCGCAGCACGCCGGCGATCGTCAGCGCGGTGACGAGCGTCAGCAGCAGCGTGCGGATCGCGGTGGCGCGCATCTCGTCGACCCACGGCGAGAGGGCGTCGGCTTCGTCGCGCTGCAGCGCCAGGATCAGCGGCCAGCGCGCCACGCCGACGGCGGCGATGAGCTTGGCGCGGCCGTCGACCCGGCTGATCATGCGCGTGATCGGCGCGCCTGCGCGCATCGCCACCAGCTCGGGCATCCGGACGCGACCGGCGACGCCGCTCAACATCGGCTGGCGGATCACCAGCGTGCCGTCGGCCAGCGTGAGCAACAGCGTGCTGCTGGCGCCGAGGTCGATGGCCTGGTAGGCCTCGCGCAGCGATTGCAGCGACACCGTCGCCGCGACGACGCCCGCGAAGCGGCCCTGGTCGTCGTTCACGCGGCGCGACACGACCAGCGACAGCGCGCCCGCGTCGCCCTGCTCGGACGACACGTTCACGAACAGCCCGCCCGGTTGGTCGCGTGGCGCGGTGAACCACGGGCGGGTGGCGGGTTCGAGCGTCGCGCCGCCCGCGCTCCCGGCGCGATGCCGCTGCGCACCGTTCGCGTCGACGATCGTCAACTGGCTCACCTGCGGATCGCTCATCGCCCGCCGCGCCAGTTCGGCATCCACGGCCTGCGGCGCCCCGCGATCGCCACCGGCTTCCACCCAGGCGGCCGTGTCGCCCAGCAACGCGTCGACGGCCTGCAGCGTGCGGTCGGCCTGCGTCGCGAGCGAGCGCGAGAGATTGCCCAGCTCGCGCGTGTTGGCGGCCATGATCTGCTGGTGCAGACGCCAGCTGTCGTACGAGGCCTCGCCGACGAACGACAGGATCAGCACGGCGCCGATGCCCAGCACCCGTCGCCGCAACGTGCGTTCCGATGCCATCTCAGGACGCCCGGCCGAGCGCGTCGGCGACGGCGGACAGCAGCACGCTGCGCGAGCACGGCTTGGCGACCAGCCGCGCCAGCCCCAGCGAGCGCGCGAGGCGCGAGCCGGCGTCGGCATCGACCTGGGTCGACAGCCCGATCAACGGCGCCTGTGCATGGACGGTCTTCAGTCGGCGGATGGTCTCGGCTCCTTGCTGGGGCAGGTTGGGCAGGTCGACGACGACGGCGTCGACGTCGGCCGTCGCGACGGCGCCGATGGCGGCGCAGGCATGCACGCGGTAGCCGTCGCCGGCCAGCCACTCCGACAGCAGCGCCCGCATGGCGGCGTCTTGCTCGATCACTTCGACGGTCAGCATGGGGCCTCGTGCACGGTCTGGGCACCGCGGTGCCGATGGTGTGATTGGGCCAGCGCGCCGTTCCCGCGCGATTTCCGCCGCCGCGTCTTGCGTTTCAGCTGTAATGTGCCTTGAAACCGGCCCGAAGCGGCGACGACGCATGCTGGCGCACGGCGCCGCAGACGCGTCGCTGCCGCGTTGCGCACCGCGGCCTTCGCCGCCATCCCTTTCCTGCAGGAGACGTCCCCGCCATGAGTTCCGGCTTGCAACACATCCTCGTGGTCGACGACGACCCGGCCTTGCGCGAGCTGCTCGAGACCTACCTGGGCGAGAACGACTTCCGCGTCTCGCTCGCCGACGGCGGCGCGCGCATGGCCGAGGTGTTGCGCACGGAAACCATCGACCTGGTCATACTCGACCTGCGCCTGCGCGGCGAGGACGGCATGCACCTGGCGCGCGAACTGAGGGCCACGAGCCGGATCCCGGTCATCATCGTCTCGGGCAAGCACGACGAGGCCGACCGCGTGATGGGCCTCGAGATCGCCGCCGACGACTACATCACCAAGCCCTTCAGCAACCGCGAACTGCTGGCGCGCGTGCGCGCCGTGCTGCGCCGCTACGCCAACACCGCCCCCGCCGACGCGCCGCCTTCACGCGCCGAACGGCGTGCGTACCGTTTCGCCGGCTGGGAACTCAACGTCCTCGCACGCCGCCTCACCGCCCCCGACGCGAGCCGGGTCGAACTGAGCAACGGCGAGTTCAACCTGCTGCTCGCGCTCTGCGAGGCCCCGCAACGCGCGCTGACACGCGACCAACTCCTCGAACTCTCGCGCCTGCACGGCGCCGAGGTCTACGACCGCTCCATCGACGTCCAGATCCTGCGGCTGCGCCGCAAGATCGAGGTGGATGCGGCGGAGCCGAAGTTGATTAGGACGGAGAGGGGGGTGGGGTATTTGTTTGATGTGGGGGTGGAGGTGGTGAGGTGAGGGGGGTGCTTTTGCTGCAAAGCGGTCGTCGGGCAATGGGCGGTCACACCCTCTTTTTGTCGGCGTCTGGCTACTGATCGCAAGCAGGATCGGAGCTCGTGACGATCCGACTCGTGATTCAGCACCTGATCGATGCCTTCAAGGCGGACGAAGCACTCTTCGCGACGTATCGGACACGCGCATTCAGAAGCAGGAGTACGCGCTTTGCGGGGGTGCGGATCATGGAATGGCTTCTGACGACGCTTGACCGCCGTCCGCGAGCCTGAGAAAGATGTTCTGACCCTAATGTTACCGAAGGGTTACCGACTCAAGCATTCGCACGAGAAGGAAATCTTCAGGCGCCTCTGTCACGAGTTCGCCATCAAGTGCCGGCCGCATCTGAGCAATCCGAGGATGTGCCAATGTGGCGCTTTCCAAGGGAGCCTTGGCAAAGGGATTGTGCAGCAACATCAGCCCATCATGAAGGTGTTCCACGTAGGCGCGCTTTGGTGTTCTTCTAATAACGGGCATGATGGAGTCGGCGCGGGGATGGAAAGTCGTATAGACCGTCTGTGCGCCAGGACAATCCGCGAGAGCTCGAACTTTGCCCCATGTCGCGACCGAGCTGTACAACACCGCGGATACTTCGCTGTACGCTTCGTCGCAGAATAGCCCCAGGTCGATCGCCACGTCCTCCGTCTTTGGCGCAGCGCTCACGTTGTAGCTCACGATGTCAGTCGCACCGGGCGAGGTAGCTGCCTCATCGTGATAGAGACCGTAGAGCGCCGCGATGACCGGCCTCCCGGCAGCCAGGTGGGCCAGCGGGCGATCGAACGACGCGATCGCGATGACGAAGGGCTTGCTTGCGACGTGCGGCAGCTTGATGTAGTGATCCCGGTAACGCTTGACCTTGGCGGTGAAGCTGTTGCAAATGCGGATCGACGCCTCGATATTGAACTGCGTGAAATCGTTCGGAATATCGGACACACCGTAGCCAAATGCTGGCTTTCCGCCGCGCGCCGGCGCAGCGATTGTCGCCTCCATGGTGAAGGGCTGGGGGCCACCTACAACGAAGTCCGGCGCGTGGTGCGTCATGTCGACAGGAAGGCCCCATTCCTTCAAGGCGGCATGCAGATAGAGCTCCCACATGCCGGATTCAAAGGACGTCTGAAATTCCTGAACGAACTTGCCGTCTCGATCCAGGAAGCCTTCAGCCCATTGCTGGAGCACAGCGCGTTCCGGCGCGAACTGCTCATGCATGATCATTTTGAAGATTTTGTGCTGTCGCTCTGCGGGAATTTGAAGCTCGAATAGATCCATACATCGCACCCTTGTCGCCCAAGTCATCGAAAGACTGCCGCATGCCTAGCAAATGTGCCAGTGCAGTCAAGTTTGGCATGAGGCAGACAATCGCAGCGCGATAGCTCATGTGTTGAGCCAGTCGGAGACTAGTCTCGCCTGAGGCCGTTCGTGAGATCTGAGCACCTTGCCGCCGAGCAGTGCATACGGCGGCGGGACAGTAGTTTTGCGCAGTGCTCACGCGGCCGTTCGTGTGTAACATCCGTCGATCGAGAGGAGCATGGTCGCCTGTCGCATGGATCCACAGAAGCAAAAGGAGCAGTTTAACTACGCCTACGTGTGTGCTCTCGCCGCGCACGCGGGGCTTAATCGCGTCGACGCTGCCGTCGATGACGACAGCATTGATGTCGCCTTCAAGAGCAAAGGGTATCTAGGACATCAGGTGCGAAGCCCACAAATCGAATTTCAGCTGAAGTGCTCGTCACGCAACCTCGTGGACGGCGAAGTGATCAAGTTTCCGCTCTCACGCAAGAACTACGACGACCTTCGCGGTTCCGATTTCGCTGCGCCTCGATACCTCGCCGTGCTCCTGGTACCAGATGAGGTCAATGCATGGATCGCCCACAACCCGGAACACATCGCGCTGCACAACAACTGCTACTGGCTCTCACTTCGCGATGCGGGGCCGACTGACAACGCGGCCAACATCACAGTGCAAGTACCTTTGGCCCAGAGACTGACCAGCGTGATTTTGCGCGAGATGATGGATCGCGCGAGTCAAGGGGAATGGCTGTGACCGAGAGCGATCGAAAAAGCCTGGGCGTCACGGCCGAACAGTTGCAGGCGTATCTGCAATCCAACGGCTGGCGCGAGGACGGTCATATTCGGAGTGTTGCTACCATTTGGCACCGCAGCGAACTGGGACAGGAAGAGGCAGAAATTCTTGTACCGACGGCGTCGGCGAAGGACTATCGATCGAGGCTGAGGGACGCTCTGGCGAGCGTGGTTAGATTCGAAGACCGGAATGTTACCGATATCGTCGCCGATGTCCGGCGACTTCATTCGAACCTGATCAGCGTCCGGGTCATCCACCAAGATACTGCAGATGGCACGATTCCCATAAACGATGGCGTGATACTCGTCGCCAAGGCAAGGGACTTGCTTTCATCCGCCGCGCAATCCGTCTACGCGAAGAAGAAGCAGTTCCTGGGCAAGGTGGCCACCGAGACAAAGGCCTATCTGGATACGCTTCGGCTTGGCCAAACAGAAGTTGGCAGCTACGTTGTCAACGTATTCGCGCCTCTGCAGATCGGCGATTCAGCGGTGGGGCACACAAGCGATGGACAGTCGCTGGCCCAAGCGATCACGCACAGCCTCGTAACGGGCCTTGAAGCGCTCTCGCGAGCAACCAAGGAATTCGAAGCAGCGGGCGACTACAGGGTCTTCGACGCTGCCGTTATGTCTGGTGCGAGTTCGAACCTGTGCGACGCTCTCATCGGATTCAGCGGTGAGGATCGGGACAGAACCTTCGAAATTACCGTTACGGCCGCCGCCGGCCCGTTGTTCTCGAGTGAGTCGAAGCGCTTCGGATTCGGCACTAGTGACATTAAGATGCTTGAAAAGGCGACCGGCTACTACAAGGACGAGTACGTGCTCAGCCAGCGACGGCTAACGGGTCACATTCGCAAGTTGAGCCGCCCGAAGAATGAGACGTCGGGCACCGTCGTGATGCAGGCGCAGATTGGTGATGCGGAGCGCAGCATCAAGATCGAGTTGTCCGGGGACGAGTATCACCTCGCTGTGCTCGCGCATGACAACTCCGAATTGGTCAGAGTCGACGGCGACGTGCATATCAAGAGCAAGTCTGCGTGGCTGTTGAACCCGACGAATTTCGGCGTGATCAGGATCGACGATCTCCTGTAGGCCGAGACGCGCGAGTTCCGCGGCCTCTGACCAATGGCCGTCGCGCACTTGGACTGCCGACGACCGCTGGTCAACATCGTGCCAAGGAATGATTGGATCGATGCCTTATCCGCCAATGCGCATGCAGGTCTTACGAAAATGCCTTCTTCAGCACGCGACCGACGAATGAAAGAGTGGGGCTCTGCCCTCGCTCCGGATGAGAAAGACCTCGAACCGCTGCCGTTCGAGCGGCCCAATGTTCGCAAGGAGATCGTCGAACGAGCTCAGGCGGGCCTCGCATATTTCGAATCGTTGGGCGTGAGCGGCGCCACTCTCGAGAAATTGGTCAGAGCGATCCGTTTGGAGCGAACCGCAACCGCCCGGGAGAGGAACTGGCCATCCCTGTCCGAGGACAAGGCGCGTCTCCGACAGGTGCTTCGATACGCAAACGCGCTAATGTCTGAACTCGAGTCGATGTCCATGCGTGTCGAGATCGCATTGAACTCTGGGTACCACGAATCGAACGAGGCGCGCGAAGAGGAAGCGCGCGCGAAGGGAGAGCACTTCGATTCAGACGCCATCGACCATGTGCGCTTGCATGAAGAGCAACTTCCGGTGCTCATCTTTTCAGCCACACGGGCACTTGAGCACATGCCGTACCAAGCGCGCCCCCCGTCCCAGGTGCATCTGATTGACGTCGTCGCAAAGGCATTGCAGCCGCTTGGAATCAAGCCGAGCAAGTCGGTCACAAGCAAATTTCATCGAGCGTGCGAGGCAGCGTTCTGCATAGCAAACGTGGAGGTGCAGTTGGCCGGGAAGAGCCGCCCCAGGCGCCCGTCACCTACCGGTTCTATACGCGCCTATCTGGCCAAGCGCGGAAGGTACAGCAGGTTCCTGTGGGACTGAACCCGGGATACCTTGGACGAAACGGATCAGGCGGATTGCAATTGGAGACGGAGATGAAGCGGCCAAGCGGCCCTTCAGCAGCTCAATTCAAACCGCGGCGGATCCGACCATGAATTTTTTTAACCACTTCCCTTCGCCAGCAGAACTGACGAGTTATCTCGTGGCGATCGACGATCACCCGTTCGCGGCCCTGCTGACCGCGACCCTTCTTTGGCTGTGTCTGGCGAAGCCTCGAACTTTGTATCGGCGGCGCGCGGCGGCGCCTGGGCGATCATCCAGGTGCCCGGCCTCTACCGTGGCAGACACCGATATGCCCGCATCGAAAGCATTGGCGAGGCATGGCAAGGCACTGAAAAGCGATCGGAGCCGTCAGCCACTCCGCAGACGCTCTTCAGCACCGCAGCGACCAGCAAACCGGACCGTCAGGTCCGGCGCCGACATAAGAACTAACTTGTCGCTATGGCGAACGCCGTTGGCGGAACGAGTTCGACTGCGGCGGGCCTGATCGCACGCTTCCTTAGCTGCCTTTCGTAACCGCGTGGGCGCGAGCGAAGACGTGGAGCAATGGTTCGATCAAACCTCGCACCAGACCTGGCGAAACAAATGCGAGAGCCTATTGTGCTGCTAGTTGCGCCAAACGCGGTTCGCCCACTGCGAATCAGCCGGCGAAAGCTACCCCTACCTCACCGACGCTCGCACCGGCTTTGGTAGCCCTAACCTCCTCCCCGCAACCGAGTTCTCGCTGCGACAACACGCTACATCGACAAGATCCCGCCGCGCGCCACTCACCTCCGCCGAACGACCCTAGACGCCAATCCCATCCACCCCACCTCCGTGACCTCACGCCCCGGCCGCTCGCCGACGTACGCCGCCCGCGGCCGAATCAGCTGATCGCTGCGCCCTTGTTCGACCGCATGTGCGAGCCACCCCACCGTGCGCCCGAGCGCGAACGTCAAATAGGCATGCCCCTCCGGCAGCCCCAGGCTGCGCCGCATCGCGACGAGCGCGTAGTCCACGCTGGGCCGCAGGCCGGTGCGGTCGAACACCGTGGCAACGAGCCGTTCGTTGCGGTGCAGCCGCGGAAGCTGGGCCAGCAGTGCCTGCGCGCGCGGGTCGCCGTCCGGGTACAGCGGATGGCCGAACCCGGGCACGCCCTGGCCCGGAACACCGGTCATGTCAGCGCCGGAGTCGCCAAGGCACGCGTCCACGAGACGCGTCAGCGCCGTTCCCCGTAGCGCGACCAGCGAGCGTTCCCACATCGATTCGATCGCCGTGGTGACGCCGCAGTGGCGCGTGCCGGACAACGCGGCGAGGCCCGCGGTGACGCATGCGCCCAGGTCGGCGCCCGTGGACGCGACGCATCGCGCCGCGAAGCTGGAGGCGTTCAGCTCATGGTCGGCGCACAGCACCAGCGCCTGCCGGACGAGGTCGGCGCCGCGCGCGTCGAGGCGCCAGGCGCGGGCGAGTTGGCGATGCGCGGGCTCGCGCGTCGGCCCGCGGCGTGCGACGACGGCGGTCATCAATCGCAACAGGCGGCCACTTGTCTGCGCCACGGAGGACGGCGGGTCGCGGCGAGTAGCGGCGGCGTCGAGGCCATGAAGCCACGCGAAGCCCGCGGTGCATCCCGGCACCGGATCGAGCCGTGCGAGCGCACGCAACGCCGCGGCATCGATGCGTATCGGCGCGCCGGTGTCGAAGTCGTTCGTGTCGCAAGCCAGGAACAGCGCCGCAACTTCTTCGAGCGACGCGTGTCGCGACAGCTCGATGGCGTCGCGGCCGCGGTAATGGAGGCGGCCGCCCTCGATCAGCGTCAGCTCGGAATTGAGCACCGGCTTGCCCCAGTCGAGACTCGCCCGCGCCACCAGCGCCGGCTTGCGCGCGCGTTCGCGTTCCACGGCAAGGCGTTCGACCTCGCGCCGCCGGTAGCGGCGCTGCTGCGTGCCCGGCATCGGCTCGGAACGGATGAGGCCGCGGCTGACGTAGGCGTACAGCGTCGAGCGCGTGACGTTCAGTGCGTTCGCGGCCTGCGCCGTGGTCATCCAGTCGTCCTGCATGGCGTCCATTCTTGCACCGCGCCGCGACTGGGCATTGATCGAGCCGATCAACATTGACGCCGGAAACGCCGAGGGCGTGAAATGGCCGTCATCGCCTCACCGTGTCGCGTCATGTCCGAACTCTCGAAGCCCGTTCAGTCCCATCATCCCGATACCGGACCCTGTATCGTCGCCGCCTCGGCGACGCCCGCTCGCGCGCGTTCCGCGCTCGCGGAACTCTGGCGCGAGGCGCAGCTGCCCGAAGCCGCCTTGGCACGCGTCGAGCTTGACGGTTCGGCGCCCGGGATCCCCTCGAGCTTCGCGGTCGGCGACGCGGCGCAGGCCAGTCTCGCCGCCTCGGCGCTCGCCGCGGCGGAGATCCGTCACCTGCGCGGCCACGGGCGCCAGGACGTGCGCGTCGAGCGCACGCATGCACTGGCGGAATGCGCGGGATGGTTCTCGATCGACGGCGTCACGCCGCCCAGCTGGGACAAGATCTCCGGCCTGTATCCCTGTGGCGACGCCGTCGGCACGCCGGGATGGGTACGCATCCACGCCAACTTCGCCCATCACCGCGACGGCGCGTTGCGCCTGCTCGGCTGCGCGCCGGGCCCGACGACCGAGCGCGCGGCAGTCCAGGAAGCGTTGCGACATTGGGCCGCCGAAGCCTTCGAGACGGCCGCGGCGGAGGCCGGGCTCGTGGTCGCGGCGGCGCGCAGCTTCGACGAGTGGGATCGCCACCCGCAGTCGACGGCCATCGCGGATCGACCCGTGCGCATCGAGCGCGTGGACGCTCGCGCGGACGCGCCGTCGCTCGCCTGGCCCGCGCTCGCGGCGACGGCGCGCCCGCTCACGGGCCTGCGCGTTCTCGACCTGACGCGCATCCTCGCAGGCCCGGTGGCCTGCCGCACGCTTGCCGCGCACGGGGCCGACGTCCTGATGGTGAACTCGCCGTATCTGCCCAACATCGACGCCATCGCCGAGCTGAGCCGCGGCAAGCGGTCGACGCATCTCGACCTTCGTTCGCAGGACGGTCGCCAGTCCTTGCGCGAGTTGGTCGGCGGCGCACATGTCTTCGTGCAGGGGTATCGGCCCGGCGGCCTCGCGGCCCTCGGCTTCGACCCGCAGACCTTGGCCACGCTGCGCCCAGGCATCGTGGTGGCGTCGCTGTCGGCCTACGGGCCGTCCGGCCCGTGGGCGGGTCGGCGGGGTTTCGACTCGCTGGTGCAGACCGCCACCGGCTTCAACCAGGCCGAAGCCAGCGCGGCGGGGGCGACGACACCTCAGGCGATGCCCGTGCAGATCCTCGACTTCGCGTCGGGCTTCCTGCTCGCGTTCGGCGTGCAGGCCGCGCTGATGCGGCAGCGGCGCGAAGGCGGCAGCTGGCAGGTGGAGGTGTCGCTGGCCGGCGTGGCGCGCTGGCTGCGCGGCCTGGGGCGCGTGACGGACGGGTTCGACGTCCCGCGTCCCGAGGGCGTGCTCCGGCAGTTCCTGGTCGGCGAACCCTCGGGCTTCGGTCGGCTCGTGGGCGTCCGGCACGCGGCAGAGCTGGCCGAGACGCCGCCGATGTGGCGCCTGCCCTCGATGCCGCCGGGCACGCATCGCCCCGTGTGGGCGGACTGAACCGCCGGACGGTCGTGGCCGTCGCGTCCGGTGGCCGCGTCAGCCCTCGGCGGCGTGGCACACCGCTTCGATGTTGTGCCCGTCCGGCCCGATGACGAACGCGGCGTAGTAGTTCGCGTTGTACTGCGGGCGCAGGCCCGGCGCGCCGTTGTCCTTGCCGCCCGCCTCGAGCGCGGCGCGATAGAAGGCGTCGACCTGCGCACGCGTCTCGGCGCTGAAGGCGATGTGCAGAGGCGCCGGCGTCACGTCGGTCTGGAACAGGCACAACGAGGGCTCGCCGTTCGAGCAGAGCTCGATCCCGTAGGCCGGCACGCCTTCCGCGCCGACGAAGACGCCCAGCGGGGCGAGGGCGTGGACGAAGAACGCCTTGCTGGCGGCGTAGTCGCTGACGCCGAATTTCACGTGGTCGAACATGGGGGACTCCTGAAGTGAAAGGGCAACGCCTAGAACATGTGTTCGATGTCCTTGGGCATCACCACCCAGCCGTGCATCCGTTCTTCGTAGACCGAGAACGTCGGGCCGGGGAAGGTCGGGTCGGCGAAGACGCCCACGGGGATGGCGATCTCGTCCTGCTGCCCGTCCCGCCTGTAGTAGACCGTGACGCCGCAGACCGGGCAGAACGTGAACCTGGCTTTCGTGCCTTCGTCGCCGGTGCGGACGAAGTCGGTGCCCTGGCCCGAGATCGTCACCTGGTCGCGACGGAACCGCGCCTGCGTCGCGAAGACGCCGCCGCTTCTTCGCTGGCAGGCCAGGCAGTGGCAGACGGAGACGCGGATCGGGTCGCCGTCGACTTCGGCCGACAGCTGGCCGCAACTGCAGCTTGCGAGACGAGTGCTCATGGGTGCCCTTGGATCTGGAACGCGTGAGGACGGAATGGCCGCCGGGACGATGCACTGCGCGCTGCCCGGGAGCGCATGATGCCAGCTCGCGAACCGGCGCGGCATGCAGATTGCTCGCGACGGGACGCTCCGGCGACACCGGAGCGGGCGCGCGGTGTGCGATGGCATCGCCGCTGGCAGATCGGGCCCGAGGCCCGCCATTTGCTCCGCACGTCGTCGTCATTTCTCACCCTGCGAGTGTTCATGCCGATGCAAGCTCTTCCCCGAGGAAGCGGCACATGCCCGTTCGTCGCCGGCGGCGGCCATGGGCGCCGCGGCGTGTCGCTCACGCTTGTCCTGAGTTGTGGCCTCGCGCTGGGCACCACGGGCTGCAGTTCGCTCTTCAGCGAAGGGTCCGCGACCACGGCCGGCGTCGCCGGCGCGGCCATCGCGGCGGGCGTCACGAAGAACGCCGCGGCTGCCGCGGGGATCGGCCTGGGCGTGCTGGCCGCCGCGCAAGCGGGCGTCAAGACCGTCGAACGCAATTACCACGGCGACCAGCAGGACCATATCGCCGACATCGCCGGCGAGCTCGCTGTCGGCCAGGTCGCGCCGTGGCAGAGCAACCATTTCATCCAGCTCGAGCCCGACGAGGCAGGCCGGGTCACGGTCAGCCGCGTCATCAGCGCCACCGGCCTCACCTGCAAGGAGATCGTCTTCTCCATCGACGACGTCAAGGACGCCTTGACGCTCAGCTCGTTCTACATCGCCACGATCTGCAAGGACTCGGTCAAATGGCGCTGGGCGACCGCCGAGCCCGCGACGGCGCGTTGGGGAAGCCTCCAGTGAGCCGACGGACAGCACCGTGCGGCCCGTTCACCGCGCTGCTCGCGACGGCGCTCGCGGGCTGCAGTTCGGTCGGGGGCTTCACCGGCGCGGTGGCGGGCATCGCGACCGGCACCTTCAGCAGCAACCCCGCGGTCGGCGTGGCGGTGGGCGTCTCGGTGAAGGCGGCCACCGACACGGCCATGAACCGGGTGTTTCGAAACATGCAGGCAGACGAGCAGGACCGCATCGCCGAGATCGCCGGCGGCCTGGACGTCGGCGAGCGCCAGCCCTGGAAGATCCACCACCTGTTCTCCTACGGAGACGAGGCGGGCGAACTCCAGGTCGTGAGAAGCATCGACAACGCCTTGGCCAACTGCAAGGAGGTCATGTTTTCGGTGGTGGGCGGCAAGCCCGATGCGCCGACCCGCGAATGGTTCATCACGCAGACCTGCCAACACTCCAACGGGCGCTGGCATTGGGCGGCAGCGGAGCCGGCGATCGAGCGGTGGGGGACGTTGCAATAGCGAAGGCGGGGCGGCGCGGCGGTGTCGGCGAGGCGGCGCCGATTCGGCGATCACGGGTGAGGAGCAAGACTTGACGCCTGCGTCCCCGCGCTCGTGACCGAGTTGGCACGCAGCCGCGTGGGAGGTCCTCCGCTCGACGGCGGCAGTGAGTTCGAAGGCGCCTTGCCGAGATCGACGAGATCTTTCAGGGAGCCGCTGAAGAGGTGGACGGCGGGCAGGGCGCTGATCTCGTTCTTGAGGCTTTCAGCGTGCACGTTGCCCATGGTCACCAGCATCGGGGGCGGCTGCTGCAGCAGCGCGGCTTTCAGGTTGGCGAGCATGGCCACCTCGCGGCGCGGGCCCCACACCTCGTGGCCCGTGAGCAATTCGCCCCTCTTGGCCTTTGCCTGTGTCGCTATCACTGTCAAGGCATCGGCCGCGACCACGGCGGGAGAAGCCATGGCCTGGAATTGCAGTTCGCCGAGGCCTTGCACCTCGTTGGAGAGCAGCCGAAGGTTGAGTTCGAGCGCCACGAGTTTATCGAGCGCCACGGCTTCGACGACCACCTGAGTTCCATTCACGTCCTTGCCTGTCAGCAGCCTCCAGATCGCGGCTGTGCAGGCTCTCTTGGCTGTATTGCCGTGTCCTGCAGGCTGCTCATTGGCCAGATCGATGGCGCCGTGGATCTGGCTGGCGGCGGCGTAGGTGATGGCCCGTTCTAGCGTTTCGCAAATGTCCTGCTGCCGTTGCGTCGCGTTTGCACCAGGAAGCGGTGCCTGCATGTTGGTGAGCGTGCCGATGAGTTCGATGAGTTCTTCATGATGCTCGAGGGGGTCGATTCGTATCGAATCGGGGAGCTGGCCGCCGGCCAGGTCGATCGCCATGCGGAGCTCCGCCACGATGGGGTCGACGTACCGTGCCATGTAGCCGCCCATGCGCAGCCAGTAGTTCTCGAGGGCCTTGTGCTGCGTGTCGCCAACATAGGCGCCGTCGAATCGGCCGGGCAGGCCGGGCGGGATGTGGTTGAGAGGTACTCCGTCGAGCGATCGCTCCGTGGCCGCTTCGACGAGGCGATGCCCGATGTTGAGTGCCGTCACCAGTTGGTTGCGCACAGCGTCGTGGTATTCGCCCATGACGATGGTGCGATGCAGGCTGGCCAGGTTGACCCAGTCGGGAGATGCGTCGGGGTCGGCGGATGAATTCCAGAAGCCCATTCCTTCCCCAAGCCCGTTTGCATAGTCGTTCGCCTGCTGGTCGCTGTCGAACCAGATCTTGCCCGAGAAGTTGTCGGGCACTCTCGCTTCGATCCTCGCGACGAGGTCGGGTGTCGGAGCGGGCATCCCCGCCACCGCGAGTGCCCAGCATCTTTTCAGTTCGCATTCGATGCACACCTGCGCGACTCGCCGAGACGGCGAGAAGCCCGCGGCTGCGCCGGCGGCCATCTGGGCGACCAACGGAGCGCTGCTGGAGCCGCTGGAACCGCTGGAGCTGCTCGGACCGGAAGGGATCAGCAGACCGGACATCACGCCTCCCGCGCTTCGGCGACGATGACGGCATTCAATACGCGCTGGATGTTCTGCTCGGGTGACTGTTCCTTGTTCCCCAGCATGTCCGCGACGCGCGGCACGCGATGGAAATCGCGGGCGTATCCCAGTCCGAGCACCGCGAAGTTGGCCACGCCCCGCTCGGCGGTGATCCCGAACGACTGGGCGGTCGCGATGAGCTCGCGCACGCGCGCCTCGAGCTCGTCTCCCCGGGGAATGACCTCGCCGCTGTGGGCCCGGCAGCCGGCGAAGCCGGTGTCGATGTAGTCGACGAGCCGATGCTCGAAGGAACGCAGGGCTTGCGCCTCGAATGCGTTCATTTGATTCGCGGTGATGATCATGTGTTCTCCCTATCGAGACGTTCGGCGGTCGAGCCGCTGGAGCCCCAATGTCGACGCCCAGGTCGAAAAGCGCCATCACGCGACATAACTCGCCTCGGGAGACGTCACTCGAATTCAATTTCCAGCAGCAGCGACGGAAGTCGTGCAGCCGTTTCGACTCGCAGCAGTGTGGTAGATTCGTCGCCAGCTCGCCATCCCGGAGGGACGACTCGTCGGAGAAATCTCCGGCTCCCTGTCCCCGGACGAAGCGACACGAGGTGCCTCAGCACCCAGAAACAGAGGAACAG
>FTDG01000405.1_pt1 | contig 23989 bp, 22 predicted proteins | sample 1639751 | NCBI WGS metagenome assembly FTDG01 (sample SAMEA3914869, study PRJEB12502) | metagenome | biome: forest; material: soil | place: USA | collected 2012-03-12 | depth 0.1 m
CAAGGCAGCGGCCGTTCGCTCAGGGCCGCCGGTGAAGATGCCGTGCCCAGTCGCCGTCCTCGAGCTGTCGGTCCGAGTCATTTTTCAATGCGACATGAACCCGCTTGCAGCTCAATGAACCCGCAGCACTTCAAACCGCTGCCGGATTGGACCGCCCGGTATCGACACCTCATCGCCCTCGCATTTCCCCAGCATGGCCTGGCCCAAAGGGGCTTCGCTGCTGATGACCTGGACGAGTTGGACGCCGCTGATCAACTTCATGCTGCCCCCGGCCGGGCCGAGAAAGAGCTGTTGCTGCTTGTCGTCGGCACCCACCAGGCAGACCAGCGCGCCGAGCTGTATCCCTTTGCTGGCGTCGTAGGGAAGCGGTCGGAACTGGCGCCAATTGGCCATCGCCTGGCGGATGGCTTCGGCGCGACGAGCTTGGCCGGTGGCCAGATAGGCGGCTTCGAGTCCCAATGTGTCGTATTTGTTTTCGGCGATGTTTTCTTCGTGAATCGCCGTTTCATGGGCCGAACGCACCGCCTGTTCGGCTTGCAGCAGGTCGTCGGCGAGCCGTTCCAGCACTTGCTGCTGCAACAAGGATTTGTCCATGATGAAAGGTAGGCGTCTCGAACGACCGGAGGAAGGTCTTCATTATGAAGGGCTCCGCCGCCCTTCGACGCTCCTGCTGGCCGCAGTTTCATCGCCCTCGAGGCGCAGCGTGTGGCCGAGACTCATAGGCAAAAAGCACCTCCGGCCGGCGAGCTTCCGCCATCGGGAGTGGGCGAATGCAGCCAGTCGCGCGTCAGCGCTTCTTGTGTTTTGAAGGCGTCGCAACGGCCTTCGTCCGCAAGGTCGGCGCTGCAACCGATGACGCCGATGACGCCGCGGCCGGACGAGGCGGCATGCCGAGCGCCGCAAGATCCTCGCGATCCCAGTCGATGACGCGGCGCCCGTACTCCGCGGCGTCCTTGTCCTTGTCTGGCAAGACGACACTGCCTGGAACCAGCGCCTGAGGGTATTGGAAGTACTTGATCAATTCGGCAGGCTTGTCCATCGGCAACTCGCCTTTGTATTTCTCCCATTCTTCCGGCGCGAACCCGTCCTTCAATTCGTAGAGGCCCTTGGCGACATTGAGGACGAGTGCCTGGGGGACATCCTCTCCATAGAACACATGCTCCCGCGATCGATAGACATGCTCCCTGCCCTTCGTCCCGACCGTGTACGCATATTCGCCGCCACCGGCGCCGCGAAGGTGGCGAATGAAGCGGCCTTCGTTGTCGGATGGCTTGCCGGCCGGAAGGGAGGACGAGGAGGCCGACGCGGCGGCCGGCACCTCGGATGAAGGCGGCGGCTTGTTGATTCGCTTCCTGGCTTCCGCCTCGTCTTTCCCACCCGAAGGACATGCCGGGTCGCGCAGCAAGACGATCATGTTGCCGAGATGCTGCCTTGAGAACGTGAAGGACTTCGCCCCCGGGGCCGGCGGCGCCGTTCTCGGATCGCCGAAGTAGTCGGCCCGCAGAAATCTCGTGGCGCCGAGCGTCTTCTTCTTGGCAGTCTCGTCTGCGAACGCCGGATAGACATTCAGGAAGACGAAGTCATGGGTCTGGAATTGTGCGGTGTTGACAAGCGAGGTATTCGAAGCTTTTTGCTTTTCACCGATGTCCGACTTTCCGAATTTCGCCGCGAACGTCATCATCTGCGTGACAAGCGTCGTGGAGTACAGGAAGCCCCGGGCGGAACGTGCGGTCGCGTGGCAAAAGACCGGTGCTTCGTACAGCGCCGACACTGCGGCGATCACGGCCTCGAGTTGCTCGTCGGGCGGATGCTGCGCCCTCGCCTCGGCCAATCGCGCGAGATTCTCCCGCGACAGCTCGATGACGGACTGCGATTTGTCGGCAATCGCGCCACTCTGCATGAAGTTGGCGCACGCGCGCTCGGTCTGGTCGGGGAATGCCAGCGATCCCAGGATCGCGGCTTGCAACTCCTCGGAACTCTTCTTGCCGAAGGTACCCGACTTTTTTTCGAGCTGCATGTGCAAGATGAATCGCACGTGCTGATCGTCCCACCTCGTGCCCTCTTCGCGGGAATGATTGCCCGGCACGAGGCCGCCGCACATCGCCGCCAATTTCTTGTCTGCCTTGTCGACGTAGAAGAGCTTGAACGCCTGCGCAGCGGCGCGGCAGAGCTCCGGATCCTCGTTCTCGACCAGTTCGCCGCTCGAATCCGACGACGATGCTTTATCGCAAGAACTGGCGGCCGCCGCCGGACGGGAGCCCGCGGTCCGGGCCTTCTTTTCACATTCGACGCACGCGCCCACCGGCGCCGAAGGGAAGCGCCCGGATGCCGCGTGTGCCGCGTCCAGCATGGGTGCGGAAGAGGACGAAGCGTCGATCGACGACGCAGGCTTCTTTTCGAGTACGGTCGACATCAAGCCCTCCGCGCTTCGGCGACGATCACCGCATTCAGGACCTGCTGGATGCTGTCATCGGGCAGCCGCATGGGGTGCGTCAGCATCGCCTGCACCTTCGGAAGACTTTCGAACGTGCGCGAATATCCGAGCCCGACGATCACGAATTGCACGAGGCCGAGTTCGGTGCAGATTCCATACGACCTCGCACGGGCCAGCAAGTCGCGAACGACCCGTTCGCGCGCCGCGCCCTGCGGCACGCACGATCCATCGTAGGGACGGGAGAAATCGCATTCGGTGTCGACGAAGACCAGCACTCTTCGCACAAACCCCTCGAAGGCGGTCACGTCCAGCGCGTTCATCTGCGACTGCGTCATCTGCATCATTGATCTCCAGGAAGCCGCGTCTGCGCTCGGTGCGTGCGCGTACGAGCGCGCGCACCGCACCATACCGTATCGATGCTGATACGGGTATAGGTATTCACGCAATGCGCGAGTTCGCCTGGCGAGCGACGGCGGTCGACCGGACGCGGGCATTCGAGCCCGTCCTTCCCATCGAAGGCGACCGTGCTGCACGCACAAAGCGCGGCCTCCCTGCAAGCCAGGCTCCGCTGCCGTGGAAGCTCGTCACGAACTTGCCGGCTCCCCGCTCAGCGGCTGCCTTCGCTGCAGTTCGTCGCCACATGCACGCGCGGCCGCCGCCCGCCATTCCATGTCCCACCAATCGCCCGCTCGATCTGCGCGGCCAGCTGCAGCAGCAACCCATCCTTCCCTTGCCCCGCCTGCCCCTGAATCCCCAACGGCAGCCCGCTCTCCTGCATCCCGAGCGGCAACGAGATCCCCGGCAGCCCGCACAAATTGGCCAACGGCGTGTAGGCAAAGTTTTCCCACAAATGCCCGAACCAGTCATGCACCGACGGATTGGTGCTCGAGGTGAGGTAGTCGACCGCCCCGACATGCGGCGTCGGCAACGCGGTGACGGGCGTGAGAGCAATGTCCCATTCCTCGAAGAACGCCCCGAACGCCCGCGACGTGCTGTTGAACACCCCCTGCATCGCGGCACGTTCGCTGTAGCTCGTAGGCAGCCCTGCTTCCCAGATCTTGATGTTGATCGGCTCGAGCAAGTCCTGCGGCGGTCGATCGAAGCCCAGGCGCGCAAGATGGCCGGCGATGACCTGGGCGAAATTGCTGATGTAGCAGGTGGTCTGCGCGGCGAAGGCGGCGCGGAAATCGACCGTCGGCACCTTCCACTCGACGTGGTGTCCCAGGCCTTCGAGGAACCGGCCGACGCGCTCGAGTTCGGCGACGAAATGCGGCGTGGCGCGGTAGTCGCCCCATTCGTGCGACAGCGCGATGCGCAGCGGCGGCGGGTCGTGGCGAATGAGGCCGGTGTAGGGTTGCGCGGGGTGCCAGAACGGCATGAACTCGCCCGGCGCCCCGCCGCGGCAATGATCGACGAAGGCGGCCGTGTCGCGCACCGTGCGGCTGTGGCAGCCCTGGATCGACACCAGCCCCGACAAATCCGACAAGCCCGGCGCCAGCGAGAACACGCCGCGCGACACCTTCAGCCCGATGTTGCCCGTCGCGCCCGCCGGAATGCGGATGGAGCCGCCGCCGTCCGTCGCGTGGGCCATCGGCAGCACGCCCGCCGCCACGACGGCCGCCGTGCCCGCGGACGAACCGTTGGTGGTGAACGCGGTGTCCCACGGATTGCGCGTGACGTGGAACCGGTTCTCGACCGCGCTGCAGACGCCGAACTCCGGCGTCGTCGTGCGCCCGATGATGTTGAGGCCCGCGCGGCGGATCCGTGCGGTCAGGAAGCTGTCCGCCGCCGGCCGATGGCCCTGCATCAGCATCGAGCCGAATTCCTGCTTGCGGCCCGCGAGCGTCGGCCCGAGATCCTTCATCAAGTACGGCACGCCGGCGAACGCGCCCGCCGGGTTCATGCCATCGGCCAGCGGGTCGGCGACGACGTCGCCGAACACCTCGACCACCGCGTCCAGTTCGCCGTCGACGCGCGCGATCCCGGCGGCGACCTGCGCCGCGAGTTCGGCCGGCGTCACGTCGCCGCGGCGCACGCGCTCGGCCAGCGCGACCGCGTCGTGCGCGGCCCATTCGCTCCAGGTCATCGCCAACGTCATCGACCGTCTCCTGTTGCCGCCGCCCGCGTCGGCAGGACTGTTTCCCGCGCCGCAGCGCTCGTTTTCACCGGGAGTAGAACTCATCCCATGCAAAAGGTGAACTCATTCGACTGCGACGAGAACTCGTTTCCCGCCAAGTAGAACTCATTCGACTGGCAGTAGAACTCGCTCCCCTCCCAGCCGAATTCATTCGACTTTGGATCGAACTCATTCCCCTTGAAGCAGAACTCATTCTGTTCAAAGCAGAACTCATTCGATTCGGAGGCGAACTCATTGCGCTTCAAGTCGAACTCATTGCACTCGAAGCAGAACTCGTTCGACTCGACATGGAACTCATGCCATCGGGAATCGAACTCATTCGGTTCGACCTCGAATTCGCGTCCCTCCAGGCAGGACGCGTTCGACCCCGAGCCTCGGGGCCGGCCGGACATCGCGAGTTCGAGGCGCTCGGACCGTCGCCCGGTCGGTGGCCCAGGTCGGCGGCGAGCGGCTACGGACGGGCGAGCGTCGCCCGGAGCAAGGTCTGCGCCGCGGCGACCGCGTCGCCCGCCTGGCGCTGGGCCTCGCTCAGTTGCATCAGCGGGGCGCGCTGGCCTGGAAGAAGGCTGACGGCGCGCCCGATGGCGCGGATCGCGTCGGCGTGTCGCCCGATGCGGCCCGTTGCTTCACCGAGCGCCAGCCACGCCGTCGCGTCGCGCGGGTCGTGGGCGACGGCGGCCGCCAGCGCGTCGACGGTCGCGTGGGCGTCGCCGCGCAGCTGGTGTGCGCGCGCGGCGACGGCGTGGAGATTGAGCACCCACACCGGGCGCGCCATGAGTGCGGCGAGCGCGCGGTCGAAGGCCGGCCAGTCGCGGCGCGCCAGCAATTCGATCGCATGCGCCGTATCGCCCAGCGGACCGTCGCCATGCAGTTGACGACCGGTCTCGGCGAGTGCGGCAAATTCCTCGGGACGGCCGCGCGTCCACGCGAGACGGGCCGCCAGGACGCGCGCGGGCAGAAAGTCCGGCGTCTCGTCCAGCAACTGCCGCAAGGTGGCGAGTGCCTCGTCGACGCGGCCGGCACCGGCGACGCCTTGTGCCAACGCCAGCAGCGTCTCGCGTCGCACCGTGCGTGCCATCGCCCGCCAAGGCGTCCAGTCGACCGCGGGGGCGCGCGCCATGCGGGCCTCGTCGGCGGGCGTCGGGTGCGCGTCGAAGTCGTCGACGAGATCGCGCGCCACGAGGGCCCGCGGCGGCAGCGGGAAGTCGGCCGGCTGCGCCGGGGTCGAGTCCGTCAACAGGGTGCGCAGGATCGCGCACGGCGCGCGACCGGCGGGCGCCAGGCCGGCGAGCGCCGACAGCAGGTCGAAGACCTCGGTCGCGGCCAGCGGGTCGGCCATGCGGTCGCGCGCCACGCCGGGGCCGGCGGCCAGCACGAAGGCCGCGTCCGACAGCACGAGCACCCGCGCCGCGCCGTGCGGGTGGGCGTGCGGCGGCGCGAGATACGGGTCGAGCGCGAGATCGGCGAAGTGCAGGCAGCGATCCAGCACGGCCTCGGCCGCCGTGGCCGATTCGGCAGCCTGCGCGAGCGGGCGCAGCAGCGCCGCCATGTCGGCCAACCAGGGCCAGTGCAGCAGGACGATGTCGGGCGCCAGCGCCAGCGCCTCGGTGGCCCAGGCCTGGCGCGCGCCGGCACGCGCGAGCGCGGCGGCCAGCGCGGGCGCGATGCGCGCACGCGCGGCGGGCGGCAGCGGTGCCAGGAAGAACGCGAGATCGGCGTGCGCGATGTCGCGCGGATGCAGGCGCGACGCGCGCACGGTGTCGGCCGCGGCGGCCGGCGAGGCGGCGCGCGGGTCCAGCGGGGCGTCGGCGTCGCGCGCGCCGGTCGCCAGGTCGGCCGCCGGGCCGATGGCCCAGCCGCCGTCCAGCACGAGGCCATCGGTGCAAGGCCATCCGACGCTGGCCACGCGTCTGCCCGCCCTCGCCGCCATCGATGCGAAGGCCGGGCTGCGCAGCGACGTGGCGTCGACACCGCGAACGAACAGCGTGCCGTCCAGGCGCTCCAGCGGATGCAGCACGCCGTGCACGTCGGCCGGCACGCCGGTCGCGAAGGTCGTCCAGACCGAGTCGGCCGGGCCGGTCGGTCGATGCACGGGCGCCCAGGTGCCTTCGTCCAGCAGGCGCGCGAATCGCGGCAGCTCGCCGCGCTCGACGAGGCGTTGCAGCCGCTGCCAGTCGAGCCCGGGCATGCCCAGCACGACCAGCGGCGACCGGGTGGGTTCAGAGTGCGAGGGCATACGAGGTCTCGATGCGCAGCGGCTGCACGCCCATTTCTTCGGCCAGGCGCAGCGTGGTGAGCGAATCGTCGCGGCACTGGCAGCGGATCGGCCCCGCGCCCACGGCCTGGATGCGGTCGATCGCAGCGACGATCAGCGACAGCGACGAGACGCCGCGCACCGACGGGTCGGCGTACCAGAAGTCCAGGCGCGGCACGCCCTGCTCGCCGGGCTGGAACACGATGAAGGCGCGCAGCGCGCCGCGCCGCTCGTAGCCCACCGAGAGCGCGCTCGTCAATGGGTCGGCGAGCATCGCGCGCAGGCGCTGGAGCGCGACGGGCACCGTGTCGCCCAGGAATTCGGCGTAGAGCGCGGCGAGCGCCGGCAGGTCGGATTCGGCGAGCGGCCGCACGGCGGCCATCGCGGCGACGGTGCGCGCGCCCAACCGCCGGCGAAAGGCCGCGAGATCGGGCATGGCCTCGAACGTCAGCAGGCGCGACGTCGGCTCCGCGCCGTGATGCGCGAGAAAGGCCTGCGCGGGCGCGTCGTCGGTCGGACGCCAGGTGCGCAGGCGGCTCGCGCCCCACGCGCGGGCGACGTCGGCCAGACGCTGCAGCAGCGCGCTGCCGAGGCCGCGGCGCCGGGCGCCGGGGTGGACGACGATGTCGGCGCGCAGGCCGGCATCGGTCTGCAGCGTGGACAGCGCGCCGACGCCGCACACGCCCTCGGCGTCCTCGGCCACGAAGAGGCCCTGGAGCGGCACCGCGGCCGCGGCGATCCACGGCAGGAACGCGTGCGCCGCGTACAGGTCACGAGGCGCGGCGGCGCGAACGCCGGCCACGCCTGGAGCGCTTTCAGGCACGCGTCGAGCGTTGACGGCGGCGATACGCCGCCAGGCCGAGCGCGCCGGCGGCGAGCAGCGCCAGCGACGACGGTTCCGGCACGGCGCTCGTGGCACCTGCGATGACCGGAGCGCCGCTCATGTCGTAGGTGACCGAGTCGAGCGTGTACGAGAACGTCTGGTCGGCGTTCTGCGCGACGTCGAACCTGACGTAGCCGTAGTCGTAGGCCGAGGTGTCGCCGGGGACGACGTTCATCTCGAACGGCAGCAGCAGGTCGTTGCCGAGGTTCGTCGTCGTGTTGCTGACACCGTTCGTCTTGTCGATCACCGTCTGGTTCGAGTAGCTCAGGCCCGGGCCGATGACCGTGCCCGCCGACACCAACTGGCCGAGCGAGAGCTCGTCCATGTGTTGCGAGTCCGCCCAGAATTCGTTGCCGAGCGAGCCGTAGTTCTGGTTGTAGAAGACGATGCCGCCCGGCACGTTGACGACCTGGCCGGCGTCGGTCGACGCGGGCAGCGCCACCGTCACCGGGGTGGCCTGGGCGCCGGCGGCGCCGAGAGCGGCAGCGGCCACTGCGAGCTTGAGAGTTTGTTCGGTCTTCATGTTGTGGATCCTCCGGGCGTGAAATGTGCAACGAGCCGCGAATGTAACAGCCCGTTTCGCCTGCGCCGGCACCCCCGACCCGCGGCGGCGAGGCACCTCGCCATGTCGTGAGGTAGTTGGCAAAACAAACGGCGGGCGAGGCTTCAGGAACGCGGTGGCATGCCGATACGCCCGAACGGACTCGTCAGCTTGCGCACACCCGTCACTTCACCGCTCGATGGCGATGAATTTCAGGTCGCGCACCAGTCGGTCGAACGTCTTGGCGTCCTCGACGGCCATCGCCGCGGTGGTTTCCAAGGTCAGCGCGTAGTTGATCGCGCCGTCGTCGCTGCGCCGGACCGCAACGAACTTCTTCACGGAATCGCGCTGACGCACCGTGGCCGACCACGCGGCGCGCCCTGCCGACCGGGTGACCTGCATCGTCGGATGCCCGTGAACTTCGGCCGCTTGAAGCAGGAGTTCCAGGTAGGCCTTGGCACTTCCGAGCTGGGCCGCGTCGTATTCGGCCGACACGGTGATCACCCGCTTGTCGCCGAGCACCAGATCCACGCCATGGTTTGGATTCGGCGCCTGGTTCCGATAAGCCCGGGCACCGGCAATCGCCGGTACGACGAAGCCATATTGCTGATTCATATACGGCTGGCTGACCGGCGTCATGGCGGCCGTGCGAAGAGACTCCCACGAGGGGTCTCCCGAGGCGTTCGCTGCGAGACAACTCGTGGCCGCAACCAGCAGCGCGCTGCATACGCGCGCAAGACCAAGCCGAGTTTTCATTTGACCGCGCACGCGAGCTTGTACCTTTGAACGGACGCGTAGACCTTCTTGAATGTCTCGTAATAGGCAGGATTGACCGAGTTGTAGCCAATCTTTTTCATTGCGGCAATGAACGCGTCCAGGTCCTGGATGCCTTTGACCCGCGCCCCGAAGTGCAGCTCCCAATAGTCTATGCACGCCTGATAGGTATCAAAAGCGAGGTTATTGCCGCCAGCCTGAGTGATCCCCAAGAGATTGTGGAGCCGCTTGTTTTTGTCAATTGTTCAGCCCGGTGGATTGCTCTGCAAGGTGCAGAGCGAGTAGCGAGGCTAGCAGGCCAGTTCCGAAAACGCATTCCCCCATTCAGGTGCGCACACCTGCTACCTCCCCTCACCGACGACTTTCGCGTGAGCGAATATCGCCCGCATCAAGCCCTGCCCTGCCCTGATCCGCGCGCCCGGAACGATCCCGTCGTGCAGTTCGAACCCCTTCGGCGCGAACACGATGATCGTCGAGCCGTGCTCGAAGCCGCCCATCTCGTCGCCCTTGGCGAAGCGCGCGCGCACCGGGATCTCGTTCGGGCCGCGGTAGCGCAGGTGCAGCAGCACGTCGAGGAAGCGGAAACGCATGCTCGCGACGAGGATGGCGGCGACCGGGACGATCGCGATCGGCACGCCGGCATGGCGCGTGTCCGCGAGCCTCGTGCGCAGCACCGCGCGCTCGTTGCGGCAGAACAGCCGCTCGACGCGCGCGAGCGCGATCGGGTTGACGTTCCACGCGTCGCCGCTGATGTACGTGACGTGCTCGACCTCGCAGTCATGCGGCGCATGGAAGCGGTGATACATCGCCGACGTCAGGCGCAGCGTGACGTAGGTGCCGTCGCGGTACGGCGCGACGTCGTTCGACGGGCCGAACAGGTCTTGCATGCGGTACGGGAATCCCTTGGCCTGGAACACCTCGTTGCCGGCGGCCGGGCCGCAGGCGCCGACGATCGCGTCGCACGGACTCGCGAGCACGTCGGGGTCGGCGTCGAACAGGCGTGCGCCGGGCACGAGTTCGCGCGTGAAGCAGTCGTGCAGGCTGTCGAAGCGCTGCTTGCGGGCGTCGCTGAGGTCGAGGTCGGTGAACACCTTCCAGGTCGCGATCGACAGCCGGCAGACGAGCGGGTTGCGGATCTTGCTGAACCAGCCCATGAAACGCGTGAGGGCGATGCGCGGCACGCGATTGGTGAGCAGGAAATTGAGATTTTCCTGGAGAAGCAATTGTCGGAGGGCGTTTTTCATCGGGGTGTCAATCGAGTTCGGTAAATCTCGGGGCTGCACTTCTTCCAGTGCGTTCTTGGAATTCCATGGAAACCTTTGCACTCTCCGCACTGACCCTCGGCGCGCTGGCCTTGCTGATGCCGAAGGCCAAGCGCCGGCTCGAGCTGTCGCGTGCCAAGCACGCGTCGCTGACCGGGCATTCGCGCATGGCCAAGCGCGTGGCGTCGCTGCTGCCCGGCTACGCGTACGACGAGACGCGCTTCTTCGCCTCGGACGACGCGCCTGCCGACGTCGTCGCGCAACGCCGCGCCGGCTTCGCGCGCCTGGCCGCGCTCTACGACGAACGCTTCCCGCGCAGCGCCGCGATGACCGCGCAGGCGCGCGACGGCATCTCCGACCTGCAGTTCACCGGCAGCTACCGCGTCCCCTATCAGTTCAGCCCGTACCTGCGCCAACACCTGAAGACCGGCAGCTTCCTCGCCGCGTCGTCGGGCGTGACGGTCGAGGACCTCGACGGCAACGTCTTCTACGACCTCACGGGCTCGTACGGCGTCAACCTGTTCGGCTACGACTTCTACAAGGAGTGCATCGCCGAAGGCGCGGCCAAGGTCGCCGCGCTCGGGCCGGTGCTCGGCGCGTACCACCCGTGCCTGCTCGAGAACGTCGCGCAGCTGCAGCGCATCTCGGGGCTCGACGAGGTGTCGTTCCACATGTCCGGCACCGAGGCCGTGATGCAGGCCGTGCGCCTCGCGCGCTATCACACGAAGCGCTCGCACCTCGTGCGCTTCTGCGGCGCGTACCACGGCTGGTGGGAGGACGTCCAACCGGGCCCCGGCAACCCGCTGCCACCGCGCGAAACCTACACGCTCGAGGAGATGAGCGACCGCGCGCTGAAGTCGCTGCGCTCGCGGCGCGACGTCGCGTGCGTGCTCGTCAACCCGCTGCAGGCGCTGCATCCGAACGCGGGCGCGCCGGGCGATTCGTCGCTGGTCGACAGTGGCCGTCGCGCGTCGTTCGACCGCGTCGCGTACACCGCGTGGTTGAAGAAGCTGCGCGAGGTCTGCACCGAGCGCGGCATCGTGCTGATCTTCGACGAGATCTTCGTCGGCTTCCGCCTCGCCCCGGGCGGCGCGCAGGAGTACTTCGACGTGCAGGCCGACATGGTCACCTACGGCAAGACGCTCGGCGGCGGGTTGCCCGTCGGCGTCGTCTGCGGCAAGAGCGCGCTGATGAAGCGCTTCCGCGAAGACCGTCCCGCCGACATCTGCTTCGCCCGCGGCACCTTCAACTCGCACCCCTACGTGATGGGCGCGATGAACGCGTTCCTCACGCGACTGCAGCGGCCCGAGACGCAGGCCCTCTACGGCGGCCTCGACGAGCGTTGGAACGAGCGCGCCGCGCGCCTGAACACTTGCCTGAAGGGCGCCGGCGTACCGGTGCGCGTGGCCAACCTGTCGTCGATCTGGACGGTGCTGTACTCGCAGCCGTCGCGCTACAACTGGATGCTGCAGTTCTACCTGCGCGCCCACGGCCTCGCGCTGAGCTGGGTCGGAACCGGCCGCTTCATCTTCAGCCTCGACTACAAGGACGCCGACTTCGACGCCGTCCTCGAACGCTTCGTCGCGGCCGCGAGCGAGATGCGCGCCGACGGCTGGTGGTGGGACGATCCGAGCCAGAGCAACCGCTCCATCCGGCGCGGCATCCTGCGTGAGATGGTGCGTCAACGGTTCTTCTGAGGAAGGGCGGGAGACGTCGTCGCGGCAGTCTCCCGGAACGCGCAAACCCTGGCCTGGGCGGTCGGCCCCGGCGAGGGTTCGCGAAGAAGCCCGCGGCGCGCGCGACGCCGACGGCCCGCGCGCACGCCGGACGTTTCTCAGTGGCTGCGCAGTTCCGCGCGCGTCTGGCCGCGCATCAGCAGCAGCGGGGCCTTGTGATAGAGGACCAGGTCGTGGAACGGATCGGTGACGATCTTCGTGCCCCACGCGGCGCCTTCGATGAAGCCCTTCGTGACCCACAGCTGCATCACGCGGAAGACGAGCCCGGCGACGCCCAGCGACAGCCACGAGATGCCGACGTCGTGCACGAAGCCGCGGAAATCGGCCGCCGGCTCGATCAGGCCGAACACCGACGGCGCGAACCACAGCAGCGCCGGCAGCGCCACCCACACGCTCATCAGCACGATCTTGCGGCGGATGTTGTAGCCGACCTTGATGGCCTCCTTGTACTCGTCGCTCGCCTGGTTGACGTGGTCGTAGCCGCGCGGCTCGAAGAAGAAATGGCCAGCCTGGCGCGTCGTCATCGACACGCACCATGCCAGCACCGCCGCGATCGCCGGGTCGACGAACAGCAGGCCGTACGCGACGCAGAAGCTGAGCGCGCTGACGAAGTGCAGGCTCTGGTTGATGAGGCTGTGGTGGTAGTAGCGGTGGTCGTCCCAACGCTGCACGCGCAGTGTTTCCAGGAAGCTGTTCACGTTGATCCTCGGATGGAAGATGAACCCCGTTCGTCGACGACGACGGCGTGACGGCATGGTGACGGCGAAATATGAAAGCGCCGTGTCCGTGCCGCGTCGGTCGCGACCTCGAACTGTCATCGAACTGTTGCGGCGCGCGATCATCATCGCGGCATCACTCGCCACGCGCCGAACGCGCATCGAAGGGACGACTCGTGGATCAACCTGCCGCCCACCAACGTGTCCTGCGGATCGCCTGCGTCACCGAGACCTATCCGCCCGAGGTCAACGGCGTCGCGGTGACGGTCGCCAAGATCGTCGAGGGCCTGCGCGCGCGCCAGCACGACGTGCAGCTGATCCGGCCGCGGCAGGCGCGCGCCGACATCGCCGCGGTTCGCAAGGACGGGGGCGACCGCTTCGAGGAAGTCCTCCTGCGCGGCGTGCCGATCCCGCGCTATCCGGGCCTGCGCATGGGCCTGCCGTGCAAGCGCACGCTGGTGCGGCTGTGGACGCGCGAGCGGCCCGACGTCGTGCACATCGCAACCGAAGGCCCGCTCGGGCGCTCCGCGCTGCAGGCCGCGCGTTCGCTGGGGCTGCCGGTGTGCTCCGACTTCCGCACCAACTTCCACGCCTACAGCCAGCACTACGGCTTCGGCGTGCTGCGCACGGCGATCATGGGCTACCTGCGCCGCTTCCACAACGCGACGCAGCGCACGATGGTGCCGACCGACGCGCTGCGCAAGGAGCTCGAGGCCGAGGGCTTTCGCGACATCGCGGTCGTCTCGCGCGGCGTCGACCTGCGCCGCTTCGACCCGTCGCGCCGCAGCGAGGTCTTGCGCGCGCAATGGGGCGCGGCGCCGGACGACCTCGTCGTCGCTTACGTCGGCCGTCTCGCGCCCGAGAAGAACCTCGGCACCTTCATCGCGGCGGCCGAGGCGATCTTGCGGCGTGATCCGCGCGCCAAGCTGGTCTTCGTCGGCGACGGACCGATGAACGCCGAGCTGCGTGCGCGCTGTCCCGGCGCCGTCTTCGCCGGCCAGCGCACCGGCGACGACCTCGCCACGCACTACGCGTCGGCCGACCTGTTCCTGTTCCCGAGCGTCACCGAGACCTTCGGCAACGTCACGACCGAAGCGATGGCCAGCGGCCTCGCGGTGGTCGCGTTCGACTACGCCGCGGCCGGGCGACTGATCCGCCAGGACGTCAACGGCGCGCTCGTGCCCTTCGACGACGCCGACGCCTTCGTCGCGACGGCGCTGCACGCCTCGGCCGATCTCGCGCACTGCCGCGCGATGGGCGCACAGGCGCGCGCGACCGCGCAAGGGCTCGACTGGAGCGGGATCGTCGCGCAGTTCGAGCAGGTCTTGCTGTCGGTCATGCGACGACCCGACGTCGCGTTCGATCGCGCGCTCCCCGCAGCGCCGCGCTCGCCGGCCTGAGGCGCGGCGCGCGCCGAGCGGCATCCGGGTCGGCGATCCCGGCGCTGCCGCTCGTCGGTCTCATGCGAAGTTCAAGGGAGCGGCGGATCTGGCTCCGCCAGTCCGCTCGCGGCCAGCCCCTCGGGGGCAGGGAGCGCCAGCGACCGTGGGGCCCGCATGCCAGCGGCGCGTCGCTCGCGGATGCGTTCGTGCGCGATCAATGCGCCGAGCGCGAGCGCCACCGCCAAGCCCAGGCCCGTCATCAACGCGCACAGCGGCACGTCCAGCGCGACGAGGCCCGCGTAGACCGCGAGGAACACGAGCACGCTTGCGTTCTCGTTCGCGCCCTGCACCGCGATCGAGCGGCCCGCGCTCATGAGGGCGTTGCCGCGGTCCTGCAGCAACGCGTTGAGCGGCACCACCATCAGGCCGCCGACGATGCCCACCGAGATCAGCATCGGGATCGCGAACGCGACAGTGTTCGTGAAGGCGACGAAGACCATCATCAACCCGAAGACCACGCCCGCGACCAGCATGCGCTTCGCGTGCGCGAGCGGCACCCAGCGCGCGGCCGCCGCAGCGCCGGCGATCACGCCCACGGCCACCGCGGCCTGCAGGAACGCGGCCTGGTCGAGGGGCACATGCATGCGCTCGCTCGCCCAACGAAGCACCGCGAACTGCAGCGTCGCACCGACGCCCCAGAAGATCGTCGTGACCGCCAGCGACAGCCCGCCGTCGGGGTCGCGCCACAGCAGCCGGTTGGCCTCGACGAAGTCGCGCACCAGCGCGACGGGATGCAGCCGGCTCGCCGGATAGCGCGCGCCGCTGTCGGGCACGCCGAGGTTCAGTGCCCCAGCGATCAGGTAGACGAGGAGCAGCGTGCAGAGCGACGGCACAAGCGATGCCATGAGCGACGACGACGACGTCGATCCCGCCTGTAGCGCCGCGGCCGCGCAGTGATGGAGGCACACGTGGCTGCCGGTCCACGACAGGAACGGCGAGCTGACGAGCAGTCCGCCCAGGCCGGTGCCCAGCAGCACCGCGCAGACGGCGGCGACTTCGATGAAGCCGTTCGCGGCGACGAGTTGGTCGGCACGCACGAGCTCGGTTGCGAGCCCGTACTTGGCTGGCGCGTACGCCGCGGCGCCGAGGCCGACGACGACGAATGCCACGAGCGGATGCAGCCCGAGCAGCAGTCCCGCGACGCCCAACACCTTGACGGCGTTCATCCACGCCATCAGCCGCGCCTTCTGGAATGCGTCGGCCAGCGGCCCGACGAAAGGCGCGAGCACGACGTACGACACGATGAAGCCGACCTTGAGCAATGGCGCCCACCACGCCGGCAGGCCTTGCTGCTGCAGCAGCGCGATTGCGACGATGAGCAGCGCGTTGTCGGCCAGCGCGGAGGCGAACTGCGCGGCGAGCAGGATCAGGAAAGAGCCCGGCATCAACCGGGTCTCGCAGGGTGATCGGGCATCGTGTCCTCGGCAGCCGACGGGGTCTGGCCGCAAGGATCGTTCAGCTCGGTGAAACCGTCATGACGGCCGCGTGACCGATTCGCGCAGCCGCGCGACCAGGGCGCGACGGCGGCGCCGGCTCAACGATCGAAGAACAGCTTGAGGATGTCGGGCTCGTTGACTTCGCGCAGCATCACCCCGGGCAAGGCCTCGACGAACGGGTCGGACGGCGCGAGCGTGTCGAAGTCGACGGGCATCGTCTCGAGCCAGACGGGCTCGTCGGCGGGGGCGCGCGGCTTCACGCGCGCGATCAGGTGGGACAGCGACGGCAACGGCTCCCAGTCGATTCCCGCATCGGCGAGCGAAGCGCGGTTGGACTGGACGTGAGCGTGGGTGGCGTGTTGCATGGCGTGTCTCCTTCGACACCCTGAACGTTACGCGTCGTGACGATTTCCGATGAGCTGATAAGCGGCTCGGCTGCACGCCAGATCGCCCGGGAGCTCTTCCGTGCGTGACTTAGTTGGCACGCGGCGCCTTGCTAGAGTGCGTCACCGCCGCTCACGCACGCCGACCACGATGGACCGCACCGCCTTCCTTCGCCTGCTCTCCAGGCAACTGTTTCCGCAGTTGCGGGCGGACGGCTTCGCCGGCAGCGGCAGCACGCTGCGTCGATCGATCGGCCCGGTGCTGCAGGTCTTCAACGTGCAGGGCAGCACGGACGCGACATCCTTCTTCGTCAATCTCGGCGCCACGCTCCTGCCGCTCGTTCCCGGCCCCGAGCCCGTGGCGTCGGAGGTCAAGGAGTACCAGTGCATCTTCCGCGCGCGTCTGCATCCGTCGGACCCGCCGCGGCAAGCCTGGGCCTACGGCGAGACCGAGGACGACGCCGCGGACGTCGCGGCCCGGTTGCACGACGCCTACCGGACACGCGGACGCGCCTGGTTCGACGACCACGGCGGCGCGCCTGGCAGCCTGCGTCGCCGTATCGAGGATCCGGCCGCGATGGCGCTGCATCCCGCGCACGTGCTGTCGATGGCGCGCATCGCCGAACAGATCGGCGACATCGATCGATGCCGCCAGCTGGCGAGCGAAGGCCTGAGGCGCGCGCCGGAACGCGCGACCGGGCTCGTCGCGGACTTCCACCGGCTGCTCGATCGCGTCGGGCGTCCCGCGCGCGAGTGACCGTGCGCGCGGTCTCGCCCGCCTTTGCTGGCCTGCCTACTCGCGCGAGTCCTGCCGGCGCACGCCGTTGATGGCGCGGTCCCGCCGGCCCGGCCCGGCGCGCCGACGCGGCGCACTGAGCGCAAGCTGAAACCCGTTGCGAGCCGTATCAGAGCGACGTCGCCCCGATCAGCAGATGCCCCGTCCACGCCATGAACAGCGCGCCCATCGTCGCGAGCAGCACCAGCACCGCGTGGATGCGGCTCCACCACCAGACGCCGCGCGAGCCCACGCCGCGCGCCGCGGCCCAGGCCGCGAGCGGCAGCGCGAGGAAGGCGAGCCACGCGGTGGCCTGGACGAGGCGCAGGACGTCCGGGATGTAGGGCGACGTCATGACGGTCTCGCCGCCGTTGTCCACCAACCCCAGCGGCACGAAGAAGATCGCCCACGGCAACGCCACCAGCAAGGCGCACAGACGCAGCCAGCGGCGCGCGCGCTGCTCGCGCGGGTCGGCAGGCGGCAGCACGTCATGGTGGCGGCGGATCATCGCGGCGACGGGCCAGGCGAGCAGCGTCGCGAGCATCACGAACAGCGACAGGCCCAGCGTCGCGCGCATCAGCCTCGAGTCGCGCGTCCACGGGCTGCGCTGCTCCACTTCGACGGGCTCGTGGTAGCCGAGCTGCCACTGGCCCGCGGCGTCGCGGTTGAAATACAGGCGGCGCGTCGGGTCGTCGGGGTTCTGCCAGACGCCGTGGCCCAGCGAGCGGAACTTGACCGCGCGGTCGTCGAGGCCCTCCATGCCCGCGATCGTGAGCACGCCGTCGGCGTCGACGCGCACCGTCGTCTGCCCCATCAACGCCGCGAGATACAGCGGCCCGCTCTCGTTGCGCCGGCTGCTCATGTAGGTGCCGGCCAGGCCGTCGGTCTCGGACGCCGCCGGCTTGCCCGCGGGAAAGACCGGGGCCGGCGCCGGGAAGTAGCGCTCCATGAAGCGGCGCATCAACTGGCCGCGCAGCACGCGCTTGCCGAGGCTGTTCTGCGAGACGAACACGCCCACGTGCTGCGCCGGCAACAGGAACATGCCCGAGTGGAACCATTGCGAGTCGCCGCCGTGTCCGATGACGTGCGTGCCGTACGCGCTGTCCTCCCAGAAGCCGAGCGCCCACGCCGGCCCGCGCGGGTTCGGCCACCACTGCGGCGACTGCATCTGCGCGAGCGTGTCGGGCTGCAGGATGCGCTGGCCGTCGAGGCTGCCGTCGCCCAGGTTCGCGATCATGAAGCGCGCCATGTCGGTCGCGCTCGCCGACGCGCTGCCCGCCGGCGCGACGCGGATGAACTCGAACGGCTTGGCCTCGTCGGCGCCTTCGAGGTAGCCGAGCGACATCGACGGCGCGAGCGCGGGCGGCAAGGGCTGCGCGAACGTCGTGTGGGCCATGCCCAGCGGGGCGATGATGTGGCGCTGCACGTAGGCGTCGAACGGCTCGCCCGACACGCGCTGCACGATGTAGCCCGCCAGCGCCGCGCCGTAGTTGGAATAGGCCACGACGGTGCCGGGCGCGAAGATGCGCCGGGGCACGTGGTGGACGAGGTAGTCGCGCAGGTCGAGCGAGTCGCCCTCGCGCGCCCACATGTCGCGCACGGTCTCCTCGAAGCCCGGCGTGTGCGTCATCAGCTGGCGCATCGTGAGCGGCTTGCCGTCGGCCAGGGGCAGCGGAAAGTCGAGGTAGCGATGGACGTCGGCGTCGAGGTCGATCCGGTGCTGTTCGACGAGCTGCATCACGGCCGTCCACATGAACAGCTTGGAGGTGGAGCCGATGCGGAACAGCGTCGTGTCCGCGGACACCGGCACGTGGTGCGCGCGATCGGCCACGCCATACCCCTTGGCGTACAGCAGCTGGCCGTCCTTGACGATGGCGACCGTGACGCCGTTGATCGCCGCGCGATCCATCTCGACGGGCAGGTAGCCGTCGAGGAAGGCGGAGACATCGGCCTGCGTCAGCTCGTGCGGCGTGGCGGGCACGGCGGGCGCCGCAGGGGCGATCGGCGCCGGTGCGGCATTCGACGCGCCGCACGCGAACGCGAGCGCGATCCCCGCGACCGCCGCGGCGAGCACCGGTGCGCCGATCGCCCGCGCCAGCCTGCGGCGTGCCGTCACGGCAGCACCTGCAGGTGGCGTTCGGTACGGTACTCGGTATCGTTGCCCGCGCCCTTGGCGGAGCCCTTCTCGTCGTTGCGCGTCTCGACGAGCCGGTCGCCGACCACCGCGAACGCGCGGTTCTCCTCGTCGTGCATCTCGAACTTGATGACGACGAACGCGCTGCCCGAGAGGTCGACATGGCGCGTGCTCGCGAGGGGCGTGCCGTCGGCGCCGATCCAGATCGTCAGCACGGACTTGAACTCCTTCGCGTACTTGCGGTTGTCCGCGCTGAGGCTGTCGATCCCGCTCTCCAGCACGAGGCGGCGCACGGCCTTGCCGTCGAGGGTGTCGGCGGCCTCGCTCTTGAAGACCGCCTCGTCGACCTGGCGCGACAGCCACGACGACGCCGACGCCATCGCGTGCAGTTCGGGGAGGCCGACCTGCCCGAGCGTCGTCTCGATCGGCTTGCCGGCCTTCTTGTCCTTGACGGCGGCGCGTTGCTCGGCGTCGGAGCGCGCGAGCAGGTCGCGGCCATAGATCGGCGAGAGCCCGCGCGCGCCGTCCTCGAGGCCGAGGCTGACGCTGCCCTGGTGCTCCTCGGCGTCCTTGCCGTCGCCAGTGCGCCGCCAGTCGTGCGCGTCGACGCTGGCCTTCAGCGGCGTGGTGCCGGGCAGGCGCGCGAGCGCGCCGCGCAGGTCGGCGAGGCCGTCTGCGCGCGCGGCGCCGCAGCTGCAGGCCAGCAGCGCGGCGGCCGCGATCGAGGGCAGGGACACGGACAGCAAGCGGATGGCGTTCATCGGGGAAGTGGGCGCCCAAAGCGAGCGCGAAATGAGAATCGGCGCAGTGTAGGCAAGCCCTCGGCCGGCGCCGACGCACACGCGACGAACTGCACGGCGGCAGGGACGATCCGCGCGCAGCGGCCGACGGACCGCGCGGCGTTCCGTTGCGCAACTGGATGAGGGATACCCTTAGGGGCATCGGTCACCCTGTGAAACAGCGCCGGCCCCGCACGTCCTCGCACGCCCGGCGTCGCGGTCGCCAGCGACTCGTTGCGCAACGCGGCGCGCCGCGCATGAACGACCGTCCGGTGCGCCGCACTGTCATCGACGCGTCACCGCACCGTCACGCAGCGCCCCTAACGTTCGCGGCTTTTGTCCAGAACGAAACATTCCATGAACACGAACTTCACGTCGGCGGCCTCCCGCCATCGCGCGCTCGCAGCCGCTTTCGCGGCAGCGGCCGTCCTCTCGGCCTGCGGCGGCGACAGCGACCACCCCGTGCCGCCGCCGCCGCCCGCGCCGGCACCGGCGCCCGCCGTCTCGCTGGGCACGACCGCGCAACTCGCGCTGCTCGAGACGACCGACCTGCACCAGAACATCCTCAGCTACAACTACTACACGCTGGCCGAGGACGACTCGGTCGGCCTCGAGCGCACGTCGACGCTGATCACCGCCGCCCGCGCGAAGTACCCGAACAGCATGCTGTTCGACGCCGGCGACATCATCCAGGGCACGGTCCTGGGCGACTACCAGGCCCTCGTCAGCAAGGTGCCCTGCACCGACAAGCTCGCGATCTTCAAGGCGATGGACGCGATCGGCTACGACGCCGGCACCATCGGCAACCACGAGTTCAACTACGGCCTGGGGTATCTGGCGCAGGTCACCGGCCACACGTTCAACGTGCCGAACCTGCCCGCCGTCGCGACGCAGACGAAGTGCCAGGGCCCGGCCTACCCGCAGGTGCTGGCCAACGTCGTCAGCACGACCGACAACAAGCCCATCTTCGACCCGTACGTCATCCTCACGAAGACGCTGACGGCCACCGACGCGTCGGGCAAGACGGTCACCGCGCCGATCAAGATCGGCGTCATCGGCTTCACGCCGCCGCAGATCATGGCGTGGGACAAGGGCAACCTCGACGGCAACGTCACCACCACCGGCCTGCAGGAAACCGCGCAGCAGTACATCCCCGAGATGAAGGCCAAGGGCGCCGACATCATCGTCGCCGTCTCGCACGGCGGCCCGGACAACGCCGCGTACTCGCCGACGATGGAGAACGGCAACCTGTACCTCGCGCAGGTGCCCGGCATCGACGTGCTGCTGCAAGGCCACATGCACCAGGTGTTCCCGAACGCCACCAGCACCGTCGCCGCGTTCAACATCGCGGGCGTCGACAAGACGGCCGGCACCGTGGCCGGCGTGCCGTCGGTGATGGCGAACTTCTGGGGCAAGAACCTGGGCGTCGTCAACCTCGCCGTCAAGTACACGTCGACCGGCTGGGTGGTCGACAAGACGCAGACCGTCGCGTCCACCGTGTCGACGCAGAACGCCGACAAGACCTACGTCGCCGCCGATCCGCAGATCGCGCCGCTGGTCAAGACCGAGCACCAGGGCACCGTCGCCTACGTGAAGACGCCGATCGGCTCGTCGGACTTCCGCATGACGACGTACTTCGCCGACGTCGGCGACATCACCGCGATCCAGCCCGTGAACCAGGCGCAGGCGGCCTACGTCAAGGCCTACGTCGCGGCGAACCTGCCGTCGATGAGCAGCCTGCCGGTGCTGTCCGTCAGCGCGCCGTTCAAGAGCGGCTTCGCGGGCGGCGGTGACTACACCGACGTCGCCAGCGGCCAAGTCGCGATCTTCAACGCGGCCGACCTGTACCTGTACGCGAACACGATCCAGGCGGTGAAGGTCAGCGGCGCCGACCTGAAGGCGTGGCTCGAGACCTCGGCCCAGCGCTTCAACCAGATCGACCCGACGAAGACGACCGCGCAGACGCTCGTGAGCGCCGACCCGGGCTACAACTTCGACGTCCTCGACGGCGACGGATCGATGAAGTACGAGATCGACGTGACCCAGCCGCAGGGCAGCCGCATCAAGAACTTCACGTACAACGGCGTGCCGGTCGACGCCGCGGCGCAGTTCATCGTCGCGACGAACAACTACCGCGCGAGCGGGGGCGGCAACTTCCCGGGCCTGAACGGGAGCAAGACGATCTACCAGAGCCCGGACGCCAACCGCGACGTGCTGATCGCCTACGTCCGCAACACGGCCAACCTCACGAAGACCGCCAACGGCAGCGACCGCAGCTGGCACTTCACGCGCGTCACGACGGCGGGTCCGGTCACGTTCACCTCGGCGCCCGGCAACGCGGCGCTCGCGGCGGCCGACGGCATCCCGGGCGTCACGCAGATCCAGGCCGACGACGGCAGCGGCAAGAACCTGGCCGTCTACCAGATCGACCTGAGCGTCCAGTGAAGCGAGTCCTCGTCGCATGCGGCGTGGCCGCCGTCCTCGCGGCGGCGGCCGGCGTGACGCTCGCGCGTCCGTACTGGGCCGCGCCGGACGACGTCCGGGCGCAGGCCTGGCTCAAGCGCGCCGCCGACGCGCGCGACGCCGGCGCCGAAGGCCAGCTCGCGCGCTGGACGGATCGCGGCAACGCGCCGGCGCTCCACGCCTACGTGGCGCTGCTCGCGCATCGCGGCGATGCGGCCTCGCGCCGGCGGCTCGCCGACGTGCTCGCGCACGGCGCGCAGGCCGGCGACGCGCTGGCCGCCACCCAACTGGCCGACCTGCTCCTGCACGACCCCGCCGCCACCGACGCCGCGCGCGCCCAGGCTCGCCGCCTGGTCGCGCAAGGCGCGGCGGGCGGTGTGGCCGAGGCCCGGCGCATGCTGGCGACGTTCGCGCTCAACGACGCCGCCAGCGGCGCCGCCGAGCGCACGCACGCCGCCACGCTGCTCGCGCAGGCCGCCGACCAGGGCGACGCGCCCGCGATGTTCCTGCTGGCGAACCTGCTGCGCGCGGGCCAGGGCGTGCCGCGCGACGACGCGCGCGCGCTCGCGCTGTACCAACGCGCCGCCGACGCCGACTACGCCCCTGCGAGCCAGGCGCTCGCGCTCGCGTACCGCTACGGCGAGCTGGGACTTGAAGCGGACGCGTCGCAGTCGCGGCTGATGGACCACGAGGCCGCAGAGGCGCTGTCGCACGAGGCGACGCGGACGGCGTCGGCGTTGACGCACTGAGTCGACGGACGACGCCGTTTCCCGCCAGCGCGCGCGGCGCGTCTCACGACGTCCGCGCGCGTTTTTTCATGCGGCGACGCGACAGCCGAGCCGCCCGTCTCCCGCCGTCGACACGGATGGCCGCGGCCCGCTCAACGCCGCCCGCGCAGAGCCACGGCGAGCTGGTACACCACCACGCCCGCGACGCCGCCCGCGAGCACGCCCGCGTGGAACGAGAAGCCGGCGTAGCCCGCGACCAGCGAGCCGGCGACCACGCCCACGAGCGGGATGACGCGCCACGCCATGCCGGGCAGCCGCTTGCGGCGCGAACCGGCGAAGTAGTCGAAGTCGGGCTCCACGAAGGCGCGGTAGATGGTCTTGGTGTTGCGGGACAAGGTCGGCTTTCGAGTCGTCGCAGGCCGGGCGACATGCCGCCGTGCGATGTCCCATTGTTGCGGCCGGGTTCGCCGCGCGCGACCTCAATAAGAGGGATGGAACCACGTTTGAAGGGCGCTTCGGTCGCCTTGCGCGACGCGCACGGTCAGTAGTAGTACGGCGTCTGCTTCGCCTGCCGCGACCGCGGGAACAGGCGGTGCAACAGCACGAACGCGTCGCGCGAGCGCGGATCGGCGCCCTGCGGCACGCGGTACTGCCACATCATCACGACGTCCGCCAGGTCGCTCGCGAGGCGCGCGTCCGACGGATGCGAGCGCGCCCACGCGATGACGGCGTCCGCCACGTGTTCCTTGTCGGTCGCGAAGAGAACGGGCGCGTCGATCTCGGCGAGTCGCTCGGCCGCCTCCTGCGCCGTCACGCAACCGAGCAGCGCGGGGGCGCGGCCGGCGGCGGCGGTCGACTTGTCCAGGTCGGCCGCGGCGGCCGGCACCTGGCGCGTCGTGAGCCACAGGTGCGCCCACTCGAACTCGCGGCGAGCCGGCGTCGTCGCCGCGAGGAACGGCTCGAGCGCGGCCTTCAACGCCGGAGCGGCGCGCGCGAGCCGCGGCGTGAGGCGATCGCGACGCGCGGCCTGGCCCAGCAATGCGCTGCGGACCCAGGCGCGTTCGATCCAATCCGTCGACACGCCGGCCGGCAGCGTCGGCTCGAGCGACAGC
>FTDG01000930.1_pt1 | contig 23672 bp, 21 predicted proteins | sample 1639751 | NCBI WGS metagenome assembly FTDG01 (sample SAMEA3914869, study PRJEB12502) | metagenome | biome: forest; material: soil | place: USA | collected 2012-03-12 | depth 0.1 m
CGGGTAGTAGATCATCGGCTTGTCGTACACCGGGATCAGCTGCTTGCTGATCGCGAGCGTGGCCGGATGCAGCCGGGTGCCAGAGCCTCCGGCGAGGATGATGCCTTTGCGGTTCACGCGGACTCCTGCTGTCACGGGCGGGGAAGGATCTCGTCGAGCATGCGACGCACGCCCGACTCCCAGTTCGGCAGCGCCAGGCCGAAGCTCTCGCGCAGCTTGCGCGTGTCCAGGCGCGAGTTCAGCGGCCGGGGCGCGGGCGTCGGGTAGGCGCTCGTCGGGATCGGACGGATCGCGTCGGCGGGCACGGCAATCGGCACGCCACGTGCGCGCGCCGTCTCGATCACCAGCCGCGCGTAGCCATGCCAGCTCGTCGCGCCGGCGGCCACCGCGTTGTAGGTGCCCGCGAGCGCGGGCGTGGCGCGCGCGGAGCGCACCATCAGCGCGGTGAGGTCGGCCAGCAGCTCGGCGCCGGTGGGCGCGCCGATCTGGTCGTCGATCACGTTCAGTTCGGTCTTGGTGCCGGCCAGGCGCAGCATCGTCTTGGCGAAATTGCCGCCACGCGCCGCGTAGACCCAGCTCGTGCGCAGGATCAGGTGCTTGCAGCCGCTCGCGCGGATCTGCTCCTCGCCGTCGAGCTTGGTCCGGCCGTAGACCGACAGCGGCGCCGTCGGCGCCAGCTCGTCACGCGGCTGGTCGCCGCTGCCGTCGAAGACGTAGTCGGTGCCGTAATGGACGAGCCACGCGCCCGACTGCGCGGCGGCGCGCGCCAGCACGCCCGGCGCGTCGGCGTTGATCGACTGCGCGAGGGCGGGTTCGGACTCGGCCTTGTCGACGGCGGTGTGCGCGGCCGAGTTGACGATCAGGTCCGGCCGGATGGCGGCGACGGTGGCGGCGAGCGCGTCGGGCTTCGAGAAGTCGGCGGCGTAGTCGCGGCTCTGGAAGTCGAGCGCGACGACGTCGCCGAGCGGCTGCAGCGACCGTTGCAGTTCCCAGCCGACCTGGCCGTCGCATCCGAGCAGGAGGATCTTCATGGCGTCAGGGCTTCGCGTACTGCGTCGAGACCCAGTCGCGATAGGCGCCGCTCTGCACGCCCTCCACCCACTCGGTGTTCGCGAGGTACCACTGCACCGTCTTGCGCAGGCCGGTCTCGAAGGTTTCCTTCGGGCGCCAGCCGAGCTCCTTCTCGAGCTTGGTCGCGTCGATCGCGTAGCGGCGGTCGTGGCCCGGGCGGTCCTTCACGAACGTGATGAGGCGCTCGCGCGGGCCGGCGGCGTCGGGACGGAACTCGTCGAGCAGCGCGCAGATGCCGCGCACGATCTCGATGTTGGTCTTCTCGTTGAGGCCGCCGACGTTGTAGGTCTCGCCGACGCGGCCGTCCGCCAATACGGTGCGGATCGCCGAACAATGGTCCTTGACGTAGAGCCAGTCACGCACGTTCAGCCCGTCGCCGTAGACCGGCAACGTCTTGCCGGCGAGCGCGTTGACGATCACCAGCGGGATCAGCTTCTCGGGAAAATGCAGCGGGCCGTAGTTGTTCGAGCAGTTGGTGGTGAGCGTGGGCAGGCCATAGGTATGGTGCCAGGCGCGCACCAGGTGGTCGCTGGCAGCCTTGCTCGCCGAGTACGGGCTGTTGGGCTCGTAGGGGTGCGTCTCGGTGAACGGCGCGGCGTCGGCCGTCAGCGAGCCATAGACCTCGTCGGTGCTCACGTGCAGGAAACGGAACGACTTCTTGTCGTCCCCTGCCAGCGTGCCGTAGTACGCGCGCGCCGATTCGAGCAGGTTGAACGTGCCTTCGATATTGGTCTTGAGAAACGCTCCCGGGCCCAGGATGGATCGATCGACGTGGCTCTCGGCGGCGAAATTGACGATCGCTCGCGGGCGGTGCTGCACCAGCAGACCGTCGACGAGCGCACGGTCGCCTATGTCGCCGTGCTGGAACACGTGGCGCGGATCGCCCTGCAGCGACTCGAGGTTGGCCAGGTTGCCGGCGTAGGTCAGTGCATCCAGGTTGACGACGTGCTCGTCGTGGTTCTCGAGCCAGTCGAGGACGAAATTGCTGCCGATGAAGCCGGCGCCACCGGTGACGAGAATCATGTCTTCACTTTCATTTCCAGCGTGCGACGGCGGCCATTGGGCGTCGCGCGACAACGCAAAGAGTATCGCCGATGACCCGCATGCTCAATGCGCCGGCGCGAGCGCGTGCTCGAGCGGCGCGTATGGTTCGGTCGGGGGGTCTCGCACCCACTCGGTCAACAGATCACCCCATGTGACCGGAAGCTGCAGTGCTTCCCACGACGTGGCCGACGCAGCGGACATCGACTCGTAGGTAGCCGGACTGGCCATCAGCGACTTCACGGCGCGCGCGATCGCGACGGGATCGGCCGCCTCGAAGATCGCGGCGGCGCCGGTACGTGCAAGGTGCGGCGCGTACATCGGATGATCCGAAGCGACGATGGGGGTGCGCGAACTCAGAGCCTCGTAGACCGTCATCGGGAAGCCTTCAGGATAGTCATGCCGACTCGGGATCACGACGAGATCCGCGCGCCGCATACGCGGCAGCACCTCGGAGTGCGGCAGCATGCCCAGGAAGCTGACCTCCGCTGCGACGTCCAGTTCGCGGGCCAGCGCCTCGAAGTGCGCGGTGTCTCCGCGTCCGGCGCAACTCAGCTCCACCGGGATGCCATCGGCCTTGAGCACGCCCACCGCGCGGATCACGTCGCCGATGCCCTTGCTTTCGATGAGCAGTCCCACGAAGAAGAGGGACCAAACCGCTGCAGCCGGTGCCGGCTTGGCCGGGAAACGCCGGGGCGAGATCTCATGCGGCCAGTCCCAGGGCACGATCTTCGACGCCCGCACGCCGATCCGCTTCAGGGACTGACTCGCGTTGACCCCGTGGTTGCCCACCGCCAGAACCTTGGGATGGTTGAGCAGGCGCTTGAGCCGCCATGCGCGCAGGCGCGCGCGCCATGTGGCCTGCTCGAAAGAATCGGCCAGCGTGAGCAATACGGAACGAATCTCGGGCGTGCGCAGCGCCGTGCGCAGGACGGTGGTCATCGGGCTGCGCAGGCACAGATGCGTGGGCCGGCACGATTGCACCGCCGCCCAGACGCGGCGCTCGTCGACGCCGTCCGGCGAATGCAGGTTGATGCAGCGCACGCCGCTTGGCAGCACGCTGTCCTCGTCGCGCTCGGCGGTGCAGCACAGGACGGCGACGTCGGTGTCGCGACCTACCAGGCCAGCCACGACGTCGATCGAGTAGCGCTGCGCGTAGTAGTTCTCCGGGCCGCCTGCTGCCAGGCGGCGCGCTGCCTCGGCATAGTCGCCCGCGTATTGAACGATCACGACGGACCGCCTGGTCGGCATGGAAGTCATCGCCCGGTGTCAGTCGACGTGGTGGTAGCGACGGTACCAGTCGACGAACCGCCCCACTCCCACCGCCAGGGGAGTGCGCGGCACCAGGCCCGTCCACGCCCGCAGCGCCGATACATCGGCATGCGTCGCCACCACGTCGCCGGGCTGCATCGGCTTGTAATGCTTGACGGCATCGACGCCGAGCGTGCGCTCGATCGTCGCGATGAACTCGCCGAGCGCCACCGGATCCTGGTTGCCGATGTTGAACACGCGGTACGGCGCGTGCGACAGGGCCGGATCGGGTGCGGCGGCATTGAAGCCGGGATCAGGCGTGGCGGGCTTGTCGAGCACGGCGACCACGCCATCCACGATGTCGTCGATGTACGTGAAGTCACGCATCATCCGGCCGTCGTTGTAGACCGCGATCGGCTTGCCGGCGAGCATGTCGCGCGTGAACGAGAAATAGGCCATGTCGGGACGGCCCCAGGGCCCGTACACCGTGAAGAAGCGCAGGCCAGTCGTCGCGATGCCGTACAGATGGCTGTACGTGTGCGCCATCAACTCGTTGGCCTTCTTGGTGGCGGCGTACAGACTCACAGGGTGATCGACGCTGTCGGACTCCGAGAACGGCATCTTCGTGTTTCCGCCGTAGACGCTCGAGCTGCTGGCATACACCAGGTGCTGCACCGGATGACGACGGCAGGCTTCGAGCACATTGAGGAATCCGGCGAGATTCGACTCGCCGTAAGCGAGCGGGTTGTCGATCGAATAGCGGACGCCGGCCTGGGCGGCGAGGTGCACCACGCGGTCGAATCCCTCACGCGAGAACAAGGCGTCGAGCGCGGCACCGTCGACGATGTCCAAGCGCTCGAACCGGAAGCCTCGCAGTTCGTCCAGTTCGCCGAGTCGCGCCTGCTTCAGGCCCGGGTCGTAATAGGCGTTGAGGTTGTCTATGCCCACCACCTCGTCGCCACGGCCTGCGAGCCGCTGCACCACGTGCATGCCAATGAAGCCGGCGGCGCCGGTGACCAGGACTTTCATCGCTTTGGATCAGTTGAACGCGATCGAGGCCGAGCACGAGTAGGTCGTGTCGGTGTAGTTGGGCGTGATGTCGACGATGGAAGATTCGGCTCGCAGGCTCTCGCGCGAGGCACCGCAGTTGACGTCGGTCGTGCGCGAGGGCTTGTAGTGCGCGTACAGGCCGAAGCGCTGCGAGTGATTGCTGCCGTTGAGTATCTGGATGCTGTTCACCGAGCCATCGGCGTTCAGGATCGGCAGTTGGGCACCCGAGTACTTGCGCTGGATGTATTCGGCGCTGCCCACGAGCGAGACCTTGCCGGTCAGCTCATAGTTCACCGTCAGTTTGGCGCTGTCGTTCAACGAGCGTTCGTTGAGGGAATTGAGCGTCCCCGCCGTCGCGCCGCCGTTGGAGCTGCGGGCCAGCCCCAGCTGGAAGGTGAAGTGCGATGGCGGTGTCCAGGTCCAGTTCAGCGCGCCGCTGACGAACTTCATCGTCGGCTGCAGGTCGGCATTCTGGGTCGTGTAGCCCAGGTTCGCGTCCAGTGAACTGTTGCCGCTGGCCTGCCAGCGCGTGGTCGCGCTCAGCGATCTCGACGAGAACGCGGCCGAGAACTCCTGGCCCTGGTCGTTGATATCGTGCGGATACTCGCCATGCGTGTAGGCCGCCGTCAACCCGAACGACAGGTCCGGGCTGGTCGAATAGCGCGTGCCGAAGCTGGTATCCCACTGGCGCTCGTCGTTGGCCGAGAACGAGTCGGCGCTGTAGTGACGGCTGATCGCGTCGGCATTGGCGAACAGGTCCCAGCGTCCGAGAGCGCCCAGCTCGATCTTCGCGAAACCCTGGTTGGTGGTCTGCAGATTGCGCACCTGCTCGGAAGCATTTTCCCCGTTGACGCCATACAGGTACTGCTGCCGGTCCGAGCTCGCGCCGAGCGAGCCCGACAGGTCGCCCACGGTGCTCCAGTCGAATTCGGTGGACGCGTCGTACCCGAAGGAATTGCGGTCATGCACTTTGCTGTAGGTGTCGTAGAACGCCGAAAGATTGGCTTTCAGCTGGTCGCGGCCGACCGCCTGGTCGAGCGCAGCGCGCAGTTCCGTCACGGTCAACCACGATGCCGTGCGATCGCCATTGCCCGTACGGTCGACGTTGTCGTCGTGCGAGAGGGTCTCGCTGGCCCCGAACGAGAACGGTTCGAGAGCGGCATGCGCGGCGCCGGAAACAAGGACGAGCAACAGCGGCACGCAGGTGGCCAGGCAGTTTGGCTTCAAGGTCTTCTCCTTCGCCATCCGAAGATGGCACTTTCTGTTCAACGAGGCACGGAGGACGCGGAGCCTCCGAACGGGTTCTTGTAGCGTCCAAGGCGATCCATCAGCATCCACCAGAAGAAGCGCGAACTGCGCAGGTAGCGCATGAGGTAGCGCCGCGGTTCGGTGAAGACCCGATATGTCCACTCGAGCCCGCTGCGACGCAGCCAGATCGGCGCGCGCTGCACGGCGCCTGCTTCATAGTCGATGGTCGCGCCGATGCCCAGCCAGGTACGGACCTGCGGCAGCCGATGGCGATTCTTGGCGATCCAGAGCTCCTGCTTGGGAGCGCCAAGTCCCACCATCAGGACGTTGGCGCCCGAGGCCCTGACCATCTCGATGACGTTGTCGATCTCGGCCTCGTCGTCGACGAAATTCATCGACGGCCCATGCGCACCGACGACCAGCTCGCGTCCCGCTTTCGCGTTCATCGCTTCGCGCGCGGCCTGGGCCACGCCGGGACGCGCGCCCAGCAGGAAGATGCGCGTGCCGCTGTCGGCAGCCTGCCGACGACAGAACGCGGGCACGATGTCCGAACCGGGCAGCAGGTTCACCACGGGACGACCGAGCAGTCGCATCGCCAGTCGGACGTAGCGGCTGTCCACGGTGATGATGTCGGCCGATCGATACGCGCGCAGGAACGCGGCGTTGTACTGCAGGTGGTACAGATGATCGGGATTCACCGTGAAGACCACGCCGCTGCCGCCGGCCATGCGCGCGAGCAATTCGTCCATGGTCAGGTCATCGGCCCAGACATTGAGAAGACGTTGCCGTCGGCGGCTCGATTCGATGTCAGTCATGGCGTTTCGCCCTCGCTTGTGGCGGGGTACCGGCGCGCGGAGCGCAGGTCTGCTGGAGGAGGTTGTCACTGCGTCGGTCAATCGATTGCCGAACGGCCCGCGTGACGGGTCCATGGCTGAGGCTACGCTCGAACGAGGCATTCTGACATGCGCCCGCGCGCCGACGGCTGTAGTTCTTGCGCAGGCAGGGCTTGCACGGCCGCGGCGCGGCGCCGCTGCTTTTGGGGAAGGTCGATGGCTGGGCGGACATGGTCTCAAGGGGCTTTCTCGTCACGCTCGGTGCGAACCCAGCGCTTCTCGCGTTGCAGGACGAAGCGCAGGTACAAGGGCAGCTTCGCGGCGATGTAAAGCGGAATCGAGAGCAACTCGGCAAGCCCGATCAGGTCGCGACCGCGCACCCGCCAGGCAAGCAGCGCCGCGAACGCGAAGACACACAGCAGCAGCGTCCACGCCCCGGCCAGGGTCGCGTCGCCCAGGCCCCAGGACACCAGGCCCGCGAGCGCCGTTCCGGCCACGAGCATCGCTGCCAGCAAGGCCAGCGGTGGCACGCACAAATCCAACGCCATGCCGACCAGGCGCCCGTCGCGTCGCCGCCAGGCGGCAGCCAGCATGCCCGGCACCTCGCGCAGGATCATCTCGAGATGACCGTGTTCCCAGCGCGTGCGCTGCGTCCTGGTCGCGGCCACCGTTTCAGGAAATCGGCTGGTGACCAACGCTTCGGCGCAGAACAGCGGCGCCCTGCCTCCAAGGCCCAGGTCGATGCCCAGCTTCATGTCCTCGACGATGGAGGCGTTGGCCAGCGACGCCTCGCGCAGCATCGGCCAGGCGAAAGCCATGCCGGTGCCCATGAGCTGGCACGGCAGTCCCAATCGATGCGAGCCGGACGGCCGCACCCAGTTGCGCACGCGCCAGGCGAACTGCGCCATGCGACGCGGCAAGCGGGCATCTGCGGCGGCCAGCATCAGGTACAAGGCCTGCGCCGGTCGGCCGGTCGCGGAAACACGTTCGCTCAACGTGTCCAGCGCGTTCGGGCCGAGCTCGCAGTCCGCGTCGAGGATCACCACCAGCCCGGGCGGATCCCCGCGCAGCGCGTCCACGCCGAAGGCCAGCGCAAAGCCCTTGCCGCGATCGGTCGCGTGAGAACGCTCGACGACCTGCGCACCGGCCCGGCGTGCGCGTTCCGCGGTGTCGTCGCTGCAATTGTCCGCGACCACCAGCAGGCGATCGCCGGGGCGCAACTGCGGCAGCACAGCGCGCAGGGTCTGCTCGATGCCGCCAGCTTCGTCATGGGCGGGAACGAGCACCGCGATTCGCGCACGCGCGGCCCTGGGCTTGGTCCGCGGCGCGACGACACGGGCGGGCAGGGCCGCCGCCACGACCTGGATCGCGAACACGAATACGACCAGCGCCAGCGGCAGCGCCGCCACCGCGAGCAGCCACCAGCCGATCGACAACACCCAGGTCATCGCTGCTCCCCGCCCTGGCCGGCCGTCTCGAACAGCAACTTGAGCTTGCCCGCCTCGGTGTGCGCGAGATGTCGCTGGCGCACCCGCGTCCGCGCCGCCTCGCCCATGCGCGAGAGCGACGGCGGATCAGCAGCCAGGCACGCCTTCATCGCATCGGCCACGGCCTCGACGTCGCCGGCGGGCACCAGCCAGCCGTCGATGCCATCGCGCACCAGCTCGGGAATGCCCGCGATATAGGTACTGATGACGGGGCGGCCGAGTGCCATCGCCTCCATGATCACCACTGGCAGGCCCTCGGCGAAGCTGGGCAGCACCAGAGCTCGCGCGGCCAGCAGTTCAGAACGCACCTGAGCACTGCCGATCCAGCCCGTGATGCGAACGCGCGGCCCCAGGCCGAGTCGGACGACGGCCCGCTCGATGTCGCCGCGCATCGGGCCGTCGCCGGCCAGCACGAGTTCGAAGGCGACGCCTCGCGCGGCCAGGCGGGCGGCCGCCTGCACCAGCAACAGTTGTCCTTTTTGTTCGCAGAGCCGCCCGACGCAGACGAGCCGCGGACCGTCGCCCGGCAAGAGTTCGTCAGCGCGGGCGAAGAAGCTTTCCTCGAGGCCGCAATGCACGACGTGGATATCGGTCCATTTCGTGCTGTCGACCCAGCGGCATAGCTGGCTGCGCCCGAATGAGCTGATGGCGACCACGAAGGCGGCTTGGTCGATCTTGCGCGCCAGCCCCAGCGCTTCGGGCTTGTCGAACTCCTCGGGGCCGTGGACGGTGAAGCTGTAAGGCACGCCGGCGAGCGAGCTCGCCAGCATCGCCACTTCGGCGGAATTGGTGCCGAAATGCGCATGCAGATGGGTTGCGCCCGTGGCGGCCAGCCAGCGTGAGACGCGGCAAGCCTCGGCCAGGTAGACGAGGTGGACAGGCCAGGGCCGCTCCGAACGTCGCGACATCCCCCAGACCAGACGCAGCGCGCGCGCCGCCCGCGCGGGACGGCGCAGCAGGAACGGCACCGCAGCCCACAACAGCGACAGCGCGCCGCCCTGCAGCACGTAACGCGTCCTCTCGCGCTCCGCGCGATCTTCCGGGTCGGCCACTTCCGCATCCCAGCCTCGCAGGGCCATCCGTTCGACAGCCACCCCCAGGCGTTCGAGTGCCGCGATCTCACGCCGGATGAAGGTATGGCTCACTTTCGGATATTGGTTGATGAAATAAGCGACCCGCAAACCGACTCCTGAATATGCGACGAACCCGCCCCGTCCGCCAGATGCCCGCGCCGACGCCACTCCATGCCGGAGGAGCGCCGGTATCCCTTTGGCGCGCTGACAGCGCGCGACAGCCTGAAGCGTCGCGTGCAGCAGCGTCCCGTCGGGCGCTGGCAACGCGTGCATGGCAATTTTCGCTCCACAGTAGCCGCCGGCATTTCCGTCGAGCACGACAGTGCGACCGAATTGGCGATTGAAGCCCGATCGGTGTTCCTTGCCGAAATTTCGGCATCCCGGCCGGCTTACTTGTATTCGATCAAGGCGCTGCGCCGCCGCAGCGTCCGGCCCCACCAGAAGCGCATGGCGCCAACCGCCTCCGCGAAACGCCCCTGAAGGTAGAACGCCGACAGCGTCCAGGGGATCGGGCGGCCCTGGCGGCGCAGGTTCAGGCCCACCCGCAGCCACTGCGCGGGATAGACCAGGAACAGCAGCGCCAGCGGTGGCCAGACCAACGCCAGCAAGACCAGGGCAATGGGCAGCACGGCGCCCCACAGCAGTGCGCGCCGGGTCTCCGCCACGAAGTGCCGTTCCGGCGGCGCCCCGTGCAGCCACGCGCCCTCGGCAAAGGCATGGCCGGCACGCACGCTGCGCTTCCACCACTGCTTCCAGCGCGTCATGCCGGCGTCGTGCAAGGTCATGTCGTGCGCCAGGCGCCAGATGCGCCATCGGCGGGCGCGCAGGCGGACGCACAGTTCGGGCTCCTCGCCGGCGATGAGGTCCTCGCGATAGCCGCCTGCTTCGCGCAATGGCCGCACGCGCACGAGCACGTCGCCACCAAAGGCGGAAGCCTCGCCCGTCGGCGTGTTCCACTCGATGTCGCAGAGCCGGTTGTAGATGGAGGCGTCGGGAAACCGTTCGACCCGCCGGCCACACGCCGCCACGACGTCCGGATGCGACTCGAGGAATGCACTGGCGGCCGTGATCCAGCCGGCGACCAGCTCGCAATCGCCGTCGAGGAATTGCACCCACTGAGTTTGCGGGTGCAGGCGAATCAGTTCCTGCAAGCCCTCGTTGCGCGCGCGTGCAGCCGTGAAAGGACGCGACATGTCCAGGGCGAGCACGGACGCACCCAGGCGCCGCGCCGCCGCCGGCGAGTCGTCCGTCGAACCGCTGTCGACATAGACCACAGGCACCTGCTCCCGCGCGCACGATTGCAGGCAACGCACCAGGCGCGCGCCTTCGTTGCGGCCGATGGCGACCATTCCGATAGCGGGCCGGTCTTGAGGGGTTGGGGGGTCGGACGCGGAACCGAAAGGCGAGGGCATGTTTGCAGGGGTTAAGGCGGATCTTCGCCGCACGCCTGCATCGGCAGGCGAGCCGGCTTGCGGCCATCGTAGCCGAAGGCATTTCGCGGCGAGTGCCGCACGATGGCTCGGGTCTTGCTGTCCCATCGCCGCATGCAACCTGCGGTGAGACAATGCGCCGCCCCGGCCGACAGCAAATTTTGAGCCCTCGATGAAAATCACCTTCGTCTGCCCTCCCCTGAGCCTGAGCGGGGGCATCCGGGTCGTTGCCATCTATGCGAAGTATTTGCGCGAATTCGGCCACGAGGTTCTGGTGGTGTCGCCGCCCCATCCCGCGCCGGGCCGGCTGACGCGTGTCCTGCGCAAACTCGGGCTGCCGCAATGGCCCGACCGCGCCGCGCACCCGTCGCACCTGGATGGCGAAGGAGTTGCTCAAAAGACGCTGTCGATGCACAGGGCAGTCCGGGCGCGTGACGTTCCGGACGCGGACGTCATCATCGCGACGTGGTGGGAGACCGCCGAGCAGATCGAAGCGCTGCCCGCCGCCAAGGGGCGCAAGGTCTATTTCGTCCAGCACCTGGAGCTCTTCGACTGGATGCCACACGACCGGGTCGTGGCGACCTACGCCTCGTCCATGCAGAAGATCGTCATCGCGCAGTGGCTGGTCAAGGCGATCGAATCGGAAGGCAACCGCGTCGGCTGCACCGTGGTGCCCAATGCCGTGGACCGGACGCAATTCTTCGCGGCGCCTCGTGCCAGGAATGCGCGGCCGCGGATCGGAACCTTGTTCAGCGACACCCCGTTCAAGGGCTTTGACGTCACGCTCAAGGTGCTGGAAAAAGTGCGGCAGTCGATGCCCGACGTGGACGTGGTCGCATTCGGATCGCACGCGCCGGTGACCTACCGCGACCGCATGCACGGCATCGAGTTGACCGTCGCGCCCCCGCAAGACCGCATTCGCGAGATCTACGCCAGCTGCGACGTCTGGCTGTCCTGCAGCGTGTCGGAGGGCTTCAACCTGACTGCGATGGAAGCCATGGCCTGCCGTACACCGGTCGTCTCGACGCGGACCGGCTGGCCCGAGGAAGCCATCGTCGCCGGGGTCAACGGCGCGCTGGCTCCCGTCAACGATGCGGCCGCCCTGGCCGACGCCGTCCTTGAAATTCTGCGCCTGCCGCCTGCGGATTGGGCAGGATTGTCGGAGGGCGCGGTCCGCACGGTCAGCGACTCGAGCTGGGAACGATCCGCGCGCCTGTTCGAGGCCGCACTGATTCGCAACCAAACGCAAACGCCGCGCTGATGCATCAGCGTGCATGCGCTGTCGCGCCATCGTGCGACTGTCAAGTGCGCAAAGCGCGAAAAGCCGCGTAATCCGCAGATTCGACGCGCCATCGGCGCCCAGATCGCCGACGCACGGCGAATGCGTGCCCCGGAACGGGGAATCGCACACCAAATCCATGCGAGCGCTCGGCCCGATGCGCGTCCGCTTGCGATGCTCGACATTTACACCGCGATACGCGGAGCAAAGCCTTCGCCACGCGCAAGCCTGCACCATTCGCAGCGGCCGAGAAGAGGACTGTGTAGGGCGTTCTCGACAAAGCGCGGGCGGGGCCGTCGAGACGGCCTGACCGAGCGAACAAGCCCTGCAAAGAAGGTCTTCTCGGACGTTCGCGACCCTCGTTGAAATCGCCTGGCGGCCGAATAAACAGGCTGGGCGAGTCAAGCAAATCTTTCGCGGCTCGCTCCTTCCCGGCAGCGGTGGTCGCAAGACAACCCGTTACACGCAAAGCCTCGATCGGCCCACGACCCGGCCGATCAACACCATGCCCGGTGGTGTCGCCATGGACTGCAGCCAAGCCCGCATCGATTCAGATCACAATCTCATGTCACTCAGCATCCAGACCCACCGCATGGCAACCAGTCTTGCAATCGCCGCCGTCACCGCCGCCATCACCGCCTGCGGCGGCGGCTCCGCGGACTCGACAAGCGACATCAGTGCCACCTCCTCCGGCAGTGCCGCAGTCGTCTCTGAGGCATCCTCGTCGGCGGCGGGAGGGACGCTGACCACGACCAATACCAACGTCCTTCCCGCAGCCAGCACTGCGACGACGACCGCACCTTCGTCCACGCCGTCAGCCACAGCAACCAACACGAGCGCCATCGCCCCCACCACCAGCACGGACGTGGCGAACGACGCCTCCGCCGACCCGGCCGCAGGCACCAGCACCGTCGTTGCCAGCAACAATGTCTCGGCCCCGACGACCGTGCAGTCACGTTCGTCGACGACCAGCCGCGCCGGCACGCCAGGTGTCGCTCGCCCCGCGGGCAATACCGGCACTGGCTTCTTCGTGTCCGGCAACAAGCTCTATGACAAGAATGGCCAGGAGTTCAGGGTGCGCGGCGTCAACCGCGGACATTGGGACAGCCCGCACAGCGGCACCGGGATCCCGGCGAGCGGCGCCAATACCGAACGAATGGTCGTCGACTTCACCCGCCCTGCCGCCTCCAGCTTCACCGAAGCGACGGAGGCGATGAACAGCAAGATCGTTCCGATGCCCAGCAACTGGGGCGGCACCTGCAAGTCGGACGTCGCGTCGCTGTCCACGATCGTCGACACCTGGGTGGCGCAGGCAGCCACCTGGACGAAGTTGAACGACACCGGCCTGATCAACATCGCCAACGAATGGGGCCCGCCGGACAGCACGTTCTGGCGCGACCAGTACATCACGGCCATCACCCGCATGCGCGCAGCGGGCTACACGGGCACCCTCGTCGTCGATGCCGGTGGCTGCGGCCAGGACACGAAGGACGTCATCAACTACGGTGCTGCCGTGCTGGCCGCTGATCCGCAGAAGAACATCCTGTTCGACGTGCACGTCTACGGCAACTTCTATTTCCCGGCCACCGCGACCTGGATGCAGGACTACACGAAATCGCTGGCTGCATTGAAGGCGACCGGCCTGCCTGTCATCCTTGGCGAATTCGGGCCCGGCAAGAACATCGGCCCGAGCCCGACGCTCGTCACACCACAACAGGTGATCGCGACGGCCGAGGACGCCGGCTGGGGCTGGATAGCCTGGGCGTGGGACGACAACAATCTGGCGGGTTGCCAGGCCAACGACTATTGGTTCAGCATGACCGTCAACTGCGGTGCCTACGCCACCGACAGCGACCTGACGGCGTTCGGCAAGACGGTGGTGCCGATGCTCAAGCAGATGGCTGTCACGGCGACCATCTTCAACTGACCGCGGCGGCGCGGCCGCACCCGCGCGACGGACTCAGCGCGGCGTGGGCCGCAAGGTGACGAGCAGCAATGCTTTCCAGGCAGCGCCATGCATCGGCGACGCCGCGATTGCCCGGGCTGCTGCAGCAATGGCAGACCGCTTGCGGCCTCCCGAGAAAGCTTGCCAGCTCTGCCCCACGAGCATTTGCGCGATGTGTAGCCGCGCGCTGTCCGGCCTGGAGGCTCGCGCCGAATCCGGCGGCGGCATCGCGGGCGGATGCCCGCGCATCAGCGCATCGGCCCCCGTGGCGAGACGCTCCCGACTCATCGCACGCGCCTGGTCTTCGAAGAAGCGGCGCCGGACAGATGCCTGCGTGTGGGTGATCGAACTGCCGTGCAGGCGGTAACGGTAGGCATCGAACGGATCGAAGCCGACCGGGCCCTGCTCGGCCAGTCGCAGGGCGAAGTCGATGTCCTCGGCGGTTTCGAACCAACTGCGAAAGCCACCCAGTCGTTCGACGGCTTCGCGCCGCACGGCGAACGCGCAAAGATGGGTCTTGAGACGGCCATCGAGGATGCGCTCGGCGGCGTCCAGCGCCTCTTGGTCGAATTCTCGCAACGGCGAAGCGATGGACGCTCCGTTTGGACCGATCATCGAAAATGCGCCGCACACGGCGACGAAATCGGCGTGGCGCTGGAGCCATTCCCACTGACGGCGCACGCGCCCCGGCGGAAACAGGTCGTCGGCGTCGCAGCGCATGACGATGGCCCCGCAGGCGCGCGCGAGTCCGGCATTGAGGCAGGCGGAAATGCCCGCGCGCGGGCCGTCGACCAGGCGCACGCGCGGGTCGGACATGGCATGAACGCGCTCGCGGCTGCCGTCGCGCGATCCGTCGTCAATGATGATGAGTTCGAGGTTGCCATGATCCTGGAGCAGGATCGAGTCGACGGCGGCTTGCAGGTACTCGCCCGCGTCGCGCATCGGCATCAGCACGCTGACAGCCGGCGCGAATACGGGCGCCGCGATGTCCGTCGGCTCAGGCAAGATCACGCCCCGCCTTCGGTGCGGCCATGGCCTTGGCCAGAAGGCGCCAACCCCCTTGGCGCCACGGCTTCAGTCGGATTGCCTTGAGCCCGTAGGTGCGCGAGGTCGCACGGAATCCGGCGAGGTGGGCCCGCCATCCGTAGTCGAGGGCGAAACGGTATCGCGAGTCGGCGTCGCTGCCGGGCCGCCACGCAGCGCCGGCCTCGTAGACGACATCGGAACGACCGCGGCGCAGCCATGCGGCAGCGCAGGCTCGACGTCCGGCCTCGCGTTGGCGGCCTCCTGCGGCCAAGCCGCTGATCGAGCCCGAGTGAATTCGGTAGAAGATGACCGGCGTCGCCAGGTTGGCGAGCGCGCCGAGCTCGCCGAGCCGCAGCCAGAGGTCCAGGTCCTCGGCGGGATAGAAGTCGGGTCGGTAGCCTCCGAGTTCGCGCAAGGCCGCCGCTCGGATCACGGCGGTCGGGTGGCAGATGCTGCCGTGGCCTCGCAGGGCGCTTTCCTGAATGACCAGATCGTCGACCGGAGGCTCGATCGGGGCGATGGGCCGGTCGCACTCGTCCATCAGGATCTGGCCGCCGCCCAGGCACACGACCTCGGGGTGCAGGGTCATGAATTCCACCTGGCGAGCAAGGCGGTCCGGCAGCGCGACGTCGTCGGCATCCATGCGTGCGAAGAGGTCGCCGCGGGCATGCCCCAGCAATTCGTTCAGCGTGGCGACGAGCCCACGGTTCTCGCGCCGGATGACGCGAAAGCGCGCATCGCCGTCGGCAAAGCGCTGCGCGACGTCACCCGATCCATCCGTCGAACCGTCATCGAGCACCAGGCATTCGAAATCGGTGAACGTCTGTGCCCGGATGCTCTCGAGCGCCGGTTGAAGAAAGCGTCCGCCGTTGTAGACTGGAAGGATGACCGAGACAACCGGGGGCCGGCCGGCGCAGGCCGTCATCTCCAGGTGTCCGCGTACAGCGGCGGCGCGAAGTCGGACGGCTTGGTGTGGACGATGCGTCCCGATGCGACGCCTTGCGTCTGCTGCAGGCGCGCAAGCGGCATCGCGATGACCCAGACCATGATGGGCTGGATGATGGAGATCGGCGAGACCGTGAAGATCGCGACCATGACCGCGACGGTCAGGGCCACCCAGGGCAGATGCTCTGACGCTGAGGCCGCATCGGGCGGCACCGCGCGGGCGGCGCGCCACAGCGTGACCGCATACGGCGTGAAGACGAGCACGATGCCCAGCAGGCCCGAGTTCAGCGCCACGACGAGATAGGTGTTGACGAGGTCGATGATGCCTTCGCCCTGCCGGAGATCCTGCATCTGGGCGAGGTAGTTCGGCACGCCCAGCCACGGACTCTGCTGCAGCAGGCCCAATGCGGTGTCCAACAGCTCCTGCCGGTAGCGGACGTTGAAGTCTGCGGTCGCATCGCCCGCGGACAGGCTGGAAATGGCGTCGGTCAGGAATTGGCCGATGCCGAATTTCCACCCGATGGAAAGCGCGCCGACGGCCACCACGGAGATTGCCAGGTAGCGCCTGACCGAGATCCGGCGCAGCACGGCCAGGCTGGCGAACAACACCAGCGTGGCCAGGATAGGCCCGCGGCCGTAGGTGGCCAGCAGGCCGCCCAGCAGGGCCAGAAGGCAAACCAGGTAGCGGCGATCCTTTTCAGGCTTCTTCAGGGCGAACCAGATGCCGGACCCGAACAGCATCAGCATCGCCATCGCGAGCGGGCCGGGGAAGGCGGCCACGGCACGCAGCCACGTGCCGCGCATCAGGCCGGTGGCCTGCGCGAACGACCCGTTGTAGAGCCACTGCAGCTGCGAATAGAGATAGTGGCCCGACAACGACTCGGCCATGCCGACGAAGGCTTGGTAGACCGCGCCTGCCAGTACGAAGGCGAGGAAACGTTGGCGCACTTCCAGCTGGACGCAGGCTCGCGTCAGCACGTAGTACGGCAGCAGGGAGTCGAGCAGTTGGCCGGAGAACTCGCGCGCGATCGTGGACATCGTCAGTGCCGCGAAATGCCCGGCCAGCCAGAACGCCGAGTAGAGCAGCGTGGTTGCGTCGCACAGCGTCAACCACCCGGGCCTCTTGGGCACTTGGCGTCGCGTGGCCAGTCGCACGGCCTCGGGCAGCAGAAGAAACAACGCCAGGATGCGGAAAGGCGTCAGCAGGATGAGGTCATTCAGCGGACCAATGTGCTGTACCGAGAAATACATCGGCGGGCAGATGCAGCAGAGCAGCCCGTAGGCAGGCAATCGTCCACTGCCCTCCTCGCCGATCAGGTTCGACAGCACCAGTGCCCAGATCGGCAACGTGATGAATACAAATTCCACCCGCACCGAGAAGCACGAGACCGCCAGGGTTCCGACGATGCCCCACCACACATGCTTGAGATCTTTCGGGGCGAGCACCGCCCGCAGCCCGGCTCCGGCTACCAGCTTCGTCACGAAGGCGACGACAGACAAGGCCGCGAAGATCTTGATGGCGTAGACGATGTTCATGTCGCCGTTCCGGGATACATGGGCTTGTTCAACCCAGGCCAGCCAACTGGCGCCGCGCCTGCGGAGTCATCGCCGCAACGATGTCCCTGACGAACGCGTCCTGCACCGCGAATGCCTGGGCCGTGTTCCTGTCGATCATCGACACCCGGAACAGCAGTCCGTCGACGATCTCGCCGTGCAGGCCATGCCGGATCTCCGCGATCTTGCGATCCCAGCCACCCAGGCTCTGCTGGTCGCCGACGATCGTCCAATACGTGACGGGTTCGAAACGCGAGTCGTTGAACTGCGTCTCGAGGCGCCGCACCTTGATGTCGCCCTGCGGCAGCGAGATCTGGCCGACCGCGTTGCTCTTGACCCGGAAGCCCTGCGCCGGATAGCAGACCTCGGGGTAGTGGAGTTGAACGTCGTCGTCGGCCTGGTCCGCACCGTAGGCGATCGACAGCATCACGCGGTTGCCTTGCGAGTCGACATACACGCGATCGAGCATCTGGCTGTAGAGCTTGTTGAGCAGCACCTCGGTCTGCGGGTTGATGATGCCGCCGATGGCGCGATCGTCGACCTGCCAGCTGGCGAACGTCGTCGGCACGATGCGCGCCAGCTCGAACGGTCCGCGCAGCAGCGCCATCCGCTTGGTGGGCACCATCGCCTGGCCACCCGCCGCCGCCGCTGCCATCAGCAAGGCCGCGACCGCTGCACGGCGGGTCAGCGCGGTTTCAGACATGCACCAGCCCCGTCGAGTGGCGCGCGGCAATCCAGCGAAGGCCGCTGTCGGTGGCGATGATGAACACCAGCGCCGTCATGAAAAGCACCAGCCCGGCAAAGCCATGAAGAAAGCCCTGACCGGCTTCGTCACCCAGGTGGTAGGTGATGAGCGCCAGCACCATCACGCGGATGACATTGGCCGTGAACGATATGGGCACGATCAGCACGGCCAGCGTCACGTTGCGCAGCAAAGAAGTATGGCGCACGACATTGAGGTAGAGCAGCCCCATCGCCTCGAGCGAGAACAGCGTGTGCAAGCCTGCGCAGGCATCCGCGACCAGCAACTGATATTGTCCGATCTGCAGGATGACGCCGCTGCGCGCGATCGGATAGCCGAAAGCCCACAGCACCATCGTCGCCACGCTCGAGACCGCCAGCTTCAAAGGCTGCGTGATGGCGTCGACCATTGTCGCGGGCAACGGAATCAGGAAGATCATGAAGAACAGCGGGAACGCGGCCGCCGTCAGCTGTCGCCAACCGCGCATCAGCAGCACCAGGCCCGGCAGCACGAAGATCACGGACAAGGTCTGCGCGCTGAGGATGCGTTGTGAACGTCCGAACACGTAGACCAGCAGCCCGACTGCGATCAGCAGCCAGCCGGCGAGCGGGGCAGGAGCGCTGGTGGAAGGGTCGTCGATCTTGGCCCAGACACGCCAGGAGAGCCAGACGCAAATGGCCAGGACGATGGGCCCCTGGCTTTGCTCCTCGGTCGTCCAGATGTTGCGAGCCAAGTCGACGATGGTCGGAACGTAGAGCGCCAGCAGCCCCAGCGCGCAGACCCACCAAGGGATCGTGCGCGGCGCAGTCAGCGGACGCAGGTCAAGCCTCATCGACTCACAACTCGTTCATGATGACGCCGGCCAGGCGCACCTGGCCTGCCTGAAGCGACCCGACCATATCCTGCACGCGATCGACCTTGTTCGCATCCTTGCGCGTCACGATCAATGCCGAGCCGCAGCGCGACGCGATGACGACGCCGTCGCTTCCAAAGATCGCGGCAGGCGTGTCGACGATGACGTGATCGAACTTGATGGACAACTCGCGCAGCAGAATGCCGAACGAGGGGCCTTCCACGAGCTCGAGCGGATTCGGCGGCTGGACGCCGACCGGAATCACGTACAGATTCGGAACCCCGGTCACCGATTTCACGACGCCCCGTCCACCCCGGCCCGAGAGCACGCTCGACAATCCCGTCTGACCCGGGACGCCGAAGACCTGATCCAGGCGGGCGCCGCGCATGTCGGCATCGATCACCACCACCTTGCTGCCCAATTGCGCGAGCGCCACGGCCAGGTTCGCACAGAAGTAGGTCTTGCCGTCGCCACTGTCGGGACTGACGACGGCCAGCGGGCGGCGCTGGCCCTTTTCTGCCTGGGTGCGCATCAGGATCTGGCTGCGGATCGCCCGGAAAGCCTCGGCCTGGTGGCCGAACGGCTGGTTCAGCATGACGAGTTCAGGGGCGCTCTTGCGGCCCTCCTCGTCGGCGTAGGCGTACTTGAACTGCTGCGCCAGCGCCTGCAGCACGTCCTCGGTATCGGCCAGGCCGAGTGCGATTGCCGCTTCACCGAACCGCAGGTCGTTCTCGCGCTGGTAGCGGCCGATGCGATCGATATCGTCGGCGGACAGATTGCGCGCATCCTGGATCAGTTCGCCGATGGCCTTGGCTTTCGAACCTATTTCCGGCGGCTGGGTGTCTCCGACGTGGAGATCGGGGCTGACGAGCTTTTCGTTCATGTTCATGCTTACCCCTTTTCAGGCGCGGCCAGCCGACGCCCGGAAATCACACGCTCCTGAATCAACGCCATCTGGCCCCTCAGGCGCCGGTTCATCGCGGGCGTGGGCATGATGCCGATGACCGGCAGGCCCAGGAAGTCGATGGCGTCGGAATTGGTGCGGATGCGTCGGTCGAACTGCTCGATCAGCAGCGCGGTGCCCAATCCCAGCAGCACGGCGCCCACGATGCCCATGATCAGGTTGGCCAGGACTTTGGGCGACGATGGCGAGCCAGGAACCGACGCCTGACTGATGACCGTCGCGTTGGCCTGGCGGTTCTGGCTCTCGATGTTGGTCTGGTTGACGCGGTTGTAGACCAGGTCGTAGGACTTCTGCGCGTTGTCGACGTCGCGTGCGAGCACGGCAGCCTGATCGCGCGTCTCCTTCATTTCGAGAACCTTGGTTCGCTGCGCATCGATGGCGGCCTGGATCTCCGCCTCGCGCTGGCGGCTGACCCGGGCGTCGATGCCGACCGAGCCTGCCACGTCGTTCGTGGCACGTGCAACCTTGGCCCTCAGCTCGGATACCGCCGACCTGGCATCTTGCACCTGCGGATTGCGGTCGCCGTAATGCGCGGAGAGCTCCTGCAGCTTCAGCTCGGCTTCCGCCAACTGCGACTTCAGGGCACTGACCGTGGCATTGCCCAGCGTTTCGGCCATCTGGCTGGCGCTGCCAAGCTGACCCTGCCGTGTCGAAGCGTCGACGCGGGCCTGTTGCATGGCCACCAGGTTCTGGGTCAAGGTGCTGAGGCGGGCCAGCTCGAGATCGTAGCGATCGTCCGAGCCGATGATCTGTTTTTCCTTCTGGAAAGCCGACAGCTTGTTCTGCGCAGCCTCGAGCGCGTCGCGCGCAGCTTTCTGCTGATCGGTGAAGAAACCGGAATATTGCTTGGCCGGATCGACGCGAAGTTCGATCGAGGTTTCCAGGTAAGCCTGGACATAGGCGTTGGCCAAGGTGGCAGCAAGATGGGGATCGGCAGACCGATACGTGATGTCGACGACGGTGCTGCCGGGCGCTGCGACCTTGGCCTCCAGCCCGGATTGCACGAAGGCGGTCAACCACTCCTGGATCGAGACCGACCCCTTGCCGCTGCGTTCCCAAGCAGCGCGCATGTCGGCCGTATCGGCAAGCTTGAGGTTCTGGGCCACGCGCGCCGCCACCCGGTCGCTGCGCAGGATCTCGATCTGGGTGTTGATGACCGCAGGCGACGGCCCCCCGCCCGTGAACAACGCGCTCACTGGATCGGGTTTGGAGTCGATCAGCAAAGAGGCGGTGGCCGAATAAATGCGGGTCGCCGTGGCCACGTAGACGATGGTGGCCACCAGCACCACCGCGAACACGACGGCCGCCGGCACCCAGCGCGCCCGAATCACGGCCAGGAAGTGAGCTAGATTCATGAAGGCACCTCGATCTTCAGAACAGGCTCTCGCGGATGAACATGACGTCGCCATCCTTGAGGGTATCTTCCATCGAAGGCTCGATGGTCTGGACACGGCCATCCGGGTCGTGGCGGGTGATCTTGAGGCCCTTGAGCGTGCCTCGCGGCGTGGCGCCGCCGCCGGCAGCGACGGCCTGCATGACCGTCATGCCACGCTCCAGGCGCTGGATGCCGGGATGCTGGATCTCACCGTAGAGGTAGATCTGCGGCGCGCGATCGACCCAGACGGTGTCACCGGGCATCACGACGATGTTGTCGTTGCTGCCTCCCGGGGCGAAGATTCGCGGCAGGTCGACTTCCTTGCGGTAGGGTTGACCGTTGCGCTGGCCAATGAGCACGATCGTGTCCGATCCCGCGCCGGCGATGACGCCGCCGGCCAGTGCAACCACTTCCGTCAGGCGCATGCCGGCCAGGTCCAGGGGCAGCCGGCCGGGGTGGCCCACCTGCCCGAGCACGTTGACCTGGTTCGCGCGGAAGTTGGTCACGATGATGCTGACCTGCGGGTTCTTGACGATGTCCCCCTTTTTCAGCGTCTGCGCGAGATGGTTCTCCGCCGCGCCGACGGTCAAGCCGCCCAATGCCACACGTCCGAGCAACGGGTAGCTGATGTCGCCGGTTTCGTTGACACGCGCGTCTATGCTCAGGTCAGGACTCATGTAGACCGTGATGTGCAACGTATCGCCGGGACCGATCCGGTACTGTTCCGGTGGTGCGACGGTGGGCGTGGACACCGGTGCGCTGGCCGGCGTCGCGGCCTGCGCGCAAAGCAGGGGGGACGCGACCGCGATGACGCATGCGACGGCGGCCAAGCCGCGAGCGAATCTGGACACAGGATGGCTATCGATCATGGCATTGGCTTTCAATTCTTGGCGGCATCGGCGCCGGTTTGCGGTGGCAGTCGAACCTCGACACTGGACGTTGGCGTGCTGGGAAGACTGACGCGCACGCCTGGCTGCGCGCCAGCGGCGGGCAAGCTGATACGGACGCCAGACGCGGCATCGAGCGGAAGCGTCACGTGCGCGCCGACGGGCTCGGCCGGCTGCGATGCTGCGCTCACGTCCTTCATCGAAAAGGTCGAAGCCGGCGATGCAAGCGCTTGGTAGGGCGCGCTATAGGTGATCTGTGCCACGCTGCGCAGCGCCGCCAGGTTGGCCTCGGTGGCCTTGCGCTTGGCCTCGGCCGCCATGAACTGGCTGATCGCCGGCTTGGCCCGGTCGTAGCCGACCGGCGCGAGCGTGCTGGACGCCACGTAGGTCACATGCACCTGGTCGCCGGCGGAGATCATCACGCCGTCACCGTCGCGCATGGCGGCCAGCTGTTTCAGCGAGGTCAATGGGATCTGTTCGGCTGGATGGGTGCTTTCCTGCGAGCGGAATGCCACGCCCCGAGCCTTGAACCACGCTTCGACGTCGGTGGCCGGCTTGCCCGCCTCGACCACCGCGCGCAGCGCAGGCAACTGGTCTTCCGATACCTTGGCCAGGTATTCCTGCAGCACGTAGATGCGACGGTGCGCGAACAGCGCGTCGTTGCTGTCGTAGTACGAATGCGTTGCGGCCTCGGTCGGCGCCTGGACGCCCTGCGCAGCCTCCTCCACGTAGGCGCGCGCCAGCACCTCGCGACTTGCCGCACCGATCGCCTGCTGAGCCTGTGGCTGGAGATCCATCTTGGTCTTCTCGGCCTTCTCGACGATCAATTGCTCGTCGATCAGTTGCTCGAGCACCCTGCGGCTGGCTTCCAGCATCTGTTCCGGACGCAAGCCTCGTTCGCGTTGCAGGCGGAAGTTGATCTCGTGCACCGTGATCTCGGTGCCGTCCACGCGGGCGGCGGACTGCGTCGCATCTTTCTTGTGGCCCGTACACGCCGCCAGCAGCAGCGCGACCGCCACCGCCGTGGCGGTGCAGGCCGCGTGCCGCAACGTCCATCGGCGCTGCGTCATGTGAAGAGTCTCGCCCGCGTTGTTCATGGCTTTTAGACCCGTCCGATCGGCTGGTAGTCGATGCCGGCTTCGCGCACGAGTGCCGGCTCGTACAGGTTGCGGCCGTCGAAGATCGCCGGCGTCTTCAGGGTGCCTGCGATGCGCGCGAAGTCGGGGCTGCGGAATTCCTTCCATTCGGTGACGATCGCCAGCGCGTCGGCGCCCACGAGCGCCGCATCCGGGTTGTCGGCGTAGGCGATGCGCGGCTCGTCGCCGAAGACGCGGCGCGCCTCGGTCATCGCCACCGGGTCGTACGCCGTCACCGACGCGCCGCGCGCCAGCAGCTCGCCGATCAGGACGCGGGCACTGGCCTCGCGCATGTCGTCGGTGTTGGGCTTGAAGGCCAGGCCCCAGACGGCGAAGCGCTTGCCGGCCAGGTCCTCGCCGAAGCGGCGCACGATCTTGCCGACCAGCACCTGCTTCTGCGCGTCGTTGGCATCCTCGACCGCCTGCAGCACCTTCAGGTCGCGGCCGCTCTCCGAAGCGGTGCGGATCAGCGCCTTGACGTC
>FTDG01000354.1_pt1 | contig 22789 bp, 13 predicted proteins | sample 1639751 | NCBI WGS metagenome assembly FTDG01 (sample SAMEA3914869, study PRJEB12502) | metagenome | biome: forest; material: soil | place: USA | collected 2012-03-12 | depth 0.1 m
CGAATCACCGCTCGCAGCCCGACGTCGTCGCCGCGATGCGGGGCGATCTTGCCGACTGGCGCCAGTGGGTCGCGCGCCTCGTCGTGCTCGCGTACGCGGCGATGGCGGGGCTGTCGGTCGTCGCGTTCAACAAGCTGTGCGACGTCGCCCAGCGCGGCTTCGCGGCCTTGCACGCCTGGCAGCCGCTCGCGCCGTTCGCGTGGACGACGCTGGGCACCGCGCTCGTCGTGTGGCTGACGCGGCGCTACGCGCCCGGCGTCGCGGGCTCGGGCATTCCGCAGGTGATGGCGGCGCTCGACCCGGACCTCGACGCGGCCGCGCGCTCGCGGCTCGTGTCGCTGAGGCTGGGCCTCTCGAAGATGGTGCTGACCGCGAGCGGCCTGCTGGCCGGGCTGACGATCGGCCGCGAAGGGCCGTCGGTGCAGATCGCGGCGGGCGTGATGCAGCACGCGCGCCGTTGGCTGCCGCCGCATCCGGGCATCTCCGCGCACGGCCTTCTGGTCGCCGGCGGCTCGGCCGGCATCGCGGCCGCATTCAACGCGCCGCTCGCCGGCGTGATGTTCGCGATCGAGGAGCTGTCCGGCCGGCTCGAGCAGCGCAGCAGCGGGCTGATCATCGTGGCCATCGTGCTGGCCGGGCTGATGGGCGTCTCGTTCTTCGGCAACGCGACCTACTTCGGCGTCATCCATGTGCCGGCGCTGCACCTGTCGATGGCGTGGCCGGCGCTGTTGCTGATCGTCGCGACCGGCACGCTCGGCGGCGTGTTCGCGCGCTTGCTGCACGCGTCGCTGACCGACGGCAGCGACCGCATCAACCGCTGGCGCGCGCGCCGCCCGGTCGTCTTCGCGGGCCTGTGCGGCCTCGCGGCGGCCACGATCGGCTGGGCCAGCCACGGCGCGACCTTCGGCAGCGGCTACGACTACACGCGCGCGCTGCTGGAGAACCATGCCGACATCCCGTTGCTCTACGTGACGCTGCGCATCGTCGCGACCTGGATCGCCGTCTGGTCGGGCGTGCCCGGCGGCATCTTCGCGCCGTGCCTGGCGATCGGCGCGGGCATCGGCCACGACATCGCGCTGCTGAGCGGCGCCGACGCCGACTCCGCCACGCTGATCGCCCTCGGCATGGCCGGCTTCCTCGCGGCCGTCACGCAGGCGCCGCTGACGTCCTTCATCATCGTGATGGAGATGGTCGACGGCCACGCGATGGTGCTGAGCCTGATGACCTGCGCGCTCGGCGCGAAGCTCGTCTCGCGCTGGATCAGCCGGCCGCTGTACGGCGCGCTGATGGAGGCGATCCTCGCGCGCGCGAAGGCCCCGGCGTCCGCGCCTGCCGCTGCCGAACCTTCGGCGGCTACTGCACCGTCACCCTGAACTGCACCGTGCCCGTGCCCCCGCTGGGCAGCGCGCCGGCCAGCGTCCACTCGACGCTGCCTGCCGTGCCCGCCGCCGGCTGCGCGGTGACGTTGCAGGCGGTGATGCCGGCGGGCAGCGCGCCGCAGCTCGCGGCGGCGAGCACCGTCCAGGCGGGCGTCGCGTCGCGGATCTTGAGCGCCGTGACCGGCGAGGCGCCCAGGTTCGTGTACGTGACCGTGTAGGTGATGACGTCGCCCGACGCCGCGGCCGTCCTGTCGACGCTCTTGACCAGGCGCAGCCCGTCGGCGGCGCCGACGATCGTCAGGTCCTGGCGCGTCGCCTGGCCGGTCAGCGTGTTGTTCGCGTAGGCGAACGAGGCCGTCAGCGCATACGTGGCACGGGACTCGTTCGCCGCCGTCTCGGGCACGAACACCTTGACGATCACGCACACCGTCTGGTCGGCCACGACCGGCATCGGCGCGGTGAGCGCGGCCTCGCCGGAGTCGAGCTGGCCGTTGCAGTTCGCGTCGAGCCAGGTCGTCGCGCTCCAGCCCGCCGGCGTCGCGGCGAGCGGTGCCACGGCGACCGCGAGCTGGCCCGCGCTGCCGGCGTGGAACGCGTGCGCGAAGAGCGCGGTGGTGCCGGCCGCGACCGACAGCTGGCCGTCGGTGTCGAGGCGGTTGATCGGGACGTCGCCGAAGGTGACGCCGGTGTAGACGGTGCCGACGACGTGCGTGAAGGACGCGACCGCACCGGCCTGCGCGAACGTGCCGCCGGTGGTGCCGACGTTGCCCGAGACGAACACCATCGTCGCGTCGGCCGCCTGCGACACCTTCAGCACGCCCGTGCCGGCCGTGCTCGGCACCCACAGCTGCCATGCGCCGGTCGCGTCGCTGCGCTGGCTGTCGTAGACGGTCGTGCCCGCCGTGTCGGTGACGCTGACGAGCGTGCCGCCGATGGCCGCCTCGGTGCCGTCCTTCACGCCGTTGTTGGCGCCGCCGCCGCCGGCGCCGTTGTCCTTGAACACGCTGCCCGCGACGCTGCTGCCGTGGTACAGCCCGAAGTTCTGGCTCGCGAGGTCGGCCGTGGCCACGGTGATGCTGCGCGACATCGACGTCGGCGCGGTGCCGATCCAGCCGCTCGGCGCCGCCGGTGTCACGGCGGACGCCGAGTTCGACGTGCCGATCACGACCGTGTAGGCCGCGGGGTTCAGCGTGGGGAATGCGTAGTTGCCGGTCGTCGGATCGACCGTGACGACCTGCGAGGCGACGGTCGGCGTCGCGGTCGGGACGAGCTTCGCGTAGAGCGTGGCGCCGACGCCGGTCTCGCCGCCGTCCTGGCGTGCGTTGTGGTTCGCGTCGGCGAAGACGCAGCCCGACACCGCGCACTCGAGGTACTCGCCGCCGCTCGTGACGTCGACTTCGCCCAGGCGCACGCCGATCAGGTTGAGCAGCGGGTCGACGAGCGCCGACGCGAGGCCGGTCAGCACCGGCGCGAGCACGGTCTGCACGAGCAGGTTCAGCACCGGCAGCACCACGCCGTCGAGGACACCCAGGCTCGGCGTGAGGCTCAACGTCAGGTTGCCGAGCAGCGACCCGAGCAGCGAGGTTTCGAAGCCGACGACGGTGGTGGCGGTCTGCGTCTGCAGCGCGGTGCCGTTGAAGATCAGCGTCGTCGGCGTCGGCGCCGCGCCGACCACGGCGGCCCGCGCCATGATCGAGACGTTCAGCGAGTTGATCACCAGCGAACCGATGATGCCGGGCGTCAGGTCGGTCGCCGGATTGATCGCATGCGAGCGATTGAAGAAGACGCTGTCCGACATCGTGCCGAGATAGACCGCGGCGATGCCGGGCGTGACCTGCACGGACAGGGAGTTGGCGATCGCGTTGACGGCGCTGATGACGCCGCTCGCATTGGCCACCTCGAGGTAGAGGCTCATCTGCCCGAGCGTCACGCTGGTGCCGCCGACCCCCGGCAGCGCATTGAGCGCGCTGGTGTCGAGGTTGAGCGACAGCAGGTTGAGCGCGAGCTTCACGCGCAGCGTCGAGGTGTGGAACGTGGTGCCGACCGCGCCGCACACGTAGACCGCCGGCTCGACCGCCTGCGCCGAGATCTGCACGGACGTCGCGAGCCCGGCGATGCCCAGCGTCGCACCGGACACGGTGATCGGCGTCGGCGTCGTCAGCACGTTCTTGCCGTTGTACAGCTGCGCGACGCCGTTCACCAGTTGCAGCGCGTTGATGCTGGTGTTGCCGACAAGGCCGTCGCTGGTGACGAGGTCACCGAGCTTGATCGTGCCAGGCACCGCGATGTTGGCGGCGATGTTGCCGAGCGCGACGGCGAGTACCGTGTTGCCCTGCTGCGAGGCCGCGGTACTGGCTGCGCCGGCGATCTGCGCGATGCTGACGGGGGTATTCAACGCGGTCTGCGGCGTCGAGACGCCCAGCGTCGACTGCAGCGCCGAGATCGTCTTCAGCAGCGACACGTTGCCCGTGGCGAGCGCGTTCCAGTCGGCGACGCTGATGCTGACCGTGGAATTGGTCAACTGGCCGAGCAACGTGTTCAGCAGCGGGCCTTGCGTGGACGAAACGCTCGCCAAGCGCGGCCCCGCCATCACGCAGCCGCCCGCGGTGCACGCGTCCGCAAGCTGCGGCAGCACGGCCGCGGCGAGCAGCAGCAGCGCGGCGACGGCGCGTCTCAACGCGGGCAGCATGCGGCCCCCTTCGTCGCGGCCGCGTCGGACTTGGCGCCGAACAGCGTCTCGTCGAACTTGAAGCGCATGCGGATGTACGCGCCTTGGGCCGACGTGTTGTCCTCGACCAGGTCGCGGTCGTGGAAGCCGGTGAAGTTGTAGCCCAGCGAGACCCACAGGTTGTCGACGACGCGCACACCGGCTTCGACGCCGAGGTTGCTCGCGCGGCTGGTGAAGCCGGCGTTCGCGAGCACGCGCGCGGCGACGCCGATGTCCCAGCGGTCGCCGAGGTCGCGCGTCGCGCGCACGCCCAGCAGCTGCGCGTTGCCGTCGACCCAGCGGCCGTCGACCAGCTCCGCGTCGTGCTTGGCCGCGTACTCGCCGGTCACGTTGACCGTGCGCGTGGCCTGCAGGTCGGCGTGGCTGGAGAGGATGTGGACGGCACGGCGCTCGAAGTCGGTGCCGTTGTCCTCGCGCTTGAATTCGTAGCGCGCGAGGCCGTCGACGCGGTTCGTGCGCGTGTCGCGGTAGGCGATGCCCAGCTGGAAGCGTTCCTGCAGCTGGCTGTCGCCGCCGGTCGTCGATTCGGTCAGCGAATACGCGTTGCGCGCGAGCAGCGTCCAGTCGTCGGACATCTTGTGCGCGAAGCCGAGCGTCGACAGCGCCGCACGGCTGCCGCTGCCGTCGCGCAGCTCGAGGCGGCCGGTCGCCTTGGTCAGCGGATCGCGCGTGTACTCGATGGCGGCGGTGCCCGCGATGTTGTCGTCGGCGCTCGAACCCGACACCGACTTCACGCGCTCGAAGCTCGTGTTCAGCCGCACGCCCTCGGCGAGCGTCCACTGGTTGCGCAGGCCCATCGCGGCCTCGGCGGTGCGGCCGTCGAGCGCGTCGCGCACGCGGTACTCGCTGAACACGTGGGTGTCGTGCGTCACTTCGGAGTCGACGCCGAACAGCGTCGAGTTGCGGCGCTGCGTGGCGTTGAGGTCGAGCTCGCCGGTGAGCGACGAGACGATCTCCTGGCGCGCGTAGAAGCGCGAGCTCGGCGACAGGCGATAGTCGCCGCCGACGGCGACGAGGCGCTTGTCGGAATGGACGTCCTGCTCGCCCTCGACGAACGCGCTGGCCTTCGGCACGCCCGGCACCGGTGCGCTGTATTTCGCGCGCACGGTGTTGGTGTCCGAGCCCGCCGTGCTGGCGTCGGTACCCGTGCCCGTATCGGCGGCCGTGCCCGGATGATCCTGCACGTGGCGCACGCCGACCTCGAGCTTCGCGCCGCCGTCCAGGCTGCGCTCCACGCCCAGCAGCACGCCGTCGCGGTGGTCGCCGGTGGCGGCGTCGCCGGTGCTGGCGGCGTCGACGGCCAGGCGCGTCTTGTCGTCGAGCGCGTACGACGCCTTCAGGTCGGCCTCGTTGCGGCCCTTGGTGATCGTCGACGACGGGTTCTCGAAGCTGGCGTCGGTGTGCACCGCCTGCGCCTGCACCTTGAGCTTGTCGCCGTCGTGCTTGAACTCGACGCGCCCGGCGTCGCCGCGGCCGGCGGTCATACCCGTTGCCGTATCGGCGGGCGCGCCGCCCATGTCATGCGACGTGTGCGCGCCTTCGACGGTCAGGGTCGTGTGGTCGTCGGGCTTGTACGTGACGCTGGCGCTGGCCAGGTGCATCGTGTCGAGCGGATCCTGGTCCATCACGAGCGCGATGCCCGCTTCGACGTGGTCGCCCAGCTGGACCTTCGCGTCCGCGCCCGCGACGGTGTAGCTCGGGCCGCCGGTGTCGGCTTCGTAGGTCGCGCGGATCGATTCGGGGTTCGCGTCGGCGTCGAGGCTGGGCACCGGCGCGCGCAGCAGCAGGCGGCCGGAGAGGGCGTCGACGTCGTAGTCGGCGAAGCGCGTGAGCGTGGTGTCGCGCAGGATCAGCGCGGGCTGGTTGCGGTCGCGCACGAGGATCTCGATCGTCTCGCTGTTGGCCACGGGCTGGCTGCTCGAGAGCGCGAACGGGCCCGAGGTGCCGTCGGCCTTGATCTCGTCGACGATCTGGCGGCTCGTCGCGCGGCTCGCGAACGCGGTGGCGCTGACCGCGCCCTGCTCGACATGCGCTTTCGCGCCGGTGAGGCTGCGCTGGTAGGCGCCGAGCTGGCGCGCCGGGTCGGTCGCCTGCGTCGTGAAGTCGCCGTACAGCACGTAGGACTTGTCGTGCTCGAGGCGCACGTACAGGTGCGAGGTCGATTGCGCGTCGAAACCCTTGGTCGACGAGTCGCCGTAGACCGGATAGAACTGGTCGGGCTGGATGTCGCGGAACAGCGTCTCGTTGCTTTCCTTGGCCGAGTCGTAGCCGACCGTCAGCAGCGCGCTGCCGAGGACCTTGCCCTTGAGGTACAGCGCGGCGCGCGCGCCGGCGTTGCCGTTGCCGTTCGAGAAATCCTTCAGCTCGCTGTCGAAGCCGTCGCTGCCGTTGGCCGGCACGATCGAGCCCTTGCGCAGCTTGTGCAGGTCGAGCGTGCCTTCGACGAGGCCGGCCGCGATCATCGGCCGCAGCGCGGGCACGAACGAGACCTGTCCCTTGGCCGCGACGCCGCCGCCGCTGACCTTGATCTCGGCGTTGCCCGCGGCGCGCGGTGCGCGCAGGCGCAGCAGCGCGTGGCCGCCTTCGACGAAGGTCTGCACGCCGGCTTCGCGCGGGTCGAGGTCGACGACGTCCCAGTCGCCGAGCGAGGATTCGAGGGTGACCGCGGTGCGCGCCATGACAGGCAGGCCGTGCGCGTCGACCAGCGCGACGTCGATCGTCGCCATCGCTTGCCCATCGGCCTCGACCGCCGTGGCCGGCAGGCCCAGCGCGATCTTCGCGAGGTTGCCTGGCGCGCGCACCGTGATGCTCGCCTTGCCGCGCACGTTGCCGAACGGGTCGGTGGCGGTGAGCGCGAGCACGTGGTCGCCGGCCTGCAGCGGGACGCCGACATAGTCGCGCGCCTGGACGTGCCGTTCGTCGTCCTGCACGCGCGTGCCGACGCGCTCGTCGCCGACGGGCCGGCCGTCGACCGCGAGCGCGAGCTGCAGCTGCGACGAGCCCTTGACGCGCACCGTGGCCTGCGCCGCGGCGAGCGCCTGCCCGTCGTGCAGGTCGATGAAGGCGAGGGTGTCGTCGAGCGAGGCGACGCGCTGCGCGAGCGTCGGCTCGGGCGCGGCGTCCTCGTGGGCGGCGAGGGCGGTCCGGCCGTCCGGGCCGGCGTCGGCCTGGACCGCGACGTAGCGCGTGCCGTCGGCGCCTTGCGCCTCGCCGACCAGGCCGCTCGCCGGCTGCGCGCGCACGTCGCCCGCGGTCGCGACGCCTCCGTCGGCGCGGAAGTCCATCTTCAGCGCGGCGCCCATCTCGTCGGCGTTGCTGGTGCGCAGCGCGATGACGGCGTCGAGCGCCTTCGAGCAGCCCGCGAGCGCGAAGTCGGCGCGGTGCAGTTCGCCGCGGTGCGGATCGACGAAGCGGCTCGCGCCGTCGCCCGCGTTGCGAGACGAGATCGCCAGCGGCGTGGTGCCGGCCGGCAGCGTGGTCGCGTCGAGCTTGAGCACGTGCGTACGCGGGCTGATGCCGTAGAAGCTGTACTGGCCCTTGCCGTCGGTGACGACGAAGCTGCCGTCCTCCATCACCAGCCGCACGCCCGGGATGCCGGGCTCGCCCGCGTCCTGCAGGCCGTTGGCGTTGCAGTCGGCCCAGACCTTGCCGAGCACGATCGCGCGATCGGTGAACACGCCTTGCTGCACCTGCACGGTGGCGGCGGCGACGTTGCTGATGGTCGCGAACGGCAGCGCGGCGCGCGCCTGCGCGCGGTTCACGCCGTCGCCTTCGAGCGCGAGCGCGCCGATGGTGGCGCGGTAGCGCAGCGTGCGCGTCTGGCCCGCGGCGAGCGCGGGCACGGCGAAGTTCAGCACCGGGCCCTTGCCGCCCGACGGGTCGGCCGCCGGCTCGTTGTCGAGCGTCGTGCTGCCGTGCAGGTACGCGAAGCCGGTGGGCAGCGTGTCCTTCAGCGCGACGCTGTCGAGCGCCGCGTTGCCGACGTTGCGCACGACGACCGTGTAGCCGACCGACTCGGCGATCTCGGCGCTCGTGCGCGACGCGGTCTTCGTGACCGACATGCCGTGCGGGAGCTCGTCGAGCGGGACGTCCATCAAGACCTCGCCCGACGACGCGTCGACGGCGAAGCTGCGGCCGTAGGAGCCTTGCTTGTCGATGTCGTGGCCGCTGGGCAGGCCGGCCGGCGCCAGCTTGGACGGGAAGACGTAGCCGTCCGCCGCGACGATCTCGAGCCGGTAGTTGCCGCTGGCGATCATCGGGAACGAGTAGCGGCCGTCGCTGCCGGTCGTGACCTTGGACGGCGCGGGCGTCACGCCGTCGTCGAGGAACACGTGCGCCGCGCCGCCGGCGACGCCGCCGTTGTTGCGGCCGTCGACATCGATCAGCGTCACGCTCGCGCCCGCGACGGGGCCGTCGTTGCCGCTGTCGAAGACCACGCCGCTGGGATCGACCAGGATCGACGTCGACGCCTCGCCATAGCCGCAACCGACGATGTGCGCGCGCAGGACGTCGTTGGTGTCGGCCTGGACCCACGCCTGAGAATCGCCCGAGACGTGCACGTTGCCGGCGCTCTGGGCACGCATCTGGCCGGCGGCCTTGCTGGCGATCGGCAACTGGTAGCGGAACTGTCCCGAGCCGCGCTGGGTCTGGCTGGCGTCGATGCTGCCGCCCGACGACACCTGGAAGCGGAACACGCCGGAGCCGGGAGCCGTCTCGACGGCATTGACGGTGACCTTCTGCTGGATCGCGGCGGACCACAGGTCGAGGACGAGCGACTCGATGCCGTTCGCATCCTTGTTGCACGAACTCGCGTCGACGCCGACGAAGAGCGGCTTGCCCAGTCCGGTCGAATACGCCTGGTGGGTATACGTCGCGTCCGTGTAGAACATGATCGTCGGCGCCTGCACGGCGATCGTCGAGGTGACGACGTTGGACTGCAGCGTGAGCTCGTTGCCGTCCTGCTCGAATGTCGCGCTGGCCTGCAGAGAGATCGTCTTGCCGTCCGCCGTCGCGCCGGCCGCCAGCAGCGGGCCGCCGGCCAACGCCGCCGACGACGCCAGTGCCACGCGGACCGCGAGGCGCGCAAGGCATTGACGGAGGCTGGGCGTTCGGAGCATGTGGGCGTCGGGTCGAAGAAGGAATGAGGTCGGGACGGGGCGGACGGCCGCCGTCCCGACGCGGCGCTTACGGCGCGATGCGCACGCCGAACGAGAGCACTGCGGACTGGCCCGGGGCCAGCGTACCGACGGTGGCCTGCACGGTGCCTGTCGCGCCGGCGGCCGGTGCGGTGACGGTGCCGATCGAGGTCGCGGCCGGCACGGTGGCGTGGTAGGTCGTCAGCGGCGGCGTCGCGTTGTTGATGACGAGGCCGGAGACGGCCGCCGGGCCGGCGTTGGTCGCCGTCACCTGGTAGCGGATGCAGCTGCCCGGCAGCGCGCCGGTGGTGATCGCGTTGACCGAGAACGTGGTGTCGGCGACGCCGTCGCAGTTGGCGTCGAGCGCTTGCGTCGTGACGAGCGTGACCTGCGAGCCGACGACGCTGGTCGCGTCGGTCGCGAAGGTCGCGGCCGGCGCGTTGATGCCGCCGATCGTGCCGGTGACGGTGACGGTCAGCGTCGCGGTGTCGGCGAGGCCGGGCGCCGCGCTGGCCGGCGCCGTGACCTTGACGATCAGCGTCGCGCTCTTGCCCGGCGCGAGGCCGGCGACGGTGTTGGCGCCGTTGGTGCCGCCCACCAGCTGCGCGAGCGACGTGACGACCGGGTCGCCGACGTCGAGCGTGCCGCTGTTGTTCTTGTCCCAGTAGACGACGGCGGTGAAGCCGGCAGTGGCGTCGAGCGTGGTCAGCAGCGCGGTGCTGGCCGATCCGTCGCCTTCGAGCACGTTGCCGGTGTTGGTGATGGTGTGGACGTAGGTGACGGTGCCGCCCGACGTGGTCTGGCCGGTGTGGTTGGGCGTGATCACGAGGCTGCGCAGCGTGTTGACGCCGACGGCGTCATGCAGGCGGTCGGACGCGCCGGTCGCCGCCGACAGGCCGCGGAAGAACAGCTGCACCGTGCCGGCCGCGTAGCCCGCGGGCACCGTGACGTCGGCATAGACTTCCTTGGCGTTGCCGGCATTGATGACGCCGGTCGACGTGACGACCGCGTTGTTGCCGTCGCGAAAGACCACCGTCCAGCCCGCGGGCAGGCCGGCCGAGAACGCGGCATCGGTCGCGGCGGCGAGGTCGAAGGCGTCGGCGACGGCGCTGCCGTTCGACACGATGACGGGGAAGCGCACGGTCGCGCCCGGGTTGACCGGCAGCGCCAGCACCGCGCTCGCTTCGGGGCCTGCGCCGACACCGCTCGCGCCGGGCACGACGGTGTCGTTGGTCAGGTCGACGGCGTTGCTGCTGATCGTGGTGAGGGTGTCGGTCGCGGTGGCGGTCCTGGTCGTGTCGACGCGCGAGGTGGCGACCACCTGCACGGTGTAGGCGCCGCCGGTCGCGCCCGGGGGCAGCACGGCCTTGACGACGACGTTGAGCGCGGCGTTCGCGGCCATCGGGCCGGTGTCGGGGATGCCGTTGCCGTTGGTGTCCTGCAGCGGCGTGAGGCCGTCGGACTGGAACAGCTGGAAGGTCGTGCCGAGCGGGAACGTCGAGGCGCCGATGACGATGTCGAAGCTGTCGGTGCCGTTGCCGGTGTTGGTGACGGTGTCGGGGAACGAGATGCTGCCGCCTTGCGGGGCGCTGGCGACGGTCGCGCCGGCGAAGGTCAGTGCCGCGGACTGGTTGACGGTGTACTGCAGCGTGTTGGTGTTGCTGGCGCCGATGCTGGCCGAGCCGTCGTTGTAGGCATACGTGCCGGTCATCGCGGTGGCCGCGTTCGCGCCCGGCGCGAGGCCGCTGTTCACGTTGACTTGGAACGTCACCGTGCCGCTCGCGCCCGGCGCGACCGACGCGATGACCGCGGTCGGCTTGCCCGAGCTCGTCACGCCGAAGTCCCACACGATGCCGCTCTGGTTGTCGCTCGCGCTGCCGTCGGTCAGCACCGTCGAGGCGCCCGTCACGCTCCAGCGCGCGCTGTTGGCGACGTAGGTCATGCCGCTCGGGATCAGGTCGTTCAGCGTGACGCCGGTGGCGGTCGCGTTGCCCGTGTTGGTGTAGGTGATCGTGATCGTGCGGCCGTTCGACGGCGACGGGCCGGTCGTCACGTCGATCGACTGCGTGACGTTGATGACGGCCTGGCCCGAGATGGTCGTGGTATCGACGACCTGCGCGCTGGTGGTCGGCGCGAACACGCTGGTGGCCGTGACGGTCGTCGTGTTGGTGCTGCCGGTGCCCGCGATCGACGGCACGATGCCGGCGACGACGAACTTGAACGCCTGGCCGGCCGCGAGCGGGCCGGTGGTCGTGATCGGGGTCGCGCTGTCGGGGATGCCGTCGCCGTTGGCGTCGGCGTAGAACAGCACCGACGTGAACGTCGTCGCGCCCGACTGGCTGGCCGCCAGCAGGAAACTGTCGATACCGTTGCCCGTATTGACGAGGGTCTGCGGGTAGTAGACCTGGCCGCCGGCGGAGATCGTCTTCGCGCTGTTGGCCGCGAGCGTCAGGCTGCCGATCTGCTGCACGGTCGTGATGACGGTGTTGGACGTGACGGTGCGGCTCACCGACGACGCGTCGGAGTAGGTCGCCGACGCCTGGTTGCCGATCACGGCGCCGGCTGGCGCCGCGCTGGCCGCGTCGGCCGCGCAGGGCAGCAGCGTGGCCGCCAGCAGGAGCGCCGGGACGAGCGCGCGGGCCGCGGTGGCGCGCAGGCGGTTGAAGGTGTCGAAGTGCATGGTGTGACTCGGGTGTCGTTGCGGCGTGTGGGATCCCGGCGCGCATGCGGCGGCCTCGACTGCGCCCGTTTCGGGCGGCAGCCGGGGGCGGCGTGGCGCGGTGTCGTGGAGTGGGAGTCGGCCCGGCTTAGCGCGAGGCGACGCTGGACGTCAGCAACTGCACGCGGGCGTGCAGCGTGCGGACGGCGCCGGCGGGGACGTCCCCGAGATCCCAGCGCAGGAAGTGGTAGTCGGCGCCCGGTGCGGGCTTCATCACGTTGCGGCCGTCGATGGTGAACACGGCGTGCAACAGCGGCAGCGGCGCCCAGGTCTTGCCGTCGGTGCTGGCGAGGTCGGCCTGCGGCGTGGCGGACTCGAGCACGTACTCGACGCCGGTCGTCGGCACGGGCACGGTGACCATCACGTGATGGAGCGCCGCGCGGGTCGGATTGCGATACGTCGCCAGGTATTCGAGCTGTTCGCCGGCACGCGCCTGCGCGGCCGGCTCCAGGCGTTCCGGCTTGCCGGCCGTGGCGGGCACGACGCGGAAGGCCGCGAGCTCGAGCGACGGCGCGGAGGCCGCGGAAGCCGGCGCGGCGGCGGTTGGCGCGGCGGCGTGGGCGGACACCGGCAGCAGCGCGATGATCAGCCCGATGGCCACGGAGAACAACAGCGCGACGAGCGCCACCGCCTCGGCGATCAGGTCTTCGCGCGTGTGCGGCATGCTGCCGTCGCGCATCCAGGCGTAGCCGGCGTCGGCCTTGTCCGTGCCCGTCTTGGCGGCGGGTCCTGCAGTGATCTGCGTGTCCATGTCGTGTCCTCGTCCCTTGGTTCGCCGTCGTGACGACGCGCAGTGCACGATCGCGCTGCCCTCCCATTCATTTTCGGACGTGTCCGAATGTGAGATGAGGGCTGACCTGTGGGGACATCTGGACGTGGACCGTCGGGATTGCGACGCCGGTACGCATCGTCAACACACTACGTGTTTCCACCGGATGACACGAACGCGCAGACGCGCGCCAAGGCGCACCGGCGCGCGCAGACGCGCGCCACCGTCCCCGACGCTGCCGCTCAAACGAAGCAAACGAGACACGAGGGAACGCGAGAACCGGCTTTGCCGGGCTCGTCGCGGAGCGCCCCCTCGGGCGTGGGGCTAATCGTCCAGGTCGATGAGCTTTTCGCGGAGGGCCCAACGCACCAGCGCCGGCACGTCGGCCAGTTCCAGCTTGGCCATCAGGCGGCTGCGGTAGGTGTCGACGGTCTTTGGCGACAGGTGCAGCTCCTCGCCGATCGCGGCGCTCGACTTGCCGCGCGCGACCATCACGAGGATCTGGCGTTCGCGCGGGGACAGCGTGCTGCCCTTGTCGGCGTCGGTGGTGAGCCCCTGGACGGCGATGTCGGTCAGCCCGGCGCCCAGGTAGCGGCGCCCGAGTGCGACCGCGTCGACCGCCGACAGCAGCTCCACGCTCGCCGAGCCCTTGAGCACGTAGCCGGACGCGCCCATGCGCAGGGCCTCGGCGACGTTGCGCGGCTGGTCGGACATCGACAGCACGATCACGCGCGACGACAGGTTGCGCCGTTGCAACTCGGCGAGGACCTCGAAGCCGGAACGGCCGTCGAGATGGAGGTCGAGCAGCACGACTTCGGGCTCCATCCGGTTGACTTCGGACAAGGCCTGCGTGATGTCGGCGCCTTCGCCGACGACCGTGTGCCCGGCGCTTTCGAGCAACGCCCGCAGCCCCGCGCGCACGATCGGATGATCGTCGATCAGATAGATTCGTGTCATTCGCCTGGTTCTCCCACGTCCTTGCCGCCCGACCGCCGGCGGAAAAGACACTCCTTGCGTGACTGGCGGACGCCATGGGGGCCGTCCGAGTCCTCCCTTTACCCTGACCCTTGCCGTGTCTTCGTTCCTGGGGCGCTGACGAGACAGCGCCGCGGCGTCGACTTCGGTGTGAATTTCAAACTCGAGGACACGGTACTTCGCGCGCCCGATCCGGTCAATGACCAAATGCACCGCTGCAATGTAGCGGTCCGCACATGATCAGGTCCTCACATAAGCCGTCAATCCGTCGACCAGTTCGTCGAACACCGCTTTGCAGCGCGCGCTATCGCGCAAGTCCTCGTGCATGGCGACCCAGGTATCGAGTTCGACCGAGAACAGGTCGGGCAGCACGCGCACCAGCCGGCGGTCGGCGCGCGCGAGCGGCGCCTGGCAGAAGCCGATGCCGAGTCCGGCGCGCAGCATCGCGAGCTGGGCGAGGTCGCTGTCGGTGCGCAGCCGGAAGGCGTTGCGCCGCAGCGCGGGGTAGCGCGTGCGGAACGCGCGCAGGTAGGGCGTCTCGTGGTCGAAACCGATCGTGGCGTGTTGCGCGAGCGCGTCCCAGTCGGCGGGCGTGCCGTGCTGCGCGAGATAGCTGCGGCGCGCGTGCATCCCCACCTCGATGGTGCCGACGCGGCGCGCGACGAGCGCGTCCTGCGTGGGGCGCACCATGCGCACGGCGATGTCGGCGTCGCTGTGCAGCAGGTCGGACAGCGTGTTCGACAACGACAGCTCGATCACCAGCGCCGGGTGGCGCCGGCGCAGCCGCTCGAGGATGGGCGGCAGCACCTCGACGCCGACGACCTCGCTCGTGCTGATGCGCACCGTGCCCTTGACCGTGGCGTCGCCGTCCGACTGGCTGGCCGCGGCCCGCAACAACGCCGCGGCCGTCGAGCGCAGTGCCGTCGCGTAGGGTTGCAGCGCGCGCGCGGCATCGGTCGCGGCGAAGCCCTGCTGCGAGCGCGTGAAGAGCACGCTGCCCAACGCGCGCTCGAGCGCGTCGACATGCCGTCCGACCGTCGGCTGCGCGAGGCCGAGCGTGCGCGCCGCCGCCGACAGCGAGCCTTCCTCGGCCACCGCGAGAAAGCTGCGGTACAGCTCCCATCCGGGCTCGGTGTCTTGCGGCGTGGCGTCGCGCGGGTCGGTATGGGTCATGCAAAAGTGTATAGCGGCTCCCATGTCTTCGGCAATTCCATTCCAACGACGCAACGCCAATACTTCATCCCATCGCAACGACAGAACGGAAGAACGACATGACGAACTCGACCCACGACAGGAAGACGGCCCTGGTGCTCGGCGCGACGGGCGGCATCGGCGGCGAGGTGGCTCGCCAGTTGAAGGCGGCCGGCTGGCGCGTGCGCGCGCTGCACCGCGACCCGGCGCGCGTCGCCGCCGACGGCGGCTTCGACTGGCGGCGCGGCGACGCGATGAACGCGGCCGACGTTCTCGCCGCCGCGCAAGGCGTGCAGGTCATCGTGCATGCGGTGAACCCGCCGGGGTATCGCAACTGGGGCCGACTGGTGCTCCCGATGATGGACAACACGATCGCCGCGGCGCGCGCGGCCGGCGCCCGCATCGTGCTGCCGGGCACGGTCTACAACTTCGGCCCCGACGCGTTCCCGACGCTGCGCGAGGACTCGCCCCAACACCCGCGCACGCGCAAGGGCGCGATCCGCGTGGAGCTCGAACGGCGCCTCGAACGCGCGGCCGCCGACGGCGTGCGCAGCCTCATCGTGCGCGCCGGCGACTTCTTCGGCCCGCGCGCCGCCAACAACTGGTTCTCGCAAGGACTCGTCAAGCCCGGCGTCGCGGTGAGCGCGATCAGCAACCCGGGCCGCGCCGGCATCGGCCACCAGTGGGCCTACCTGCCCGACGTCGCCGCGACGATGGTGCGGCTGCTCGAGCGTGACGGCGACACCCCCGCGTTCGAGCGCTTCCACATGGACGGCCACTGGGACGCCAGCGGCACCGCGATGGCCGAGTCCATCCAGCGCGTCGTCGCGCGCGAGACCGGCCGCGCGCCGCGCATCGGCGCGTTCCCGTGGGCGTTGACGATGCTGGTCTCGCCGTTCGTGACGGTGCTGCGCGAGATGCGCGAGATGCGCTACCTGTGGCGCCAGCCGCTGCGCATGGACAACGCGCGCCTCGTCGCCGCGATCGGGGCCGAGCCGCATACGCCGCTCGACGAGGCGGTCAGGGCGACGCTGGTCGGGCTGGGCGCACTCGCGCCGCGCGATGCACTGGCGTCGCTGGTCGAAGCCTGAGCGGGCCTCGGCGCTTCAGGCGCCGAGCACGGCCAGCAGCCGGTCGATCTCGACCGGCTTGACGAGGTGGGCGTCGAAGCCCGCGGCGGTGGCGCGCGCGATGTCCTCGGCGCCGCCATAGCCGGTGAACGCGACCAGGCGCAGCGGCGCGCCGGCGCGGCGGCGGCGGATCTCGGCGGCGAGCTGGTAGCCGTCCATGCCGGGCAGGCCGATGTCGATCACGGCCACGGTGGGCGCGAAGGTGTCGATCAGCGCGAGCGCGGTGTCGGGGTGGGGCGCGACGGCGACCTCGTAGCCATAGGCCTGCAGCAGGATCTCCATCGACTCCAGGGCGTCGACGTTGTCGTCGACCAGCAGGATGCGCTGGGCGGGGGCGGTCGGCGCGGAAGAGGGGCTGGCGGCAGAGGACATGCGAGGCGGTTCTCGTGGGGTTTTCGTGGGCGTGCCCGTATGCGCGAGCATGAAGCGCGAGCGTTGCGATTATGGCAGCGCGCGCGTGCCGCGCGCGCCCGGGGTTTGTCCCGCCGCCTCTTGACCGCGCGGTTCGCGCGCTGTCCTACATGCGGTGATCCGTTGCGCCTACCGGCCGCCGTCGAGCCGCCCGCCACACTGGGGGCCAGGACTCGACAATGCATCTGGAGACTCGCATGACCACCCCTTACCAGCGAGCGCACGGCATCGGCGCGACGCCATGACCGACGTCCTGCACGTCTTCCCCCACTCGGCCGCCGCCCCCGGCGCGACCGCGGACCCCGGCGCCGACGGCGACGAGGTCGCGCGCGAGCCCGACCGCCTGCTGCTGCACATGCCCGTCGACGTGCGCAGCGCGTCGATGGTCGTCACCGCGTTCCTGCTCAGCCTCTACGCGCTGCACTGGGCGGCCGAGATCGTCATTCCCGTGTTGATGGGCCTGTTGTTCAGCTATGCGCTGTCGCCGCTCGTCGACCGCATCGGGCGGCTCGGCATCCCGCGCGCGATCGGCGCCGCGGTCGTGATGATCGCGATCGTCGGCGGCCTGGCGTGGACGACGTACTCGCTCAGCGACCAGGCCAACAGCCTGATCGAGTCGCTGCCCGACGCGGCCAAGAAGCTGCGCGACACCTTGCACGCCAAGTCGCCGGCCACGGGCGACACCACGATGGCGCAGGTGCAGAAGGCCGCCACGACGCTCGAGCAGGCTGCGGCCGACGGCACCGGCGCGAAGACGACGCCGGGGGTCGCGAAGGTACAGATCGTCAAGCCGACGTTCAACGTGCAGGACTACCTGTTCGCCGGCACGATGCGCGCCGCCGAGGCGACGGCGCAGGCCGTCGTCGTCGCGTTCATCACCTACTTCCTGCTTGCCGCGGGCGACACCTTCCGGCGCAAGCTCGCCAAGATCGCGGGGCCGTCGTTCGGCAAGCGCAAGATCACGGTGCAGGCGCTCGACGAGATCACCGAGCAGGTGCAGCGCTACCTGCTCGTGCAACTGCTGACCAGCGTCGTCGTGGGCGTCTGCACCGCGCTCGCGTTCTGGGCGCTCGGCTTCAACAACGCGGCGGTGTGGGGCGTGCTCGCGGGCGTGATGAACCTGATCCCGTACGTCGGCACCGTCGCGATCTGCGGCGCGTCGGCGGTCGTCGCGCTGCTGCAGTTCGGGACGATCCACATGGCGCTCGCGGTGGGCAGCGTGTCGATCGTGCTGCACATCATCTCGGGCTACGTCGTCACGCCGTGGCTCACGAGCCGCACCAGCCGGCTCAACGCCGTCGTCGTCTTCATCGGCGTGCTCGCGTGGGGCTGGCTGTGGGGCGTCTGGGGCCTGCTGCTCGGCACGCCGATCCTGATGGCCGTGAAGGCGATCTGCGACCGCGTCGACGACCTCAAGCCGATCGGCGAGCTGCTGGGCGGCACCGAGAAGCCGCTCGACAACAAGCTCGACTCGCGCACCATCAACAGCTGACCCGACATCGATCCACCGAGACCCCGACCGCATGCCCGATTCCAAGTCCAAGCGCGGCACCGTGCAGCCCGGCGACCGCGCCGCGATGCTCGCCGACAGCCGCAACCTGAAGATGGCCCGCTCCGCGCATGCCTACGTGCGCGGCAACACCAAGCAGTTCTACGAATGGCTGAAGGCCCTCGCGCCGGACGCGCTGCCCGAGGGGCCGGCCGTCTGGATCTGCGGCGACTGCCACCTCGGCAACCTCGGCCCCATCGCGAGCGTCAGCGGCGGTGTGGAGATCCAGATCCGCGACCTCGACCAGACCGTCATCGGCAACCCGGTGCACGACCTGATCCGCCTCGGCCTGTCGCTGGCGATGGCCGCGCGCGGCTCCGACCTGCCCGGCGTCACCACCGCGGTGATGCTCGAGCAGCTGATGGAAGGCTACAGCGCCGGCCTGGCCGGCACGCACGACGACTCGGACGCGCCGTTGCCCTCGCCGGTGCACCTCGTGATGAAGGACGCGTTGCGCCGCTCGTGGAAGCATCTCGCACGCGATCGCTTCGACGACGTCGTGCCAGCGCTGCCGATCGGCAAGCGTTTCTGGAAGCTCACCGCCGACGAGCGCGACCAGGTGGCGCGGCTGTTCGAGCGCAAGTCGGTGTCGCGCCTCGCCACGATCCTGAGCTCGCGCGACGACGACGCGCCCGTCGAGGTGCTCGACGCCGCCTACTGGATGAAGGGCTGCAGCTCGCTCGGCCTGCTGCGCTACGCCGTGGTGCTCGGCGTCGGCCGCGACGATCACAAGAACGAACGCCAGTACTGCCTCGTCGACATCAAGGAAGCGGTGCCCGCCGCGGCGCCGGCCTATCCGAAGACGCGCATGCCGACGGACCACGCGCAACGCGTCGTCGACGGCGCGCGCCATCTCTCGCCGCACCTGGGCGACCGCATGCTGGCCGCGGAGCTGATGGGCCGGCCGGTGTTCCTGCGCGAGCTGCTGCCGCAGGACCTGAAGCTCGAGATCGAACAGCTCACGCGCGACGAGGCGACCGAAGTCGCGGCCTTCCTCGGCGGCGTCGTCGGCAAGGCGCACGCGCGCCAGATGGATGGGCCGACCGCGCTCAAGTGGCGTGCGGAGCTGAACAAGGGTCGCTCGAAGACGCTCGACGCGCCGGGCTGGCTGTGGAACAGCATCGTCGACCTCGTCGCGAGCCACGAGGCCGGCTACCTGAACCATTGCCGTCGCTACGCGTTGCGTGAAGCGGCTTAAAGTCGAGGGATGTCCTCGCACGATCATTCGCATTCCGGGCCGCACGACCACGATCACGATCACGATCACGACGACGGCCATGCGCACGCGCATGGCCTCTCGGCGCACGGCCACGACCATGGCCACGACCACGCGCACTCGCATGCGCCGAAGGACTTCGGCCGTGCCTTCGCGATCGGCGTGCTGCTGAACTCGGGCTTCGTCGTCGGCGAGGTCGTCTACGGCCTGCGCAGCGATTCGCTCGCGCTGCTGGCCGATGCTGGCCACAACCTGAGCGACGTGCTGGGACTGCTGCTCGCGTGGGGCGCGAGCGTGCTCGTCAAGCGCGCGGCGACGACGCGCTTCACCTATGGCCTGCGCGGCACCTCCATCCTTGCGGCGCTCGCCAACGCGGTGCTGTTGACGCTCGTCACCGGCGCGATCGCGTGGGAAGCGGTGATGCGGCTGCGCCATCCGTCCGCGGTGCAGGGCGTGACGGTGATGGCCGTCGCGGCGGTAGGCATCGCGGTCAACGTCGCGACGGCGCTGCTGTTCATGGCCGGCCGCAAGGGCGACCTCAACGTGCGCGCCGCGTTCGTCCACATGGCTGGCGACGCGGCGATTGCCGCCGGTGTCGTCGTCGCGGGCTTCGCGATGTCGCGCACCGGCTGGTTGTGGCTCGACCCGGTGGTCAGCCTCGCGATCGCGCTGATCGTCATCGCCGCGACCTGGGGCCTGCTGAAGGACTCGATCGCGCTCGCGCTGCAGGCGGTGCCGCGCGAGGTCGACGCGGCGGCGGTCGGGCGCTGGTTGTCGTCGCAGCCGGGCGTGGCCGAGGTGCACGACCTGCACATCTGGGCGATGAGCACGACCGAGAACGCGCTGACGGCGCATCTCGTCTACCCGGACGGCTTCCCGGGCGACGACTGCCTGCGCCGGCTGTGCGCGGAGCTGCGCGAGCACCACGCCATCGCCCGCGCGACGATCCAGGTCGAGACCGGCGAGCCCGGCCAGTGCTGCGGCGAGCAGCCCGCCGCGCCCGCGCAGGCCGACACCGACGCCGCCGAGTCCGGTCCGTCCGACGCCGGCATGGGCCTGTGGTTCAGGCCGCGCGCCGATGCGGCGTCGCCAGCGGCGGCGGGTTCGGGCGCAGCGCCACGATCGCATCCAGCACGCCCTTGACCTTGAACGGGCGCAGCAGCAGCCGGCGCACGTCGAGGCTCTTGAGGCGCAGCGCGAGCGAGGTGTCGCAGGCCGCGGCGGTGACGGCGATCGGTGTCGCCGGCGCGCACTGCGTCTGGCCGTTGCGCACGCGTTGCATCAGGTCGATCGCGATGTCGCCCTCGTCGAGCGAGACGAAGAGCGCATCGAACGCCTGCATGGCCACCAGTCGGTTGGCGGCTTCGATGGTGGTGATCTCCTGCGGGTTCGCAAGCCGCATGTCGCGCGCGACCGCGGCGACGGTGCGGCGCAGCACGAACTGAGGTTCGACGAGCAGCAGCGAGATCGGCCGCAGTGTCGGCTCCGCGGGCACGGCCAGCGGCATCGCCACGACGTGGGTGGGAACTTGGACGAGCGGCATCAGGCCTCCGAGTCGAACGCTTCGCCTTGCCCGACGAGCTCGCCGACCACGAGGTCGCGCAGCGATCCGAGGATCGCGCGATCGAGTTCGTCGAGCGTGCGCGGCGCCTGGTCGATCAGGCACAGCGTGCCGACGATGCGCCCGTTCGGAAGCTGAAGCGGCGCGCCGGCGTAGAAGCGGATCTTCGGATCGCCGACGACGAGCGGGTTGTCGACGAAACGCGCGTCGGCCAGCGCGTCCTCGACGACGAACAGCGCCGCCTCGACGATCGCGTGGCCGCAGAACGAGCTCTCGCGGTCGGTTTCGCAGACGTCGAGACCGACGCGCGCCTTGAACCACTGGCGGCTGCGGTCGACCAGGCTGACGAGCACGATCGGCATGTCGAACTCGGTCGCGGCGAAGTCGACGATGCGGTCGAAGCGCGCTTCGGGCGGGGTGTCGAGGATCAGCAGCGCGTGCAGGGCCTGCAGGCGTTCGTCGTCGTCGTCGGGAATGGGAGCGGGAGTCATCGGCGGGCGTTGTCGGCTACGGGGCAAGTCACAGGCCCTGATCGGTCGAACTCGGCGGCTCCTGGAGTGGGGAAGTCTCGATACCGTCACGCGAACGACCCGCGCCCGGAGGCCTTGGCGTCGTACAGCCGGCTGTCGGCGTGGTCCAGCAGCGCGCGCCAGCCGCCGGTGGCGGGCGCGGGGTCGGGCGCGTAGGCGATGCCAACGCTCGCGCCGATCAGGATGTCGAGCGCGCCGGCCTCGAATTTCTCGGCCGCCGCGGCGACGATCTTCTGCGCGACCGCCTCCGCGTGCGCGCGCTCGCGCACGCCCGCGAGCGCCACCGCGAACTCGTCGCCGCCGATCCGCGCCACGGCGTCGGCGGGCCGCACCAGCGCCTGCACGCGCCGCGCGAACTGGCGCAGCACCTCGTCGCCGGCCAGGTGGCCGAAGGTGTCGTTGACGGGCTTGAAGTGGTCGAGGTCGATGTAGAGCAGGGCGACGTCGGCGATGGCGTCGTCGCCGTGATGTTCGAGCCAGGCCTCGAGGCCGGCGCGGTTGAGCAGGCCGGTCAGCGGGTCGAGCTGCGTGAGCTGCAGCAGGCGGCCCGCCTCCTCCTTTTGCTGGGTGATGTCGAGCGCCATGCCGACAAAGCCGTCGACACGGCCCTCGATACGCAATGGGGTATACGTCATGCCGAGGTGGCGGATGCGGCGTGCCGGGTCGTAGGTCTCGAAGCTGACCGCCTCGCCGGCGAGCGCGCGTTCGATCCACGGCTTGCGGCGTGCGTATTCGGCCGGTGCGACGATGTCGTGGATCGGATGGCCGAGGATGCGTTCGCGCGGCTGGCGCGTGGCGCGCTCGAACGCGTTGTTGACGAAGCGGTAGCGGCCGTCGCGGTCGACCACGGCCACCATCGCGGGCAGCGTCTCCAGCACCGATTGCAGCGTCGCGGTCTGCAGCCGCAGCGCGTCGCGCGCCTCGACTTCGCGCGAGACGTCGCGCATCACCGCGGAGAAGCGCTCGACGCGGCCGCTGGCGTCGCGGTGCGCGATCACGAGATGGTTGACGGGCAACGTGCGGCCGCCCTCGGCCAGCACCGTCGTCTCGCCGAGCCACGAGCCGCTCGCCTGCAGCGCCGGCATGATCTCGGCGGCGAAGCGCTCGTTGGTCCGCGGCGTGTTGAACTCGGTGAAGCGCCGGCCTTCCAGCGACGCGTCGGGCGCGATGCCGAGTGCGCGCCGCGCCGCGGGGTTCATGTACTGGACGCCGCCCAGGCGGTCGGTCTGGACGATGAAGTCGGGGTCGAGGTCGAGGATCTGCGTCAGCTCCTGCAACCGGCGCGCGTCGGCCACGCGTTCGGTGATGTCGACGCCGGTCGTGTAGAAGCCGCGCACGCGGCCGTCGTCGCCGACGTCGGGCAGCAGCGTCGACTCGACCCGCCGCACGCGGCCGCCGACGATCTCCTCGAATTCGAAGTTCTGCGGCTCGCCGCGCAGCACGGCGGCGATGTGCGGGCCGACCGCGTCCTCGCCCTGGCCGCCGCTCAGCTCGGC
>FTDG01002373.1_pt1 | contig 22173 bp, 16 predicted proteins | sample 1639751 | NCBI WGS metagenome assembly FTDG01 (sample SAMEA3914869, study PRJEB12502) | metagenome | biome: forest; material: soil | place: USA | collected 2012-03-12 | depth 0.1 m
GACTTCGCGTCTTCACGCACGGCCATCGACCGGGAGGGCGCCCAGGCGACCATGAATGCGCAGCAGATCCTCTCCGGCCTGGGTTGGTCGGCCTTGGCGGCTATCCTGACATCGTGCCTCGTGGCTTGCGGTGGCGGCGGCGGTAGCGGTGGCGATGACTCCGTCGCCACGACGACTTCGGGCGGCAGCAGTGTCGCCAGCACGTCCGGTGCCGCCGCGTCGACGCCATCGTCGGGCTCGGCCGCGTCGGCCGTGTCAGCCGCCGCGACGGCCGTCTCCTCGACCGCATCTTCGCCACAGGTGGGCATTGCGGACGCGGTCAATACGGTGCGTGTGCTGAGCGCGTCCGCGATGTTGGCGCTGGGTCTGCCGGCCGCGCCGCCCGTGGCGACGACACCGGCCGGAACCGGCCGCGTCTTCCACGTCGACAACGTCAACGGCTCGGACACCAACGATGGCCTGGCAGCGGCTTCTTCCGGGAGCACCGGACCGTGGCGGACGCTCGGCCGCCTGCTGAGCGCCAACCTGGGCGCAGGCGATCGCGTCGAACTGGCCTGCGGCGGCGTCTGGAACGAAACGCTGCGCCTGCCGGCTGACGGCGCCGCCAGTTCGCCCATCGTCGTCGCTCAGCCCGCGGCCGGATGCAACGTGCTGCCCAGCATCGACGGCAGCCAGTCGCTGGCGCCGACGGCGTGGACGCCCTACAAGGGCAACATCTACCAGGCCGCGATCGACGCCACGCCGCTGCAAGTGCTGGCGAGCACCGGCGTGCTCACGGTGGCCCATTTCCCGAATCCGGCGGACGTAGCCGCCGATCCCGGCTCGCCGTTCCTGGCACTGGCCGCCGACAGCAACGGCACGGTGCTGACCACGGGCAGCGACTTCGTGTTGCCCGCGGGCGCGACATTGGATACGACCGCACGCGTGCACATTCGCACCAACGACTACCTGCTCGACGAGTCGCAGGTCGCGTCGTTCGACGGTACGCACATCACGCTGGCGCAAGCGCCCACCTACACGGTCCCCAGCGGCTGGGGCTATTTCCTGACCGGCCAGCTGTGGATGCTGCGCGCTGCGGGCGAGTGGTGCTACGACCCGTCCGCCAAGCGGCTGTACGCGTGGATGCCCGATTCGGCGGCGCCGTCGACGGCCGTCAGCGTCAGCACACTGCCTGTGGGCATCGACCTGCAGGGGCGCAATCATGTCGTCATCGACGGACTCGCCGTGCACGGCGTCGGGCTGGGCGTCGATGCGCGCTCGACGAGCGACGTGGCATTGCGCAACATGCTGGTCGAAGACATCGCCGACGTCGGCATCGACGTCGCCGGCAGCAGCGGCGACGTCGTCGAGAGCAACGGCGTCGCACGCACCGGTGTCGATGCGATCACCGGCTGGGGGGGCGCGATGAGCCCGCTGCTGGCGGATGCGACGCAGTTGACGGTCCGCAACAACATCGTCCGCGACAGCGGCGTGCTGATGCAGTCGGACCAGGTGCTGAGCCTGCCCCGGCACTCGCTGGCAGCGATATTCGTCGGCCCGAATTCCGTCGTCACCGGCAACAGCATCGTCAACGCCGGCTACATCGGCATCCTGGCGGAGGCAGGTGAGCTGGTGCAGGACAACTTCGTCTACGGCGCCTGCAGCGTGCAGGACGACTGCGGTGGCATCTACACCGGCGGCGCCGGCAACGGGTCCCGGATCCTCGGCAACACCGTGGTGCATTCCCGTGGCTTCCTGTTCGGGCAGCCGCTGCAGGGGCGTGCCACCGCCGCCCAAGGCATCTACGTGGACGACCAGGGCTCGGACCTGCTGGTGCAGGGCAACACCGTGATCGATACGGACTTCGGTATCCAGCTCCACAACGCGGCGCGCAACAACGTCAGCTCGAATGTGCTGTTCGCCAACCGGCACGGACAGATCTGGTTGCAGGAGGACACGAATCGAACCACGGCGACGGGTGACATGAACAACAACGTCATCTCCGGCAACCAGATCGCGCCGATTTCGCCCAGCGCCGTCGGCCTGCAGATGACCACGGCCTTCGCGAGCACCTCGGGCTTCGGAACGTTCTCCGGCGACCAGTTCTATGACCGCATGTCGGCCATCGTCGCGTTCGACAGCAATGCCGCCGGCAGCCGGCGACTCGCGTTCGGCGACTGGGCCGGCTCCGTCGGCGCTGGTTCGACGCAGCCGGTCGACGTGCAGGCGAGCGCTGTCAGCGCGACACACGTTGCCACATACCAGGTCAGCGGAGCGAACCTCGTTCCGAACAGCGGCTTGCAGACCGGAACCGCCGGCTGGAGCACCTGGAACGCCACGGCGCCGGCCGGCCAAGCCACGCGTCTGGCCTGCCCCGCGGGCGAGTGCCTGCAGTACGTCGCGGGCGGTTCGGCGGGCGTGTTGTCTTCGCCTGGATTCTCTCTGCAAGGCGGCGCGTGGTACCGGGTCACGGTCGACGTCTCGACGCAGAACGACCACCAGATCGTGCCGCTGGTGGTGCGCATCGGGTCGGGCGACTATGCGTCGGTCAGCGACCGCAACCTCCTATTCACCGTAAATCGCGGCTGGATCCGCCACACGGTCGTCTTCCAGGCCACGCAGACCGTGACGGCCGCCGGCGCGCGCATCGACTTCGACGGCATCACGTCCGGAGCCTCGCTCACCATCGCGGGGCTGGAACTGGTGCAGGTCACGCCTGATGCAGCGGACCAGATGTCGGGGATCGTGATCAACGCCGCTGCGACGACCCTCAGCGCGACATGTCCCCTGGCCGCCAGCCAGCCGGCGCTTTGTTCCGCGCTGGTCAACCTGGCGACGGGCCAGCCGATCTCATGGCCGCTGTCCGTACCGCCGCGCTCGGCCGTGATCTTCTACGGCCAGGACGCGGCGCTGGTCGACAGCGATGGCGACGGAATTCCGGACAGCCAGGACAGTTGCCCCGCCTCGACCCCTGGCGCCGCGGTCAACGCTTCAGGCTGCGAATTGACGACCCACTGACGTCTGGGCGCCCGTGTACGGCACCGCGTATCCGGCGGTCGTCGCGCAAGACCCGGTCAGTGCACCTGGAACTGCGTGCTGGGGCGCAGCCATTGCGGCGGTTGGTCGCTGTCCAGCCGGCCCAGCACGTGCGCATCGACGGCAGAGCCGTTGCCGCCATCGACCAGTCCTTGCCCGAGGACGACGGTCGCCGCGCCTACGACGCGCTTGGCCGCGATCAGCGCGTTCAGCGCGGCGATGCTGGGCTCGGCCAGCAGTTCGCGGCTGACGCGGCCCATCACGCCTTGCGTGGTCTCGATCCACACGGCGTGGCGGCCTTCGACCACGACCACGCTTGCGAACGCGGCGCGAGCCAGCGCCGGAACGCATTGGCGGGCTTCGAGAAAGGCGTGGTGCCACCACGGCGCCACCGAACGGATGCGCAGGTCGAACTGGCTTGCCTGCTTACGCAGAAGGTCCAGATCCACGCCAGACAGCGCGACGACGCCGAGGGACGCCGTGTTCTGCCAGGTCGCGAGCGGCCATTGCGCAGCGGCGTCGCCGTGACGGGCCACCAATTGCTGGCGAGCGTGCGAGCGCAGGGTGGTCTCATCGCCGGACGGCAGCGTGCAGGCGTCGTCCAGGCTGTGCATCAGGTCGCCGGATACCCACAGTCGCAGGTCGCAGCCCGATTGCCCGCGCATCCAATCGCGCACGCTGGCGTGGCGCGTGGCGGCGGCATAGCAGTCGCCCGGCGCCCAGGCCCAGACGCCGTGCGAATCGGCGAGCAGCGCGTGCGCGGGGCCGCGCAGACCGAGTCGGTTGCGCATCGGCCGCGCCAGCATCTTCAGCGGGTTCAGCGAGCGCTTGATGTCCAGGCCGGAAAATGCCTGGTCGAAGCGCAGTCCGCTCGTCGCCGGCAACGCGTTGGCCGCGCTGAAGGAAAGCTTCAAGATCCATCTCCTCTGGGTTCTGTCTCGCAGACGTCGCGGTCGTCAACTGTCAAGTGACGACTTTCACGAGCGGCCGGAAAATTCGTTGGAGTGACGTTATCGGCGCTGCGTGACTGGCCGGTCGGGCCGCACGGCCCGGATGGATAGTCCGTTATGACCAGGAAAGCGCGCGGATTGCTCGAATAGTCCGAAGGGACTACGAACCGATGCCACGGGAGTGGTCGTCGCATGCGCCGCAATGCCCCGAAAGGCGCTTGGTAGCAACCCGCGATTTGCAGGTCCGCGCGAGCCGCCGCAGCCCGTTTCCAGCTCTGGAAACCCGTTCGAATTGTCACAACTCCTGCCTAGACTGCGAAGCCTACGAGGGTGGATGAGCCACTCGGGCCATGGACGTCTCGTCGATTTCCGATGCGTGGCCGGATCACTGAAATCGCTGACGGCACGAACGCCGAGAGGGTTGGCTGAAATGAGAACAAGGTTCGACGGCGCGTTGCGCCGCGGAGGCTGCCTGGCGCTGGCCCTGGGCTGTGTCGCGGGACTCGTGGCGTGCAGCAACAGCAATGGCGATGGATCGCAGGTCGTCGCCTCCGTCGGCGGCCATGAAATCACCGAGACCCAGGTCAACACCGCCCTCGAACGCCAGAACGGCATCAAGCCGGACCAGATCGAGGCCGCGCGGCGCCGCGTCATCTCCGGACTCGTCGAACAGGAGCTGGTGCTGGAGAAGGCCCACGATCTCAAGATCGATCGCGACCAGCGCGTGATCCTGAACATGGAAGCCATGAAGCGCGAAGTGGTCGCGTCCGCCTACGTCTCGCGCATCGCCGAGGGTGCGAGCAAGCCCTCCGAAAAGGATGTCCAGGCCTACTACGACGACAACCCGGCGTTGTTCAGCCAGCGTCGCATCTATTCGTTCGAGGAACTCGGGATCACTGCGTCGCCCGACCAGGCCAAGGCCATGCAGGCCGAACTGGCACAGATGAAGTCGGCGGCGGACATCACCAACTACCTGAAATCCAAGCAGATCCCGGTCAAGGCGACGCAGTCGACCTCCGCGGCCGAGAACCTGCCGATGCAACTGCTCAAGCGCGTCGCGTCGCTCAAGCCCGGTCAGGGCCTGATCGTGTCGGCCCCGGGTGGCTTCCACATCCTGCTGCTGGTCGCCGCTCAGGACAGCCCGTTGACCGAGGACCAGGCGCGTCCGACGATCACCGCCTACCTGCTGACGCAGAACAAGCGCCAGGCCGTCGAGAAGGAACTGGCATCGCTGCATGCCGGCGCCAAGGTCGACTACTTCGGCAAGTATGCGGACATGGCCGCGAGCGCGGCGTCCTCCGCGGGCGGCACCGCACCGGCCGCCGGAGCGTCGCAGGCGGCGCAGGCTGGCGCTGCCTCGGCAGTGCTGGCTGCAAATTCCAAGTAGGCCCTCGCCGGGCAGATTGAATCCTTCTCTTTTCCTGGCCATCGGCTGCGCGTTCCATGCGCGCGGCAAGCGACAACCCGGCTCGAATTCATGACACTCACCCAGTTCCTATCGATTCTTCGCGCACGCTGGAAGGTGATGCTGCTGGTGCTGGGCGTGACCGTCGCCGTCACCGCGCTGGTCAACCTCGTCTGGCCGAAGAGCTACACCTCCACGGTCGCCGTGCTGGTGGACGTCAAGTCGCCGGACCCGATCGCGGGGATCATCTATCCGGTCATGAGTTCGCCCTCGTACATGGCCACGCAGGTCGACGTGATCCAGAGCGACCGCGTGTCGCAGCAGGTCGTGCGGTTGCTCAAGCTCAACGAGTCGGTGCAGATGCGCGAGCAGTGGCGCGAAGCGACCCAGGGCCAGGGTAACTTCGAGAGTTGGGAAGCCGACGTGCTGCGCAAGAGCCTCGACGTGAAGCCGTCGCGCGAGTCCAGCGTCATCACGATCAGCTACAAGGCGCAGGATCCCAAGTTCGCGACGGCACTGGCCAACGCCTACGCCCAGACGTATCTGGACGTCAGTCTCGAGCTGCGTGTCGACCCGGCCAAGCAATACGGCAAGTTCTTCGAGGAACGCGGGACCCAGCTGCGCGAGAAGCTCGAACAGGCGCGCGCCAAGCTGACGGCGTACCAGCGCGACAAGGGCATCGTCGGCGCCGACGAGCGGCTCGACGTGGAGAGCGCGCGGCTGGACCAGCTCTCCAGCCAGCTGGTGGCGCTGCAGGGCCAGGCCGCCGACTCCGCAGGCCATGCGGCCCAGGCGCGCGCCAAGCCGAGCGAGATTCCCGAAGTGACCGGCAATCCGTTGATCAGCAGCCTGAAGGTCGACCTGTCGCGCCAGGAGTCCCATCTCAAGGAGTTGAGCGAGCGCCTGGGCGACAGCAATCCGGCGATCAGCGAGCTCAAGGCCAACATCGCGGAGACGCGCTCGCGCCTCGATACCGAGACGGCTCGGATCGGTAGCGGCACGTCCATCAACAACACCATCAACGACACCCGCGTGACCGAACTGAAGGCGTCGATCGATGCCCAGCGGATCAAGGTGCTGCACCTGAAGGAAGCGCGTGACGAGCTGGCGGTACTCGCCGCCGATGTCGAAGCCGCGCAGCACGCCTACGACGGCGTCAGCACGCGCGCGAACGCCACGGAGCTAGAAAGCCGCACGACCCAGACCAATCTCTACCTGCTGAGCCCGGCCACCGAACCGCTCAAGCCGTCGTCGCCCCGCACCACGCTCAACATGCTGCTGGCGCTGTTCGTCGGCACGTTGCTGGCGGTGGGCGTGGCCATGCTGATCGAGCTGTTCGATCGTCGCGTGCGTTCGGCGTCGGACGTCACGCAGATCGCCGACATCGCGCTGCTGGGCGTGCTGGCGCGCAAGCCCGGCGGCCGCCTGTTCGGCCGCAAGCAGCAGGCCATCGCGGCCAAGCCGGCGCAGGAGCCCGCGCAGGCTGCGACCTCGGCCGCGCTCGTGCCGATCGCCGCGACAACCGGCCACCCGCCGCATGCCGAGTCTGCGATGGCCAGCCAGGCCGAAGAGGCCGGCGAGTCGGTCGTCAAGGATGCCGCGCTCGGCGAGATCTTCCGCGAGACGCGCCGGCTGAACGCCGACCAGATCGAGCAGATCCTCGCGTACCAGCGCGAGACCGGGCTGCTGTTCGGCGAGGCCGCCGTGGCATTGAAGATGGTCGACGGCAGCGATGTGCTGTGGGCGCTGAGCCGCCAGTTCCACTATCCGTACGCGCTCGACGGCCGCAAGCAGTTCGATGCGGAGCTGATCACCGCGACGACGCCGTTCTCGAGCGTATCGGAAACCTTCCGCAGCATCCGCAGCCAGCTGATCCGGCGCTCCGAGCAGGACTCGCAGCGGCGCGCGCTGGCGGTGGTGAGCGCCGATCCGGGCGACGGCAAGTCGTTCGTCGCGGCCAACCTGGCGATCGCGTTCAGCCAGCTCGGGCGGCGCACGCTGCTGATCGACGCGGACATGCGCTCGCCGCGCCTGCACAAGGTGTTCGGCATCGACGGCTCGCGCGGTCTGAGCAGCATCCTGGCCGGACGCGTGTCCGCGCGCGTGCTGGCGCCCGTGACCGACCTGCCCAGCCTGTTCGTGCTGCCGGTGGGCGTCGCGCCGCCGAATCCGCTCGAGCTTCTCGAGTCGCCCGCGTTCGGCCTGCTGATCCAGGAACTGCTGGGCAAGTTCGACCACGTCATCATCGATTCGCCGGCCGCTGTGTCCGGTGCCGACGCCGGTGTGATCGCGGCGCGCAGCGGCGCGTTCCTGGCCGTCGCGCGCCAGGGGCGCACCGCCATGGCGGCGATGTCCGAGCTCGTGCATTCGCTGCGCGATGCGACGACGCAGTCGTTCGGCTTCATCCTGAACGAACACTGACGTGAACACGGAGTCCTTGCCTCGCGCTGCGGCGCCCGCCGATCGGCGAGCCTTCGCCGGCCTGGTCGACGCCGACTGGCCGTTGCTCGGGCTCGTGTTCACGGGCCTGGCAATCCTGTACCTGCCCACTTACTGGAGCCTGGCGTCCACCATCTGGCAGAGCAGCGACCAGAGCCAGGGCCCGCTGATGCTCGGCGCCAGCCTGTGGATGCTCTACGACCGCCGCCTGGAGGTGGCCGCGCTACCGGCGCGGCCGAGCGTCGGCGTGGCTTCGGTCGTGCTGTTTTTCGGACTGGCGCTGTATGCGATCGGCCGTTCGGAATCGATCTGGATCTTGGAGGTCGGCTCGCAGCTCGTCGTGTTCTCCGGCCTGTTCCTGCTGTTCAAGGGCTGGGGCGGGTTGCGCGTCGTGTGGTTCCCGATCGCGTTCCTGATGTTCATGGTCCCGTTGCCGGGGCCATTGGTGTCGGCCATCACGGGGCCGTTGAAGTCGGGCGTGTCGTACGTGGCCTCCGAGATCCTGTACGCCTGCGGGTATCCGGTCAGCCGCACCGGCGTGATCCTCACGGTGGGACAGTACATGATCCTGGTGGCTGACGCCTGCGCCGGGTTGACGTCGATGTTCTCGCTTGAGGCCGTCGGCCTGGTGTACCTGAGCATCGTCAAGCACAAGTCGGTGGCGCGCAACGCGATGCTCTCGATGCTGCTGGTGCCAATCGCCTTCTGCGCCAATGTCGTGCGGGTCATCGTGCTGGTGCTGGTGACCTACTACCTCGGCGACGCGGCCGGCCAGGGCTTCCTGCACAAGTTCGCCGGCATGCTGCTGTTCTGCGTCGCGCTGATGCTGATCGTGCCCGCCGATCGCCTGATCGGCTGGGTGTTGCGTTCGAAGGAGCCGGCATGAACACGCAGCGCGCCAAGGCGCTCGGATTCGTGGGCGCGGCGATGCTGGCCGCGGTGCTGGCGATCGTGATGGTGCCCACTGCCAGCGTGGCCGCGATGACCGACGCCGTGCCGCTGGAGACGCTTTTTCCCGCGAGTTTCGGCGCCTGGCGGATCGATCCGGATGTGATTCCGGTCGAGCCGGCCGCGGACCTGCGCAAGGTGCTTGCCGAGTCGTATGACCAGACCCTGTCGCGTACCTACGTGAACAACCGGGGCTACCGGATCATGCTGTCGGTGGCCTACGGCGGGCGGCGCAACCAGGGCATGGACATCCACCGGCCCGAGATCTGCTATCCCGCGCAGGGCCTGGCGGTGCGGCGCGACACGATCGAACAGACGGTGGACTTCGACCACCATCCGCTCACGCTGCGGCGCCTGGTGGCGGGCGCCGGCAACCGCAACGAGCCGATCAGCTACTGGCTCGTGATCGGGCGCAGCGTCACATCCTTCGGCTACGGGCATCGCATCGCGCTGCTCAAGTACGGCCTGACGGGGCACGTGCCGGACGGCATGCTGGTGCGCGTGTCCTCCATCGACGGCGACGAGCCCGGCGCATTCCAGGAACAGGATGCCTTCCTGCACGACATGCTGGCGGCGCTCAGTCCCGACTTCAGACATCGCATCCTGGGCGAGAACTGAGCTCCCGTTCGATGAGATTCTTCTACGTTCCCAACGAGAACACCGAGGGCGACCAGGTCGGACCTCGCAAGGCCTTCGCGCTGCTGCATGCGCAGGGCCGGTTGTCGGCCTATACGGCTTACTCGTATCTGGTGGAACGCAGCAGGGCGGCTGACCAGCCACAGGCAATGGAGCGGCTTGCTGCGGCGGTCGAGGCCTTTCAGCCGGATGTCATCTTCTTCCAGCACCTGAACCGCAGCTATCCAGTGGACAGCGCCTATATCCGGCGCCTGAAGTCGGTGGCTTCCCGGCCCAGATTCGTCTGGCACGACCCCGATCCCTACGGCCGCTTCATCAAGCCGATTGATGCGACGATGAAGGCGGCGCTCGCCGAGACCGACCTGGCCGTCGTCAAGGGCCTGGGCTACTTCTCCGAAGCGGTGCGGCGCGCCGGCGCGCGGCGCGTGCTGTTCGCGCCGGAGTCCTTCGACGACGAGCGCTTCGGCCACGCGCGCGCTTCGGTGCTGTCGCGGCCACTCGATGCCGTGATGATCGCCAACCTGAACTGCCTCAAGCGCATCCCGTGGTTGTTCATGCCGGGCGGCCGCAGCCGCAAGACGACGGCGCGCCTCCTGCACCGGGCCTACGGCGATCGCTTCGCGGTCCATGGCGCGGGGCAGGGCTGGAACGACGAGCCGTACTGCCGCGGCCCGGTCGCGTTCGATCGCCAGGAGGCGGCGATCCAGTCGGCGTGGATCTCCGTCAACTGGAGCCAGTTCGACGAGATCCCGTTCTACTTCTCCGACCGCCTGCCGATCAGCCTGGCCGCGGGCGTGCCGCACGTCACCAACTGGCAGCGCGGCTTCGAGCACGCACTGCCCGAGCCGCGCGGCGTCTACTTCGTGCACAGCCCGGCCGAGGCGCTGGACGCGGTCGACTGGCTGCTCAGCAAGCCGCGCGAGCAACTCGTCGAGATCGGCCTGCAGGGCCAGGCATACGCGCGCGAGCGGCTCAACGCGACGCGTGTCTACGCCGACATCGTCACGGCGATCGTCGAGCAACTGTTCGACGGCCACGTCGATACCGGAAAGCGCGCTGTCCCGACCTTGAGTTCGGTGGGCTGACCGATGCACGTCGGAATCGCCGGCCCCATCGCCACGCGCGACGTGCTCCCGTTGCTTGGCGGTTCGACGTCGGCGTTGCCGACTGGCACCGAGGGCGCGCCTCTTCTGGGCACGATCATCGCCGAGTTGCTGCGGCGCGGCCATCGCGTCTCGGCGTTCACGCTGTCGAACGACCTGCCTTTGGATGACGCGGCCCGTGTCGTCGCGAGCGGGCCCGCGTTCGAGCTGCACTACGTGCCCTGTCGCCGACGCGCGTGGCCGTTCAACGGACGACGTCCCGGTCGCATCGTCGACCTCTATGCCTTCGAGCGTCGCGGGCTGCTGGCGGCGATGACCGCGGCGCGGCCTGACGTCGTCCACGCGCACTGGGCCTACGAGTACGCCTGGGCCGCACTGCGCAGCGGCGTCGCACATGTCGTCACCTGCCACGACTCCCCGGTCGCGGTCGCCCGTTTCGAACGCGACTTCAGGCACGGCGGCTACCGATGGCTGCGCGCCGGGATGGCGTGGCACGTGCTGCGCCATGCAAGGCGCGTGACGGCCGTCTCGCCCTACATCGTCGATCAGGTTCACTCTCTGTGCCGGGTGCCGGTCAGCGTGGTGTCGAACCCGATCGCCGAACAGGCCCGTCGCCGCCACCCGACGGCAGGGCAGGGCACGCCCAGGGTGATGATGGCGTTCAATGGTTGGGGTCGTCTCAAGAACGGCCAGGCCGGCCTGCAAGCCTTCGAGTTGCTGAGCCAGCGGCGGCCGGACGCCGAATTGCATCTGTTCGGAATGGGTTCGGAAGAGGGCGGTGCCGCTGCGCTGGCGTGGCGAGCACGGGCTGGCGCGGCGCGCGTCGTCTTCCACGGACCGGTCGCGCACGCGGCCTTGCTCGACGCGATGCTCGCCAGCGATCTGATGCTTCATCCGGCACTCGAGGAGTCGTTCGGCGCGGTGCTGGCCGAAGCCATGTCGGTCGGCTTGCCCGTGGTGGCCGGCGAGCGCAGCGGCGCTGTGCCCTGGGTCGTCGGTGACGCGGGCGTGCTGGTCGATGTCACCAGGCCGCAGGCCATGGCCGACGCGATGCTGGCCTTGCTGGCCGACCCCGCCGCGGGTCACGCCATGGGCCAGCGTGGACGTGATCGCGTTGCCGCGAACTTCAGCTCGGGCGCCGTCGTGACGCGGTACGAGCACGAGTACGAACTGGCGCGGGGCCACGCGACCCCGTCGGCACGACGGAGTCGATTGTCATGAGCTGGCGCAAGCTGCCCGCCCGCATCGAAGACAAGCTCGCGCAGGTGGCGACGGCCTGGCTCGGGCGACGTCGCCTGCTGCGTGCGGGCGTTGAAGTCTCGCCGCGAGCGCAGACGATGGGCTTGCCCATCGTCGCCCGCTGCGAAGGCTCGCGCATCGTGATCGGCGACGACGTGGTGCTGTGCTCGCAATCGCGCTGGACGGCGCTTGGCGTCTCTCATCCTGTCGTGCTGCGCACGCTCAGGCCGGGCGCGTTCCTGAGCATCGGACGGGGCACGGGCATCAGCGGCGGCTCGATTTGTGCTGCGGTGTCCGTCCGGATCGGCGAACGCTGCCTCATCGGCGCCGACGTCGTGATCGCCGACACGGACTTCCACTCGATCGACCCCGCGCAACGCGAAGCGGGGTGGCCTGCGATAGCCTGCGCGCCGGTCGAGATCGGCGATGAGGTCTTCATCGGCACGCGCGCCACCCTCCTCAAGGGCGTTCGCATCGGCAACGGCGCCGTCATCGGCGCGGGCGCCGTCGTCACGCGTTCCGTTCCCGCGGGTGCGATCGCGGCGGGCAATCCGGCGACGATCCTGGCGCGCAAGGCCAGCGTCGCGCAGAGTTCCTCGACCATCGCCGCGTCCGAGCCATGCTGACGACGCTTTTCGCGGTGCTGAACGCCATGCCGTATGTCGCGGCCGTGGTGCTGGGCCTGCTGCTTCCTGCGCTGGGCGTGCTGTGCTATTCCCAGCTGGGCGCGGGCATGGCGGTCATCTTCGGCATGCTGGGAATCGAAGCGCTGTGGATGACGGTCGGCGGCCTGCAACTGGGCATCACCATCTACTACAGCGACATCGCGCTCGGCTTCATCGGTGTCATCGCGTTGCTGCGCCTGGTCTCGGCGCGAGACACGCCACGCTGGCATTGGGGATGGACCCTGTACGTGCTGGCGTTCACGCTGAGCCTGGCCACCGGCATCGTCAGCTTCGGCAGCACGGCTGGCGTGCAGGCGCGCGCCTACTTCTATTCCATCGCCGCCGGCAGCTACGCGATGAGCTTCCCGGTCGATCCGCGCCGCATCGGATCCTTGCTGAACTGGTTGTTCGCGATGGCGCTGCTGCTGATGGGCATCTGCGTCTTTCGCTGGATCGTGTACTACACGCCCATCCCCGATCTGCTGCCGCCGGAAGGGACCTACAACGTGGATGGTGCCATGCGCGTCGTCAGTTCGAGGGAGGCGCTGGTGCTGGGCCAAGTGTTCATCGTGGGCCTGCTGTTCGCGGCGTTGAGCCGCGGCGCACTCGCTGCGCGCGTCGTCGCGCCGCTGGTCTTGGCAGCGGTGCTCGCGCTTCAACACCGCTCCGTGTGGCTGTCGGTGCTCGTCGGCTTGATGGCGGGCCTGTTCGTCGCCCGGTCACGCGGCGGCTCGCGGTTGAGCCAGATGCTGTTGCTGGCCGGCATCGTCTCGGTGACCGCGCTGCCCATGGTCTTCAGCAGCCAGCTCTCCGGCTTGACGGGCCAACTGCAGAGTTCGGCCGACCGCGCTCTCAAAGGCGACGGTTCGGTCGGCGAACGGCTGGACAACTGGCAGGGCCTGGTCAAGATGTGGGCCGCCGGAGGCCCGCGATCGATCGCGATCGGGCAGAGCTTCGGGGCCGATTCCACGCGCTACGTGAAGGACCAGACCAGCGGTGGCGAGAAGAAGATCCAATACTTCGCCCACAACCACTACGTGCAGACCTTGTACAACCTGGGTCTGGCCGGATTGATCGGCTTCGCGGCGGTGGCAGGGTATGCCGTGCGCGGCCTCTATCGACGCTGCGCCACCGGCGATGGCGATCCGGTGGCCGAGGCGCTGCTGACGCTGTTGCTGATGCAGCTGGCGTACTACGTGCCGTATGAGACGGACTACGGGCAGAGCGTCATCCTGGGCGTGTCCATCGCGTATGTGGCGGGTCACGAGAAGGCGGCCAAGGCGGCAGCCGAGGCGACGAAACCAGCGGTTAGCCGACGTCAGCGTCTGCGCTGGAGCTGGTCGTGACGGGTCGGCGCGGGTTCTGTGCCACGCTGGCCGCCGCGGCAGCCGGCTGGTCGAGCCTGCGCGTCGACGCGGCCGAGGTCGACGTCGCTGCGCCGATCGGCGATGAATATTTCGGCATGCACATGCATCGCCTCGTCAGCAAGACGGCGTCGCCCCTGAACGACTGGCCGGCACCGGTCAGGATCGGCGCGTTGCGTCTGTGGGATTCCGACCTTCGCTGGGCCGACATCGAACCGCAGCCGGGGCTGTGGAACTTCACCCGTTTCGATGCCTATGTCGACAGCGCCGCGGCGCATGGCGCCTCGGTGCTGTACACGCTGGGTTCCACGCCGCGCTGGGCCTCGGCGCGGCCGGACGAGGCAGGCCCGTACGGTCCCGGCTGCGCCGCCGAACCGGCGCGCATGGCCGACTGGATCGCCTACGTGCGCGAAGTCGTCACGCGGTACCGCGGCCGCATCCAGGCCTACGAGCTCTGGAACGAACCTCTGTTCGCAGACATCGCACGGGACCGGGGCGCACCGTCTTTCTACTCCGGCAACGTCGCGACGATGGTGGAGATGGCGCGCCACGTCCGGTCGGCGATCGACCAAATCGATCCCGCGGCCAAGCTGGTGACACCGGGCTTCGTCAACGGCGTCGATCGCCTCGAGCTCTTTCTCGACGCGGGGGGAGCCCGGCTCGTCGATGCGGTGGCCTATCACCTCTATTCCGACAGCACCCAGCGTTTCGTCACGCAAGTCGAGGACGTGCGACGCATCATGCGTCGATGCGGCGTGGGCAAGATGCCCTTGTGGAACACCGAATGCGGCGTGGACGACGGGCAATCGCCGTCGTTGCTGGCGCAATTTCTGCTGCTGGGCGCGGCGTATCGCGTCGCACGCTTCTACTACTACGCGTGGGACAACGAGCACACTGGCATGCTGGCCGCCGTCCCCCCCGCGCGAGCACGCGCTGCCGCCTACGCTCAGGCGCAGCAATGGCTGCTGGACGCCACCGTGTCCGCCCCCGAGCGCCTGGCCGCCGGCGCATGGCGGATCCGCGCCCGGCGCCGTGAGGAACGCCTCGCTTTCCTGTGGGCCGAGCGCGAGACTCGCGTGCTTGAGCCTGTGCCGGCAGGCTGCAAGGTTGCGAGCCTCGAGCGCCTGTTCGAGTCGCCACGTCCGATCGCAGCGGACGAACAAGCCGCGGGCGGGGCGTTGAGCCTGAAGCTGTCGCCGCTCCCGCTGTGCGTTCGCTGGATCGCACAGGCCTGACATGAGTGCGACCTTCGTCCCGATGGAATCCTCCGTCGCCGACACGACGGCGACCACGCGCGTCTGTGCATTGCTCACCTGCTTCAACCGGCGTGAGAAGACGCTGGCCTGCCTGCAGGCGCTCGAGGCCAGCACGGGTCTGGCGAACGTGCGTATGAGCGCCGTGCTGGTCGACGACGGCAGTTCCGATGGCACGGCGCAGGCGGTGCGCGACCGGTTCCCGTGGGTCACGGTAGTTCGGCCCGAGCCGGGAGAAGCGGCGCTGTTCTGGTGCCGCGGCATGCATCGCGCCTTCGCGGTCGCGCAGCGCGCCGGCTTCGACGCCTACCTCTGGCTCAACGACGACACGATGCTGCTGCCCGACGCGGCCGCGCGCCTCATCGCCGGGCAGGCGCAGGTGCAGGCGCGCGTCGGGTCGCTCGTGATCATGGTGGGCAGCACGACCGACTCGTTGACCGGCCAGGTGAGCTATGGCGGCGAACGGTTCGCGTCGAAGTGGCGGCCCCTGCGCGCCGTGCGGCTGCAACCGCTGGCCGTGGCGCAGCTGTGCGATTCGATGACCGGCAACATCGTGCTGATCACGGCCGAGGTGGCCGAGCGCGTCGGCAACGTCGACCTGGCGTTCGAACACGCGATGGGAGACACCGACTATGCGCTGCGAGCGCGCCGGTGCGGCGTGCAGGTTTGGGTTGACGCGGGCACGCATGGCACCTGCAGCGACAACCCGCCGCAAGGCACCTGGCGTGACCGCACGCTGCCCCTGGCGGCGCGCTGGCGCGACATGATGACGCGCAAGGGCTTGCCATGGCGTTCGTGGCTGGTGTTCACGCGCCGTCACACCGGGTTGTTGTGGCCGATCCATTTCGTGTCGCCGTACGTCAAGGTGCTGCTGCAGGGCTTGTTCAGGCAGGCGTTCCTCCCGCGGAGCTAGGCGTCGCATGGACCATCGTACGGACACGCGCGAGGATCGTGCATGCTGATGCAGCTCATCGGCTGGAGCATTCCGACGCTGATCATCGTGGGGATGGCGCTCGGCGTGGCCATGGCGGGCCTCGTGCAGTACCGTCTGTCAGCGCGGCTCAGCCCCGAATGGCGGCTGGTCGTGGTGGTGCTGGTCGTGGCCACGGGCGCGCTGCTGTCGATCGCGTTCACGTCGCGCACGCTCGACGACGACAAGCCCGACGCGCACGTGGTGTTCTATTCCGACCTCGCGGGTGGTTTCGCGGCGTCGCGCTGGATGAGCCTGTTCCTGGTGGCGACCTCGCTCGTCGAGGTGGCGCGCGGCTGGGCCGCGGATCGCTTGCGCGGCCAGGCAGATCCTGCGCGGCCCATCCTGTTCTCGATGCTCGCCTACAACCTGGGCACGATGCTGGTCCAGGGCGTCGCGTCCGATCATCCGGAATTCGACCCGCACAACCTGTATGTGCCGATCATGCTGTCGGCGGTCTACTACCAGCGTCCGGCCAGCCTGCAGCCGGTCGTCGCCGCGGCCCGTCTGGCGGTGCTGACCCTGATGCTGTGCAGCCTGGCGGGCATCTGGCTGCGACCGGATTTCGTGATTCACCGGCCCGAACCGGGCTTGATTCCCGGCATCGACTGGCGTCTGTATGGCTTCGCGTCGCACGCCAACGCCTTGGGGCCGATCGCGCTGCTGGCGATCCTGATCGAGCTGTTGTCGCCCGCGCGCTGGCGTCCGCTGCGCTGGCTCGCGCTGTCGAGCGGGACGGCCGTGCTGGTGCTCGCCCAGTCCAAGACGACCTGGGCCGCCGTGCCGCTGATGCTGCTGCTGGTGTGGCTGCCGCTCAGCCTGCTCCGCGCCGCGCTCGGCCAGGACCGCGAGCGCAACTTCCGGCGCGTGGTCTGGACCTTGTTCGCGGTCATCCTCACCGTCGTGCTGCTGTCCTGTGGCGCCGTGGCCTTCGACGTGTGGGATGCCATCGCGGCGCGCACGGATCTGGTGACGCTGACCGGCCGCACGGAGATCTGGGACATCACGCTGCGGGCCTGGCGCGAGAACGTGCTGTTCGGCTACGGCGCGGGCATCTGGGGCTACGACCGCCAACTGCAGTTCCACATGTTCCATGTCGGACACGCGCACAACCAGTTCGTGCAGACGCTGGGCGAATCAGGCCTGGTGGGACTGGCCCTGCTGCTGTACTACCTGGGCACGCTGCTGCTGGCGTCACTGCGTGGCTTCGTCGCGTCGCGCGGCATGGTGCTGATGCTGCTGATCCTGATGCTGGCGATGTGCATGACAGAGGCACCCATGCATGGCGACGGCTTGTTGTCGTGGGCGACCTTCCTGCAGTTGATGCTGGTGACGACGGCGTGCTGGAACGTCCGGGCGACGCGTGCCGCCCAGGCGCTGCGTTCGGCCGGCGAGCGCGGCGACGTCGCGGCGCAGCCCGCGCCGCCGGGGTTGGCGCTTCATGGCTCGTGAGACCGGCATCTTCGTCCGACACTCGCTCTGGCGCCTGGCCGTGGTGACGGCGCTGGCATGCCTGCTCGGCCAGGCCTCGGCGTCGGATCCGTTCGACATTCCGCCCGCCGTTCCGCCACGCGTTCTGGACGCGGCGTATTTCGGAACCCACTTCCACCGCCTCGACCACGCCGATTCGGGCCACCCCGAAACGCGCTGGCCGGTCGGCCTCATCGGCTCGGTTCGCCTGTGGGATTCGAGCACGCGCTGGGCCGATATCGAGCGCGCGCCGGGACAATTCGATTTCACGCGTCTGGACGAGCTGGTCGCGCAGGCGCGCGCGCAGGGTGCCAACGTGCTGCTCGTGCTCGGGTCGACGCCGGCATGGGCTTCGGCACGGCCGCGCGAACCGGGGCCGTACGGTCCGGGCTGCGCGGCCGAGCCGGCCGACCTGGCGTCTTGGGACCGCTACGTCGAAGCTGTCGTGCGGCGCTACAAGGGACGCATCGCGCAGTACGAACTCTGGAACGAACCGTACTTCTCTGACCTGCCGCAGGATCGAAACCAGCCCGGCGCCTTCTTCACGGGATCGGTCGCGATGCTGGTGGAACTCGCGCGCCGTGCCCGCGCGGTGATCGCCGCCGAGGATCCGCAGGCGCAATTGCTGACGCCGGGCTTCGTGGGCGGACCGAACCGGCTCGAAATGTTCCTCGCGGGCGGAGGAGGGCGGTACGTCGATGCGGTGGCCTACCACTTCTACGCCGACGACGACGAAGGCTTCTTGACGCTGTACCGAGAGGTGCGCGCCGTCATGGCCCGGCACGCGATGGCCGGCATGGCCTTGATCGACTCCGAAAGCGGCTTCGCGATCCGTGGCGTCGAGGGCCAGCCGCGGGAGTCGGGCGAACTCCCCATCGATCGACACGCCGCCGCGGCCCTGCTGGCGCGCTCGATGATCCTCGGGGCCTTCCTCGGCGTCGATCGCTTCTATCAATACGCGTGGGACAACGATCGCATGGGCGTGCTGATGCCGGACGGCCGGACCGCGACCGACAGCCTGCGTGCCTATACGGCCGTGCGGCGCTGGCTGTTGGGCACCACTCTGCTGGGCTGCCGTTCGATCGCGCCCGTTGCCGTGCGTTGCGACGGCATTCAAAAAGGCGAACGCGTGTTCATCGCCTGGCGCACCACGGCTGGCGGCACCGAGAAGATGAGTCTGCCCGACGGACTCGCCGCAACTGCCGTCGACAGCGTGACGCAAGGCCGGGTCGCCGTCGAGGCGCCAGGGCCTCGTGAATTCGCGTTGCCGGACGACGGCATGCCCATCGCGGTCCGGGGGGTTGCGTCGGGCTCGGCGAGTCACACAGATGTTATTCACGCTCGCTAAGCTCTTGGCCTCCATGAACAAGTCAGTATCAGCCGGCGACCTCGGCGTGTCCCGCGACGCCTCCGCGATAGCCGACCTGCGGGTGGCGATGGTCACGAACATCCCCGCGCCGTACCGGCTGCCGATGTACGAATTGCTCGGGGCGACGCCTGGGCTGGCGCTGAAGGTGTTCTTCTGCAGCGGGCGGGAGCCCGATCGCCACTGGGATCTCGACAGCCTGCGCGTGCCGCACGTTTTCCTGCGCGAGCGCTTCCTCAATCTCGGACCGAACCGCTACATCCACTTCAATGGCGACGTGTGGCAGAGGCTGCGCGAATTCGCGCCCGACGTCGTCGTCACCACGGGATTCAATCCGACGCATTTGATCGCGTTCGTGCAGGCCTGGCTGCGCGGCGCGCGGCACGTGGCCATGACCGACGGCACCGCCGATTCGGAAGCCAGGCTGAGCGCGCTGCATCGCTGGGCGCGTCGTTGGGTCTACAAGCGCAGTGCCGCGTTCGTCGGCGCGAGCGAAGGGTCGTTCGACCTGTACCGGCAGTACGGTTTGCAGGAGTCGCGCCTGTTCAAGTCGCACCTGTGCGCCAACAACCCGGCGTTCGAAGCGGCGTCCGCGGCAGGCACCGAGCGCGACGTGGACCTGATGTTCTGCGGGCGCTTCGTCGAAGCCAAGCGGCCGCTGTTCGCGCTGGACGTCGCCGCGGAGGTCGCGCGAAGAATCGGTCGGCGCGTGGTGATGCTGCTGCTCGGCTCGGGCGAGCAGGAAGACGAGATGCGGCTTACCGCCGAACGATTGTCGCCCTGGGTCGATGCGCGCTTCGCCGGCTTCGCACGGCAAGCGGAGTTGCCGGCCTTCTATGCGCGCAGCAAGTTGTTTCTCTTTCCGACGGCCGGCGACACCTGGGGTGTCGTGGCCAACGAGGCGTGCGCCGCCGGCGTTCCGGTGATCGTTTCGCCGCAGGCAGGCGTTGCCAACGACCTCGTGCGAGATGGCGACAACGGGCGCGTGCTGCCGCTGGATGTCCATCGATGGGCCGAGGCCGCGGCGGCGTTGCTGCTCGACGAGTCTGAACACAAGCGCATGGCGGCGCGCTGCCGCCAGTTGGTCGATTCCTACACCTACGCCAACGCCGCGCTGGGCATCGCGCAAGCCGTCCGGGTCGACGCATGACCTCCCAGCGCGTCCTCGTCGTGCACAACGCCTACCAGCACGCCGGCGGCGAGGACAGCGTCGTCGCCGACGAAGTCGCGCTGTTGCGGCGCAGAGGCCATGACGTGATCGAGATGCGGCGTGACAACCACGAGATCGGCGGCCGCAGCCGCGCCGGCGTCGCGCTGCAGACGCTGTGGTCGCCGCGCACGCATCGCGACGCGCTCCGATTGCTGGAGGAGCGTCGTCCCGATGTCGTGCACGTGCACAACACGTTCCCGCTGATCTCGCCCTCGCTGTACTGGGCGTGCGACCACGCCGGCGTTCCGGTGGTCCAGACCTTGCACAACTTCCGCCTCGCCTGCCCGCAGGCGATGTTCCTGCGCGAAGGGCGCGTCTGCGAGAGCTGCCTGGGAACGACGCCGTGGCCCGCGTTGCGCCACGGCTGCTATCGCGGTTCGCGCGCGCAGACCGCGGTGGCGGTGGGCATGCTGGTGCTGCACCGGGGCATCGGCACGTACCGCCGCAAGGTGTCGCGCTACATTGCGCTCAACGAATTCTGCCGAGCCAAGTTTGTGCAGGCAGGCTTGCCGGCGGCGCGCATCGCGGTCAAGCCGAACTTCGCGGACATCGCTCGAGATCCGCAAGGGCAGGCGCGCGACGGCTTGCTGTTCGTCGGGCGGCTGTCGCCCGAAAAAGGTGTCGACGTGCTGGCGCAGGCCTGGTCGCGATGCGCGGGCGGCAACTTGCGCGTGGCCGGCGTCGGCCCGGCCGGAGCCGCGCTCGCCGCCGCGAACGGCGTGACCATGCTGGGTGCACTCTCGCAACAGCAGGTCCAAGCCCAGATGCGGGCAGCACTCGCGCTGGTGCTGCCCAGCCTCTGGTACGAGAACTTTCCGCGCACGCTGGTCGAAGCCTTCGGCGCCGGGCTGCCCGTCATCGCGAGCCGCATCGGCGCCTTGGCCGAACTCGTCGAGGACGGCGTGACCGGCTTGCTGTTCGAACCCGGCGACGCCGGCGACCTTGCACGCGTGCTGTGCTGGGCACGCGACAACCCGCTGCGCATGGCCCAGATGGGCGCCAATGCGCGCGACCGCTTCGACGAGCTCTACACCCCCGACACGAACTACGCGCGCCTGATCGAGATCTATCGCTCGGCGGCCGACGACAGGACGGCGACCCATGACTGAATTCCGTGAACGCCAGGACGTCATCGGTGCGCCGATCGACGTGGTCTATTGGGGCGGCGCCATCGCGACGCTGCTGCGCTGGGCGGCGGCGCGCGACAGCCGCTACGTCTGCGCGTGCAACGTGCACTCGGTGGTCACCGCGCAGGGCGACGAGCGGCTCGCGGCCGCGGTGCGCGGTGCCGACATGGTGGTGCCCGACGGCTCGCCGGTGGCCTGGCTCATGCGCAAGACGGGCGTCGAGGCGCAGCAGCGCGTGTCGGGGCCCGACCTGATGTGGCGCTACTTCGCGGCGGCGGCGATCTACGGCGAGTCGGTCTTCCTCCTTGGCGGCGCGCAGGAGACGCTGACGCTGCTAGAAGCCCGCGTCAAGGCGACATTTCCCGGGCTGCGCGTGGTCGGCACCTATTCGCCGCCGTTTCGCACGCTGAGCGCCGAAGAAGACACGGCACTGGTGCGCATGCTCAACGACTCCGGCGCCAGCACGATCTGGGTGGCGCTGGGCTGTCCCAAGCAGGAGATCTGGATGGCTGAGCATCGCGACCGCGTGCGCTCGGTGATGGTGGGCGTCGGCGCGGCGTTCGGCTTCCATGCCGGCACCGTGCGGCGCGCGCCGGAGTGGGTGCAGCGCCTGTCGCTCGAATGGCTGCACCGGCTGCTCAGCGAGCCGCGCCGCCTGTGGAAACGCTACCTGACGACCAACACCTTGTTCCTGGTCGCCGCCGCGCGCCAGTTGCTCGGTCGATAGATAGTCGCGGACGCGGGCGCCTTGCGCGGTGCCCGCGGGTCGCTCACGCGCGCGCGGCGCGGCGCTTGCGCGCGATCCAGCCCAGCAGCGCGAAGCCCGCGAGCGTCAGCGTGGCACCGTCCGTTTCCGGGACGGCCGAGACGATGTAGGCGCGGACAGTGCCGGTCGCCGCATCGGTTGCGGTGCCGATGATCTGCATCGCGTTGTTGATGCCGGTGACCACGAAGTTCGACAGGCTCGGGAACATGGCGCTCAAGTCGGTCATCTTGCCGTTGGCGTAGAGGAA